>Ga0105053_10000048_pt1 | contig 121373 bp, 107 predicted proteins | sample BON01_FD_78093 | JGI IMG/M metagenome (GOLD analysis project Ga0105053, IMG submission 78093) | Freshwater microbial communities from Lake Bonney liftoff mats and glacier meltwater in Antarctica - BON-01 | ecosystem: Environmental > Aquatic > Freshwater > Ice > Glacier meltwater | place: Lake...
CTTCCGCAACGACAACGCCCCTGTCACTATTGCGGTTGTCGGTGGCACTGGTAAATATCGCTCAGCTAAGGGTGAGGTTGTGACAACCAAACGCGCAGACGGTAGCTATCGACACGTAATTATTTTGGACAGGTAGATATTTATCCGACAAAAAAAGATCGGCCCTGGGCCCCTCAGTACGGAGGGCCAAGGCCGATCATTATGTGAAGGTGAACTTACGCCTTTTTGGTCTCCCAAAAAATTGTTGAAATCTCGTCAATTTTACCGAGCAGTTGATCCGCTACCGCTACATCAACCGTGCCCTTGGTGCCACCGGCGCCGGCAAGTTTGGTTGCCTGGTTGAACAGTTGATTGAGATCCGGGTACTTCTCAAAATGCGGTGGCTTGAAGTAATCGGTCCACAGCACCCACAGGTGCTCCTTGACCTTGTGCGAGCGGTCTTCTTTGATCGCGATTGCGCGAGCCTTGAACTCGGGGTCATCCGATGCGTGGAATTTTTCCATGCAGGCTTTGACCGACTCTGCGTCTAAGCGAGCTTGTGCAGGGTCATAAACGCCGCAGGGGAGATCGCAGTGAGCGTATGCGGATATATGTGGGATAAATTTCTCAACTAGCAGGGCGCCGAAATGATTACGCACGTTGTGCTCCTATCGGGTCGGTTACGTGGCATCGAGATTGACTCGATCAGCCAACTCTAGCCTCGATGGATTTTTATGCAGGATCCAACAGACTATTCTGCGAACATGGGTGTAATCGCGTGGTTGGCACCAGTTTTTCGGGTGCGGGTAATTGGTCCATCGATGGAACCGACCTTAGAAAATGGTCAAATATGCTTTGCCGTGAAGGGTCACCTTTTAGCCAGAGCTGGAGCAATTGCTGTTTTCACCCACCCCTCACGTCCGACGTTGGTGGAGGTAAAACGTCTCGTTTATAAAACGAATGGGAGGTGGTGGGTTGCCGGTGATAACGAGTCCGCGAGCACCGACTCCCGAGATTTTGGCGCTATCGAATTAATCTCGATTAAGGGAATCTTATTAAAAAAATAGTCTCTTATTCATTAACGTGATCGTCGAGGCGTGCCAGATCGGTGTCATACACCGGGTATCACCAATCCACTAATTAAAGGCTGACTCGATGAGGGCCCGTTGGTCTTCTTCGTGGCGTTGGTGCGTTCCCACCGCGGGGGCGGAAGAAGCTAAACGTGACCTGCACGAGATAGTCCGGCCAATGAGAGTGGGGACGTGGAGGGCGACGAAACTCCAGGCACCCTGGTTGGCTGGTTCTTCTTGGACCCAGCGCACATCCGCATCGGGGTATTGCGTTGCCATCGCCGGTAAACTCACCCCTGGGAGCGGGTAAATCCGCTCAAGTCGCACGATTGCTGTGTCGGTGATGTTGTTGGCCGCGCGGTAGGCGAGTAAATCAAAGTAAACCTTGCCCGAACACATCACCACTTTTTTGACCCCGGCTCCCGTGAATTGCGGATCGGAGATGAAGGGCCGGAAAACCCCGGTTGTGAAGTCCTCGGTTGTGGAAACGGATGCTTTGGATCGCAAAAGTGACTTGGGCGTGAACACGATGAGTGGACGGGAAAGTCGGCCCAATACTTGCCAGCGCAAGAGATGAAAGTACGACGCTGGCGTGGTGGGTACCGCGATCGACATATTGTCCTGGGCGCACATCTGCAGGAAGCGTTCAATCCGACCACTACTGTGATCGGGTCCCTGGCCTTCTTGACCGTGGGGGAGCAGCAGGGTAACCGATGAGCGTTGACCCCATTTCTGCTCGCCGGAGGAAATGAATTCGTCAATGATTGTTTGTGCGCCATTGACAAAGTCGCCAAATTGGGCTTCCCACATGACCAGGGCGTCGGGCCGGGCCACCGAGTAACCGTATTCAAATCCAAGAGCGGCAAATTCACTCAAAGATGAGTCGTATACATAAAGTTTTCCACCATCGCGGTAACACTTCTTGAGCGGCTTGTATTGCCAGCCCGTTTCCTTGTCAACAATGACCATGTGCCGGTGCCCAAATGTTCCACGACGCGAATCCTGTCCGGCTAGTCGGACAGTTCTCCCCTCCATCAACAATGAGCCAACCGCGAGTGCCTCACCCATGCCCCAATCAATCGTGTTGTCGGCAACCATTTGGGCCCGACGTTGGAGTTGAGGCGCCAGACGTGGGTGGACGTTAAAACCTTCAGGCAAGGTCAATTGAGACTCAATCACAGTATCAATCTGGGCTTGGGTGATGGACGTGTCGACATCTTGTGAGGGTGTTTGAGGTACCAGGTTGAGTTGGCCCGTTTCAATAATGGCTTTGGCGCGCTCGCTGAATTCGCTCTCGGGTTCATCGATCCGGGTTTCTTGAAACACGTTTTCGAGTTGCTCCTGGAAATGCTTGAGGACTTCTTCAGCCTCTTCGAGGGTAATGTCACCACGCCCGATAAGCGAGTCTGTGTAATGCTTTCGCACTGATCTCTTATTGTCGATGATCGCGTACATCAGTGGTTGGGTGAGCGAGGGATCATCGGCTTCATTATGTCCGCGCCTGCGGTACGTCACCTGATCGATTACCACGTCCTTGCCAAAAGTTTGTCGGAAATCAAAAGCGAGCTTGGAAACATAAATGACCGCTTCTGGGTCGTCACCATTAACGTGAAAAATTGGTGACTGAATCATGCGGGCAACATCTGTTGAGTAGACAGAGGACCTGCTGTATTGCGGTGAGGTGGTGAAACCAACTTGGTTATTAACAACGATGTGAATGGTGCCGCCGGTGCGGTACCCCTGCAACTGGGAGAGTTGCAATGTTTCCGCGACAACGCCTTGGCCGGCGAAGGCTGCATCGCCGTGGATGAGGACGGGCAAAATGTCATATCGGCGATCAGCTGGTAGCAGATCTTGTTTGGCCCGCACGACTCCTTCAAGCACCGGATTGACGGCTTCAAGGTGTGAGGGATTGGCAGCGAGATAAACGGATGTATAGCCACCTTCGGCCGAAACATACGAGCCGGTTGTTCCCAAATGGTATTTCACATCACCCGAGCCCTGAACAGAATTCTCCGCGTATTCGCCCTCGAATTCCCGGAAGATCTGGCTGAATGATTTGCCGGCAATGTTGGCTAAAACGTTAAGGCGCCCCCGGTGGGGCATGCCGATGGCGACCTCAAGAATCTCATTATTGGCCGACTGCGTCAAAATCTCGTCGAGCATGGGGATCAGCGATTCGGAGCCTTCGAGTGAAAAACGTTTTTGGCCAACATATTTCGTTTGTAAGAAGGATTCGAGCGCTTCGGCTTCGTTGAGCTTTCGCAAGATCCGAAGTTGGTCGGCTGGATCGGGTTTTACGTGCGGTATTTCAACTCGCTCTTGAATCCATTTGCGTTCGACCGGATCCTGAATATGCATGTACTCAATACCCACCGTGCGGGTATACGAATCTCGAAGGACACCCAGGATTCCCCGTAACTTCATGAGTGGTTCGCTCCCGAAACCACCGGTCGCAAACTCGCGATCTAAATCCCAGAGGGTCAAACCGTGGGTAAGAACGTCAAGATCAGGGTGCATCCGTTGGTGATACTCGAGCGGATCAATGTCGGCCATGAGGTGACCGCGTACCCGGTAAGCGTGAATTACTTCCTGTACCCGAACGTTTTTATCCAGATCCGTCTCGTGGCTGGCGGAGATGTCAATTGCCCACCGAATGGGTTCATAGGGTATTCGAAGGTCCCGAAAAATATTAACGTAAAAATCTTCTTCGCCGAGAATCAACGCGTGCATCTTGCGCAGGAATTCGCCGGACTGGGCGCCTTGAATAATTCGGTGGTCGTAGGTGGAAGTCAAGGTCAAAATCTTGGACACAGCATTTCGAACGATGGACTCCTCTGATGCGCCTTGCCATTGCGCCGGGAACTCCATTGAGCCAACGCCCACGATCACACCTTGACCCTTGACCAATCGAGGGATGGAATGATTCGTGCCGATCGTTCCGGGGTTTGTCAAACTGACCGTTGTTTCTGCGAAATCTTCAACGGTGAGCTTGTTGGAGCGGGCCCGTCGAACGATGTCTTCGTAGTTGGCCCAAAACGTCGAGAAGTCCATGTTTTGGGTGGCCTTGATATTGGGTACTAATAGTTGACGTGTGCCATCTGGTTTACCCACGTCGATGGCCAAGCCAATATTGATGTCCGTGTTGAGTTTGATAGCCGGTTTGCCGTCGACTTCGGTGTAGGCATAGTTCATTTCGGGTTGAACTTTGAGTGCCTGAACCAACGCGAAGGCAATAATGTGCGTGAAAGACACTTTTCCGCCACGGCCGCGGGCCAGATGGTTATTAATGACGACCCGATTGTCAAAAAGCAATTTCACCGGAAGTGAACGCACACTCGTTGCGGTAGGAACGCTCAGGCTCTCTTCCATATTGGTAACCACTCGCGCAGCGGCGCCCTTGAGCCGCTCGGTACCGATGGAGGCAATGGCGGGCAGAGCGGTGTCGGTGGGAGCGGTGTCGGTGGGAGCGGGGGAGGCAGGAATTGAATCAGGGACGGGCGTGCTCGGCAGCGGGGTAAACCCATCAAAAAAGTCCCACCAGGCTGGATCAACGTTGTTACGATCGGCGCGGAATTGCTGATATAACTCGTCAACGAGCCAGTCATTGGGTCCAAATTGGTCGGGAGGCTCAGCAGCCACTATTTTTCCTCTCACTGGCGACCTAATTGCGACATAAGCCTATGACGCAAGCCTTCGAGGCGCCGGTGAGGGTGCGAAAGTTATCAAACTAGGTCAGGCTGACCTTTATGGAAAATGTGGAACGAGGTTTAGCACTCATTACCGGGGGGGCGTCCGGAATTGGCTTCGCCATTGCCTCCCAACTTGGACAGGCCGGTTACACGGTCGTGGTCCTGGGAAGTACCACCGAAAGTGGTTTGCAGGCAGCATCAGATCTCCGTGAACAGGGAATCGATGCGATCGGGGAGGGCGCAGATCTGGCAGATGCCCCGGCCGTGGCCCGGTTGCGGGAGCGTCTAGGGCCTCTTGCCGAACCGAATGTGTTGGTGTGTTCAGCCGGCGTCATGAGCGAAAAAATGTCGAAAACTTTAAGATCCACACCGGATGAGTGGAACCGGGTAATGGGTATCAACCTCTTCGGAGTCGTGAACTCGTTGACACACTTTGCCCCATCCATGGTTGCGGCGCGCGAGGGAAGAATCATTGCTCTGTCAGCCTGTTTGGGGCGATTTAGTGGCCCCGGAACGAGCGGAGGATTGGCCCCGTATCGAGTGAGTAAAGCAGCACTGAACGCCTTGATTCGCAATTTTGCAGCGGAAACCGGATGGGGTGCTCGCGGGGTGCTCGTAGACACGGTGTGCCCGAATCATTGCCGAACCCCAATGGGTGGACCTGATGCTCCCCGTTCGGCGGAGCAGGGGGCCGAAACCGTCACCTGGCTGGTTCAAAGCGACCTCACGGATCGTCAGAAGGTGATCGGTGAGGTTGACTTCCCGCTCACCGGTTTGCTTTGGGAAGATCGGCAGATCGTTCCTTGGTAGCCGGTGGGTGCGATCACCAGGGTTTGTGCTTATCCTTATCAAGTCGTAAACGCTCAAACTCGAGCGTCATTTATGTGCATGACGAGGGGAATCAGGGTGCGTGGCTCGTGGCGAGCATTGGTTAGCGGCGGAGTCGTGACGTCAATGGCAGCTCTGTTGTTGCCAGCACCAGTCGTTGCCGTTGAGAGCGAACTCTTTTCACCCGCAATTATTTCGGTGACGCCGGGTGCCAGTGCGACGATTCTTGATGTCGTGTACTCCGCCCCGGTTCCTGACCCGGTACAAAATGTCGATACTCCCATTTCGTTTCACATCTCCGTTGACACGGTGAATTGGTTCCCCTGCCCCGATCGAGCCATTGCGGAGAACTTAGCCGTTGGGAGTTCGGTTCACAGTACCTGTCCACTTTCGGGCTTGACCCCGCTGCGCAGTTACGGCGTCTATATGCGATCTGCTCAAGGGTTAGCCACGAGTGCAGTAGTGGGACCCATTGTTGCAACAACTCAACCCCCGCTGGGCACCGATCTCGCCAAGCCTTTGAAGCTTCCTAAGGATCGCACGTGGGTGGGCGCGAAATTCATCGCGGCGAGCAACTCACTCGGTGTTGACGGATCCAAAGTGAGAGTAGGAGTGGGGGTACTTCCTAAGATTATTTTCACGAAGGGCATCTCCAATAAAAAAACAGTGGAGGAGAACTTAATTGTTTCAGCTCAGTTGCCGGGTGGAATGTTGGTTCCGGTTGCGGGCGCTTGGGGTTGGTTGAGCGACACATCGGCCGTTTTTAGACCAAAAAACTACTGGCCTGGCAAGTCAACAATTCGTGTTGCCTCATTGCTCGGGAGAACGATTCTGGGAACGAGTGGGTCGAAGACCCTGATTGGTTTCGCAAAACTCAACACAACCTACTCATTTCAAACCGCCCGCGCGTTTATCGCCAACGTTGATGGCAAAACCATGAAGATGAAAGTCTTTGTTGACGGCGCGAAAGTTCAGACCTTCAAAGTTTCACTCGGCAAAGACGAGTGGGAAACCCGCAACGGAACAAGGGTGATCAGCACCTCGAAAGAAGCGGACAAAATTTATCGAAGTGAATCACTGGGTCTTACCGCACCCGAAGACCAATACGAGCTCGAGGCCAAATGGAATACCCGAATCACGCCTACCGGTGAATTCATTCACGCTGCCCCTTGGGCGTATGGCCGCTTGGGCGTTTTTAACGGTTCACATGGTTGTACGAACATGTTTGAAAAAGATGCGAAGTGGATTTACGATGAAACTATTCCCGGTGATGTAATTTTTTACACGAACACGGGTGGCAGTGTCGTGGAGCCATGGAACGGTCCGGGAGGTTTGTGGAACATTCCATGGAGTAGGTGGCTGGCAAAGTCCGCCTTGTATTCCGGGAATGCACATGTCGACACCGATACGAATGCGGGAACAGGATCCCTTGCCGAAGCAAAACCCGCCAGTGCCTGATGAATGAGTTCACAGCCGTCGAGTCGACATGGGATGTCCCCGACACGTGGCAACAAGGTCGAGGGGCATGGGGTGGGCTTCCTATTCGCGCCATGATCGAAGCGGTTGTGCACAACGAGATCGATTCCCGTCCGGTCAGGTCAATCACGGCTCAAATTCCAGAACCAGTGCTCGCAGAGAGACATCACGTCGTTACGAATTTGATCCGAAGTGGTTCGGCCATCTCCATGTGGCAGGTCGACATTATTCGGTCGAGTGAAAACCTCACGGTGGCCCGCGGGCAGATCGTTACCGGCGAAGATAAAAATTTACAACTTGATCCGCCGGCCGATACGTGGGGAACGGCTAAATTTCCGCGCGCACCTGCACCATCGGATGTCATTATTGCCCCGGTTGGGCCGCTATCCGGGCCAGCATTTGCTCAACATTTGGAGTACCGACCAATTACGCCGTTGCCCACCATGGGCACCGAAGCAATGGTGCTCGGCTGGATCAATATTCCACAAAAAACGGAAACCGGTGCCCACTGGAATTCCGCCCAACTTCTGGCCATGGCCGATGCGTGGTGGCCTTCGCCGTACACACTAATGAAAACCATGCGACCAGCGGCGACGGTATCTTTCAGTGCCAATTTGCTCATCGATCCGAAGGAGATTGCACCGGTAGCGGGTAATCGCTCCCCACTGTTACACGAGGGATCGGTCAGTTCCGTCCACGGTGGTTTCATGAGTGAACTTCGCAGGCTGTGGACGCCTGATGGCCGACTAGTAGTGGAAAACCTACAATCAATTATGGTGATTAAGTAAGCTTAAATAAGTTTGCTTTTCATGGCCACATAATCGTCTCGCTGATAGCAAATATTTTCTTCACATAATTCTCGGTCTCGGGGAATGGGGGAATCCCTCCGTACTCCAACACGGATCCGGCGCCGGCGTTGTAGGCGGCGAAAGTATTTTTTAGTCGAGGCCCATCCACACTTTTGACTGTCTTGCGATTGATGCAATTCATCCGGGCCGCTGAAGGGATTGCATCTGCCGGGTTCCACACATCTTTGACGCCATCGCCATCCCCATCAATCCCGTAGTGTTTCCAGGTATACGGCATAAATTGCGCGATGCCCTGCGCACCTGCCGGGCTTTCGGCCATGGGATCAAAACTGCTTTCCGCGTGGATTTGGGCGGCAAATAGCTCAATGGAAATTGCTGGACAACGCGTAGCAGCTTCTTTAATCACATTGGCATACTCGACCGGAACAGTTACCGGTACTCCTAAAACGCCTTCTTTGATCGAGTTAGGAATCAGGTTGCTCAATGAAAAAAAACCGATGCCGATTACCGCAAAAATTAACCCAACAATTGCCAGAGAACGCAATCGGCGAGGTGCTGTTTTCCGCGGCATTAACCCACCATAACCCGGGAGGTTAACGCGATAGGATAAATGGGTGCCCAGCGAGCAGCAACGTGTCCCTTTGGTTCTCGATTCGACCGCGGTGGCGAGTCTTTTTGACCATGAGTTACACAAGGCTTTTGATTCCCTCGGCTGTTTTAATCTAGCAATTTTTGGAAAAACCGGAAGTGGAAAATCAACCCTTCTTAACGCTATTTTCGCCCAGGCGCTAGCGAGCACTGGAATTGGCGAGTCGTTGACAAAGGGGCTCAACTACCACCGTCACGCACATGGCTATTTGGGTATTTATGACTCTGAGGGGTTTGAAATGGGAACCTCCGGGGATACGATCCTGGCAGGGCTTGACCGAATAATAAAGACCACCAATAGCGGGTCGATTGACCAAAGAATCCATGCCGTCTGGTATGTGTTTCGCTGGTCTGATCGACGGTTTGAGGCCGCCCAGCAATCCTTCGTTTCCGCTATTTCCGCATTGGGTTTGCCCGTCATCGTGGTAATGTCTCAGGTACCCGTTATTCAACGTGAAGGAAAACAACAGGTTCATCCTGATGCCATTGTTTTCGCGGAATACATTGAGTCTTTAGCGCTACCGACTTTTGGTGACGGCAAAGTTTTTCTCACTAATGCATTACCGGACTCATTCAGTGACACCGTGATTTACGGATTACCGGAATTACTCGATGCAACCTACGAAGTGGTGCCACGTGCGGCACAGGACGCCTTAACTGCCGCTCAGGGTGTTGATGGCAGGCGAAAAAAAGACGCGGCCATCGCGGTCATTAAGCAAGCGACCGTGGTGGCGAGTGGAATTGGTGCAGTGCCCATCCCGGTAGCCGACGCAGCATTGCTTGTGCCACATCAAGTCGCCATGATCGCGCGGATTACGGCGATCTATGGACTGCCCCGTTCGCGATCGCGCGCTCTGTCAATTGTGGGTAGCGCGATTCTGACGGGTGGGGCGACGTACGCCGGACGGTACGTCGTTACGCAATTACTCCGATTCGTTCCAGGCGGGTTCGTTGCTGGAACGGTGATATCCAGCACCGTTGCGGCCGCCTTGACCAGGACAATCGGCTTTGCTTGGGTAAAAGTTTGTGAGTACGCCATTACCCTGTCACAGACAGACCAAGAGTCCTTTTTCTCCGGTTCGCAGGCGAGCGACGCTTTCAAGAAGTTTTTGAAATCGGGGAAGTAGCCTTTTCTCAACCCGGCCAGAGAAGGACGACGTGATGTTACGGTTCACTCCATGAAAAAGATTTTTGCGTTCCTCGTCCTTATCGGTGCAAGTCTTGGTGGATTTTTCTGGTGGAAACGAAATCAGGTGGCCGCCGCCAACCAGGTAGGCGCCGACCCGTGGCCGGAAGCGGTGACGGGGGAGCCGGTTTCCGCGGTGGAAACCTCGGCGCAAGTTTCGGCCCCCGCACACGAACCTGACCTAAAAAAGAAGGCAACCCCGAAGAAGTCGAGCGCCAAGAGTTCGGTTCCCCCGCCGGCCAAAGCGAGTGACTCGCACAAGAGCTAAATTTCCCCGTTATGCCCATGGCGAAGCAGATGTATTCGCGGTGGTCAGAGGTCGGCACTACATGGTTTACTTGAAGTCAATAGGAGGTGAAAACGTGCGTGATCCAGCCGAACTCGTGACTTTTCATCGTGACGTGCATTTCGAGAACCCGCCGACACTTGTTCACGCTTTCAACGGTTTTGTGGACGCCGGAGGTGGGGTGCGCCAATTTGCCGAACACATTTTGGAGACGTGTGAGCACACGTTAATCGCCAGTTTTGATGTAGATGAACTAATTGACTACCGGGCCAGGCGTCCCCGGATGCAATTCGTCGTTGATCATTTTTCTTCGGTTGAATTCCCAAAAATAAACCTCTTTGACGTTGTGGACGCAAATGGCAAGCATTTTCTCCTGATCTCGGGCCCGGAGCCTGACTACCAGTGGGGTAGATTCTTAGCCGCCGTTGATGTCGTCGTAAAAAAATACGGTGTCGACTTGGCAATCGGCGTCTCCGCTATCCCGTGGCCACTCCCACATACCCGGCCGCTCGGTCTCACGGTCCACGGTAATGATCCGGAATTGCTCTTCGGGGCTGGCTCGGTTATCGGTGAAATAGAAGTACCGGGCCATGTCGGGGCGCTGCTGGAATTGCATTTGGGAGAAATGGGGATCAAATCAATGGGAATCACCGCTCAGGTGCCGCATTATTTGGCGCAATTCGACTACCCGCAAGGGGCATTGGCCTTACTCGACGGCTTGATGGCCGGCCCAGACATTGCCATTCCTCGGAGTGAATTGACCGAATCGGCAGCCGCATCACTTGCCAACATCACCGAACAACTTTCCGGCAATGACGAGTTCGCTGCGGTGGTGCGCGCCCTCGAAGGCCAATACGACCAAATCGCAGAAGCTCTCATCTCCGGTGCAGGTGGAGTGGCCGATGCCGATATTCCGAGTGCAGATCAGATAGCAGCACAGGTTGAAGCATTTTTGGCTGAACTTGATTCAACAAAAGACGCCGACAAGGATTCCGATCTTTAACAGTAAATCGTCTTTGCTGCAATCCCGGTCAACAAGAACCGGTTCACCGCATCATCAACACACTGGCTCCCAGACAAATAAGCAGTGTGTCCATCACCGACGAAGGTGAGTAGGGAACTCGTGGGTAATTGCCGGCTCAGTGCCCGGGCCCAAGCCAGAGGTGTGGCGGGATCGTAGGTCGTCCCGATCACGAGAATGGGGGCCGTCGTAGTCGTGCTTGCGGGCGCCGGTTTCAGCGGTGAATGCTCAAACCAGGTGCTGCAGGGTGCGTTGCCCCAACTCATGGATCGCGCCAACTCGGGGACAAAGGCCTTTCTAGCAAATTGCCGCGCTTTAAGCGCAAGACCCGTGAGTGTTGGTGTTTGTGGGAAATCCCAGCAACTGATTGCGATAAAGGCAGAGAGTGAATTACTAGAAAATTTTGCGGGCGCAGTTTGATCATTCGCATAGTACGACAATTGCTGCAGTAACGTACCGTTCCCGGCCTTGGCTTTACGTAAAGCATCAGCGAGTTGTGGCCAAAATGATGTGCTGTACATGGATAAAAAAATGGCCGTGGTTGCTTCACTTTGTGTGAGTGCCTGCAATCCGTCTGTTTTCAGTTCGGCCGAGTCAAGGGACCGAAGAAGTTTATTAATGAGAACTATGGAACCAGGGTAGGTGTCATTAAATCGAGTTATTGCTTTTTGAAACCCGACCGATTGGCCTCGTGACAACTGCATTGAGTCAAGTGAAGGGTCAACGGCGCCATCAAGGACCATCAGGCCCACTTTTTCAGGGAACAATTCCGCGTATCGGGTTCCCAATGAAGTGCCATAGGAGAATCCGAGCCAATTAAGTTTTTCGCTGTCGAGCGCTGCCCGAATAATGTCCATGTCGCGTACCGTGTTTTCGGTGCCCACATGTGCGGCAAGGGCTGGTGACATTCGTTGACACGCTGGAGAAATTCTGGCAGCCGCCGCCATGAACGCGGTCTTTTCAACTGCGGTGTCGGGGGTGGAATCAAGCCGGAGCCACTTATTTGCGCCGACACCTGTGAAACATTGGACGGGAGCAGAATCCCCTGTTCCCCGAGGATCGAATCCCACCGGCGTATAGGCGGCCGTAATATCAGGATGCAAAGACCCGGCAATACTTTGCGCGAATCGGGCCCCTTCTGCGCCAGGACCACCAGGATTCATGACTAATGGAGGCAGATCAGCCGATCCGACTCGACGGATTGATAAGTAAATCGTGTCGCCGTAGGGTTGGGCATAGTCCAAAGGCACGGTCACCTGGGAACAATCAGCCCGACCACATGGGGACCACTGCAGTGTTTGAGAGTAGTAAGAGTTCAGCGGGTCGGCTTCCGTGGCAATTGCAGGGGCGCCGGGTAGCGACAAGATCAAAGATGCACCGGCGATGAAAGCCCACGAGGTATGCGCCTTACAGCGATGATTTCTCACGCGTGCTCCATCTCATGGGATGTCAGGCGACCTACCTGACTATGCCCAATTATCCACGCCATGGCAGGCTAGGCGCTCACGCACTGGGAAGGGCTCATTATGAGTGGCAATGCCACATTTACCTATTCGGACACCGCTATCCTCTCGGTGACGGCCGCCGTTGCTCCTATTGTTGTGACGAGCGACGAAATTGACGCTCAATTGATGCATACCTACGACCGAGTTGGCTTAACTCCAGGAATGCTTGAAAATCTGGCCGGCATCAAAGAACGCCGATGGTGGTCAACCGATGTGACCTTTGCCGATGCAGCTGCAATGGCGGGAGCGAAAGCACTCGCCGAAGCCGGGGTTAATCCGGAGTCGATCGGTCTGCTCATCGACACATCTGTGTGTCGGGAAAGACTTGAACCATCCGCTTCGGTCGATATCCATGAACAACTGGGACTTTCGTCATCATGTCTCAATTTTGATTTGAGTAACGCATGTTTAGGGTTCATCAATGGAATGCAAGTCGCCTCCATGATGATTGACTCCGGACAAATCGAATACGCCTTGATCGTTGACGGGGAAGGTAGCCGGCGGCCCCAAGAAGCAACGATTGCCCGACTGCAGCAAAACGATTCAACGAAGGAAGATGTCCTTGATCAATTCGCCACGATGACTCTTGGGTCGGGCGGGGCCGCTATGGTGCTGGGCAAAGCATCGGTTCATGGAGGTCATCGGTTCCGCGGTGGGGTCAGTCGGGCGGCAACCCAACATAATCAATTGTGCATGGGGGATCTTGACTCAATGCGAACCGACAGTCGAGGTCTTCTCAATGCAGGGGTTGCGCTCGCTAAGGCAACGTGGGATGACGCACAGTCACAATTTAGTTGGTCAGACTTGGATATGTATATTTTGCACCAGGTCTCCAAAGTGCATAATGCGGCCATCATTGCAGCCTTGGGGATTGACGCCAAAAAGGTACCGGCCACGTTCCCACTGCAAGGAAATATTGGCCCGGCTTCAGTGCCATTCACCTTGGCCCAATCCGTTGATGATTTGCGTACTGGTGACCGGATCGCGTGCATGGGAATTGGTTCGGGACTCAACGCCGCTGTTATTGAGATTGATTGGTAGTGGTGAGCAGACCCGCTCAATTACCGCCACGCAGCGTGCACGGATTGGACCCCAATTGGTCCAGAATCCTTACTTTCACTGACAGTGATGGAATTTCACGCGGAATGCACATCCTTGACACGGGCGTGAATGCGGCTGCGGAATTAACGTTGGTGTGTGTTCATGGGAATCCGACCTGGTCCTACCTGTGGCGTAATTTCCTGGCTCAGGCACCCGGCAGTATTCGAGTGGTTGCCCTCGATCAATTAGGCATGGGTTACTCGGAAAGACTGGATTCGGATCGGGTGCTTGAACAACGCGTTGACGACCTCACACGTCTGGTGGCCGCCCTCGACATTGATACACCGCTCATGTCGATGTCCCATGACTGGGGTGGACCCATTTCATTGGGTTGGGTGGAGCGTGAGATTGCCTCCGGTGATCACGATATTGCGGGTGTGATTTTGCTGAACACTGCAGTGCATCAGCCCAAGGAGTTTAAGAATCCGGCCATTATCCGGCTGGCGCGATCACGCGGACTATTGGCGCCAGTGACCGAATACACCCAAGGATTCGTTTTTGGGACCCGGATGTTGAGTGGCTCGAAAATGCCGCGCGAGATTGCGGCTGGGTTTCGTGCTCCGTATCGCAAGCGTGAATTCCGGCGGGCCATCCACGGATTTGTCGCCGACATCCCGTTTGAGGAAAATCATGTGAGTCGAGCCCCACTGGATCGCATCGCCGCACACCTGGATGTATTGGCAGAGACTCCCGTCTTGATGTGTTGGGGTCCCCGTGACCCAGTTTTCTCCGACATCTACTTGCGGGACCTCACTTCACGACTTCCCCATGCCGAAGTGCACAGATATGAAGGCGCTTCTCACTTGGTAAGTGAGGATGCGCCAGCGCTTGTTAAAGACGTTTTTAGTTGGATTGCCTCCCCGCTGAAACCCCCATCTGACGTGTCCAATGATGTCGAGTCAGGATTAGTGGATCTTGGTGCTCAACTGCGCGAACAAGCAGACGTGCGTCCACATGCAATTGGATTAACCGCCATGCACGAGCAGGAAACAGTCACATGGTCCGAATTGCAACGCCAAACACACGTGTGCATGGAGCACCTCTCAATGAAAGGGATCAAGGCGGGAGATCGAGTGGCATTTCTCGTTCCACCCGGCCCGCTACTCATCCCACTGATTTACGCCACCTGGAATCTTGGCGCAGCGCTCGTTCTTGCCGACTCTGGTCTTGGCTTGCGAGGAATGCATCGGGCACTACGTGGAGCTCACCTTGATCACGTGGTTGGAATTCCGCGTGCGTGGCCGTTAATGCGGAGCTTGCGCATACCCGGAGCTCGAATTAGTACAAAAGAATTAAACAACGTCAGTAAGCGCGGTGGAACGAGACCGGTCGTTGGCCAATCAACAGAGGGTGAGTTCCCTGCCAGCAATCTGGGCGCAGTTGTCTTTACCTCCGGATCAACCGGACCGGCCAAAGGTGTTCAATACTCACGCGGGCACGTGGCTCGCACGGTGGCAACTTTGCAACGGCAGTATTCGATAACACCCCACGATGTCATCATCGCGGCCTTTGCGCCGTGGGCGGTTTTCGGTCCAGCATTGGGAATCGCCTCGGTGTTGCCGGACATGAATCCAGGTAAACCCAGTTCACTGTCCTACCAGGCGCTCAATGAAAGCGTGGTGAGTGCAGGTGGCACCTTGTTGTGGGCTTCACCTGCGGCCTTGGTCAACGTTTTAGGCACAGTTCCCGAAAATGAAAATGCAGATTGGAGCGGCATTCGGTTAATTTTGAGCGCCGGTGCTCCAGTGCCGAAGTCATTGTTGAAGCGTCTGGCGAAACTGATCCCGAGCGCTTCAATTCGGACTCCCTACGGCATGACCGAGGCGTTGCCCCTCAGTGAAATTACACTCGAGGAGATTGTGAATTCGCAACAGGATCAAGGGGTGATCGTTGGGAAAGGGCTATCCGGAGTGGATATTAAAATTGCGCCGTGGGATGACCCCGATCAATTGACCAGCAATTCCGACATCATGGGTGAAATAGTTGTGCGAGCCCCACACATGAAAAATAGTTACGACAGTTTGGCGTTCACCGAGCGCAGTAGTTCCCGATTCCCCGGCTGGCACCGCACGGGAGACGTCGGCCACCTTGATTCCGGTGGATCGCTCTGGATCGAGGGTCGCAAGTCACAGATAATTTCAACGTCCTTGGGGGTCGTGACTCCCGTCCCAGTGGAACAAAGAGTCGAGTCCTTGGACTTCGTTCGTCAGGCGGCCTGCGTCGGGGTTGGCCCACCTGGCAGTGCGGTTGTCGTCATCGTGTACATCGAATCTGAGCGAATGTCAGAAAAATCCCACGTCAATCGTGAAGACCAGGTCCGCGCAATCGCCGGGGCGCCTATCGCGGCGGTCCTTCGCGTTACATCATTACCGACAGATATCCGACATAACGCAAAACTCAATCGCGAACAGATCTCCCGATGGGCCAATAAGAAACTTTCGGGTGCCCGGTGAAAGTACTTGTCACTGGTGGACGTGGGCTTCTTGGGTCAGCGGTCGTGCGAGAAATCCAGACAGCGGGCCACGAGTGCATTGTCGTTCAACGTAACCCAAGTGGAATTCCGGGAGTTCGCGAGTTTCTGGACGACCTAACGGCGCCACGGCAGTCCGAACAGTGGCTATCTGGAGTTGATACCGTCGTGCATTTAGCCGCAAAGGTCGGAATTGTCGGTAGTCATCAAGAATTTTTTGAGGCCAACGTCCACGCAACCCACCTGATTTTAGCGGCTGCCAAGTCACATGGGGTTCAGAGATTTATTTACGCGTCCTCGCCCTCGGTGGCCCACACGGGGCATCCTTTGATCGGCGCGGACGCGCAAGAAGCCGCACCATCAGCCGTTCGAGGGGCTTACAGTCAGACAAAGGCACAAGCCGAACTGGACGTATTGGCTGCACATTCACCCGAATTTGCCACCTTAGCGTTGCGTCCACATTTGGTGTGGGGTCCTGGCGACACTCAATTGATTGAGCGAATTGTGGAAAGGGCGCGCTCTGGCCGACTATTCCTCATTGATGGTGGTCTGTCCCTCATCGATACGACCTATGTCACCAATGCGGCCCAAGCCTTCGCCCAAGCAATTGTTGCCGTCCCTGAAGCTTTTGGCAGAGCGCTCATGGTGACGAACGGTGAACCTCGAACAGTGCGGGAAACGCTGAGTCGGATTACACAGGCGGCAGGAGCGAAAGCCCCCACCCGCAGCGTGCCATTTCACCTTGCGATGGCAGCAGGACACGCCGCTGAGTTTGCGTGGAGAAATCGAACAACGGAACCACCACTAACGTCCTTTCTTGTCGAGCAGCTCGCGACGGCTCACTGGTTCGACATCGAAATAACGAAAAAGTTGCTGAACTGGAGTCCAACTGTTTCCCTGGATGAGGGATACGCGCAATTAACCCAATGGTATTCGGACCACTGACACGTATTTGTTTGAGTGTACTCGCCGGCCCGTTTCACTGAGCCGACAATATGTAGCATTGCGCGGTGACCCACGGTTTTGAAATTGTCTCCCAGCTTGATCAAGCACGCGGAAGAACCGGGGTCATCACCACACCGCATGGCCAGATTAAGACACCCGCATTTATCCCCGTAGGCACGAAGGGAACGGTCAAATCTGTGCTGCCCGAGAGCGTTCGAGACCTTGGAGCGCAGGCCGTGCTCGCCAATGCTTATCACCTGTATTTGCAACCGGGAACCAAGATTATCGATGCAGCAGGTGGCCTCGGTGGATTTATGAATTGGCCACTTCCAACATTCACCGACAGTGGGGGATTTCAGGTATTGTCCCTCGGAGTTGGTTTCAAAAAAGTACTCTCGATGGACAGTATGCATACCGTAGAAAGTGACGTGATTGCGCCCGGTAAAGATCGATTGGCCCACGTTGATGACGAGGGCGTGACCTTTAAATCTCACCTCGACGGATCGATGCACCGCTTCACCGCGGAAATCTCAATGCAGGTTCAGCATTTACTCGGCGCCGACATCATTTTTGCTTTTGATGAGTGCACGACTCTGTTGAATACAAAGGAATACCAGATGATTGCCATGCGCAGGACCCTGGAATGGGCGCAGAGGTGTATCGCCGAGCATCAGCGACTCACCATTGCACGGAGTTCACGGCCTGATCAAATGCTTTTCGGTGTGATTCAAGGCGCACACTACGAAGACCTTCGTCGGCAAGCCGCTCGTGAAATTGGTCGTCTGGATTTTGATGGATTTGGAATTGGTGGTGCGATGGACAAGCAAACCCTTGGCACCATCATTGGTTGGGTGGTAGATGAATTGCCATCGGAGAAGCCCCGCCACTTGCTAGGGATCGGTGAGCCGTTGGACCTGTTCACCGGCGCAGAAAACGGAGTCGACACATTTGATTGCGTAGCACCTACGCGTAACGCACGCAATTGCGCTTTGCTGACAGTTGAGGGCAGATTTAATGTCTCCAACGCTTACAGCAGAGGAAACAACGAGCCAATTGATAGCGAATGTGATTGCTACACCTGCCTCAACTATTCGCAGGGGTACCTGCATCACGCATTTAAAGCTAACGAATTGATCTTTCCAACCTTGGCCAGTATTCATAACCTGCGGTTCACTGTGAGGTTGGTGGATCACATCCGGGAACACATGCAAGCAGGCACATACTTTGACTTTAAGAATGATTGGATGGCGAGGTTTACCACTGGCCGATATGCAAAGAAAAGCTAGTTCCCAAAATAGGTCGGTTCGCGTTTCTTGATTGCACGAATGACCGGATAGCTAATGGGGAGTAGGACAATCTCGAGCACAGTTTTGTAGAGGTATCCCACGAGAACATAGTTGAGAAATTCCGGGCCGGTGATGATTCCGTAAAAAGCAACAGTGCAAAAAACTAATGTGTCAGCGAATTCGCCGACAACGGTTGATCCGATCAATCGGGCCCACAGGTGCTTTTCCTTCGTTCTTTGCTTAATTCTGACGAGTACATACGCATTGAGCAGTTGACCCACCAGGTAGCCCAGAACACTGGCCAAAACAATTCGGGGTACGAAGCCTAAAACGGATTCAAATGCACTTTGAAATTCATAGGCGTCCGCGGCGGGGGAAATTTGAACCAGATAAAAAGTAAATGCCGCGAGAATTGACATGGCAAACCCGGTAAAGATCGCCCGACGTGCCGCTTTCCAACCGTAAACCTCGCTGAGAATATCTCCAATAACGTAGGCGAGCGGAAACAAAAAGACGCCGCCGTCGGTGATCAGCGGACCAAATTCGATTAATTTTGTGGCCCCGATGTTCGAGATCAGCAGAATCCCCACGAAAATCGCTACGAGGTATGGATAAAAGGAGCCCCCGGTGCGCGCAAAATGAACGCCACCGGGTTGTGGCGTTTGGCTTGAGGTGGTTGACATATATGACATGGTGCCCCCGGCAGGATTCGAACCTGCGACCTTCGGTACCGGAAACCGGCGCTCTATCCCCTGAGCTACGGAGGCAGGGGACGGTAAGGCTAGCAGCGCACCATATGCAAACATGTCGTGGTGGCAGGTTTGCGTGCGGTGCTAAACGACTTTTCGGATCGGCCGGTCGTGAACTCGGCCATCACCTTCTGTCGAGATTTTGTCACTCGCTTTGGGGCACTCAATGTTTCGCTGATCTCTGGTGGTTTGGCCTACTACGTGATGTTGGCTGTGGCGCCCATCGCCATCTGTGTGGGCGCGATCGCGGGACTTTTTATTGATCAGCAGCAATTCATTGCAGGTTGGGATTCCCTGGCCAGCCGTGGACCGGAATCACTCAGTGGTCTGGACCCGGCGATTAATTCACTTGCGTCTTTGGCAGAGTCCGCCTCAACGAGTTCGGTTACTATCGCAACCATTGCCAGTTTAATTGTGGCAGTTTATGTGTCACAAAAAGTGGTGTACAGCGTCCTTCAGGTACAGGACCAGATCTTCATCAGCGCCCACCCGACACCTGGCTTGATTGCTCGAGTCAGGTCTGCAGCGATCGCATTAATCATGATTATTGTGATCGTAGTCTCACTCTTGGCGGTAACGCTCGTCCCCGTGATTCTCAGTGCTTTCAACATTAAAAACAGTTTTCTGGGGTTGCTCGACACGTTTGGCTGGCTGACTCCCGTCGTTGTCATTTACTTCATGGTGTGGCTAGCCATGCGGGCGACGAGCGGCTCAAGGGGAGTTCTCACGTGGCGCTCACCAGGGTTGCTGATCTCCACAGTCTTAATCATTTTGTCGATTGGATTATTCGGGATGTACGCGGATCTGTCTTCAACCATGGGATCAGCACTTGTTGTTTTTGGAGCGCCCATCGCCGTGCTGATTTGGACCTATCTGGTATTTCTCGGTTTTTTCACCGGCTCGATTACTGAAGGTTTGATTCGTGAGCGGGCTTCAGCGAGAAAACCAACGCGGGGGACCACTGATCAGCGCGATCAGGAAAGCACCGGCGGCGGCGCCAATGCCAGTGCTCATGATGGAAATTCCCGGAAGAAGTAGACCTGCGGCGGCGCCGGCAGTGCCCATAACGGCTGCTCCAGCGGCTGCAAAGGGGATTCTTTTACCCGAAGTTGATTCACTCTGTTCGGTCGGCGAACGGGATTCATTGCGTTGCGGTGGTGCCGATTGTGGAGAGTCTTGCGCGGAGATTTCCCGCAAGAGTTTTTCAATCTCGTCGTCGGAAGCCATGTGAGCACTCTATGTCAGGACCGGCACGCAAGCAGATACGCTCGCGCCGTGGCAATAAACGACACCCGCCAAAGTGTTCAGCGTGTTGTGGACGATCTACTGGCACAGGGAGTATTGACAGACCGGGTGGAAGTGACGTTAGAGCGGCCGAAGTCGCGTGAGCACGGCGATTACGCCACCAACGTGGCGTTGGTGGCTGCCAAATCCTCAACTATTCCGCCCAGGGAGTTAGCGGAAAAAATTGCCGAGCGGTTGAGCGCCGACCCGGCATTTACCGAGGTCAGGGTGGCCGGGCCCGGATTCGTCAACATCCGACTTTCGGCTCAAACTCAAGGAGAAATTGCCCAGCGGGTCGTGATTCTTGGATCGGCTTATGGTCGCAATGACGCCTTGATGGGTAAGAGTTTCAATGTTGAGTTCATTTCGGCTAACCCCACTGGACCCTTACATCTTGGGCACACCCGTTGGGCGGCAGTTGGTGATGCCTTGGCCCGGGTGTTGTCAGCGGCGGGTGCGGACGTCACAACCGAGTTTTATATCAATGATCGCGGTGTCCAGATGGATAAATTTGGCGCATCCGTGATGGCTGCCTCATTGGGTCAGGCGGTACCAGAAGATGGTTATCACGGTGGCTACATATTGGACCTTGCTGCTCGGATTATTCGGGAACACCCAGAGTTTCATCAGCTCCCCGCGGGCGAACAACTCGTTGCCTTTCGAGAAGCTGCCTACTCGCTGCAGTTGCAGCAGCAAAAAGATGTCCTCGAACTATTTCGAACGCATTTTGATGTCTGGTATTCCGAGCGCAAACTGTATGACTCTGGGGCTGTGGAACGGGCCCACACCACATTGCAAGAACAGGGCCATGTGTACGAATCCGAGGGCGCATTGTGGCTTCGGACCACGGCGTTTGGAGACGACAAAGATCGGGTCCTGATCAAAGAAAATGGCGAGAGAACCTATTTTGCCGCCGACACGGCCTATTACCTGGATAAGCGCCGGCGGGGTTTTGACACAGCCATTTATTTACTCGGCGCCGATCACCACGGATATGTGAATCGTCTGCGGGCCGTGGCGGCATGTGCCGGCGACAACATGGACGAAAATATTGAGATTTTGATTGGTCAACTTGTCAAAATTACGCGTGGTGGGGTTGAGGTGAAACTGTCCAAGCGTTCCGGGCAGATCGTGACACTGGAAGAGCTCGTTGACGAGGTTGGTGTTGACGCGGCACGTTACACATTGGCCCGGTATCCGGTAGACACGCCACTCGTTGTTGACCTTGAAGAGATTGCTCGAAAGGCGAACGACAATCCAGTTTTTTACGTCCAATACGCCCACGCCCGCATCGCTTCCGTTTTACGCAACGCGCAGGACATCGGCGCTCTATGGCGCGGTGGTGAATTTTTCCCTGAGCTACTGGAATCCGATCAGGAAAATGAACTCCTCGGCGTAATCGAAAAATTCCCTGCGGTCATTACCGCAGCTGCCGAGCTGCGTGAGCCGCACCGTGTTGCCCGCTACCTCGAAGAATTGGCTACCGCGTATCACCGTTTTTATGACGCATGTCGGGTACTTCCGCGTTCCGATGAAGAACTCGGTGGCGTTCACATTGCTCGGTTGTGGGTGTGCGCCGCAACGCAGCAAACCCTGGCAAACGGTTTAGATCTCCTTGGAGTCAGCGCCCCGCAAAAAATGTAATTACCGGTAGGATTCCCCCATGCAGGCTCATCCGGCTGGCCCCCGCCACGCTCAAATGGCGCCGGAGACTCAGACACTCGTACCGGTAGCCGACCCAACTCGATCCCATGTGTGGCCCACGAGTGCACAGAGAGCCGTGAACGGTGAACTTCAGATCGGGGGTGAGGGAATAATCCAGTTAGCCGCCGAGTATGGAACACCGTTATTCCTTTTTGATGAAAACGATATTCGTGAACGTGCCCAAGAGTTTGCCACGGCGTATCTTGCCGACAACGAAAATGGCACGGTGTACTACGCGGCCAAGGCTTTTCTCAGTGTCGCAGTAGCACGGTGGGTCGCTGAAGAAGGCCTTGGAATTGATGTTGCATCCGGCGGTGAACTCGCCATCGCAATTCGTGCTGGAATTCCCGGCGAGAAATTGCTGATGCACGGAAATAATAAATCGGAGAGTGAAATTTTAGCCGCACTCGATTATGGTGTCGGACGAATTGTGATTGACTCATTTGATGAGATAGTTCGTGTTGCAGCAATTGCAGCCGATCTGAATCTTGTGGCAAAAGTCTTAGTGCGCGCAACCGTTGGTGTTGAAGCACACACGCATGAATTTATTGCCACCGCCCACGAAGATCAAAAATTTGGACTCTCTGTTCAAGAAGGTGATGTAGAAGAAGCCGTGCGTCGCATCGCCAAATTACCCTCACTGCATTTCGTGGGACTGCACTCACATATCGGTTCGCAAATTTTTGATGCAGCTGGATTTGAAATCGCCGCAACTCGAGTGGTGTCAGCCGCCTATTCCATTTATGACAAGCAAGGAATTGAATGCCAAGAACTCAACCTCGGCGGGGGAATGGGAATTGCCTATCTTCCAGAAGATGATCCGCTTTCGGTGGGAACCATGGCGCAGCAGATCAGAGAAATTGTTATTCGAGAATGTCAAAATGTTGGTATTCCCATCCCTGCTCTATGTTTCGAGCCCGGCCGAGCAATTGTTGGCAGAGCAGGAATCACCCTCTATGAAGTGGGTACCGTCAAGAAAGTCGCCCTCGACCACGGCGAGCGCACCTATATCTCCGTTGACGGCGGTATGAGTGACAACATTCGTACTGCGCTCTACGGGGCTCAATATTCGGTAGCGCTGGTGTCACGAAGCTCTACCGCGGATCAGATTCTGTGCCGAGTGGTGGGAAAGCATTGCGAGTCAGGTGACATTGTGGTTCGTGACGCGTGGTTGCCTTCAGATCTCACTCCCGGTGACCTCATTGCTGTTGCCGCCACCGGTGCCTATTGCCGCTCCATGGCTTCCAACTACAACCAGATTCCCCGCCCACCCGTTGTCTCTGTTCGCGAGGGGAAAAGTCAGTTAGTTCTCCGGCGGGAAACATTCGATGACCTGTTGGCACTTGACCCGTTTGCCGGCTAGTGCGGCCATGTCAAAGACCTTTGGCAGAATAAGGCCGCGCCCCGCAACAAAGATCATTGAGGAGTTTCATGTCTGATCGTGATAAATCTGCTCCACCGGTGCGAATTGCCATGTTGGGTGCTGGCACGGTGGGTTCTTCGGTAGCGCAACTCTTGGCCCGTCATCATCATGATCTGTCACATAGGGTTGGAGCCGACCTCGAATTAATCTCTGTCGGTGTTAAAGACATCAACAAGCCTCGAGCCGGGATTCCCATGTCGCTACTTACCCAAGATGTGGAATCGGTGGCACGATCGGGCGCCGACATTCTCATCGAAGTAATGGGTGGAATTGAACCTGCCCGGAGTCTTATCCTGGCCGCGATGCAAGCCGGATCAAGCGTGATCACGGCGAATAAGGCGCTCATGGCCGAGGACGGTGCTGCCCTCTACGCCGCCGCTGAACAATCTGGCGTTGACTTGTATTTCGAGGCTGCGGTAGCGGGGGCTATTCCCCTCATCCGTCCACTGCGCGAATCCCTTGCAGGGGATCGAGTAACCAAAGTCATGGGAATTGTCAACGGCACCACCAATTTCATGTTGACCAAGATGGACGAGGAAGGCGCGGACTACGACGAAGTTTTTGCCGAAGCACAGGCGTTGGGATACTTGGAAGCAGACCCCTCACTTGATGTTGACGGAATCGATGCAGCAGCGAAGGCTGCGATCCTGGCCGAATTGGCTTTTCACACCAGAGTGACGTTGGCTGACGTTTATTGTGAAGGAATTGGTTCGGTCACAAAGGCTGATATCAACGCCGCGCGCGATATGGGATTTGTCATCAAATTGCTCGCCATCGCGGAATTAATTACCACAGCCGGGCAAGAAGACGGCATCGTTGTGCGAGTGCACCCCGCAATGATCCCCCTGCATCATCCATTGGCCAATGTTCGCGGTTCATTTAACGCGGTGTTTGTTCACGCAGAAGCCGCCGGGGAAATGATGTTCTATGGGCGAGGAGCCGGTGGGGATCCCACCGCTAGTGCAGTTTTGGGTGATGTTGTTGCGGCGGCGCGCCACCGAGTGTCAGGTGGGCGCGGACCGGGTGAGAGCACCTACTCCGGGCTGAAGGTACTCGGTATTGGAAGGGCTGAAACGCGATATTACGTTAATCTTGACGTTCAGGATCGGCCCGGGGTTCTTGCACACATTGCGAATGCTTTTGCTGCTAACGGCGTCAGTATTCAAGTTGTGCGGCAAGACGGACAAGGCCACGAAGCCGGATTAATCGTGCGGACGCACCGAGGAAGTGAAGCTGCATTGCGAGCTACGGTTAATCAACTTAAGTCAATGGATGAAGTGAGAAAAGTTGTTGGAGTAATGAGAGTAGAAGGTGAAGATTAAATGGCACATCAATGGCGTGGCGTGATCACCGAGTACCGGGAACGCATGCCACTCACTGAGTCAGCGCCCATCGTGAGTCTGGGTGAAGGGGGAACACCTTTGACCTACGCTTGTACGCTGAGTGAACGAGTTGGTGCATCTGTTTGGCTGAAATACGAAGGGTCAAACCCAACCGGCTCATTCAAGGATCGCGGCATGACCATGGCCATCTCGCAGGCGGCCGGCGACGGTGCTAAGGCGGTCATTTGTGCTTCGACCGGCAACACGTCAGCCAGTGCCGCGGCTTACGCTGTCAAAGCCGGCATGACCTGCGCCGTGCTCATTCCTAAAGGCAAGATCGCGATGGGAAAACTCGCACAGGCCGTAGTTCACGGCGCAATTTTACTTCAAGTTGAGGGTAACTTTGACGACTGTTTGGTATTGGCCCGAGAACTTTCACAGAAGTATCCGGTTGCCCTGGTTAATAGTGTGAATCCCGTTCGCATCGAGGGCCAGAAGTCGGCAGCGTTTGAAATTGTTGATCAATTGGGTCAGGCACCGGATATTCACTGCTTGCCCGTGGGTAATGCTGGAAACATCACGGCCTATTGGCGCGGTTTCAAGGAATACGAAGCCTCGGGGTTGAGTGACTCATCCCCGGCACTGTGGGGGTTTCAAGCTGCGGGGGCCGCTCCGTTAGTAAACGGGGCTCCGGTCTCTCATCCGGAAACAATCGCGACGGCGATTCGAATCGGAAACCCAGCCTCGTGGGATAACGCAATATCCGCACGCGATGAATCGAACGGGATCATTGATTCGGTCACCGATCAAGAAATTCTGGCGGCTTACCACCTACTCGCCGAAAATGAGGGTCTGTTCTGCGAACCCTCGAGCGCGGCGGGCGTGGCCGGCTTACTGAAAATGCATGCGGCCGGAAAATTACCGACAGGTTCGGTGGTGACGTGCACCTTGACCGGTAATGGTCTCAAGGATCCGCAGTGGGCACTCGAGGGTGTGGGTGACCCGATGAGTGTTCCCGTGGATGCCGCTCTTGCTGCCAAAAAACTGGGCTTACTGGGATGAATGCCGTGACATTCGTTTCAGGAGCTGTCCGAGTGGTGGTTCCAGCATCGAGTGCCAATTTAGGTCCAGGGTTTGATTCAATCGGTTTGGCGCTCGCCGTACACGATGAACTCATTGCGATGGTGACGAGTGATGTCGGTATCAAAGTTGACGTCGAGGGGGAAGGCTTTGGCAGCGTCCCTCTCGATGAAACGAATTTGGTTGTCCAGGCGATGAATCGAGGCTTTGCGGAAATGAGCGCAAATCCCGCCGGCTTCATTCTTAAATGTCGGAATGCGATTCCACATGGCAGAGGGTTGGGTTCCTCGGCGTCCGCTGTCATTGGCGGATTAGCGCTGTCCCGGGCCCTCGTTGAGGGTGGAGACGAACTTCTCTCAGACCAGGACCTGCTCAATATTTCCTTGGAGTTTGAAAACCACCCCGATAATCTTTCGGCCGCACTTTACGGTGGATTTAATGTTGCTTGGCTGCACGGTAAAGACAGCGCTGGAGCGGTGCAGCCACGGGTGCACCCGGATGTCGTACCCGTTGTTTTGATTCCACCACATGAGCTGGCAACCACGACAGCAAGGAGAATCCTGCCGCAGCAGGTTGATCGTTCGGCTGCGTGCCACAACCTTTCGCGCACGGGACTTCTTGTATACGCCATTTCACACGACCCACAATTTTTACTCGAAGCTACCTCAGATCAACTACATCAGGATGCTAGGGCTGACATCTACCCGGAAACAAGCGCAATTATTTCGCAACTCCGCAGCCGCAATATCGCGGCGATGGCCTCCGGGGCCGGGCCAGCGGTCCTCGTGCTCGTCGACCGCAATCACGCGCATGAACTTGAAGCCGCACTCACCGAGGTCCCACGGGAGTGGACTCGGATTGCGGTTCCCATTGATTTCGAGGGTGTCCGGGTGGTCCCACTCCCAGGTTAGGCCCTTGGCGCCGCCTACCAGATGGCTGTGTTAGCCTTTCCATGTCCACAGTCGTGGCAGGCTTCCAAAAAGAATTACACTCACGAGAAATCAGACACAGAATCTTATAGAAAAGCAAACCTCGTGAATAAAGTCTTGGTGGGTAGCACAGGTTAATTTTTAACGGGTAATTCACAAACGTAATCATGTTTGGCCCAGGGCGCAATAAGCCCACACACATAAAGGAATCACTGAGTGTCAGACACAACAGAATCAAAGCGCCGTAGCGATGGTCTCTCCGGAATGCTGCTGCCAGAGTTAAAGCAACTCGCCCAACAACTTGGCATTGCCGGATCGAGCGCCATGCGAAAGTCAGACCTTGTCTCCGCCATTGGCGATCAACAGAAGCAGGCAAGTGCCCGTCGAACCACACCCAAGGTTGTCATCGACAAAGAGCAAAAAGAGTCCGCGGCGCCCACCCAAAACGAACCGGCGAAAGCCGACGCTCGCGAGGATTCACCCCAGGAGCAGCGCAATAGCCGCGACAATAACAATCGAGATCGCAATAGTCGCAACAGCAACAGTAATAACCGCGAACGAAATAACAATGACCGCGAACGAAATAACAATGACCGCGAACGAAATAACAATGACCGCGAACGAAATAACAACAATCGTGATCGCAATAGCAACGACCGCACTTCCAATGATGGCGGCGAGGATCGCAATGGCGGACCCGATGATCGCAATAGCCGTAACCGCAATCGCAATCGAAGGGACCGACGTGATCGTCCCACCAATCGCCGAACCGATGGCGAAAATAATTTTAATGATTACGAAACTGAACTCACGGAAGACGACGTTCTCCTTCCGGTAGCTGGCATCCTTGACGTACTCGACAATTACGCATTCGTTCGCACGAGTGGTTACTTGCCGGGACCCAATGACGTTTATGTCTCACTCTCCTTTGTGCGTAAATTGGGATTACGTAAGGGGGATGCCGTCATTGGATCCGTTCGGCAGCCGCGTGAAGGTGAGCGTCGAGAAAAATTCAATCCATTGGTGAAAGTCGACTCAGTAAACGGCTATGACCTGGAAACCATCAAAAACCGACCTGAATTCTCCAAGTTGACTCCGCTGTACCCGCAGGAACGACTCAAGTTGGAAACCACAAGCTCAAATCTGACCACCCGGGTAATCGACCTGGTCGCACCAATTGGCAAGGGCCAGCGAGGGTTGATCGTCTCGCCGCCGAAGGCAGGAAAAACCATGGTCCTTCAGGCAATTGCCAATGCGATCACGGTCAACGACCCCGACTGTCACCTCATGGTGGTTTTGGTTGACGAGCGCCCCGAAGAAGTCACCGATATGCAACGAAGTGTTGATGGAGAAGTGATTGCCTCAACATTTGACCGGCCGGCAGAAGACCACACGATCATTGCCGAATTGGCTATTGAGCGAGCAAAGCGCTTGGTTGAGTCCGGTCAGGACGTCGTCGTGCTGCTTGACTCGATGACTCGACTTGGTCGGGCGTACAACCTTGCGGCGCCAGCGTCGGGTCGAATTCTCTCCGGTGGTGTGGCCTCCACGGCTTTGTATCCACCCAAGAAATTCTTTGGCGCGGCTCGCAATATTGAAAATGGCGGATCGCTGACCATCCTGGCTACTGCTCTGGTTGAAACCGGCTCCCGAATGGATGAAGTAATTTTCGAGGAGTTCAAGGGAACCGGCAATATGGAGCTGAAACTTGATCGCCGACTGGCTGACAAGCGAATCTTCCCCGCCGTTGACGTTGATCCTTCTGGAACGCGCAAGGAAGAACTGCTTCTTTCACCTGAGGAGCTCAAAGTCGTGTGGACCTTGCGTAAGGTGCTGCACGCGCTTGATCCGCAACAGTCAATTGAGTTGCTGCTCAACAAGCTACGGGAAACCGAGACCAACTTCGAATTCCTTAAGCAGGTGCAAAAGACCACTCCATCTGGTCCTGGGTCCAGCGACGACGACTGACATTGAGGGCGACTGAAATCCTGATCTTGGGTTCATGGCACACTATGTGCGACCCGGTTCACGGAAATTCGATTTAATCATGGTGGCCTGTACGCGCAGGAAACCGAATTGGCACTTTCGACCCGGGCATTAATAAAGGAGTAAGACATGAAAGCTGGTATTCACCCAGATTACGTCGAGACGACGGTGACCTGCACCTGTGGCAGTACCTTCCAAACACGCAGTACTTCTAAGAGCGGAAGCATCCATGCTGATGTATGCTCAAATTGTCACCCTTTCTACACGGGCAAGCAGAAGATTCTTGACACCGGTGGACGGGTGGCAAGGTTCCAAAATCGCTACGGCGTCCCCGCAGCAAAGGACGAAAACGTAGAATCTGTCTAACTTCTTCCCGGGCGCCGGTCTGGGATCGGCCGCGTGTCTCCCCCGTCGCGCGGCCGATCCCAGACCGGCGCCCGTCTTTTAACCCGGTGATTCTTGGCCCTTGTTTTTAGTAGCAGACACATAACTACCGCAAGTTCAGGAGCGAATCATGTTTGAATCATGTGCCCAGCTTGCAAGTGAACTTGACCGAGTTGAGGCGGGGCTTGCCGACCCATCCATCCACTCCGATCAGGCTCAAGCCCGAAAATTGGGGCGACGTTATGCAGTTCTACGCCCGGTTGTCGCCGCATACCGAGATTGGCTTGCCGTGACCTCAGATCTGGAGACAGCGCAGGAACTTGCGGATCAAGATGAAGCTTTTGCGGCTGAGGCCATTGAGTTGCTGCCACGTCAAGTGGCCCTCGCTGAGAAACTCACCCACCTACTACTTCCTCGCGACCCGATGGACGACAAAGATGTGATCGTCGAGATTAAAGCCGGTGAAGGCGGTGATGAATCCGCTCTTTTTGCTTCCGACCTCATGCGAATGTATCTGCGTTACGCCGAACGCCGCGGTTGGACCACCGAGATCCTTGACGCGGTCGAATCAGATCTCGGCGGATACAAGGATGTTTCCATTGCCGTGAAGTCAAAGGTTGCCCCAGGGCCCGGCGAAGGGCCTTATGCTCGTTTGCGTTTTGAGGGCGGAGTCCACCGGGTGCAAAGGGTCCCGGTTACCGAGTCGCAAGGCCGAATTCACACCTCTGCCGCCGGTGTCATGGTGGCGCCGGAAGCTGAAGATGTCGATGTCACCGTCGATCCCAACGATTTGCGCATTGATGTATACCGGTCTTCGGGACCGGGTGGGCAGAGTGTCAACACGACCGACTCAGCCGTCCGAATAACTCACTTGCCGACGGGAGTTGTCGTTTCCTGTCAAAACGAAAAAAGTCAGTTGCAGAACAGGGAGCAGGCAATGCGAATCCTGCGGGCACGACTGCTCGCAGCCGCCCAAGACAATGCGGCAAAGGAGGCATCGGATATTCGGCGATCGCAAGTGCGCACGGTTGACCGTAGCGAGAGAATCCGCACCTACAACTTTCCCGAGAATCGTCTTAATGACCACCGGGTCGGATTTAAGTCGCACAACCTAGACCAAATTCTCGATGGTGATCTGGACGCTGTCATTGAGGCCTGTGTCGCAGCAGATCAGCAGAGTCGGCTGGCCGAGCCTTCGGCGTGAGCAGTATCCGCGATGTGCTCGTTGACGCCCAACACCGACTTGCCAAGGCTGGAATTGATTCTGCGGCTGCCGAGTCCGCAGAGTTGCTGGCCCATGTTCTTGCAATCCCGCGGAGTCGTTTATTCATGCACGACCCGATTAAACAAGATGATCGGCTCGCTTTTGAAAAATTACTCACCAAACGACTCAACCGGATCCCACTTCAACACATAACAGGAACCGCGCCATTTCGCCGAATTGAACTGAGTGTCGGCCCTGGCGTTTTTATTCCTAGACCGGAGAGTGAACTGGTTGCGGAGGCTGCAATACGTTTTTTGCGCGAGTGCACACATCCAATCGCCGTCGATCTTTGTGCGGGTTCAGGGGCAATTGCGCTATCACTCGCGGTCGAGGTTCCGGGGACCCGTGTTGTGGGAATCGAACTCAGTTCTGAAGCTTTCCCTTGGCTCGAGCAAAATGTGACAAGGATCCATACCGAAGTTCCGGTTGAAATCCATCAAGTGGACGCGACTGATTTCACATCGGGTGTTTTCACACCCTTGATGGGTACATGTGATGTGGTGACCTGCAATCCGCCTTATATTCCATCGGAGATGATTCCTCGCGATCCGGAAGTGCGCAAACACGAACCTGCCATGGCCCTTTACGGTGGAACCGATGGCCTCGCTGTCGTGCGCGGGATTGCGAAAACTGCGGCCATGTTGCTTAAAGGTGGAGGCCTACTCGTTGTCGAGCACGCCGATGTGCAGGGTCCTGACGCAGGCGATCTGAGTGTTGTCAGCGTATTGAGCCAGGTTCACATCGATACCGAGTTGGCGGGCTACGTCACGGGCGCACCCGGGGAACTACTTTTCGTTGATGTCAGCGACAGACTTGATTTTAACCAACGACCCCGTTTCACTATGGCAACCCGGGTTTAGGCTTTCAGGGTGAGCGTTCGTATCGAAGCAGGTGATTTCCAAAACCGGGATCGAGCGATCTCAATGGCTTATTCGACCGTGCGGCGCGGTGGACTAGTAATTGTTCCCACCGAGTCCCAGTACGCCGTTGTCACAGATGCGTTTTCCCCCCGCGGAACGACATCGCTGCGGGAATATCGGGGACTTGGATCACATGTCCCACTCACTGTGCTGGTACCCAACGCCCATGCGGTATCGGGAATCACCTCATCAATTCCTTCGTTAGCCCGTGACCTCATGGAATGCTTCTGGCCGGGGGAACTGACGTTATTACTTCCTGCCGGCACCACGTTGGCATGGGATCACCCGATTGGAGCCCCTATCGCGGTGCGAATGCCCCGACATCCATTTCTGTTGGAGTTGCTCGGTGTGAGTGGTCCGCTCGCATCATCTGGCGCGCAGAAGGTTGGGATGCCCCAGATCTTTGAAGGGGGTCAACTTGACGTGGTTGAGTCCGATGCGGTATCCGTGGTTATCGCCGCGGGTGATCTCGTCCAGGGGAGTGGCAGCACCGTGGTTGACTGCTGCGGAGCCCAGCCGAAAATCCTGCGGGAGGGAGCCCTTGAACCCCAGAAGTTGATCGAATTCATGGCCGAATATGGAGTTGCTCCATGAGATCATCGGGAAATCTACCCGGGCAACTTGCGCTTGAAGGCGCATTCAATCTTGATCCAATACACTAAACGCTCGTCAGTAGAAAATCCGAAAGTGTGAAAGGGATGTGACCGCGTGACTTTTTGGGGCCCAGATTTTTCCGAACTTGAAGCGCAGGACCCGGAGATTGCCGAGATCTTGCTGGCTGAATTAGAAAGAGCACGCGGTGGGCTACAACTCATTGCTAGCGAAAACTTTACGTCGCCGGCTGTCCTTGCAGCGCTCGGTTCGACATTAAGCAATAAATATGCCGAGGGTTATCCGGGTAAGCGCTACTACGGTGGTTGCGCCGAAGTTGACCGGGCCGAAATTATTGGGATCGAACGGGCGAAGCAGCTCTTCGGTGCCGAGCATGCGAACCTCCAGCCGCATTCGGGCGCCAGCGCCAATCTCGCTGCTTACGGTGCGTTTGTAAAACCAGGTGAGACCGTGTTGGCCATGAGCCTTTCCCACGGTGGACACCTCACCCATGGTTCATCGGTAAACTTTTCAGGGAAGTGGTTCAACGTGGTGTCCTACGGCGTTAAGCCGGAAACCGATTTGATAGACATGGCTGAAGTTCGCAGGCTCGCTGTGGAGCACAAGCCAAAAATGATTATTTGCGGTGCCACCGCATACCCGCGGTTGATTGATTTTGTGGGATTCCGAGAGATCGCCGATGAAGTGGGGGCGATCCTGATGGTCGATGCCGCGCACATTATTGGCCTGATTGCCGGCAAAGCAATTCCAAGCCCGGTCCCTTACGCAGATGTCGTCTGCTTCACAACCCACAAAGTTTTGCGCGGACCTCGTGGCGGCATGATGTTGTGTAAAGAAGAGCACGCGGCAAAGATCGATAAAGCAGTGTTCCCCATGATGCAGGGCGGTCCGCTGATGCATGCCGTGGCCGCGAAGGCGGTGGCACTCAAAGAAGCGAGTACACCGCAATTTGCGGCATACGCACATCAAGTGGTGCTCAACGCGCAGGCCCTCGCTGCCGGGCTTGCCACAAGGGGGATGCGCCCGGTGAGTGGAGGAACGGATACGCACCTAGCGCTGATTGACCTTTCTGGGACGGGAGTAAACGGAAGCGAAGCCGAAGTGCGTTGCGATGCCGCGCGCATTACCCTCAATAAAAATGCCATCCCATTTGACACCTTGCCACCATCGGTTGCATCGGGTATTCGGGTGGGAACTCCCTCCGTTACCACTCAAGGCATGGGTGTTCCCGAGATGGATGTTATTGCTGAACTTATTGATCGGGCGGTTCGTGGAAATGTAACCGGCTCGGACATCGCTGCGCAAACACATGAACTGGTCTTAGCCTTCCCGGCTTACCCGCGGTGACCTAGCGCAAGATTTCAACCGAAAGGAGTTGGGCGTGCGCGAATATATGCTGTGTCTTTTTGCGGCTGCCGCGGTGACCTATTTCCTGACCCCTCCGGTGCGAGCACTCGCCGTGCGTTGGGGAATCGTTGCCCCGGTTCGAGACCGGGATGTGCATGACACTCCGACTCCGCGACTCGGCGGTCTGGCAATGGCGGGTGGACTGTTAACCGGTTTGCTGCTGGCGAGCAAACTGCCCATGATGAGTTCGGTCTTTGATGGTTCAAACACAGTCATCGCCTTGCTTTCAGGTGCCGCCATCATCGTTGTCTTGGGAATAATCGATGACAAGTGGGGACTTGATGCGCCAACCAAACTCGCCGGCCAAGTACTTGCGGCCGGAGTCATGGCTTTCCAAGGGATAGCCATTATTTGGTTGCCGATCGGCGGAACATTTGTCCTGGATCCATTAACGAGTGTTTTATTCACCGTGATCATTGTTGTCATCAGTATTAACGCGATTAATTTTGTCGATGGACTGGACGGCCTTGCCGCAGGAATCGTTGCGGTTGCTGCTGGGGCGTTCTTTGTCTACGCGTATGTGCTTTCGGTTGAACTAGGGCTTGAACGTGCAACCCTTGCCACGTTGGTCAGCGTTGTTCTGGTCGGCATGGGTCTTGGCTTTTTGCCCAATAATCTATTCCCGGCGCGTATTTTTATGGGGGATACCGGCTCGATGCTATTGGGGTTTTTACTCGCGGCGGCGACAATTACGCTCTCGGGTCAAGTTGACCCCAGTGCACTTTCCGGTGGCGTCTTTTTGCCAACACTGTTACCGCTCATACTGCCATTTGCCGTTATGGCGCTCCCGTTAGCCGACCTTGGTCTGGCGGTGCTCAGACGCACACGTGCTGGCCGAAATCCATTTGCCCCTGATAAACAGCACTTACATCATCGTTTATTACAGATGGGTCATTCCCAGCGGCGTGCGGTATTTCTCATGTATGCCTGGACGGCCTTGATAGCGGGTGCTGCTCTGGCAATTGCGTTTTTCCCGTTGATATATGCAGGAATCGGCACAACAATCGGCGTGGTCGTAATGGTGTACCTGGTCAGAAGGACACCCGATAAATCCACGATAAAAAAAATTGAACCGCAGCCGGGTAGATTAGGACGCATCGGTTGAATCGGCAGCCCGCCAATAAGGTAGCCTGTCGCAAGCGCGCGCTCTGACAGAGCGTGCGACCCAGAGTTACCTAGTGTCTGCGAGGTGTTTTCGGTGCACAAAGCACGAAGCATCGATTCTTTAATTCTTCTGCGGGCCGGTCTGGGGACCGCCGCCGCGGGGGTCATTGTTGTTATTGTCGCAGGTATTTTCTCGGGAAGTTCTGCGGCCATTGGCGCGGTTCTGGGAACTGGGCTCGTAGTTGCTTTTTTTTCGGTGGGACAATTTGCACTCGGTGCCGTTCTGCGAAACAACCCTCAGATGGCGCTCACCATGGCCCTCACTATTTACTTACTGAAAATAGGTATCCTGCTGGTGATTTTGGTGCTTTTCGCGGACACGACGGCCTTTGATACCAAAACCTTTGCCCTTGCAATTCTGGTCTGCACTTTGGTCTGGACGGTCATGGAAGTGTGGATTTTCGGTACGACAAAAGTGCTCTACGTTGAACCCAACTCCGCTGAAACATCACCGGCGAACACGAGCGATGAATGACACCCAATCTTGATCAACCCGAAGGTTCACTGGGTGATCCAAAGTGGTACCGTTCCCGCGCACGTTCGATTTCGGGAAATGCGCCGATTCGCGAATTTGCTGCGATGGACAACGCTGCGTGGATAATTTCAAGCCGACTTATTGCCGGCTTGATTTTATATACGGGGCTGGGATTTCTTCTTTCCCTGTGGTTAGGAAACAGGTCCCTGTTCATGGCACTCGGTGCGTTGATTGGACTAGGACTTTCGTACTACCTGATTTTTGCCGGGCTCGCTCGTGAAAATAAGGCCTTGTCGGAACGTGCAAAAACAAGCGCAAGACCTAAAAAGGAAGGGGATCATTAATGGCATTCAGCGTTTTCGCCGCCAGTAGCCCCGACTGCAAGATTTTTTCGGGTTGCGGTTTCCCCGCCCCCGGCGCCGAGATCTTTCAATTTGATGCCGTTTTGAGTTTTACCATCGGCAGTTTGACCTTTGACGTCTCCAAAGTAACGTTTTTATTGCTGCTGGCTGTGGTGCTCATTATTGGTTTCTTTGGATACGCATTCCGTAAGCCAAAACTTGTACCCCGCGGTGCCCAAAACGTCGGCGAGATTGGCTACCTGTTTATTCGCGATGGAATCGTACGCGAGACCATCGGTAAGGGCGGAGATAAATTCATTCCGTTTCTCTTTTCGTTCTTCTTTCTCGTCTGGCTCCTCAACTTCTGGGGCATTGTTCCCGGCGCGCAGCTTCCCGTTACCTCCATTTTTGCGATTCCGGTGACTTTCGCCATCATTGTGTATGTCACGTGGGTGCCGCTAGGAATTTATAAACAAGGGTTCGTCGGCTTCTTTACAAACATCATGTTCCCACCCGGTGTGCCCAAGGGGATGTACATTTTGCTCACCCCCATTGAATTAATTTCCAACTTTCTGGTCCGACCGTTTACGCACGCGGTACGACTTTTTGCCAATATGTTCGCCGGTCACCTTTTGTTGGCCACCTTTAGCATTGCCGCGTTCTATCTTTTGACGTTCAGTGTGATCGGGATTATCGGCACGGCAGCCAGCTTTACCATGGCAGTGCTGCTCACCGCCTTTGAAGCATTCATCCAAGCCCTTCAGGCTTATATCTTTACGTTGCTCGCTGCCGTTTACATTGGTAGCGCGCTGCACGCGGAACATTAGCCAAGCGACACCATTTGCAAGGCTTACAACTAAATAAAACAATTGAAAAGTTCACATCAACGTAGTTGATATAAACCACCAGACCGGCAAATGCCGGTGTGCAATGAAAAGGAAACGATATGTCGCTTCTCGCGGAACTCAGCGGTTCCATTGGCTCAATCGGATACGGCCTTGCAGCCATTGGCCCAGGTATCGGTATCGGTATCATCTTCGGTCAGGGTGTGCAAGCAATTGCTCGCCAGCCCGAGGCTTACGGCATTATTCGCCAAAACATGCTTCTTGGCTTTGCATTGGCTGAAGCCCTGGCTCTGATCGGCTTCGTTGTTCCTTTCGTCTACGGAACCTGATTCGTTCTTAATCGCGAATTAGTCAACCTAGACTGGGAAGCAGGCTTACATGTTTAAATTCGCCACACTCCTCGCCGCTGAAGGCGAAGAATTGCCGTCTGTGCTCGCAGTGCCACTTGACGAACTAATCGTCGGTCTCATTGCGTTCCTGTTGGTATTTGGCACGCTAGCCAAGTTTGTTTTGCCCAAAATTAAGGCAACCCTTGATGAACGCGCGAACCTCATTGAAGGTGGATTAGAGCGTGCGGGCAAAGCCGAGGAGGAGGCGGCTGTAGTTTTGGCCGAGTATCAGAAGCAACTCGCGGGCGCTCGCGAGGAAGCTTCGGTAATTCGAACTGCCGCGCAGGCTGATCGCACCGCGATTGTTGAGGAGGCGCGCAATGAAGCGCGAATCGCAGCCGCGGGTGTAACGGCAGCCGCCGAGGCAGCCATGGCGGCTGAACGCGCCCAAGCGGTTTCTGCTCTTACTCGACAGGTCGGTGAACTGGCGTTGTCGTTGGCGGACAAAGTTGTCGGTGAGGCGCTCTCCGATGATGCACGGGTTGCTTCAACGGTCGATGCATTCATCGCCGATCTTGAGCGGGCGGCCGCGAACTAATGTTTGGGTCAAGCCGGGATGCACTCGCGAAATGCAGCGGGGCTTTAGATCAATTGTCCGACGACGTTGATCGCGCCCAACTCGGCAGTGAATTATTTGCGATTGCTGAGCTTCTCGACTCCCAAAAGGTTTTGCGCTCCGCGTTGGCCGACTCTGGTCAAGGACTCGAGGTTCGCCAGAATATCGCTCAGGAAGTTTTCTCTCCACGGGTTTCTGCTTCCACATCTGAGCTGCTAGTCATCGTTGTCTCCCAGCGCTGGTCAGAGGACATCGATCTTGTTCTCGCATTGGAAGAACTCGCGGCACAGTCAATTTTGTTCGTTGCCGAAACGAACAACACACTGGATGCAACAGAAGAGGAGATTTTCCTTTTTGGTCGCGCGGTGGACGAATCAGCCGACCTTCAGATGGCGCTGACCAACCCGGCAACGCCTGGGAAAATCAAATCAGCGATCGTTGCCGACCTGCTGAAAGTAAATGCGACTTCGGCTACGAAGGAACTACTCGAATACGGAGTCTCGCACCTGCACGGTCGGCGCCTTGATTCGGTTATCGCTCGGTTGGGGGATTTGGCGGCAGCCCAACGTCAGCGGATGGTGGCGGAGGTGCGGGCCGCCGCTCCACTGAGTGAGAATCAAATCCAACGACTGGTGGCTGCGCTTTCCAAACTTAAGGGACGCGATGTACGGCTCAATGTTGCTTTGGACCCAGCGGTCCTTGGCGGCGTCCACGTTGTCATCGGCGACGAAGTAATAGATGGCACCATTGCGACACGACTTGAAGCAGCCCATCGAGCAATACTGGGCTGACAGTGTCAACTTGATTGACGTGAACGACCACAACTAAAACATCCAGCACCGCAAGTACCACCATTAAACCGCCGCACCGCGGCCTGATACAGAGAGCAGGAACCCATGACGGAACTGACGATCCGACCGGAAGAGATCCGGGAAGCGATCGAGCGGAACGTCGCGGCGTACTCGCCGGCAACCGCCCGAGAAGAAGTTGGTCGTGTCCTTGAAACCGGCGACGGAATTGCCCGAGTTGAAGGACTTCACTCGGCCATGACCAATGAATTACTTGAATTCGAGGGGGGCCTGCTCGGGATTGCACTCAACCTTGATATTCGCGAAATTGGTTGTGTTCTCTTGGGAGACTCGTCCAAGATCGAAGAAGGTCAAGCCGTCCGCCGAACAGGGGAAGTCCTCGCTGTGCCGGTAGGGGATGCTTTCCTGGGTCGCGTGGTTGACCCACTGGGGAGCCCCATTGACGGGTTGGGACCGATCCAAGCTGATGCCCGCCGCCCACTTGAAGTGCAAGCACCGTCTGTTGTGCAGAGACAGCCGGTAACCGAACCGATGCTGACCGGGATCAAGGCGATTGACGCCATGACCGCGATCGGCCGGGGGCAGCGCCAACTCATCATTGGTGACCGCCAGACCGGTAAAACGGCGGTGTGCATCGACACGATTATTAATCAGAAAGAAAACTGGGCGTCGGGGGATCCGGACAAGCAGGTGCGCTGCATTTATGTCGCGATTGGACAAAAAGGTTCGACAATTGCCTCGGTCAAAGGCGCGCTTGAAGAGTACGGCGCAATGGAATACACCACCATCGTTGCTTCACCCGCTTCTGACCCGGCCGGTTTTAAATACCTTGCCCCCTACACGGGTTCGGCAATTGGGCAGCACTGGATGTACCAGGGTAAGCATGTTCTCATTGTTTTCGACGATCTATCCAAACAGGCCGACGCGTACCGAGCAGTGTCACTTCTTCTTCGTCGCCCACCAGGTCGCGAGGCGTACCCCGGTGACGTTTTTTACTTGCATTCCCGGTTGCTGGAGCGTTGCGCAAAGCTCTCAGCCGAAATGGGTGGCGGTTCAATGACGGGTCTTCCGATCATCGAAACCAAGGCCAATGATGTTTCTGCCTTCATCCCGACCAACGTCATTTCCATCACAGATGGTCAGTGCTTCCTTGAGTCGGATCTGTTCAACTCAGGTGTGCGCCCCGCAATCAACGTGGGTATCTCGGTATCGCGCGTTGGTGGTGCAGCACAACCCAAGGCTATGAAGAAGGTCGCTGGTCGACTGCGGCTTTCCTTGGCCCAGTTCCGTGAACTGGAAGCATTCTCGGCCTTCGGTTCGGATCTTGATGCCGCTTCCAAGGCTCAACTTGCGCGTGGTTCACGATTGGTTGAACTACTCAAGCAGCCCCAATACCAACCACAGCCAATGGAGCGTGAAGTTGTCTCGGTGTGGTCGGGTACGACCGGGCAACTCGACGAAGTCCCGTTAGAAGACATTCGTCGTTTTGATTCCGAGTTCTTGGCCTACATGGACCGTTCGGCACCGGGAGTATTTGACGCAATCCGGACGAGCGCTGACCTTTCCGATGACACTCTCAGTGTTCTGGAGAAATCGGTTGGCGAGTTCAAGAAGCAGTTCACGACACGAAGTGGCGAACTGTTGATCAAAGACGAGCCGGTTGCGGCGCTCAGTGACGAAGAAATTGATCCAACTCAAATCAAGCGGGCTGTTCGAGGCTGATATGGGTGCACAACTGCGGGTTTACCGGCGCCGAATTCGATCGGTGCAGGCGACCAAGAAAATTACGAAGGCAATGGAACTCATTGCATCGGCGCGGATTGTTCGAGCCCAAAATCATCTCAATTCGTCATTGCCGTATTTGACGCAGCTCGTTGACGCGGTTTCGGCTGCCGCCAGCCACGCATCCGACGTTTCCAAGCACCCGCTGACGGCGAAGTCGGTGAGTCCTGTTCGAGCGGCCGTGTTGGTCATTACCGCGGACCGTGGTCTAGCCGGCGCCTATTCATCCAATGCGATCAAAGAGACGGAAGCACTGACCCGCAATCTCACTGAGAAGGGTATGACCGTGATTCCCTACGTTGTGGGCCGGAAGGGTGTGGCGTTTTTCCGATTTCGAAATCGTCCAATGGGTGGTAGTTACATCGGGTTTAGCGATCAACCAACCTACCCCCATGCGAAGGAGATTGGTGGAGAATTACTCAAGGCGTTCATGACTGCGTCAAGTGAAGGCGGGGTAGACGAAATTCACGTCGTCTATACGAATTTCACAAATATGGCGGTGCAACAAACACGTGTTCGTCGGATTCTTCCCCTCGAGGTGGTAGATGAGATAGTGGAGAAGCCCTCGGATGGCGGAGTTGCCCAACCATTCCCACTGTATGAATTCGAGCCGAGTCCAGAAGACGTACTCGATGCTCTGCTCCCGCGCTACATTGATCAAATGGTGTATTTATCGTTGCTCAATTCGGCCGCGTCCGAGCACGCCGCGCGCAGAAGGGCAATGAAGTCTGCAACCGATAACGCCGAAGATTTAGTCCTGTCCCTCACACGTGCGGCAAATGCTGCACGTCAAGCCGAAATCACCCAAGAAATCAGTGAAATTGTCGGTGGAGCCGACGCCCTGTCCGCCTAGTACACCCAATCCACATCGATTCAGAGAACACAAGAAGAGGAATAGCCATGACCGCAACAGTAGAAGTCACCACAGGTGTGGGGCGGGTAGCACGTGTAACCGGCCCCGTTGTGGACGTCGAGTTTCCCGTAGAAGCCATGCCGGCGCTTTTTAACGCGCTCAACGTTGACGTCACCCTGGATCAGGGGGATGAAGGTGCAAAAACACACACACTCACCCTAGAAGTTGCCCAGCACATTGGTGACAACATGGTGCGTACGATCTCGATGCAGCCAACCGATGGTCTGGTTCGTGGGGCTGCGGTGCGTGACACGGGTGACGCGATTTTGGTCCCCGTGGGAGACGTCACCAAAGGACACGTGTGGAACACCCTCGGTGTGCCCCTCGATGTGAAAGCCTCAGATCTTGATATCAAGGAGCGTTGGAGTATTCACCGCCAGCCGCCGGCATTTGATCAGCTTGAATCAAAGACCGAGGTTTTCAATACTGGAATCAAGGTTATTGACCTGCTGACCCCCTACGTTAAGGGTGGGAAAATCGGCCTCTTCGGTGGTGCTGGTGTCGGCAAGACTGTTCTGATCCAGGAAATGATTTACCGCGTTGCTGAAAACTTTGGTGGCGTCTCGGTATTCGCCGGGGTGGGGGAGCGCACGCGCGAAGGTAATGACCTTTTCCTCGAAATGACCGAATCGGGCGTTATTTCCAAGACGGCACTTGTCTTTGGCCAGATGGATGAGCCACCCGGTACCCGCTTGCGGGTCGCTTTGACCGCATTAACCATGGCCGAGTACTTCCGTGACGTGCAAAAACAGGATGTATTGCTCTTCATCGATAACATTTTCCGTTTCACCCAAGCCGGTTCAGAGGTGTCAACACTGCTGGGTCGGATGCCTTCGGCCGTGGGATACCAGCCCACCCTGGCGGATGAAATGGGTGTTTTGCAAGAGCGGATCACCTCAACTCGTGGTCACTCGATCACCTCGTTGCAGGCGATCTACGTCCCGGCAGATGACCTGACCGACCCGGCCCCGGCAACCACTTTCGCCCACCTCGATGCCACCACCGTGTTGAGCCGCCCAATTTCGGAAAAAGGTATTTACCCGGCTGTGGACCCGCTGGACTCCAACTCGCGGATTCTTGACCCGCGCTATGTTGGTGAAGAGCATTACGCCGTCGCCGCGCGCGTGAAAGAAATCCTGCAGCGTTACAAGGACCTGCAGGACATCATCGCGATTCTGGGTATCGATGAACTCTCCGAAGAGGACCGAGTTCTCGTTGGCCGGGCTCGTCGCATTGAACGTTTCCTCTCCCAGAACATGTTCGTGGCGGAAGCGTTCACCGGCCAGCCTGGATCGTTCGTTCCGGTCGAGGAAACGATTACCTCCTTCCGCGCACTCGCCGATGGTGAATTCGACCATGTGCCCGAGCAAGCATTCTTTATGTGCGGTGGAATCGAAGACGTTGAAAAGAATGCGGCTGCACTAGCCAAGGAGAACTAAAATGTCAGGCCCACTAGAAGTTGCGGTAGTTTCAGCCGAGCGCTCAATTTGGAGCGGCTCGGCAACGAGCGTTGTCGCAAAAACACCCGAAGGCGACGTGGGAATTCTTCGCGGACACGAGCCCATGTTTGCGCTGTTAGTCGAAGCCCCGCTGCGGATTGAACTCGAAGACGGTAGCAAGATCCTGGTCGCGGTACATGGTGGTTTTTTCTCCGTTGACAGCGATAAAGTCAACGTGATCGCCGAGTCCGCTGAACTGGCTCAGGACGTTGACATCGTCCGGGCCAAAGCGGCCTTACAACGTGCACAAGGAAATAGTGACTCACCGGACCTGTCGGCGATACGCAGGGCTGAGGCTCGTATTCAAGTGTCCACCGCTTGAGTCCCACCTTCAGCGGGGATTGGCGCCGCCAGGCTTCCACAATACGTCGCCAACACTGTCGTGATTGGCAACCCGGGAAAGAATAAAAAGTAGGTCGCTGAGCCGGTTCAAGTACCTAGCGGTGAGTGGATTCATTCCACCGTGATAGGCGTCCAGAGCCGCCCAAGTTGAACGCTCTGCGCGCCGCGACACCGTCCGCGCGACGTGCATTTGGGCTGCAGCTGCAGTTCCCCCCGGCAAAATAAATGATCGCAAAGGCTCGAGTCCGTCGTTGTAGTGATCACATGCCTCTTCAAGACGCACGACGTAGGCGTCGGTGACACGAAGCTTTCCAGTCTCATCGTCTATAACGGGTGTACATAAATCTGCGCCCACATCGAAAAGGTCGTTTTGGATTGAGAGCAAAAGTCCAGCGATGTCCTCGCGGACTTCGCAGGTAGCCAGAATCACACCAATTGTGCAATTTGCTTCGTCTACGTCGGCATACGCCTTTAGTCGTGGGTCGTTCTTACCGGTTCTACTCATGTCGCCGAGGGAAGTCGTTCCGTCATCGCCGGTCCGAGTATAAATTCGCGTTAAATTCACCACAGGGGGGACTCTAGCGGGAGCAATGAGTTCTTGCTCGCCTACGATTGATGGATGTCGGTATTTCGGATTCAGGGCGGTGAAACCCTTCGTGGAGAAGTTGCGGTTCCCGGCGCTAAGAATTCCGTTCTCAAGTTAATGGCCGCGAGTTTATTGGCACCGGGTATGTCAACACTGACCAACGTCCCCGATATTGAAGACGTGTCGATAATGTCTGAATTGCTACGAAGGCTCGGCTGTAAAGTCATGCATTTGGATGGCACACTAACGATCGATGTTCCATCAAAGCTTGACCACCGGGCCGACTACGATTTGGTGCGCAAAATGCGAGCGTCGATTTGTGTTCTGGGCCCGCTGATCGCCCGTTGCGGCGCCGCTGACGTTGCGGTACCCGGGGGCGACAATATTGGTTCACGTGGATTAGACATGCATGTTGACGGGCTGAGAAAAATGGGCGTCCGGGTGAATAACGAACACGGATACTTGCTCGCGGAAAGCCAAGGCCTTACGGGGGCTCACGTTCTTTTGGATTTTCCCAGCGTGGGGGCAACCGAAACAATCTTGATGGCCGCCGTTACGGCGCGTGGAGAGTCCGTCATTGAGAATGCGGCTCGAGAGCCAGAAATCATTGATATCTGCACCATGCTCCTCGGCATGGGAGCAGATATCTCCGGTATAGGGACATCGACAATAACGGTGACCGGTGTGAGCGAACTCAAGCCAATCACCCACCGTGTCGTCTCGGATCGGATCGTGGCTGGCACGTGGGCTGTTGCAGCCGTCATGACTCAGGGTGAACTCACTATTACGGGTGTGCCACCCGAGCATTTGGCTCTTCCATTGGAGAAACTCCAGTCCGCGGGCGCTCACATTGAAAGTGGTGGACAAACGATCCACGTCCGCATGGATCAACGGCCGCAATGTGTTGATGTCATGACTCTTCCATACCCGGGATTCCCCACCGATTTGCAGCCTCAATTCATTGCCCTCAATGCAATCGGTCACGGTGCATCTTTGGTTACCGAGAATCTTTTTGAGGCGCGCTTTCGATTTGTTCAAGAACTTGCGCGACTCGGTGCAGATGTCCGAACCGATGGTCATCACGCATTGATCCGAGGCAGGGAAGCCCTCTCGGGCGCTCCGGTTGAAGCAACGGACATTCGGGCTGGGGCCGGGCTGGTTTTGGCCGGTTTGGTAGCCCAAGGCAGCACAACCGTTTACGGTGTGAGTCACATTGAACGGGGCTACGCAGGTTTCGTTCAGACATTACAAAGTCTTGGCGCACAGATCGAGTGCGCCGAAGAATAAAATATTATTTGCCTAGAACGTTGGCAGCTCTGCGCTCATCTGCCGGCCACACCATGACTTTGGGTCCGTCGGTGGTGTGAGCCAGGTTCGCTTTAATGCCACCATCTTCCAAAGTTCGTCGAATAATTTCCCCTTCCGCGTAATTCTCTGGGCTGGCGACACACACCAAAAGACCGTAGGAATCGGATGGCCCAGATCTGCCAGGGCTCGCGACCACCGAGCTTCCCCGCGAATAAGCCCAACGAAGCACCAACACCATGGCGCCGATCCCAATGAGCGCAACGATCGGGCCAAATATGTAGGAAAAGCTATTTCCGATAACCACGTCGCTATTGTGACAAGGATTACAGACTCTGCAACAGATTGGTCCGCTTAAGCCTGTGCAAACGTCCCCATTTGGTTACTCTGACGCCATGGCCGACAAACCGTGGATTATGCGCACCTACGCGGGACATTCCAGCGCAAAAGAGTCCAATGAACTGTTCCGAACCAATCTGGGCAAGGGGCAAACCGGTTTATCAATTGCCTTCGACCTGCCGACCCAAACGGGGTATGACCCCGAGGATCTCATGTCTCGCGGTGAGGTAGGCAAGGTGGGCGTTTCTATTGCCGGACTCGCGGACATGCGAATCCTTTTTGAGGGTATTCCACTCGCTCAGATGAATACCTCAATGACAATCAATGCGACGGCCGTGTGGTTGTATGCCCTCTATATTGCCTTGGCAGATGAACAGGGCGCACCACGGGAACTGCTGTCGGGGACCACCCAAAACGACATTATCAAGGAGTACCTCTCACGGGGCACCTACGCGTTCCCGCCAGCACCTTCACTTGAACTCGCGACAGATTTGGTTGCATTTTCTGTTGTCAACACCCCGAAATGGAATCCGATAAATATTTGTAGCTACCACTTACAGGAAGCAGGGGCTAACGCTGTCCAAGAGGTGGCCTTCGCCCTCGCTGCAGCGATCAGCGTTTTGGACTCCGTCAAAGTAAAAATTGAGGATCAACGTATCGATGTTGACTTTGAGCATGTTGTCGGCCGCATTTCATTCTTTGTTAACGGGAGCATCAGGTTCATTGAAGAGGTCTGCAAACTCAAAGCTTTTGGCAGGATTTGGAGTGACCTCGTCCACGAGCGTTACGGGGTGACAAGTGAGTCGGCCCGACGTTTTCGATATGGAGTACAGGTGAACTCCTTGGGGCTCACCGAGGAACAACCTGAAAATAACGTGCAGCGCATCGTGCTCGAGATGCTGGGGGTGAGCCTGGCCAAAGATTCACGCGCACGAGCGATTCAACTCCCCGCCTGGAATGAAGCCCTCGGGTTACCCAGGCCTTGGGACCAGCAGTGGTCACTGAGAATGCAGCAAGTACTCGCGTTGGAAACTGACCTGCTGGAATACGATGACATTTTTGAAGGCTCAATAGTCATTGAGTCTAAAGTCGCCGATCTCACGCAGCAGATCCGAACGGAACTCGATCGGATTTCCGAAATGGGAGGTGCAATTTTGGCCCTTGAATCCGGATACCTGAAAAGTGCATTGGTCGCATCACACTCCCAACGTCGGGCTCGAATTGAATCTGGTGATTTGCCCGTCGTGGGCGTGAATGCTTTTCAGAACACAGAAATCAGTCCGTTGACCCAGAACCTCAATATCATGTTGGTGGATCCTGAAATCGAGTCACGCAGAATCGCCGAAGTTGTTGCACTTAAATCTGAACGTGACCAGGCTGCCGTCGCGGATGCCCTCGCTGAAATAGACGCCGCGGCCGAAAGCGGGCTTGGTTTGGTAGAAGCAAGTATCAGGGCTGCGAAGGTGGGCGTCACCACGGGTGAATGGTCCAACGTTCTGCGCTCCCGATTGGGTGAGTACAGATCACCAACAGGTGTCGTGGAGTCAATTGGAAATCGAACACCGGAGATCGAACTGGTTCGAGTTCGGGTTGATGAACTAGCGGCCCGACTTGGACACCGTCCCAGGATTTTGATCGGTAAACCTGGACTCGATGGTCATTCAAATGGTGCTGAACAGATTGCCGTTCGCGCTCGCGATTGCGGTTTTGAAGTGATCTACCAAGGTATCCGATTGCGCCCGGAAGAAATTGTGGCGGCGGCAATCGCGGAAGACGTTGACGTCATTGGTTTGTCAATCCTTTCCGGATCCCATCGCACTTTGGTTGCCGAAATTCTCAATTCACTCGCGGATGCAAAAGCGAACGACATCCCGGTAATTGTTGGTGGAATTATCCCGCCAGCAGATGCCCACTGGCTGGCATCCATCGGTGTGGCAGCAACCTTCACCCCGAAAGACTACGACGCCACCCAAATTATGAATTCCATCGTGGACATTATTAGCCGATGAGGATATTAATCTCTGATTGTTCTGCCGTCTATCAAGGCCGACTCGCAGCGCAATTGCCTCGAGCAACGCGAGTACTCATGTTTAAGGCCGATGGCTCGGTATTGATCCACTCTGATGGTGGCTCGTACAAGCCATTGAATTGGATGAGTCCGCCATGTCGGGTATCAGAAGGTAAGGTCGGGGACCTAACCGAATTCGAGGTGGTTAACAAGGCAGGGGAGATCTTGACCATCACCATCTACGAAATTCACGCCGATTACGAGCACGAATTGGGACCTGACCCTGGCCTAATCAAAGACGGTGTCGAGTCTCATCTGCAAAAATTATTGGCCGAAAACCTTGATGCATTGGCCCAAGGCTTAAGTCTGGTTCGCCGGGAGTACCCGACAGCAATCGGACCAGTAGACATACTCTGTAAGGCGGCAGGTGGCGGCTCGGTGGCTGTGGAGGTCAAGCGGCGCGGGGAAATTGACGGGGTAGAACAACTAACGCGTTACCTGGAGCTCCTCAACCGCGATCCCTTATTGGCTCCGGTTACCGGAATTTACGCAGCCCAAGAAATCAAACCACAGGCCAAAACACTGGCCCAGGATCGCGGAATTAGGTGTGTCCGTGTCGATTACGAAGCATTAAAGGGTCTTGATGATCCAAGCTTGAGACTTTTTTAAAAAAAATAATGAGACGGAGTGAACTGTGGAACTGACAAAAATTGGAGTCATCGGACTCGGCACCATGGGGTCGGGGATCGTCGAAGTGATTGCCCGCTCCGGTTACTCGGTTATCGGGGTGGACTTGGGCGACAAGGGCATAAGTTATGCCGACTCACGGATCCGGAATTCAATTGATCGCGGTGTCCGCGGTGCTAAAATTACCGAAGCTGACGGCCAACTGATCCTTTCTCGAATTGAATTGACCACAACCCTGGCGGAACTCGCTGATTGTCAGCTCGTGATTGAGGCGATCACCGAGGATCTCGCCACCAAATCTGAACTATTCCTCACCCTCGACTCAATTTTGGGCCCACACGCGATCATGGCGACAAATACGTCATCCTTGTCCGTGACCCAGATTTCGGTGGTGACCAGCCGACCGAGTCGAGTGATTGGGATGCATTTTTTCAATCCTGCGATGGTTCAAAAATTCGTTGAAATTATTTCAACGGTGACGACCGACCAGGAAGTCATCCAAACGTGTCTCGAATTCGCCAAGAGTTTGGGCAAGGAACCGGTCTTGGTGAGCGATCGCGCTGGTTTCATTGCCAACTCACTGCTGTTCGGGTACCTGAATCAGGCAGTATCAATGTATGAACAAAAGTATGCGTCCCGGGAAGATATCGATAGCGCCATGCGATTTGGCTGCGGTCTTCCCATGGGACCTCTGGCCCTACTCGACTTGATCGGCTTAGACACGTCACTTGAAATCTTGGACACCATGTATCGTGAAAGTCGAAATCGCCTGCACGCTCCAAGTGCAATGCTCAAACAATTGGTTGCGGCGGGAAGGCTTGGTCGCAAATCTAGCCGAGGATTCTATTCGTATGCGCAGGAGAATGTACCAACCGTTGTCGCTGATTCGCTCACGCCGGTAACGACCGATTCAGATTCATCGTCAGGGATTCACCGGGCCGCGGTGGTTGGATCAGGAACCATGGCAACGGGGATTGTGTCGGTTCTTGCGGCAGGTGGCGTCAATGTCATCGCTCTTACGCGGAGTGAGTCCAAGTCACAGCAACTACGCGATTCCTTGACTAAGTCGTGGTCAAAACTCGTCGACAAGGGGAAAATTTCAGAAGATCAGAAAAGTGAATTTCTTGGCAGGGTAAGGACCAGCGAGAAACCAGAAGAATTAGTTGGCCAGGTTGATCTCGTCATCGAAGCGATCGCCGAAGAGATCGGACCCAAACGGGCGATTTTCGCAGAGCTTGACCTACTACTGTCCGAGGAAGTTATTTTTGCGACCACGACGTCAAGTCTGTCCGTCATTGAAATAGCAGCCAGCACGCAGAGAATGGATCGGTTTCTGGGTATTCACTTTTTCAATCCAGCACCGGTCATGTCTCTCGTCGAGGTCGTGAGCACGGTTGCAACCGATCCGGGCATTGTGCTTCGGTGCACGAACTTGATGCGTGAACTGGGAAAGAAGCCGGTTCAGTGCTCGGACCGAGCAGGTTTTATCGTGAACGCATTGCTATTCCCTTATCTCAATAACGCAATTGCCATGGCCTCCAGTAATTACGCGTCCATCGAAGATATTGATTCCGCCATGAAACTCGGTTGCGGCTACCCAATGGGGCCATTCGAGTTACTCGACGTGGTGGGACTCGATGTCTCGCTGGCAATCGTCACTACGCTGTACCGTGAGTTTCGTGAGCCAGGATTTGCTCCTGAGGCTCAACTTGAGCACCTGGTTACCGCAGGATTTGTTGGGCGTAAAGTCGGCAGGGGTTTCCGCAAGTACTGATAATGAAGAACACGCAAGGGTGAAAGGATGAACCGCATGGGTCGCAAAAACCGAAGGGTGGTGAGCGAGTCCAAGCCTCCCTCCGGTCATTCCATGTCGACCGAGTCTCACCCCGACGGTGAATGGCACGTTCGGAAATTAACGGGTTCTTCGGCTTATAAAACGTACCGTTGTCCAGGTTGTGACCAAGAAATCCGTCCGGCGACACCGCACGTGGTTGCGTGGTCGGCAGATATTGTTCAGGGCGCCGATGACCGACGTCACTGGCACACACCATGTTGGAATAATCGCGGCACTCGTGGGCCGCGTGGCCGAGTGTGACACTGATTTCATCAAACTCGGTGCTGCCCGCTACCCGGGAATCCATCACGTTGGCAACGCAGGATTCGCTCGTCCTCGTTGGTGAGTTGGCAACGCCAGAACACCCCGAAGCCACGGTGATTTGTGTCCATCCATTGCCAACCCACGGTGGCATGATGGACAGTCATATTTTGCGTAAAATGTCGTGGCGCCTCCCGGCTTTGGCGAACATTGCCGTGCTGCGATTCAACACCCGAGGTACCCACAGCGCAATGGGAACGAGTGAAGGTTCATTCGATGAATCGCGTGGTGAAGGTCTCGACCTAGCCGCCGCGATTGACTTCGCGCGCGGACGTGGGTTGCCCAATATTTGGATTGTAGGTTGGTCTTTTGGAACCGATGTGATTTTGCGAAATCTCGACCCCCATGGAATTACCGGGGTGATTCTGCTTTCCCCGCCGCTGCGATTCACGACCCCGCAAGAGTTGCTCCGCTGGAACGGAACGGGGATACCGGTTCATGCGCTGGTCCCGGAACGTGATGACTATCTCCCACCGGAGGCCGCTTCTCTGCGGTTCTCCCATGCCCGGGACATCGTGATTGAGCCGGTCGCGCAAGCAAAACATCTGTGGGTCGGCGAGAAATTCGTTTATCTGGTTCTCAACCGAATAACCGAACTTGTTGCACCGAAGTTCGCACCGTTACCACATGACTGGAACGGGCCAATCCAGCGTTGGAACGATCTGGCGTAGAGCTATGTGGCAGTGAACCGATTAATCTTTTCCAACACGTGGGCTCGAAGGAGCGGATTTGTCACTCCGAGGCCGGGTTGTGGTGCGAGGGCCAACACCCCAACTTTGCCCTGATGCAGATTCCGGTGTACCTCATATGCCGCATCACCCGCTTGATCTAGGGTGAAGACTTGTGACAATGTGGGGTGAATCACGCCCTTGGCAACGAGTCGGTTGGCTTCAAAGGCTTCGCGATAATTGGCAAAGTGGGTCCCGATGATTTTTTTCAAGTTCATCCATAAATATCGGTTGTCGTATTCGTGCATGAATCCTGAAGTGGACGCGCATGTCACGATTGTTCCTCCGCGACGAGCGACGTAAACACTCGCACCGAAAGTTTCGCGACCCGGGTGCTCGAAAACGATATCGGGATCTTCGCCCCCGGTGAGTTCGCGAATTTTTTTACCGAGTCGCTGCCACTCTTTTGGATCTTGCGTTTGCGGGTCTTTCCAGAATGCATAACCCTCCGCGCTGCGATCAATGATCAACTCGGCGCCCATCGAGCGCGCAATCGTTGCTTTTTCCGGGCTAGAAACAACGCAGATGGGAATGGCTCCACCGTTGAGTGCGTACTGGGTCGCATAGGAGCCCAAGCCACCGGATGCGCCCCAAATGAGAACCACGTCACCCTGTTTCATATCGGCGCCGTTTTTGGAAACTAGTTGTCGGTAAGCGGTTGAATTAACCAATCCCGGGACGGCGGCTTCTTCCCAGGTGAGGTGCTCGGGTTTAGCCATGAGTTGATTGGATTTAACGATGGCGAGTTCGGCGAGGCCACCAAAATTAGTTTCATAACCCCAAATCCTTTGCTCGGGGTCAAGCATGGTGTCGTTGTGACCGGCCGGGGATTCCAACTCCACACTGAGACAGTGTGCAACCACTCGGTCACCGGGCGCGAAAGCGTTGACGCCCGGTCCTACCCGTAAAACAACGCCGGCAGCATCCGAGCCAATGACGTGATACGGGAGGTCGTGCCGGGCTCCATCGGGGTGCGATTTTGCATACCGCTGCAAGAAACCAAAGGTCGAAACAGGTTCAAAAATGGACGTCCACACGGTGGTGTAATTGATGCTCGACGCCATCACGGCTATGAGCGCTTCACCGTGTGCGAGTTCGGGAACCGGGACGTGGTCGATTTTGATACTGCGCCGTGGATCCTTGTCTTTGGACTCCACTCCAGCAAACATGTCCGCATCTTCCCGGCGGATGAGCGCGGCACGATACGTGTCTGGAAGAGCGAGAGCCTCACATGTGGCGCGGTCTGCCCGGGACTCGATGGCATCAATGATTTCTTGCATTGGGTCATTAAACCGGATAATTTTTACGATGACCCCATTTTCACAACAAATATGCCAACTGTGACAGTGAGACCGAACACACTCAGGACGAACATCGTGCGTGCCTTTCGAAAAAGTGCGATCAACATGAGTGCGCCAAACGCCCCAATTGCTAGTGAAACACCCGGATTGCTAAGAATGTCTGCATTAGGCATATTGAACGAATTCAATTAACACGCCACCGCAGTCCGCCGGGTGGGCGAAATTCACCAAACTGCCAGCGGTTCCCATGCGAGGGGTGTCATAGAGCATCCGGATTCCACTGGATCGGACATGGGCGGCCACCAACGCAACGTCGCTGACCCGAAGCGCGAGCTGCTGAATGCCTGGCCCTCTGGTGGCCAGAAACTTTCCGATCGTGGTGTCGGGACCAAGTGGGGCCAGCAGCTGAATCTGAGCGCCTTGGTCTGGAAAGGCGATCATGGATTCACTCACCCCCTGACTCTCATTTACTTCTGTGTGATGTTCGTGCAGGCCGAGGATCCCCTCGAAAAAATTCCGTCCGGTGCCCAGATCGGGCACCGCAATTCCGATGTGATCAATACCAAGTATCAAGTTTGTCAAATCGGGAGCATCTGCGTTATCCATAGGACTAATCTACCCAAACAAAGAGCAGTGAACCCATGAGCCCATACGTGGTTAAGCCAAGGAGTCAGCATGACGCAACCAAGAATTACTATCGGCGATTTTGAACCCAGCGTGATAATCGAGGGGGCTCGAACTCCGGTTGGACGTTTACTCGGGACACTCAAGTCAATGTCGGGTGCGCAGCTTGGTGGAGTCGCCATCGCCGGGGCACTCGAGCGTTCCGGTGTTTCCGCTTCTGAAGTTGATTACGTGATCATGGGGCAGGTTCTGCAGGCCGGCGCGGGCCAAATCGCGTCGCGACAGGCTGCGGTGCTCGCTGGAATTAGCATGAATGTTCCGGCACTCACCATAAATAAAATGTGCCTTTCCGGTCTTGACGCGATTGCCTTAGCGGATCAACTGATCCGGGCGGGAGAGGCTCAGTGCATTGTTGCCGGTGGCATGGAGTCAATGAGTCAAGCCCCACACCTGCTTATGGGTTCACGCGAGGGAGTGAAGTTTGGCGATTGGTCAATGGTCGACTCGATGGCCGTTGACGGGCTCACCTGCTCATTCGATCACGAGGCTATGGGTGCATCGACTGACCGTTTCAACGAGCGCTACGACCTCACTCGCGAAGAGCAAGATGAGGTGTCAGCTCGCTCGCATCAGCGTGCCGCGGCTGCGCGCGAACTTTTTGCCAGTGAAATAGTCCCCGTTGCGATTCCGGTTCGGAAAGGGGATCCGCTCACAATTTCTGAGGATGAGGGAATTCGGGCAGAGACGACCGCACAGAGCCTCGCTGGGCTTCGCCCCGCATTCAGGAAAGACGGCACCGTGACGGCTGGGAATGCCTCACAGATATCCGATGGCGCCGCCGCCGTTGTTGTCATGAGTAAGACCAAGGCCATCGAGCTGGGACTCACGTGGTTGGCCGAGATCGGCGCGCACGGCAATGTGGCGGGACCCGATGCCAGCCTGCACGAACAACCCGCCCGGGCAATTTTGGCCGCCGCCCACCGAGCCGGTCTCAATATCGAAGAGATTGACCTTTTTGAAATCAATGAGGCATTTGCGGCAGTGTCAATTGTTTCCATGGGAATCTTGGCGGCCGAAGGAGCCCGAGCGGATCCTGAGCACGTGAACGTCAACGGTGGCGCTATTGCACTCGGGCACCCAATAGGTGCATCAGGTGCTCGTTTAGTCCTGCACCTGGCACATGAACTGCGTCGACGTGGGGGTGGCATCGGTGCTGCAGGTCTGTGCGGTGGTGGTGGGCAAGGAGATGCGTTACTCATCCGTGTCCCGTGAATCGGCCGACTCCGGTGGTAATAATCTGGTCACATGAACTCGGGTGAGGTGGTCGGCGCGAAAATTCGCGAGTTGGCTCAGCACATCACCCTGGTGGAAAACGCTGGAATGGGTTCAGCAGATCTGCTTGCGTCATTGCCAACACCGAGTGCGCACATTGTCGGTCTTACCGGCCCGCCAGGGGTAGGTAAATCCACGTCGACGTCGGCATTGATTACTCAATTACGCAGTGAGGGTAAAACAGTCGCGGTCTTGGCGGTTGATCCGTCATCGACTTTCAGCAAGGGCGCGCTTTTGGGTGATCGAATCCGCATGCAAGAACATGCGAGGGACTCTGGAGTGTTCATCCGATCCCTTGCGACCAGGGGACATCTCGGTGGTCTCACCGGAACTATTTACAGTGTTCTCAAAGTAATTTCTGCGACTGGGTTTGACGTCATCATTATTGAAACGGTGGGAGTGGGTCAATCCGAGATTGAAATTGCTAAAATGGCGGACACCTCGGTTGTGATTGCGGCACCTGGAGCCGGTGACGGTATCCAGGCTGCCAAAGCTGGAATTTTGGAGATCGCTGATATTTTCACGGTGAATAAGGCCGATCGCCCCGGGGCGGATGCAACCACCCGTGAACTCAAGGGCATGCTTTCCATGGCGACGAGTCATTCGGGTTGGGAGACACCGGTGATTCCCACGATCGCCACGGAGCATTCAGGATTTATTGAGTTAGGTGAAGCGATTTCCCAGCATTACTCTTTTTTGATTGATCAGGATCTCTTGGAACGTAAGCGGATCGGACGGATCCGCGAGTCGCTTCTGGCCCGATCAATGAATACCCTGGCCTTGCGGGCAATGTCGGTCGAAGCCGAACTGGGCTTGGCCGCACAGTGCGCCGCGGGCACCGTGAGTGAAGACCAAGCCTGCGACCTGATCCACGCTGTCATGAACGGCCGCCCATAAGCCAGAATGGGGTGATGAACACCCCATCATTTGCCGGAGCGATTGACCTTTCCACCTTAGGTGCCAAAAAGGCGCCCACACCTGCAGGGAATTCACCCGTGATTAACGTCACCACCGACGCGTTCGAATCGCTGGTGCTTAAAGCATCCGAAACAATCCCGGTCATTATTGATGTGTGGGCAACGTGGTGTGCACCGTGTAAGCAACTATCACCAATTCTCGAGGAGCTAGCACACGAATATACCGGCCGCCTGCTCATTGCGAAGGTTGATGCAGATGCAGAACCGTCTATCTCCCAAGCCTTGCAGGTGCAGTCGATTCCTTCAGTGTTTGCGGTCATCAAGGGTCAATTAATTCCGCTTTTTCAAGGCGCATATCCCAAAGATCAAGTGAAGCAAATTTTTGACAAACTTTTGGAACTTGCGGCAGAGCAGGGGTTGAACCCAACATCTGCCGCTGCGAGTGATGAGGTCGCCGCGGTCGAGGTTGAAGCGCCGGTGGATCCGCGCTTCGACGCGGCGGTTGACGCGGTAAATGCGGGAGACTGGGATCTGGCCAAAAAGGCTTACCAAGGAATTCTCGATAGTGATCCGGGTGACCTTGATGCTAAGGGTGGCCTGATTATGGCCGGGATTTTCGAGCGCACCGATGGCGTTGAACCGCCACCTGGAGATTCATTTGTCGAACTCCTCATTGTGGCTGACGTGGCTGCCGCCGCTGGGGAATGGGCGGATGCACTCGCGGCAGCGATAAAAGCAGTTCAAATCTCGAGCGGTGCCGAACGTGAACTGGCGCGCTCCCGACTGGTTGACTACTTTGTTCTCGCCGGTGATGATCCCAGCGTCCCGGCCGCGCGCGTTGCCTTGGCTAACGCCCTTTTCTAGCCGTCAAATTCGAAAAACATGGCAGCGAGTGGTGGAACGGTTATCCGAGCCATGGCTGGTTTGCCCGACCACTCGTGAGGCGCAGCTTCAATGTGACCGAGGTTGCCGATTCCGCTTCCGCCGTAGTAGGAAGAATCGGTATTGAGTGCTTCGGTCCATCTGCCGGGTTTGGGTAGGGCCAGTGGAAAGTCGTGGTGAACTTCAGGCGCGAAATTGGCGATAAAGGCGGTGCATTCACCGTGGTCTGACCAACGAATCCAACTAAAAACATTTGAGTCGTCGTTGTCGCTATCAATCCATTCGAATCCACGTGGATCGCTGTCGCGTTCCCACAATGCACGACTACCGGCATACAAATTATTGAGATCGGTGACCGTCCGCAAGATTCCTTGGTGCTCCTCGAATTGCAAAAGGTTCCAGTCCAGTTCCCGCTCACTTGACCACTCGCCAGACTGGGCGAACTCCGAGCCCATAAACAGCAATTTCTTTCCTGGGTGAGCCCACATAAAGGCGAGGTACGTGCGCAAGTTTGCAAGTTCTTGCCAACGGTCACCGGGCATGCGAGCAACAAGTGAACCCTTACCATGAACGACTTCGTCGTGCGAGAACGGCAACACAAAATTTTCATTAAAAGAGTACATTAAACTGAAAGTCATTTCGCCATGGTGATATTTGCGATGAATGCTCTCGTGCTGCACGTAGCCGAGTGAGTCGTGCATCCAGCCCATATTCCACTTGAAGCCAAATCCCAATCCACCAAGGTCTGTTGACCGGGTGACACCAGGCCACGACGTTGACTCTTCGGCGATTGTGATCACGCCCGGAACCCGCCTATATACCGTGGCATTCATCTCTTGTAGAAATGCAACTGCATCAAGATTTTCGTTACCGCCGTACTGATTGGGAAGCCATTGACCGACGTCGCGTGAGTAATCCAGATATAGCAGTGAACTCACCGCATCAACACGAAGTCCATCAAGATGAAATTCCTCTAGCCAGAACAATGCATTGGCCACCAAGAAATTTCGAACTTCATTGCGCCCATAATCAAAAATGAGGGTCCCCCAATCTGGGTGCTCACCTCGACGTGGATCCTCGTGTTCATAAAGATGTGTCCCATCAAAATTGGCGAGGGCCCACTCGTCTTTGGGAAAATGTGCCGGAACCCAATCAAGGATTACGCCAATCCCATTGCGGTGCAGCGAATCGACGAGGTAGCGGAACTGATCGGGGGTCCCAAATCGTGAGGTCGGGGCGTAATACGAAGTGACCTGGTATCCCCATGAGGGTCCATACGGGTGCTCGGCAACCGGTAACAGTTCAACGTGGGTGAATCCGGCAGCCTTCACGTAATCAACCAGTTCACCCGCCATACTCCGATAATCCAGGCCCAGGCGCCAAGACCCCAGGTGAACTTCGTAGGTGGACATGGGCTGCGCGTGCGGATTCCGGGCCGCTCGTTTTTCCAGCCATGCCGCATCAGTCCACACATAATCGGATTCACAGACTATCGAGGCATTTGCTGGAGGAACTTGGGTTGAAAAAGCCATGGGGTCTGCTTTGGTGAGCCACGTGTCATTGCCGTCCAAGATATTGAATTTATATGCGGTACCCGTGGAAACGCCGGGAATAAAAATTTCCCACACACCTGTCGACCCGAGCGTGCGCATCGGGTGGGCCGATCCATCCCAGTAGTTGAAATCTCCAATCACCCGAACGCCTCGGGCGTTAGGCGCCCAGACGGAAAACGCAGTTCCTGCAACGTCTACGTTGCCCAAAGCCGTGGTTCGTGGGTGGGCTCCGAGCACCTGCCACAGTTGCTCGTGTCTACCTTCACCGATCAAATGCAGGTCGGTTTCGCCCAGAGTTGGTGGGAATGCATACGGGTCATAACTGTGAAAACTTCCACTGTCATATCGCGCATTGAAGAGGTAGGTCGTCGAATCACATTCGTGGTGGGGGATCGTCAGGAACCACACACCGGGTGCTTCGCAGGTCATCGGAAATATTGATTCCTCGATGTGAACGTCAACGGCGTGAGCATGTGGTTTAAGGGTTCGAAAAGTAACCTGCCCATCGTTTACGTGTCTACCCAGGAGAGCATGCGGATCAAAGTGTGACCCGGTAAGTAGTCGATCTAATTCATGGCGGGGGACGTTCACGACGTTTTTGACCCTTTTTGCGGCGAGTGAGGTTCGGCGAAAACTTCGAGCGGTTTTACCTTTGTCATGATCTTGACAATATGCGCGACATTTTCGGCGGGGTTCAATTTGGCAAAGGTGTGCTCACTCCAGCGCCAGGTGGTACCCGTGATGTGGTCGCGGACCATGAAATCATCACCCCATGCAAGTCCTAGCTCCGGCATATTCCAATGGATTGTTGTGGATTGCTCATGATGGGGATCCGTACTGCAGACAACGAGGACGACGTCCGCACCATCGGACCCACCACGTTTGGAGAAAGCAATGACATGTGGGGAATCACTCGGGTGGAACGTCAGTGTCCGAAGCTCTTGAAGTGCTGGACTTTCGCGCCTGATTGCGTTGAGCAATGTTATATACGGCGTGAGGGAATCACCATTTTTTTCGGCAAGACCCCAGTCGCGTGGACGTAATTGAAATTTTTCAGTATCGAGATATTCTTCGCTATCCTGACGAAGGGGAGTATGTTCGCAAATTTCGAACCCGCTGTAAATTCCGAAAGTTGGCGACAGGGTCGCGGCAAGTGTGGCCCGGATGGCGAATGCGGCTGGGATTCCCGACTGCAAGAACTCGGGTAAAATGTCGGGGGTGTTTGTGAAAAGATTGGGCCTCATGTAGGCAGCCTTCGACCCGGCAAATTCGGTGAAATAATCTTCGAGTTCCCACTTTGAATTTTTCCAAGTGAAGTACGTGTATGACTGCTGAAAGCCGACCTCGGCGAGGGCTCGCATCATAGGTTCGCGGGTGAACGCCTCAGCGAGAAAAATTACGTGTGGATGATGTGCGTTAATTGCACCCAGCAGCCGCTGCCACAGCCAAACAGGTTTCGTGTGCGGGTTATCAACCCGAAAAATGAAGACACCCGCCTCGATCCAATAAAGCACAACTCGTTCAATCTCGCGATAAAGACCTTCGGGGTCGTTTTCGAAATTGAGTGGATAAATGTCTTGGTATTTCTTTGGTGGATTCTCTGCATAGGCGATGCTCCCGTCAGCACGGTGGGTAAACCACTCGGGGTGACCGGTGACCCACGGGTGATCCGGGGCGCACTGCAAGGCGAGGTCTAACGCTATTTCTAGGTGAAGCTTTTTCGCAGCATCCACGAAGCTCAGAAAATCTTCAAATGTTCCCAAATCTGGATTGACACTGTCGTGTCCGCCGAGTGCGGATCCGATCGCCCAGGGTGATCCGGGGTCATCCGGCCCAGCCTTCAGCGTGTCGTTGGGGCCCTTGCGGTTGTGCTGGCCTATTGGGTGAATCGGGGGGCAGTACACCACGTCGAAGCCCATTTGGGCGATCCGAGGAAGTGCCGCGGCGGCGCTGGCAAAAGTTCCTGAGATGGGTGGCGTGAGGGTTGCGCCTTCACTTCGGGGAAAAAATTCATACCACGATCCCACCAAGGCCCGGCGCCGTTCAATGACCAGCGGCCACGGTCCGTGAAGTGAGGCATTCTCACGAATCGGATGCGTAGCAAGAATCTGTACAACGGTGTTCTCCGCAGAGGCCGAATACCTAAACGCGGTTGGTAACGCGGCATCGCGCATGGTTGCTATCGCGCTGATTAACGTGACCTTTTCCTCCCCACGTAATCCCAGGGCCACTCGCTCAATCCACGAGGCCCCTTCGCGCAATTCCAGGTCGGTATCTAGTCCCGCAGGAATTTTTATCTCTGCCCGACGACGCCAGGTAGAGAGTGGATCACTCCACGTCGTGATATTAAAACTCCATCTGCCCATGGTGGTCGCGGTGAAGTTTGCCCGGTATCGATCACTTCCTGATAGTTCGGTCATGGGAAAAGGGCCAATTGTTTTGCCACTCGGATCTGTGAGCGAGAGTTCGACACCGATCCGGTCGTGTCCTTCGCGGAAAGCGGTGACCGCAAAAGGAATAATCTCGGCCTCGACCGCTTTCGCAGGATAGATCCCACATTCCACCATGGGAGAAACATCACAAACGATGAATTGCTGTCGGATCAATGCGTCTGGAACCTTCTGCACCATGTGTTCAGATTAGCGGAGCACCGAGGCCCGCATTTTCACCCACATTCGCTGGTGCGGATTATGTTCGGCGGGTGTATCCAGCACTGCCATCCCCGATGGAGGGACTTAGGTCCCCCAGGTAGGGGCACTTTGGAGGCCCAAAAGTTGTGCGGAAGGCATTTAGGCTCGGATGAGATGGCAGACCGTCATCCAAGCGCGAGCGACGGTGTCGCTGGCGTTTAACGGAAGGAGCGCAGATGCGTCGTCGAAGTTTCGATCAGATCTTGTCGTTCACCGGCTTGGTGGTCGCGATCGCGCTCGCCGTTGCCGGTGGACTCATGATGTGGGGCGGCACCTTCGCCCACAACACCGTAACCCAAGAGCTTACGGGCCAGAAGATTTCCTTTAGTTCTGATGCAGCCAGTCTTCCACCCGGGCTCGAGCAGTACGCCGGTGTCTCCGTCACAAACGGTGAACTAGCCAAGTCCTATTCAAATCTCATTGACTTTCACCTGACCAATATTGCTGGTGGCAAGACCTACTCAGAGGTGAGCGAAGAATGGATTGCCGGAGATAGATCCGACGATGAACTCGCTGGCCAACGTCAGACGCTGTTTATGGGTGAGACTCTGCGCGGAATGCTGCTCAATGCCTACGCATTCTGGACCTTCGGAACGATCGGACTGATCGTCGCTTGGGTCATGTTCGCAGCGGCCGCCGTGCTATTCGTCCTGACGATCCTTGGCTTCATGCACTTGCGCAGAACGGTGGAGAACGAGGCGATCTTTGAACCCGAGCACGATCAAATGATCGAGCCAAGGTGAGAGCCGGTCAACCGACCGCTGCTAAAACATAGGTTGAACGTGGCTGGCACACCAGTACTGCACCGCCGTGATAGTGGTGATCCACCGGTTGCCCATTATCAACGTGAGTGTCCAAGATTGCAGTGAATGATTCTGCATACGGCGACGAGGGTAAAGTAAATTCGATGCTGTCGTTGCCCCTGTGAAAGACGAGAAAAAGGCTTTCTTCGCCCGTCGTGAAGGAGGTCAGAAACATTCCGATCGACGTCTGCTCGGCGTCGTGCCACTCAAGCATCTCGTGTCCGTCTGGGCCAAACCACGCTAAGTCTTTAGGTCCCCCTGGGAGTCGTGCCTGCCCAGTATAAAAATCGAGGGGGTAAACCGATGAATGCGATCGACGGATATGTGTCACGGTTGCGACAAAGTCAATCAGGTCCCAGTCCGGTTGTCCAAGATTCCAGTTAATCCACGAATAATCATTATCCTGACAGTAGACATTGTTATTACCTCGTTGCGTTTTATGTAACTCATCCCCTGAAGTGAGCATGGGGACGCCGCCGGAAAGAAATAGTGTTGCTAAAAAATTTCGTACCATCCGGGCGCGAGTCTCAACAATTGTTGAGTCCTCACTGGGTCCCTCAACGCCGAAGTTGAATGAATGATTGTTGTCGGTGCCATCGCGGTTTTCTTCATGATTAGCCTCATTGTGTTTCTCGTTAAAACTAACCAAGTCGAGCATTGTGAAACCGTCGTGTGCGGTGATGAAATTAATGGACGAATATGGATCCGTACCGTTGCCACCGTAAAGATCCTGTGAGCCAGATAGTCGCCACCCGATTGCTGCGATCCCGCCTTCACCTCGCCAGAAGTCTCTGACATCGTCCCGGTATTTGTCATTCCACTCACTCCAGAGTGGCGGGAATGAGCCCACCTGGTAGCCACCTGGGCCGATATCCCACGGTTCGGCAATGAGTTTTGAGCGTCGCAAAATCGGATCCTGTGAGATCGTGGTCAAGAAATTTCCGAGCATGTCTACCTCGCTCAGTGAACGCGCCAACGTCGAGGCGAGGTCGAATCGAAAACCATCTACATGCATCTCGTTCACCCAATAGCGCAGTGAGTCCATAATGAGTTGAAGGGCCTGAGGTTGAGCGGCGTTAATCGTGTTGCCGCAGCCGGCGAAATTGACGTAGTCGCCTGTATCGGTGAGCCGGTAAAAATCCTTGTTATTGATACCTTTAAAAGAGAGACTCGGACCGGGTGCGCCTCCCTCAGCAGTGTGGTTGTAGACAACATCCAGAATTACTTCAATACCGGCGCGGTGTAGTTCCTTGACCATGTATTTAAAGTCGTCGATCTGATTTCCAGAAGTGCTCGCATACCCGGCATGGGGGGCAAAGTACCCAATCGTGTTGTAACCCCAATAGTTGGAAAGCCCCACATCCATGAGATGCGTTTCGCTGACGAAATGGTGAACTGGTAATAGTTCAATCGCCGAGATGCCCAGATGAACCAAGTGGTCAATCACGGCTTTAGCGGCGACACCTCTAAATGTTCCCCGGTCGTGTTCGGGAACCGATGGATGCAGATAGGTGAGCCCTTTAACGTGGGCCTCGTAAATAACCGTTTCATTCCAAGGACGCTCGAGGGGTTGATCCCCCTCCCAGTCAAATTCGGATGCAACGGTGAGACTGTGGGGCACAAAATCTCGACTATCCAAGGCTGACATTTCACCTGGATCATTGACCGAGTAGTCGAAAATTGCCGGATCATTGCGCAGCTCGCCGGTGATGGCACGGGCGTACGGATCGATAAGAAATTTATGGGAATTGAAGCGCATTCCATTGACCGGATCCCACGGTCCATGAACGCGAAAACCGTAGCGCGTTCCAGGGCCAATATCGGCGATGATCGCATAATGCACATTCTGCGCACGGTTGTCGAGTTCATGCCTTATTTCGGTAAAACCCTCAGTCTCCTCTCCGGTGAGGACACAAAATTCGACTTTTTCGGCGTGCGGAGCCCACAGGGAAACTTTTGCACTGCCATCTTCGAGCAGGGTGACCCCAAACGGATCCCAATGTCCCACTTTGGTGCGCACCCGGTAAACCTACCGTGAGGAAAAGTATTGCCAAGAGTCTTCGGGGGAGTCTTAGTAGAGTTTGGCGCATGAGCGATGACACGAGAACTGATGCTGTGGGCGAAGAAGTGTTTGCCCGGGAATTTATCCAGGTGGAAACACGGGGGACTACAGCGATAATCAACCTGCGAAGGCCCCCGATGAACGCCCTCAATCTGCACATGCAGCGCGAGATTGCCGAGGCCGCGTTATTCGTGTCGGGAAGGGTGGGCATTGATGCCGTGGTGCTTTACGGTGGTGAAAAAGTGTTTGCGGCCGGAGCAGATGTAAAAGAAATGGCAAATATGACGTACCCGGAGATGGCGCTCGCGGCAGTAAATCTACAAAGTGCATTCGACACGGTGGCGAAAATTTCACAGCCGACCATTGCTGCGATCACGGGCTTCGCTCTGGGTGGGGGGCTTGAACTCGCCATGTGTGCCGATTTCCGGGTCGCTGGCGACAACGCCAAACTCGGTCAGCCGGAAATTTTGCTCGGGATCATTCCTGGCGCCGGGGGCACCCAGCGTCTTCCGCGCCTCATTGGGGTCTCCCGAGCCAAAGATCTGATTCTCGGTGGCCAGATGATCACCGCGGACCAAGGGCTCGGCATCGGGTTGGTGAACCAGGTTGTCGAACCGGCACAGGTACTCGAATCGGCACTCGCCTGGGCGGCAAAATTTTCCCATGGGCCGAAACTCGCATTGGCGGCGGCCAAACGCGCCATTGACAACGGTGCAAACGTTGATCTTCGAACGGGGCTTTCGATTGAGAGCACCGAGTTCGCCGCACTGTTTGCAACAGAAGATCAAAAGCGCGGGATGAATTCCTTCGTCGAGCAAGGTCCTGGTAAAGCAGATTTTGTTGGCCGCTAGTGGCGATCACCCAAGAGGAGTTTGACCTTGCGAAGAAGGATCCAAAACGAGCCAACATTGTTTATCATGATTGGGAATCGGAAACATACGACGACAAGTGGAGCATTTCTTATGACCAGCGTTGTGTTGACTACGCCCGCAGTTGCTTTGACCATGTCGTGCCCAAACAATTCCAAGGACCAGATTTAGCGAACGCCACGGTTGTCGAACTTGGATCGGGAACAGGATTCTTTCTGCTGAACTTGATGCAATCAGGAATCGGCAGCACCGGAATTGTCACAGACCTCAGTGCCGGCATGGTGTCCGTTGCGAGCCGCAATGGACTGGGTCTAAAACTCAATATCTCGGGAGCGGTGGCCGATGCCGAAAATTTGCCATTTGCATCGGGGAGCGTTGACCTTGTTGTCGGTCATGCAGTTTTGCACCACGTACCGGATCTTGACGCCCTCTTTGCCGAGGTCACTCGAATCTTGCGTCCCGGCGGCCGCTTCGTCTTCTGTGGTGAACCAACCGAAAAAGGTGACGTCGTTGCCCGGGCACTTTCTCGGCTCACGTGGTGGCTGAGTACCCGGGTGACACAATTGCCACCGTTGGTCGAAAAATGGTCGAGGCCAGAACATGAACTCGCGGCGTCTTCACGCGAACAGGCCCTTGAGTCAGTCGTGGACATTCACACATTTGATCCAGATCGGCTGGCACGAACTGCACTGCGCAATGGGGCTGTTGATGTCAGCACGGTCACCCAAGAACTCATGGCCTCCTGGTTTGGTTGGCCGGTACGCACCTTTGAAAGTTCGGTGAAACCGGGGGCACTGGGCTGGGGTTGGGCTAACTTTGCTTTTGGTACCTGGAAAAAACTTGAATTCCTGGATCGAAACGTCATGTCAAAAGTTGTTCCCGATGAATATTTTTACAACGTATGCATCACCGGCACGGCCCCGTAGAGGGGAGGACGCAATGCGAATACTTCATTTCTCGTGGGAATATCCCCCCGTGATGTACGGCGGGTTGGGTGCCCACGTCGTGGCACTGACCCAGGAACAGGTTCGTGCAGGTCACGACGTGTGCGTGATCACGCAGGCACCACCAGATGTGGCTGCATCAGAGGAAGTACAGTCGGGGGTCCGCGTGATTCGGGTTAATAACCACTACCCCGATGCACAATTCAGCGAGCAGGGATTTAACCATTGGGTCAATGGATTCGCTCTCGCTTGCATCGCGGCTTTTACGGAAATGGCTGACAAGCCGGAAGTCGTTCACGGTCACGACTGGATCGCAGCCCGTCAGCTCAATAGTGTGTCATCACGGTTCGCCATCCCGAGTGTGCTCACAATCCACGCCACCGAGTTCGGCCGCCACAACGGTTGGTTGACCTCGCGTTTGTCTCGCATGATTTACGCATATGAGCACTGCATCTTGCACGCATCAGATGCCGTCATCGTTTGTAGTGAGTTTATGCGCGCCGAGGTGGTTAACGCATATGGCCTCAAGACAGGTATCGCACAGGTTATCCCGAATGCAATCACGCAGATGAACCACTCGCAACGAAGGAAGAGTTCGAATGATTCACAGATCGTTGTGGGATTTATCGGACGTCTCGAGTGGGAAAAAGGCGTTCATCACATTATCGATTCCCTCACGATACTTGGAGAACGCAACATCACACTTCAGATTGTCGGCGTGGGTGGTCAACTGCAGTCCTTGAAAGACAAGGTTGCCCGTCGAGGACTGGTAGATCGAGTCGAGTTTGTTGGCCATGTTAATGCGTACAAGAAAGCGCAATTGATGAGTTGCTGGGATGCCGCGGTTATTCCCTCAACGTATGAACCGTTTGGAATCGTGGCCTTGGAATTGGGCCAGGCCGGTGTTCCACTCGTCGTTTCACGGGTGGGCGGTCTGGTAGATATCGTCCCAAGTTTCGAATATGGTTATCGACTCGCTGAACCAAACGGCGCGTGCATCGCAGCGGGGATTGAGCAGATCCTCACCGATCCTGCTCAGGCAATGCGTCGCGCTCAGAAGTTGCAAGCGCGGATTGCACAAGATTTCACATGGGAGTCGGTCGCGAGTCAAACTGCCCGGGTCTATGCCACAGTATGTTCGTGAAGCAATTCAATCCGTGGCGACTTACCCACGTGCGTTGGATTATTCGCAATCGGGCCTGGAGTTGGTATTACCTCGTTCGCTACGCACGTTTTCTCAAGCTCTATCACTGTGGACCACGCGATGTCATCTGCACCGGCTTTGTCTTTCTCGGCAAAGGCGTTGAACTCAGCGTCCGTAAAGGCTATGGCCGAATCATCCTGGGAAGTTGGGTCCACATCGGTGACCACAACCGAATCCGGGCCCACGAAGGAAGCCTGACCATCGGCTCCAAGACCGTGATGGGCCGTGATAACACCATTAATGCCTATCTTGATATTTACATTGGCAGCGAGTGCATTTTCTCTGACTCGATCTATCTGTGCGATTTTGATCACCGCTTTTCTGATAACGAGGTGCCCATCCGGGCCCAAGGAATCTCCAAGACGCCGGTTCGCGTGGGTGAGAACGTGTGGGTCGGTACCAAAGTGTCAATCTTGCGGGGATCTGTGATTGGCCATGGAAGTGTGATCGGCGCCAATTCAGTTGTACGAGGGCTTATTGCACCCATGTCGGTCGCGGTTGGCGTCCCGGCCAGGGTGGTGAAATCCAGACATGATGTGGATCCCGATCATTGGGAAGTAGTACGACATGCGGAATCGGTGCGGATAAAGACTCAGGTGGCATTGGAGGCACTAAAAGCGGCACCCGCCCTCAAGGCTTGATCGGCGTTAAACGCAATGAGCGGGAAAGGGTGATCGCGGTCACTGCCGGACCTCAGGTGATAAAAATGTGAGATCGCGCGGTTGCGAGCGTAGTCAGCAGCAGAATCCCGCGTCACCATAAACGCCCAATCGCTGGAGAGCTGCAGCATGAGTTGGTTGAGTTCGGCGCTGGTGCAGGCACCTTGATCAAGACGATGAAGAACGTATTCCTGTCCCTGGTGATTCATCACAACAAGATCACGCACGGCAGCACCCGTCCACACCGACCAGTGCTTACCGCTACCCCAGGATGACTCTTGGAGATCAATTGAGCGGTGGGCCGAGGCAACAGTTTGCCGTAACGTCTGTGTCGTGATGTTGTACTCCGGCAATAATTCAATTACGCGTTCAAACCAGGCAACACCTTCGTGCCACCAATGACCGAGGAGCTCGGTGTCAATGCCGATCACGATAGTGGACGTTGAATTCACCTCGTTCCGGCGACTCGTGAGTTCCAGCTCGAGTTTACGCAGGAAGGTGCGGGCATCAACTTCGATCTGAATGTTCGCTGCAGTCGGATCATAGAAATTTTTGTCCGGGTCCGATCTGTCTCCGATAGATCCGAGCTTGAGGCCGTGCTCGGCATCAACGTGGTGGAAATCGCGATACGGCGAGGCACCACCGAAACCGCGCTCGTGTGACCAGAGCAGATCACTCATCGTTGTATCGCGCGAAATAATGGTGACGCCTCGGCCACCGAGCCGGTAAGCAATGCCGGGTTGACCCCCGGCGGCGGTGATTGCCGGCTCGTCCACCATGAAATGGGTGATCCCGGCCATCTCGTAGAGGTTCTCCTGCCCCGGACGGTAGGCGCATTCGGGAACCCAGATTCCATTCGGGCGGTGACCATATCTTCGTGAGGCCTCATCCAACCCCGCCTTCAGGGCGATGTGATGAATGCGTGGGTCAAGCCCAGGGGTGAAGGGGTGGGTGGCCGGCCCACCCAAAAATTCAATGACACCGGTGTCAATCAGCCGGCGGAGAATGGGCGCAGCCCCGCGAGAAAAGTGCGATCTAAAAAGTTCCAGCCGCGAGTGGACGCTGGCAAGTTCGTGGTTGCGAAGCGGGTGGCTTTGTGGCAGGTGTAAGGCCCGAAGTTGCCAATTGTGAAGCCAGGATTCCAATCCGGAGAGCGCACGAGGATGATCAAGTTGAACACCCAGAATCGGGGTGATCCCCAGACTGACAACATTGTGAAATCCACGCTTGCCTAATCGACTCAGAGCATCGAAAAGAGGGAGGTAGGAATGCGCATAAACCTGGTAAAGCCACTCTTCTCCCACCGGCCATACTCCGTGTCCCAGAACCCAAGGAAGGTGACTGTGAAAAACGAACGCGACACTTCCCAATGGCCTGGGTGCGGCCGACGTCGCACCCTGCTCCAGTTTTCCCACACATGGACTCTAGAGGTGAAGTCGCACCACTCTTCGCGGATGGTTCTACCCTTTGATGCTCTCACGCACAGCACGTGCAGGGTCGCGGTTAGCGAGCCGGTGGCAGCCCTTGGCCGGCGCTGAGCTGCCGACTGACCGAATAAGCCATAATCATGGAAAGGATCAAGTGGCCGGTTTGGTTACTCGCCGGTAACATATAATTCAGTGAATCAAAATCACCCGTTGTCGCAGACAGGTGAATGACCTAAGGAGTCAACACGTGAAGATCGCCGTCTGTGTCAAACAAGTCCCGGACACGTGGGCTGAGAAAAAGCTCATGGCTGAAACGTCGACACTGGATCGAGTAAGTCCTGACGGCGTACTCAATGAGTTGGACGAATACGCGGTCGAGCAGGCGCTGCAACTCGTCGAGGCACATGGCGGTGAAGTTGTCATTGTCACCATGGGTCCCGAGCGCGCTGCCGAAACACTGCGCAAAGCCATCAGTATGGGTGCCGATGCTGGAATTCACATTGTTGACGACAACCTCGCTGGATCTGACGCCATCGCAACATCTGCGGTGCTCGCCAAAGCCCTTGAAGGCCGGGATTTTGATGTGATTCTTTTTGGATCCGAGTCAACCGATGCACGCATGTCGGTGATACCGGCCATGGTGGCTGAACGACTTGGACTTGCCCAGGTCACGTTCGCCCAGAAGTTGGACATCGTCGGAACAACGCTCACTGCCGAACGGGTGACGGACTACGGCTTTGACACCCTGACGACCACGTTGCCCGCCGTAATCAGCGTGGTTGAGAAAATCAATGAGCCCCGATACCCCTCATTTAAAGGAATCATGGCGGCTAAGAAAAAACCGGTGGAAATCTTGACCTCCGCTGATCTTGGGCTCGACCCAGCGCTAGTTGGCGCGGCCGCAGCCTGGTCTGCGGTCGCAGATTTCGCGGCTCGTCCACCCAAGCCTGCGGGTGTTGTGATCACGGATGAAGGCTCCGGCGGAACCTCGATAGCTGACTACCTCACGAATTCCAAGTTCATCTAAAAATATTCAACGAAAACTTTTAAGGAGAGCGACATGAGTGAAGTACTCGTACTAGCGGAGCACCATGAATCAGAAATTCGGAAAGTCACCTTCGAGTTAGTAACAGCTGCGCGCGCTCTGGGAACGCCCGTTGTCCTGTGGCTCGGGCCAGGTTGCGGTGACGCTGCTATCGCGGCCTTAGGCAGTTACGGTGCATCAAAGATCCTCATCGCCGACTCCACCGACGTCAGCGATCACCCGGTTGTCCCTGGTGCAGAAATTGTGGCGCATCTGATTGACTCCATTCAACCTGCCGCGGTTCTCGTTGCTTCAAGCGCTGATGGAAAAGAGATTGCCGCACGGTCGGCCATCAAGTCCGGCTGCGGGATCATCACCGATGCGGTGGAGATTGCAACTGATGGAACAGTGACGCAGAGCGTTTTCGGCGGAAGCACCATTGTCCATTCGAAGGTAACCCACGGCATTCCCATCATCACCGTGAGACCAAACTCAATTTCAGCCACCGAGTCCCCGGCGAGCGCCGTAGTCGAGAATATTTCAATTGGCATCACTGACTCAGCGAAATTGGTCTCGGTGACCAAACGAAGTGTGGTGGAAAAAGGGGCGCGCCCTGAATTGGCAGAAGCCGATGTGGTTGTCAGTGGTGGCCGTGGAGTGGGCGGTGCGGAAGGATTCGGCGTCATCGAAGCCCTTGCCGACAGCCTCAATGCAGCGGTTGGCGCATCACGCGCTGCAACCGACGCCGGTTGGTATCCCCACCAGTTCCAGGTGGGCCAGACCGGCAAGACCGTTTCGCCTTCGCTCTACATCGCAAACGGTATTTCGGGTGCCATTCAGCATCGGGCTGGCATGCAGACCTCGAAGGTCGTCATCGTGGTGAATAAGGATTCTGAGGCGCCCATCTTCGAGTTGGCCGACTACGGAGTCGTGGGGGATTTGTTCACCGTTGTCCCTCAACTCACTGCGGAAATCGGCAGACGCAAATAACCGATATTGCGGTAAAAAGTACGTTAGGTAGTGTTCGGGACTGTGCAACGCGTTTATCTAGACCATGCGGCAACCACTTCGATGCTGCCAGAGGCTCGTGCTGCCTGGCTTGAAGTATCAGAACAGGTCGGAAACGCATCGAGTTTGCACACATCCGGACGAGCGGCGCGCCGCGTCGTTGAGTCAGCGCGTGAGTCGATCGCCGAAGATTTAGGGATTAGGCCCTCCGCGGTAATTTTCACCGGAGGAGGGACCGAATCTGACAACCTCGCCATCAAAGGTCTGTACTGGGCTCGTTGCGCGCAAATGGGCACAAGGCCCCTTACCCTGGTAACGAGTGCGATCGAGCACCACGCGGTGCTCGATCCAGTGTTGTGGTTGGTCCAACATGAGGCCGCGATGGTGGAGTTCGTCACGGGTGATGCGGTGGGGCGGGTCGGTCTAGGTGAAATTGAAAGTGCATTGGACCGTGGAAATGTGGCACTCGTTTCCATCATGTGGGCGAATAATGAAATTGGAGCCATCCAGCCCATTCATGAGATCGCGGCCTTGTGTAAGAAATTTAATGTTCCATTTCATACCGACGCTGTTCAAGCTCTCGGTCAGATACCCATGAATTTATCGGCCCTTGATGCCGCTGCGGTGACGATCAGCAGTCATAAAATTGGTGGACCGGTTGGGGTTGGCGCGCTCCTGGTAGATCCCACCGTGAAGTTCACCCCGGTGCAGCATGGTGGCGGGCAAGAGCGTGAAATTCGATCGGGAACTTTTGACCCGGCATCCATCGCGGCATTTGCCGCGGCGATTCGTTACTGCGTTTCAGTCCTTGATGAACATGGAGAAAATCTGCGGGAATTGCAGGAATACCTCATTTCGGCTATCACGAGTGCAGTTCCAGAGGCGATCCTGAACGGACCTCCCCCCGGCGAAACTCGTTTGCCAAATAACACGCATTTCTCATTCCCCGGTTGCGAGGGCGACTCGCTCCTCATGCTCCTCGACGCCGCCGGTATTGATTGCTCAACGGGTTCAGCGTGTACCGCTGGGATTCCCGAACCCAGCCATGTCCTGTTATCGATGGGGGTTGACGAAAAAACCGCACGCGCGTCCCTTCGATTTAGTTTGGGTCGAGATAGTTCAAAAGAAGGCATTGATCAATTGGCCCAGGCTTTGCCCGGGGTCGTTGATCGGGCACAACGGGCAGGGTCGGTGAGCGCATGAGCGCGCTGCGGGTGATTTCGGCCATGAGTGGTGGAGTTGATTCCTCGGTCGCCACCGCGCGAATGATTGATCAAGGACACGAAGTTGTTGGGATTCATTTGGCTCTTTCCCGCACGGACTCCAATGGGAAAGGTCGTGGCTGCTGCACCCTCGACGATGCCCGCGATGCCAGGCGCGTCGCCGACAAACTCGGTATCCCATTTTACGTCTGGGACTTTTCTACCGCATTTGCCGAAAGCGTCATGGACAACTTTCACTCTGAGTATGCGCAAGGCAGAACACCTAACCCATGCTTGCGCTGCAACGAAAAAATTAAGTTCAGTGCGGTCCTTGATCGGGCTCTCGCCCTGGGCTTTGATGCGGTTGCCACCGGTCACTACGCCCAGATCGAGCATGGACCAGATGGAGTTGAACTGCATCGTGCCATTGATCCGCTCAAAGATCAGTCTTATGTACTCGGGGTGTTAACGCAGGCGCAACTCACCCACTCACTTTTTCCCTTGGGCGGGGATACGAAGGTTCGCATCAGGCAAGAAGCCGAAGAGCGCGGTCTCATTACGGCAAAGAAGCCTGACAGCCACGATATTTGTTTCATTCCTGACGGTGATACCGCCGGATACCTCGTTCGTAAACTCGGGGAACAGCCCGGGGATATCACCGATGCCGCAACGGGTAAAGTCCTTGGACGACACAGTGGGACTTTCACCGTCACAATCGGTCAGCGCCGCGGGTTGAATTTAACCGTGCCAGCCGAAGACGGCGCACCCCGTTACGTTGTTGACATTGATCGTGAAAGCGGGACGGTAATCGTTGGTGCACCTGAGCTCCTTGACGTCGACTTCATCCGGGCGATTAATCCGATCTGGGCGGGGGCTCCGTTGGGGCCAGACGCAGTCGACGTTAGTGCGCAGGTTCGTGCACACGCCGAGCCGGTACCGGCACGTGCTTACGTTCATGATGGTGAATTGTGGATCAATTTGTCCGAATCAATTCGAGGATTGGCTCCAGGCCAAGCCGCTGTCATATATTCCGGCACCAAGGTTTTGGGTTCTGCAACAGTTGCCAGCACCAATCGAGTAGGCAAGCACACTTCTCTGCATGAAAGTTAACCGTGTCTAGTGCCCGAGCGTCAGTCCTCGGGGTTTTGCCGGGCACGTCAGCACAAGAAGCCGCACAGGTTGCCGCTGGAGAGTTTCCCGAGGCGCTATTTTTGCCACTGTTACCAGGGCGTGGGCCAGGTGCGGATCCTGTGGGGCGAACGGCCGGCCTACTCAGCGCAATAAGTAGTGACTTTTCAACAAGTGTTATCCCGTCGGGTTGGCAGATCTCGCGTACCCCCGGCATGGACATGCAGCGGGCGCACAACTTTATGCGACAGGATTGTGATGCCATTGAAGAACACGCGCAGGGGTTTGCCAAGCTTTTTACCTGCTCGGTTGTCGGGCCCATCAGTTGGTGCGCGAAGGTTGAAAGTGCATCGGGTGAAAAACTTATTCGTGATCTTGGTGCGGTCTCTGACGTCTCCTTGGTCCTGGTTGAGGCCGTTCGCACTCACCTTGGAACAGTACGACGGATATTTCCGGATGCTCAATTTGCTATCGTCCTGGAGGAGCCGCATGCAACCGCCGCGTGCGCTGGAACAATTCCAACGGCGAGTGGATTGAACAGTTATGTCAATATTGACCGAGCCCGCATCCTTGAATTGTGGGAACCACTGATTGCACTCGCGCAAGATTCACAGGCTGAAATTGGAATTGCCGTGGGCGCCGACAACGAACTCTTTATCGATCCCCTCATCACCGCGGGCGTCACAACCTATTTTGACGTGGCTGCCAGCAGTCGCCTTGGAGAGTTAATTGACCAAAAACGCATCACCCATTGGTCATTCAAGCCACAGTTCACCGTACGAGACAACGCCCTGGACATTGCCCGTCGCATCACCAGCCTCGGGTTTTCTCTGAGTGAGAGCGCGGGATCATTGATTGTCGTCCCGCAGCCCGGTTCGGTTTCTGGGGATTGGCCCGCGGCGCGCTCTGCCATCACAGCCGTGCGGGAAGTTGTAGATTTGTTAAATGATGAGGATCGGCTATTAGGTGAGTGACGCGTCGTGACTCTGACATCACCTGGTGGGAAGCCGTCGAGAGGTGACACCCAACGGTGGCAGGAACTCGTTGAGAAGATCAATCACGCCCGGGTTCAATACTCTTTTCAGGATAGCCAGACCCTCGCGGACGCGGAGTACGACACCTTGTTTGTCGAACTCATTGCCCTTGAAAGTGCGTATCCAATTTTGGTTACCGGGGATTCACCCAGCCAATCGGTGGGCGGTCTACGCTCGGAACTTTTTGACCCAGTTGTGCACCTTGAACCCATGTATTCATTGGACAACTCCTTCAGCCCTGAGGAACTCAGCGCGTGGTGTGAACGGGTTAATGGTGCGATTGATCACGCACCGGTGTATCTGTGTGAACTCAAAATTGACGGGCTTGCTGTCGATGCTGTCTATCGCAATGGCGAACTTGAATCACTGGCAACCCGGGGTGATGGAACCACTGGCGAAGACGTCACGGTCAATGCGGCACGTATTGCCTCGGTACCTAAGACCCTGACGGGTGAGGCCATTCCCGCTCTGCTGGAAGTGCGCGGTGAAGTCTTCTATCCGCGTGTTGCTTTTGATTCGATTAACAGCGAGCAGGTGAAAATGGGTAAGCCGCTGTTTGCAAACCCGCGCAACGCGGCTGCCGGCGCATTACGTCAGCGAATCGACAAGCGTGAACGGGAAGTTCACGAAGCGAAGAGTCCGCAACGCGCGGCGAGAGTAACCCAAGATTTGAACGCTGCGGTAGCGCGGCTGTCAGGCCTTCAGTTCACGGTGCACGGTTTCGGTGCCCAAGACTCGACGGTTCTCGACAAAGTCCGGAGTCAAAGTGAGGTGTACGAGCGGCTTGCACAGTGGGGTTTACCAACAACGACTCACGCCCGCGTGCACGAAAACTTTGTTGATGTCTTGGGGTTCATCGATTATTTCAATGAACATCGAGCCGAAGTCAGTTTTGACATTGATGGTGTTGTGGTGAAGGTTAATGGCCTTGAGGACCAAGTGACGCTGGGGTTCACTTCACGAGCACCCCGGTGGGCGATGGCATACAAGTATCCCCCCGAAGTTGTTCGCACACGTTTACTAGACATCGAAGTCAGTGTCGGTCGTACCGGTCGAGTCACTCCTTATGCGGTGATGGAGCCGGTCCAGGTCGCTGGAACCACTGTCTCGATGGCGACACTACACAATCCAGGCGAAGTAGAACGAAAGGGTGTCCTGATTGGGGACATGATTTTTCTGCGCAAGGCCGGCGAAATCATTCCTGAAGTATTAGGCCCGGTGATCCAAGATCGAAACGGAACCGAAGTCGCATTCGTCATGCCCAAAGTGTGTCCGGAGTGTGGATCGGCTTTGGGGCCAGAAAGCGAAGGCGACAAAGACATTCGGTGCCCAAATGCACAGGGTTGTCCCGCACAATTGCGGGAACGTCTTTTTCACATCGGTTCTCGCGGTGCGCTCGACATTGAGGGGCTCGGGGAAAAAGCCGCGCAGGCCCTACTGGTGAGTGGTGTCCTCACAAATGAAGCCGACCTTTTTGATCTCACCGCTGAAACACTGACGAACAGTGAATTTTTCGTAAACGCGCACAAAGACAGTGAATTGCCGAGTGTTAATAAAGCAGGGGAAACATTGCTTTCACAATTACAGAAAGCCAAAGATGCGCCTTTGTGGCGGTTTTTAGTCGCACTAAGCATTCGACACGTGGGTCCTACCGCCGCCAAAAAACTAGCTCGAGCATTTGGTTCACTTGATGCAATTGAAAGAGCCTCGATGCAAGAGTTATCCGCCGTCGACGGAGTGGGGGAGCGGATTGCGGAAAAAGTTATTGAATTCTTTGATACCCCATGGCGCCGTGATGTCGTTGCGCGTTGGCGAACTGCCGGGGTTAGGTTCTTTGACTCCCCGCGAGCGGGATCCGGTGAGTACGGTCCGTTAACTGGGAAAACGATTGTGATCACCGGTTCTATTCCTGATTACACACGCGATGGCGCGGAAAACGCGATTGCGGCGTTAGGTGCAACGGTTGCGGGATCGGTATCCACCAAGACCGACCTGGTGGTGATCGGTGCCAAGGCCGGTTCCAAGTCAGAAAAAGCAAAGATTCTTGGCGTACCAACCACCGGGATTGAGGGGTTCCACGCACTGCTCTTAGGTGACTTCGCTGAAGCGTTGACACTCAATAGACTTGGTCCATGACGCAGAAGGCAGCAAAGGGAATCGATCGGGATCAGGTCGTGCACCTAGGCACGCTGGCCCGACTAGAACTCACAGAGGTCGAGGTCGAGCATTACACGTTGCAACTTGAGCAGATCCTGGGCGCGATCGCATCGATTAGCGCAGTGGCGACCGACGATATTGCGCCCACATCTCACCCGATTCCGATGGAAAATGTTTATCGCGAAGACGTGGCCCTACCCGGGCTCAGGTTGGAAGACTTTGTCAATGATGCCCCGGCCTTTGAAGAGGACCGTTTCCGAGTCCCCAGAATTTTAGATCAGCCTTCATGAGTCTTGATTCGGATTTGACCCGGCAGAGCGCTGCGACCTTGGCCACAGCGATTGCCCGAAAAGAGGTCTCGAGTGAGGAAGTAACCAGGGCACACCTAGACCGAATAGCCCAGGTTGATAGTCGGATACATGCATTTCTCCACGTTGACGCGGAGGCTTCCCTTTCCCAAGCCCGTTTGGTTGACGCCAAGCTGGCACAGGGTGTGCTCTTGAGCCCACTCGCTGGTGTTCCTATTGCCCTGAAGGATCTCGTTGCCACCAAGGGCGTCCCCACCACGTGCGGTTCGCGCATCCTTGAAGGCTGGCGTCCTCCCTACAACGCAACGATCGTGGAAAAATTGATGGCGGCAGGGGTGGTGTCCTTGGGTAAGACCAATATGGATGAATTCGCCATGGGTTCATCAACCGAGCACAGTGGCTACGGACCAACCCACAATCCGTGGGATTTGGACCGGATTCCTGGTGGTTCCGGTGGCGGATCCGCCGCCGCGATCGCAAGTTTTGAAGCACCTTTAGCAATTGGCACCGACACGGGTGGCTCAATTCGTCAACCGGCTGCGGTCACGGGAACGGTTGGCGTCAAGCCCACCTACGGCGGAGTTTCGAGGTACGGGATTGTGGCATTGGCTTCCTCACTCGACCAAGCCGGTCCCTGCGCCCGCGATGTCATGGATACTGCTCTTTTGCACTCGGTGATCGCCGGCCATGATCCGCGCGACTCAACCTCCATCAATGCGCCGGTGCCAGACTTTGTGGCGGCGGCACTCAATGCAGATGTTCGTGGGATGAAAATTGGTGTCATCAGGGAACTGCAGGGGGACGGTTTTCAGTCGGGTGTCTTGGAACGCTTCAACCAATCACTCGATATTCTCACCGAACTCGGAGCCGAAATTGTTGAAGTTTCCTGCCCGCATTTTCACTATGCACTGGGCGCCTACTATCTGATTTTGCCGTCGGAGGCGTCGAGTAATCTTGCGCGCTTCGACGGTATGCGCTTTGGCATCCGCGTTGATGATGGCAATGATCGTTCGGTAGAGCAGGTCATGAGCGCAACGCGCGAAAAAGGATTTGGTGCCGAAGTTAAACGCCGAATCATGTTGGGCACGTACGCACTGTCGAGCGGGTATTACGACGCCTACTACGGGCAGGCGCAACGAATTCGAACGCTGATCAATCAAGACTTTGCGGCTGCTTTTGCCACGGTTGACGTTCTGGTATCACCTACATCTCCGACAACTGCATTTAAAATTGGCGAGAAGCTCGAGGATCCACTCTCCATGTATCTCAACGATATCGCCACAATTCCGGTGAATTTGGCGGGTAATTGTGCCATGTCATTGCCGATTGGACTCGCGCCAGAGGATGGGCTTCCCGTTGGATTGCAGATCATCGCTCCCGCCATGGCTGACACACTGTTGTATCGCGTTGGTTCAGCGTTAGAAAGTGCGTTGGTCGACCGCTGGGGCGGGCTGTTGATCTCGGAGGCGCCATCACTGTGACAACGCAATATGAGTCAGTCATCGCGGAATTTGATCCCATTATTGGGATCGAAACCCACATTGAACTGGGTACCAATTCAAAAATGTTTTGTTCATGCTCGGCTCAATTTGGTGGCGATCCGAACACCCACGTGTGTCCGGTCTGCCTCGGAATGCCGGGAAGTATGCCGGTGGTAAACCGGGCCGCTGTTGAGTCAACAATCCGAATGGGTCTTGCTTTGAACTGCTCAATCGTCCCCTGGTGTCGATTTGCGCGGAAGAATTACTTTTACCCCGACATGCCCAAGAATTATCAAATCTCCCAGTACGACGAACCCCTGTGTATCAACGGGTACCTTGATGTCACCGTTGCGACGGCGAATGGACCTCAGGTTTTTCGGGTCGACATCGAACGAGTGCACATGGAAGAGGACACGGGCAAATTGCTACATGCCGGTGGTGCGGGTCGCATTCATGGCGCAACCCATTCATTGGTCGACTACAACCGCGCCGGAATTCCCTTGATTGAGGTTGTGACGAAACCGATTTTGGGTACAGGTGACTTGGCGCCTGATGTTGCCAAGGCTTATGTGGCGCAGTTGCGCGATCTCATGCGGGCACTCGGGGTATCCGATGTCCGCATGGAAGAAGGATCATTGCGTTGCGATGTCAACGTGTCACTGAGTCGACCGGGCGAGGAGTGGGGAACTCGAACCGAGACCAAGAACGTGAACTCACTTCGATCTGTTGAACGTGCTGTTCGCACCGAAATGCTGCGACAGGCAGATCGGCTCCGAGCAGGTGATCGGATCACCCAAGAGACGCGGCATTTCAACGAAGGGACCGGGGACACGACATCGGGTCGCTCCAAGGAGGGTGCCGAAGATTACCGGTACTTCCCAGAGCCAGATCTTGTTCCCATCGCACCCAGCAAGGAGTGGATTGAGGAATTACGGGCTACATTGCCGGAAATTCCTTCGGTCCGTCGGGCGCGACTGCAACGTGACTGGGGAGTCAGCGAGTTTGACATGCAAAGTCTGGTTAACGCCGGGGCACTTGAACTCATTGTGGCTTCAATCGATGCCGGCGTACAACCAGCGGCCGCCCGTAAATGGTGGACGGGTGAATTAACGCGAGTTGCCAACGAGCGCAGTTGCGAGCTGGAAGAACTCACCGTTACTCCCAACGACATTGTCCAAATTGAAAACTTGATCGCCGCGGGTGAGCTGACGGATAAAATGGCGCGCTCGGTATTTGAAGGGTTACTTCAGGGGGAGGGAACCGTCGCCGACATCGTTCATCAGCGCGGACTTATTGTTGTCAACGACGACGCTTCCTTGATCGCTGCGATAACAGCAGCCTTGGCCGATTCACCTGATGTTGCGGAAAAAATTCACAGTGGAAAAATTGCGGCCGCAGGAGCAATCGTTGGTGCGGTCATGAAAGCAACTCACGGCCAAGCAGATGCGGCGAGAGTGCGCACTCTCTTACTTGAGCACCTTGGAATAAAGGAATAGGGATCCCGAATGGCAAATATGAAACCACGCAGCGCCGATGTAACCGATGGACTTGAGCGCTCCCCAGCTCGCGGCATGCTGCGCGCGGTCGGTATGGGAGACGAGGATTTTAACAAGCCTCAAATCGGAATTGCGTCGAGTTGGAACGAGATTACCCCGTGTAATCTTTCCTTGGAACGACTTGCTCAAGCGGCAAAAGAAGGCGTTCACGCCGCTGGTGGCTTCCCTATGCAATTTGGAACCATTTCCGTCTCCGATGGCATTTCCATGGGCCATGAGGGAATGCACTTCTCGCTCGTGAGCCGGGAAATCATTGCCGACTCGGTGGAGGCGGTAATGCAAGCCGAGCGCATGGATGGCATGGTCACCTTCGCCGGCTGTGATAAGTCGCTCCCCGGAATGCTGATGGCATCTGCTCGACTCGATGTGGCCTCAGTTTTCGTTTACGCCGGGTCCATTTTGCCCGGACGGGTCAAACTCTCCGACGGCACAGATAAAGATGTCACCATAATTGACGCGTTTGAAGCCGTGGGAGCGTGCGCTCGCGGCCTGATGTCACGCGAGGACGTTGATCGAATTGAACGCGCCATTTGTCCGGGTGAAGGTGCTTGTGGCGGCATGTTTACCGCAAACACGATGGCAAGTGCTGCAGAAGCCATGGGCATGTCATTGCCGGGATCGTCTGCTCCGCCCGCTGTTGACCGGCGTCGCGACGTTTCTGCCCGTCGATCGGGTGAGGCCGTCGTTGAATTAATTCGCCAAGGGATAACAACGCGAGATATTATTACTCGTCAGTCGCTGGAAAATGCGATCGCCGTCTTGATGGCCTTTGGTGGATCAACCAACGCGGTTATGCATCTTTTGGCAATCGCGCACGAGGCTGAAGTTGAGTTACACCTTGAGGACTTCCACCGCATCGGCTCCAAAGTCCCGCTACTCGCCGACGTAAAACCTTTTGGCCGATACGTCATGAGCGACGTTGATCGAGTGGGTGGTGTGCCGGTAGTTTTGCGAACGCTCCTTGATGCCGGCTTGATTCACGGTGATGCTCTCACCGTGACAGGTAAGACCATGGCCGAAAATTTGCGAGATATCAATCCACCGGATCCCGACGGAGATGTTTTGTACGCGTCAAAAAACGCGATCGCGACAACCGGTGGAATCAAGATCCTGGGTGGATCGTTGGCCCCTGAAGGCGCTGTTGTCAAAAGCGCGGGGGTGCCGGTCGAGCGGTTCGAGGGCAAGGCTCGGGTTTTTGAGAAAGAACAGTTTGCGATGGCCGCCTTGGAAGATGGCACGATTCAAGCAGGGGACGTCGTCGTCATTCGTTATGAAGGACCAAAAGGTGGACCCGGTATGCGCGAGATGCTGATGATCACGGCTGCGATCAAGGGCGCCGGGCTCGGCAAAGAGGTTCTCCTGATCACCGATGGCCGATTCTCGGGGGGCACCACCGGACTCTGCGTGGGCCACGTCTCTCCCGAAACAGTCGACGGCGGGCCGATTGCGTTGGTGGTTGAGGGGGATTTGATCTCGATCGACCTCGTAGCCCTCACTTTGGACCTACACGTTGACCCGGCCGAACTAGAGCGACGACGCGCGACATTTGTACCACTCCCCAACCGGTACACCCGCGGAGTACTTGCAAAATACGCCAAATTAGTTGGTTCAGCATCGCTGGGCGCCGTACTCGACTAATGAGGGAGAACTCGACTAATGAGGGAGACACTCGGCTAAGACGGTCGCGCAAGACAAATGCGCCTTGCCGCGTTATGCTTGCCCCATGACTTTCACGGCACTCGTAGTTATTTCGCGCACGGGCTAAGCAGGAGCCAGTCCCCGTGCGCAGCCCCCCGCAAGCCCTCACGGGTCGGGGGGTTTTTTATTACCGAACAGAAAGGAAGCCCAGCAATCATGGTTAACTCACCTGACGCAAAATTCCCGACGAGCCAGATGACCGGCGCGCAGAGTTTGATTGCTTCATTGGAGGCCGCTGGCGTCGAGGTTATCTTTGGCATTCCGGGTGGAGCTATCCTGCCGGCCTACGACCCGCTCATGGACTCAACCAAGATCCGGCACATTTTGGTTCGACATGAACAGGGTGCAGGTCACGCAGCGGAAGGTTACGCCAGCGCAACTGGTCGAGTCGGTGTTTGCATGGCAACAAGTGGCCCGGGCGCGACAAACTTGGTCACACCCATCGCTGACGCTTACATGGATTCGGTACCCATGGTTGCTATCACGGGACAGGTGCCGAGCGCGTCAATCGGTACCGATGCATTTCAAGAGGCCGATATTCGAGGCATCACCATGCCGATCACTAAGCACAGCTTCCTGATCACTGATCCGGCCGAGATTTCACGTGCTATTGCCGAAGCATTCCATTTGGCATCAACAGGTCGGCCGGGACCGGTTCTCGTTGACATCGCCAAAGACGCATTGCAAGCGCAGACGGTTTTCAATTGGCCGGAATCGGTGGATCTCCCCGGTTACAATCCACGAATCAGACCCCATTCAAAGCAAATCCGCGAAGCCGCCAAATTGATTTTGTCGAGTCGGCAACCAGTTCTTTATGTCGGTGGCGGGGTAATTCGGGGAAATGCGTCGGCATCTCTGCGCACGTTGGCCGAATTGACCGGGATTCCGGTTGTCACGACCTTGATGGCGCGCGGGGCATTCCCTGATTCCCATACCCAGCATCTGGGTATGCCCGGAATGCACGGAACGGTTGCAGCCGTTGGCGCATTGCAAAAAGCCGATCTCCTTATCACCCTAGGAGCCCGTTTCGACGACCGAGTCACTGGAAAACTCTCCTCATTTGCGCCGAATGCAGCAGTGATTCACGCAGACATTGATCCGGCCGAGATTGGCAAGAATCGTGAGGCTGATATTCCCATTGTTGGCGACGTGGCCGAGGTTATCCCGGAGCTGATTGCGGCGATCAGGGCTGAAATTGAGTTAGGCAATGTCGGCGACTATGCAGGGTGGTGGACCGAGCTCAACCGGCTACGTGAGACCTATCCGTTGGGTTACGATTTGCCCACCGACGGAAGCCTGTCCCCCCAATACGTCATCGAACGGCTGGGAAAAATTTCCGGCCCCGAGTCGATTTACGCGGCGGGCGTTGGCCAGCATCAAATGTGGGCCGCACAATTTATCGGTTACGAATATCCGGGAACGTGGTTGAACTCAGGCGGCGCGGGAACCATGGGTTATTCGGTCCCGGCTGCGATGGGTGCAAAAGTGGGATGCCCGGACAAAACCGTTTGGGCAATTGATGGTGATGGATGCTTCCAAATGACAAACCAAGAACTGGCCACCTGTACGATCAACGACATCCCGATTAAGGTCGCGCTCATTAATAACTCGAGTCTTGGCATGGTTCGTCAGTGGCAGACCCTTTTCTACAATGAGCGTTACTCCAATACGGATTTGGACTCGCACCGATTCCCAGATTTCGTCAAGTTGGCTGAAGCCTATGGCGCTTATGGACTACAGTGCGAGGATCCTGAATCAGTGGACTCAATCATTGAAAAAGCGTTAGGCCTCACCGATGCCCCAGTAGTGATCGACTTCGTAGTCCACCGTGATGCCATGGTGTGGCCCATGGTCGCCGCTGGAACAGGGAATGACGAGATCTTGTACGCGCGTTCGATAGCACCTGAATGGGGGAGTGACGACTGATGACTCGGCGCACACTTTCGGTACTCGTACAAGATCAACCGGGTGTTTTGGCACGGGTAGCTATTTTATTTGCACGCAGAGGTTTCAACATTGAATCCCTTGCTGTAGGGCCAACTGAGGTACCCGACGTATCCCGGATGACCATCGTTATCAATGTCGAGAAACAACCACTTGAGCAGGTCACCAAGCAACTCAACAAGTTGATCAACGTTCTCAAAATTGTCGAACTCGAATCCGATGCCTCCGTCCAGAGAGAGATTCTATTGGTCAAGGTGAAGGCCGACCTTGAGTCTCGCAGCCACATTCTAGAAACGGTGCAACTTTTCCGGGCCAAGGTGGTGGACGTGGCCCACGATGCCGTCACGATCGAGGCTACCGGTGCCCACGATAAGTTGGTAGCCTTGCTGAGAGTTCTTGAGCCTTACGGGATCCGGGAATTAGTTCAGTCGGGCATGGTCGCGATGGGGCGTGGTTCACGTTCTATCAGTGATCGCAGCGTCCGTACCACCGATAAAACGACACAGTAATCAGTTTAAAGCACGTTTAACCCAGCACGCCGTGATCGAAAACTAATCCTAAGGAGAGCCCCCATGGCCGAAATGTTCTACGAAGTCGATGCAGATCTTGACGTCATCCGGGGTCGTAAGGTTGCGGTGATCGGTTATGGAAGTCAGGGCCACGCCCACGCGCTCTCATTACAGGATTCCGGGGTCGATGTGCGGGTAGGCCTGGCACAAGGATCCAAGAGCCAAGCAAAGGCCGAGGCGGACGGACTCCGCGTGGTCGACCCAGCAACCGCTGCCGCAGAAGCCGACGTCATCATGATGTTGGTCCCGGACCCCGTTCAGAAGAAAGTCTTCGACGACAGTATCGCGCCCAACCTGAAGGAAGGCGACGCGCTGTTTTTCGCACATGGTTTCAATATTCGCTTTGGTTACATCAAGCCACCGGCCTTTGTTGATGTTGCCATGGTCGCTCCCAAGGGCCCGGGTCACCTGGTTCGACGTGAGTACTCGGCTGGGCGCGGAGTCCCCGTTTTGGTGGCGGTCGAACAAGACGCCAGTGGGAACGCCTGGCCGCTCACATTGAGTTACGCGGCCGCCATCGGAGGCCTGCGAGCCGGTGGAATCAAGACCACCTTTACCGAAGAAACAGAGACCGATCTATTTGGTGAGCAAGCGGTGCTGTGCGGTGGAGCTTCCCAATTGGTCATGTACGGCTATGAAACGCTAATCGAAGCCGGTTACCAACCAGAGGTCGCCTACTTCGAATGCCTCCACGAACTAAAATTGATCGTCGACCTCATGTACGAAGGCGGAATTGCCAAGCAGCGTTGGAGTGTCTCGGACACCGCTGAGTTTGGTGACTACGTTTCTGGCCCACGAGTCATCGACCCAAGTGTCAAGCTCAATATGCAAGCTGTTCTCGCCGATATCCAGAACGGAAGTTTTGCCGAGCGTTTTGTTAACGACTACAACAGTGGGAGCACAGAGTTCCTCGAGCTTCGCGCGAAAGGGGAGAAACACCCGATTGAGGCCGTTGGCCGCAAACTTCGTTCCATGATGTCATGGGTTTCGGGCGAGGACAAAGATTATGTTGAGGGCACCGCACTTAGGTAGATTCTCGGTGGGCAAAGGCTCGAGAGCAACACCTTCACTAGGTGATTAAGATGTCGTCGTGACTAAAGCCCGCGTACTTATAGCCGAAGAACTTTCACCAGCCACAGTCGAAGCGCTGGGTCCGGATTTTGAGATCATCAACTGTGATGGCGCCAATCGAGCGGAACTACTCGCGGCTATCGTTGACGTTGACGCCGTGCTCATTCGGTCAGCCACCATGGTTGATGCGGAGGCGCTTTCGGTCGCTAAGAAACTCAAAGTGGTTGCCCGCGCTGGGGTTGGTTTGGACAATGTCGATGTCAAAGCAGCAACCCAAGCCGGCGTCATGGTGGTCAACGCCCCCACCTCAAATATTGTCAGCGCGGCTGAGTTGGCCGTTGGTTTGCTACTGGCGAGTGCTCGCAATATTGCGCCTGCCAATGAGGCGCTACATCGGGGGGAGTGGAAACGCAGCAAGTACACCGGTGTTGAGGTGGCCGACAAAGTTGTCGGAATTGTTGGACTGGGGCGGATTGGAGTGCTCGTAGCTCAGCGGCTCAGTGCCTTTGGTGTGCGACTGATTGCCTACGACCCCTATGTGCAACCGGCCCGAGCCGCTCAGCTGGGTGTTCGCATGGTGAGCCTGGACGAGCTCCTCGCCGAGAGTGATTTCATCACCATCCATCTCCCTAAAACGCCCGAAACAATGGGCCTCATTGGGGACGCCGAATTGCACAAGGTGAAACCAACCGTTCATATTGTCAATGCCGCCCGAGGTGGCATCATCGATGAAACCGCGCTGTATGACGCAATCGTTGATGGTCGAGTTGCCGGTGCCGGAATCGATGTCTATTCACAAGAACCGTGTATCGACTCGCCTTTGTTCACCTTGGAGTCGGTGGTTGCAACGCCACACCTTGGAGCGTCGACAGATGAAGCGCAAGAAAAAGCTGGGATTTCAGTAGCCCGATCGGTTCGACTCGCCCTCGCTGGTGAACTGGTACCCGACGCCGTCAATGTTCAAGGTGGCAATCTGCATGAGGACATTAAGCCGTTGATTCCTCTGACCGAGAAACTGGGTGTGATCGCTTGTGCCTTATCTAATGCTGCGATTGTCCGCGTGGAAGTTGACGTGCGAGGCGCCGTGGTGGACCATGACGTTCGTGTCCTCGAATTGAGTGCAACCAAGGGCATCTTTCAAAACTTGGTGCACGATCCGGTGTCGTTCGTCAACGCACCCGTTTTAGCGGAGCAACGCGGAGTTGACATTTCACTCACAACGAATCCCACGAGCGAAGATCACAAGAATTTGGTCACCGTGTCTATTACCCAGACGGACGGAGTCACCGTGTGTGTTTCTGGAACGGTGGCCGGCAGTAGGCATCAAGCCAAACTAGTTGACGTCAATGGCTTCGATATTGACGTCCCGATCAGTTCATATATGGCATTTTTCCGGTATCACGACCGCCCAGGAGTTATTGGGTCGGTGGGTAATCTGTTGGGTGATGCAGGGATCAACATCGCGGGCATGCAGGTCAGTCGTGACAACGAAGCACACGCAATGATCGTGCTTACTGTAGATTCACCGATTCCACATGCACTCATGGATCAGATTACCAGCGAAATCGGCGCGCACACCGGCAAGTCGGTAGCGCTTTAATCCCGCAATGCCCTGTTTACCGCACTGATAATTCCCTTGAGGGAAGATGTCGTGATCGAAGGATCAATTCCCACCCCCCACAACACCGTGCCATCAACCGCACACTCAAGGTAGGAAGCCGCGGTCGCGTCTCCGCCAGCGCTGAGGGCATGCTCGATGTAATCCAAGACGCGAACGTCAATCCCGTAATCACCCAGGGCATTGCAAAAAGCGGCAATTGGCCCATTACCGGATCCGAGTAGGGTCACGTCCTTGTCATCATCGGTGATATTGGCTTCAATGGTGGTGTGTCCGTCAACATCGGAGTTGTGCTGAACCGAACGCAAGGAAAAGCGACCCCACGACGAATGGGGGTCAGGCAGGTACTCCGAGGCGAAGGCTTCCCACATGGCCGTTGGCGCGATCTCACCGCCTTCGGTGTCGGTAACCTTTTGAATCACTTGGGAGAACTCGATCTGGAGTCGACGGGGAAGGTCTAGGCGGTGTTCTGTCCGCATAATGTAAGCAACACCACCCTTGCCCGACTGGGAGTTAACCCGGATAACCGCTTCGTAGGTCCGACCTACATCTTGCGGGTCAATGGGAAGATAGGGAACGTCCCACCGGAATGCCTTGACGTCGACTCCCGCAGTTGCTGAATCCGCCTTCATCGCATTGAGCCCTTTATTAATGGCATCTTGATGTGAGCCTGAAAATGCGGTAAAAACGAGGTCCCCGCCATACGGATGGCGCTCATGTACCGGAATCTGGTTGCAGTACTCAACAGTTCGTCTGATCTCATCTATGTTGGAAAAATCAATCTGAGGGTCAATACCTTGGCTGAACAGGTTCATTCCGAGGGTTACCAGGCAGACATTTCCCGTGCGCTCACCGTTGCCAAAGAGGCAACCTTCGATTCGATCCGCACCGGCCAAATAGCCTAATTCCGCCGCGGCGACGCCGGTCCCACGATCATTGTGCGGGTGCAGAGACAGCACGATGCAATCCCGGTTATGCAGATGCCGATCCATCCATTCGATTGAGTCGGCATAAATATTGGGGGTTGCCATTTCTACGGTCGCTGGGAGATTCAGAATAACCTTGTGGTCAGGTGTTGGTCGCCACACATCGGTGACCGCATTACAGATCTCGAGCGCAAACTCAAGTTCGGTTCCCGTGTATGACTCGGGGGAGTACTCAAAGTAGATATCCGTGTTCGGGGTGATCTCCTGGGCGTACTTATTGCACAGTTGGGCACCGTGCACTGCGATATCAATAATTCCGGCTTCGTCGAGGCCGAATACGACTCGTCGCTGCAGGGTCGACGTCGAGTTATAAAGATGCACGATCGCTTGCTTGGCGCCGATCAAAGATTCGAAGGTTCTCTCGATCAGGTGTTCCCGTGATTGGGTCAACACCTGGATCACGACGTCATCGGGAATCTTGTCCTCTTCGATTATCTGTCGGACAAAATCAAAATCAGTCTGTGAGGCGGAAGGGAATCCGACTTCGATTTCTTTGTATCCCATGGAGACGAGTAACTCAAACATTGCCATTTTGCGTGCCGGGGTCATGGGGTCGATCAGGGCCTGGTTGCCATCGCGCAGATCGACAGCGCACCACCGTGGCGCCGCGGTCATCGTTTTCATTGGCCACGTGCGATCAGGGAGATCGACCGGTTTAAAAGGCCGATAACGCTCACTTGGCATACCGGACGGTTTTTGGCTATTTCGATTTTCGTAGGTGTCTGCTGTGTTCATCGTCATCTCCGCGGGTAGGTTTGTGGGAAACTGATCCAGATCTGGCGGCCCGCGACGAGGATCCGGCTGTTAAGCCTCGGCGCGGCAGCGAAGTGAATGAAGGAGGAGACACGACGACGTGTTGCTAGCCAACTCGAGTGCGACGGCGCCGTTCATAATTGTCAAAGCCTAGCACCGATGTTTTCTCGGGCGCCGACCCACTAAAGTTCACGCATGAGCGCCAACTATTCGATCGCACTTATCCCAGGTGATGGAATTGGCACCGAAGTGGTGGCTGAAGCCCTCAAGGTTCTCAAAGCCATCGCCCCAGTGGCGGGCTTCACATATGTCACCAAGGAATACGACCTGGGAGGTAAGCGTTACAACGCCACGGGAGAGTTGCTGCCCGAACACACATTAGAAGAATTACGCGCAAGTGACGCTATCCTCCTGGGCGCAATTGGGGACCCCAGCGTCGCACCCGGTGTCCTAGAACGCGGGGTCTTGCTGCCGTTGCGCTTTCGCATGGACCATCACGTCAATGTCCGCCCGGTCAAACTATTTGCCGGCGTGACCGGGCCGCTGGCGGGCAAGGGACCTCACGACATTGATTTCATTGTCTGTCGTGAGGGCACCGAGGGACCATATGTTGGTGTGGGCGGTGTTTTGCGAAAGGACACAGCGCACGAGGTTGCCACCGAAGTGAGCGTCAACACCGCATTCGGTGTTGAGCGGATTGTGCGAGACGCATTTGATCGCGCGTCGAAGCGCCCCCGAAAAAAAGTGACGCTGGTGCATAAAACCAACGTTTTGGTTTTTGCCGGTGACCTGTGGGAGCGGACATTTGACCGAGTAGCCCGAGAGTTTCCTGACATTACAACGGAGTATTTACATGTTGACGCGGCGGCCATGTTCTTTTTGACCAACCCGGAACGATTTGACGTCGTGGTAACCGATAATTTATTTGGAGACATCCTCACCGACATTGGTGCGGCAATCGGTGGCGGGATCGGATTAGCGGCGAGCGGGAATATTGACCCAAGTCGTAAAAATCCCAGCATGTTCGAACCTGTTCATGGTTCCGCACCAGATATTGCCGGTCAGGGTAAAGCGGATCCCACCGCAACCGTTATGTCACTCGCCATGCTTTTGGACCATATCGGAGAAACCCAAGCGGCGGATTGGATCCAGCAGGGTGTCGCAGCGGACCTAGCTGTCCGCGGCACCACAATCCGATCCACTTCTGACATTGGTACGGCTTTGGCTCATGCATGTGTGACTGCGGCAGAAGGAAACTAATATGTCTGGACTGTGGAAGATTGACAACAAGACGGCCGGTGCAGGTCGGCAAAGTGATGAAAAACGGGAAGAAATTCTGGCAAACCCTGGATTTGGAAAATATTTCACCGACTCCATGGTCACCGCTGACTGGGATGCAGACAACGGTTGGCACGATGCCCAGTTGATTCCCTACGGTCCATTGGTATTGGATCCAGCGACGAATTTCATGCACTACGGCCAAGCAATTTTCGAAGGACTCAAGGCTTATCGCCATGGGGACACAAGTATCAAAACCTTTCGACCGTTTGAAAACGCTCGGAGATTTGGCCGCTCCGCCCGTCGCTTGGCCATGGCGGAGGTACCCGAGGAACTGTTCGTGGCAAGTATTGAGGACTTGGTTGCCCATGATCAGGAGTGGGTTCCCGGCGGTAGAGAGCGTTCCCTCTACCTTCGGCCGTTCATGATTTCAACGGAAGTTGGTCTTGGGGTAAGGCCGGCCAATGCGTATAAATACGTACTTATTGCCTCTCCGGCCGGAGCTTACTTCGCCGGGGGAATCAGCCCGGTTTCCGTCTGGATCTCCGACGAATACGTTCGGGCGGCGCCCGGTGGAACCGGGGAAGCCAAGTGTGCTGGAAACTACGCGGCTTCACTCCTGGCGCAGGCCGAGGCGTCAGCACATGGCTGCGACCAAGTGGTGTGGCTCGACGCGGTTGATCGGCAAAGAATTGAAGAGATGGGGGGGATGAATCTTTATTTTGTCTACGGTGTTGGAGATAGCGCCCGAATCATGACCCCGAAATTGACCGGTTCCCTTCTCCCCGGAGTTACCCGGGAATCCCTCATTACGGTGGCCTCAGATCTCGGTATCCGTGTTGACCAGGGCGAAATTACTGTGGACCAACTCAGGTCTGGTTGTGCAGATGGTGAGATCACCGAAGTCTTTGCCTGTGGAACCGCCGCGGTCATCACCCCGGTTGGCACGGTTAAGAGTCGATTCAATGGTTCATTTGAGGTTGCTGCAGGCGCATCGGGCGAGATCACTTTGGCATTGCGCAATGCGCTCCTCGATATTCAATCAGGTGCAGTACCCGATCGCCACAACTGGATGCACGCGCTTGTTAATTAGTTCGCGTCTTGTTGTAACACATGTTCAATGCACTCGAAACGGAGTAAGGAAATGACCAAGAGCGACGCTTTTCATGTCTATGACACGACTCTGCGCGATGGTGCTCAGCGGGAGGGAATTTCCTATTCGGTAAATGACAAACTTGCCATAACCCGATTACTCGACGATTACGGTGTCGATTTTATCGAGGGCGGTTGGCCTGGAGCGATGCCCAAAGACACCGAATTTTTTGAAAAGGCTCGATCGTTTCCGTTTCGTAATGCCCAACTCGTTGCATTCGGCGCAACCCGTAAATCAGGAATTTTGGTAGAAAACGATGTGCAGGTCAAGGCACTTCTTGACAGTGAAGCACCCGTAATTACTCTGGTGGCAAAGTCCGATATTCGACACGTTGAGCAGGCGCTCAAGACAACGGGCGCAGAAAACATCGACATGGTTATCGACACCGTCCGACATCTCATTGGCCATGGTCGGCGCGTCTTTGTTGACTTGGAACATTTCTTCGATGGCTACAAAATGGATCCAGATTACGCGGTTTCAGTGGTTGCGGCGGCCCATGACGCTGGAGCATCCGTTGTCGTGCTGTGTGACACCAATGGCGGAATGTTGCCGCATGGAATTGAAACAATCGTGACTGAAGTTCGTCAGCGAACGGGTGCCAGACTCGGAATCCATTGCCAAGATGACACCGCGTGTGCGGTCGCCAACACGCTTTCGGCTGTTGAAGCGGGAGCCACGCACGTGCAATGCACGGCGAATGGTTACGGTGAGCGAACTGGCAACGCTGACCTATTCTCGGTGGTGGCAAACTTGCAATTAAAGATGGGCATCGAGTGCATCTCCAAGCAAGCCCTCGCTGAAACCTATCGGGTTTCTCACGCGATCGCGGAGATCGCAAATATTGCGCCGGACACCCACCAGGCCTATGCGGGAGTTTCTTCATTCGCCCATAAGGCCGGTTTACATGCCAGCGCCTTAAAAATTAATACCGATTTATACAACCATATTGATCCGGTGAGTGTCGGAAATATTCAGCGCGTATTAGTCACCGAAATGGCCGGCCGCGCGTCGGTGGAGTTAAAAGGTGCGGAACTGGGACTCGATCTCAGTGGGAGTCCGGCCGTGGTCAGAGCCGTGGTGGAGCGGGTCAAAGCTCTCGAGGCGCAGGGTTGGTCATTTGAGGCCGCTGATGCCTCCTTTGAATTGCTCGTGCGTGCGGAACAGGGGGCAGAGCGAAAATTTACGGTTGAATCATGGCGGACAATTGTCGAGCAGCGCGAGGATGGCAAAGTCGTGAGTGAAGCGACGGTCAAATTGCACGCAAATGGCGAGCGACTCGTGTCAACGGGTGAAGGTAACGGTCCCGTCAATGCATTGGATAACGCCCTTCGAAATGCGGTATCACAGTTATTCCCAGATCTGGGCAAACTTGAACTCACCGACTACAAGGTGCGAATTCTCGAAGGGATCAAAGGAACAGAGGCAGTCACGCGGGTCCTCCTTGAAACCACCGATGGTGCACGCGAATGGACCACGATCGGGGTGCACGAGAATGTCATCGCAGCATCGTGGCAAGCCCTCGACGACGCCGTTCATTACGGTCTCGTACGTGGCCGTAAGTGACACCCGAGAAAACTCAACCGGTAGTCTAAAGCGGTGCGCATTTGTCGATTCAGCCATGGCGAAGAAGTCAGTTTTGGTGTTCTTGACAACCTCAATGAACACGGCGAACTCGCCGACAATTCAATTATTGCCATCTTGAAGGGTCACCCATTTGGTGAACTTGAGCCCGACGGGCGGGTGATTGCGGCATCTGCTGTAAAGCTTTTGGCGCCAATCCTGCCGAGCAAAATTATTGGAATCGGCACGAACTATGCCGGCCATGCCGCCGAAATGAAAAGTGAACTGCCGCCTGAACCACTGATGTTTCTCAAACCGAGTACCTCAATAATTGGCCCAAACGACCGCATTGTCCTCCCCAAACAAAGCTCCGTGGTGCACCATGAAGCCGAGCTGGCGGTCGTGATCGGGCGGTTTTGCAAGGATGTCCCGCGCGAGCGGGTGGCCGAGGTTATTTTGGGCTACACCTGCGCCAATGACGTTTCCGCTCGTGACATCCAAAAATTAGATGGCCAGTGGGCCAGGGCCAAGGGTTTCGATACTTTCTGCCCAATGGGGCCTTGGATTGAAACCGAACTTGATCCAACCGATCTTGCGGTCGAAGCGTATGTTGGTGCTCAACAACGTCAGGCAGGCAATACCCAGGACTTGATTTTTTCGGTGGTTGATCTCGTCAGTTATGTCAGCCATCAGATGACTCTGCTTCCCGGTGATGTCATTTTGACCGGTACGCCGGCCGGGGTGGGACCGATTGTCGCCGGTGACGACGTTGAGATTTCAATTCAGGGAATTGGCAGTCTGGTCAACAAAGTGGAGCGTGCCACGTGAGTGATATTCGCGTTCGGTTCTGTCCGTCACCTACGGGAAATCCGCACGTTGGAATGATTCGCACCGCGCTTTTCAATTGGGCATTTGCTCGGCATGTTGGCGGCACTTTTGTTTTTCGAATAGAAGACACCGATTCCGCGCGCGACTCACAGGATTCCTACGAGGCACTCGTTGCGAGCATGCGTTGGCTTGGGCTGGATTGGGATGAAGGCCCCGAAGTTGGTGGTGACTATGGTCCATATCGCCAATCGGAGCGAATGCACATTTATGCCGACGTGGTGGTCAAACTTCTTGAGTCAGGGTTTGCCTACCGTTGTTACTGCAGCGCCGCTGAACTCGAGGCTAAACGCGAGCTGGCCGCTGCACACAAGCGGACTCCAGGATATGACGGCTCCTGTCGGGCGCTGACCCATGAACAGGTAGCGATTTTCGTAGCCGAAGGGCGGGAACCGGTCATTCGGTATCGCATGTCTGGCAGAGACTTCACGTGGCATGACCTGATTCGCGGAGAGGTAACTTTCCAGGCCGAACACGTCCCTGACTTTGTAATAGTTCGGGCTAATGGTGATCCGTTGTACACATTGGTGAACCCGGTCGACGACGCAATGATGAACATAACCCACGTCCTGCGGGGCGAGGATCTGCTGTCATCAACACCCAGACAACTGGCGTTATTTGATGGGCTCACCGCCATCGGAGTAGCGCACAAGACACCGGCCTATGGACACTTGCCATATGTGATGGGCGAAGGTAACAAGAAACTGTCAAAGCGGGATCCAGAATCCTCGCTCGCCATGTACCGATCCAGTGGCTACCTCCCGGAAGCCCTGTTGAATTATTTAGCACTACTTGGTTGGTCCATGGGAAATGACGTTGAGTTTTTTTCGCCCAAGGAATTGACTCAGGCGTTTACTTTGGAGCGAGTGAATCCGAATCCAGCGCGATTTGATCTAAAAAAGTGCACGTCGATCAATGGAGATTGGATTCGACACCTCGCTGAATCCGACCTGTGTGAACGACTTATTCCTTTCTTGGAATCTGCAGGGACCACATCAACTCCCATATCAATACTTGAGCGTGAGCGGCTGGCATTGGTGATCCCGCTGATTGCGGAACGGCTCGACACCCTCGCCGCGGCCCCTGAACTGATCGCCTTTCTTTTCCAGCCGGCGGCTGAATTAATCATTGATCCTGATGTGTGGACATCGGAGTCAGTGCGGGTACTGGATGTGAGCGCACAGGTGCTCGCTGAAGTCACGCCCTGGAATGCCGATGCGATTCAACAAGCCTTACGCGAATCCCTTGTTGACGGCTTGGACCTTAAGCCAAAATTGGCATTTGGTCCGGTGCGAACCGCTATCTGTGGACGGAAAATATCACCGCCGCTTTTTGAATCGATGGAGATTTTGGGCAAGGAAGAATCACTGCTTCGAATCAAAAATGCCAAGGGGCAGGCCTTGAACCGACCTTTGAGCGAGTAATTTATTCCCGGCGATAGACTATTGCGGCACCCTTGGGGTATGGGGTAATTGGCAGCCCAACTGATTCTGATTCAGTTAGTCTAGGTTCGAGTCCTGGTACCCCAGCGAATCGTGATCACACGCGATTTTCTCCATGGCCCCGTTGTGTAGTGGCCTAGCACGCCGCCCTCTCAAGGCGGTAGCGCGGGTTCGAATCCCGTCGGGGCTACATCGGTGGGGGAGTCCAGTTGGATTCCCCCACCATCAGAGTTGACCGGCTACGTCGGGCAGTAGCAAAAAAGGAAAGAACAGGAGTCACGCATGGGTCGCACCTTGGCGGAAAAAGTGTGGGCGGACCACATTGTTCATGAAGGCGATGGACTACCTGATTTGCTTTACATTGATTTACATCTTGTCCACGAAGTCACCAGTCCGCAAGCCTTTGACGGCCTTCGGGCCGCTGGCAGGCGTCTGCGCCGGCCGGATTTGACGGTGGCGACCGAAGACCACAATATCCCGACCGTTGATGTTGATAAACCCATTGCCGACCCGGTCTCTCGGATCCAGGTCGAGACGCTCCGTAAAAACTGTGAAGAATTTGGGGTAACACTGTTCCCGCTGGGAAACCTCGAGCAGGGAATCGTGCATGTTGTTGGACCACAAATGGGGCTCACCCAGCCCGGTATGACCATAGTGTGCGGGGATTCGCATACGAGCACTCATGGTGCGTTTGGTGCACTGGCATTTGGGATCGGCACCAGCGAGGTCGAGCATGTGATGGCGACCCAAACGTTGCCTCTGAAAAAATTTCGGACAATGGCAATCACGATTGAGGGAGACTTACCCGTCGGGGTAACGGCCAAGGACCTCATCCTCGCGGTTATTGCCCAAATTGGAACGGGTGGAGGTCAAGGCTACGTCCTGGAATACCGGGGGAAGGCGATTAAAGCCCTTTCCATGGAAAGCCGGATGACAATCTGCAATATGTCGATTGAGGCTGGTGCCCGCGCCGGCATGATCGCCCCCGACACAACGACTTTTGATTACATCAAAGGAAAACCACATGCACCGCAAGGGGCAGATTGGGACGCAGCGGTGTCATATTGGGAGACACTCGTCACCGATTCTGACGCAAGTTTTGATCAGGAAATCACCATTGATGCATCCACATTGCGCCCATTTGTTACGTGGGGGACAAACCCTGGCCAGGGCCTGCCTCTTGACCAGGTAGTGCCAGACCCAGAGTCATTTTCTGACCCGATCGAACGTGAGTCGGTTAAAAATGCACTCGCCTACATGGATTTGCGGCCCGGCCAGCCACTTAAGGAAATCGCCGTTGACACAGTTTTCATCGGCTCCTGCACAAATGGTCGAATTGAGGATTTGCGCGCCGCTGCAAACGTGATCAAAAACCGCAAGGTGGCCGACGGCGTTCGACTACTTGTCGTTCCTGGTTCAACCCGGGTTCGGATTGAGGCAGAAGCCGAAGGGCTGGATCAAATTTTTCTGGATGCGGGGGCCGAGTGGCGTGGTGCCGGCTGCTCAATGTGTTTAGCCATGAACCCGGATAAATTGGCTCCAGGTGAGCGCAGTGCCTCTACATCAAATCGTAATTTTGAAGGACGCCAAGGTCCGGGTGGTCGAACCCATTTGGTTTCACCAGAGGTCGCTGCGGCTACTGCCGTTCGTGGCACTCTCAGCGCCCCAGCAGATTTAGTGGAGGTTTAACCGTGGAGGCATTCACCGTTCACACGGGAACGGCGGCTCCGTTGCATCGAAGTAATGTCGATACGGACCAAATTATTCCCGCTGACTTTTTAAAGCGCATTACCCGTCACGGTTTTGAAGACGCGCTTTTTGCTAGTTGGCGCAAGGATCCCGAATTCGTGCTCAACCTTCCGCAGTATCAAGGTGTGTCGATCTTGGTAACCGGCCCTGATTTCGGAACGGGTTCTTCACGAGAGCATGCGGTTTGGGCCTTGCAGGACTTTGGATTCAAAGTCGTTCTCAGCTCACGTTTCGCCGATATATTTCGTGGTAATTCGGGTAAAGGTGGTCTGTTAACGGCGGTCCTTCCCCAAGATGCAATCGAGAGGCTCTGGGGCCTGATTGAATTACGTCCAGCAACGCCCATCACGGTGAATCTGGAGGAGCGTACGGTTTCTGCGGGGGACTTCAGCTCCGACTTTGAAGTGGATGACTACGTTCGCTGGCGATTACTCAAGGGCCTAGATGACATTGGGATCACCCTTGGCCACGCGGATGCCATCGGTGATTTTGAGAAAAGCCGCCCCTGCTTCAAACCCATTCTCACCTAGTTTCCATCTGGTGAGAAGTGCCGCGGCACCAGAACTCGGAACGCCGAAAGATGTTGCGCGCCAACACCTTTCGGCGTGGCTAACGCGAATTTTTCTGAATTTCACGTTACATTTAGGTGTTGATCACAAGATCAACCTAAGCACCCTCCGGAGGGGTTAAATCGTGAACAAAGCAGAACTCATTGATGCAGTAACGGGCCGTGGCGACGTTAGTAAGCGCGAAGTCACCGAAATCGTTGATGCATTCATCGAAGAAATTAAGAAATCCGTAGTTCGTGGCGACAAGGTTGCCATCAGCGGATTCGGAATCTTCGAAGCTCAAGCCCGGAAAGCCCGTCTCGGTCGCAATCCTCGCACCGGTGAGACCGTGAAAATTAAGGCAACCAAGCTTCCTAAATTCCGCCCAGGCGCAGAATTTAAAGCGGTCGTTTCAGGTGCCAAGAAGATTTCAGCGGCTGCACCCAAGAAGGTAGTCGCAAAGAAGGTAGTTGCAAAGAAGGCAGTCGCAAAGAAGGTTGTAGCCAAGAAAGCCCCTGCTCGTCGCAAGTAGTTTTGTCAGGTAGGTGGTCGGATCCAGCGGGTGCGACCACCTACCTATTTTTAGATCAAGATTTTTTTGTCTACCACGTCGATCCGGACCCGCTGTCCAATTCTTGGCGCGATCAGGCCCCTAACCGTGTCATCAGGTTGAGACGCGTGACGTTCTGATTCTTCTACGGCTTCAATGGGGGTCTAGACCCGAAATCGTCCCGGTCCGCAGGGTTGGTGTGCTTAACGCTTTCAAGGTATGTGTTCCAACCCCAATTCGAATGGCATCCCAGAGAGCTGTCGGCGTATCAACATCGCGGTGGGCGCCGGGTGAACAGCGAATCTCAATCGCTCCACTCTCCCGGTGGGCCGCGCGTGACCTTACGCCGAAGTGTGGTTTCGCGCCGGATCCCGGCAGTCGAGCCCACATTGTGCTACCGGTTCCTTCCGAGTCGCAGGTGAAGGAACTATCGTGATCTTGCGCTTGCATCAGGAATAGGTCAACATCTTCGGTGCGCAAACACGGTAAATCACCTAATGCAATGACGATCCCCGTGTCAGTCGCAACGGTGTTCATTCCCAAATCTAAGGCATGAAGCAGCCCCGACGGATGTGTCTCAAGGAGGGTATTGCCACCAAGACTTTCAACCAGAATAGCTACGTTGGGATCGGGTGTGATCACCGTGAGCGCCGTCACGTTGGTTGACCCCATCAGAGCCGAAATCGTGTCGGAGAGGAAAGAAGCAGCCAAGCCATCGCGTTCCAGACGGGTCTTAGAGTTGTCGAGCGCTTTCGCTGGAATCAACGCGTGCCACTGCAATTCGCCCGGCACCACCCGTTTCAACATGGGACCATTCAATCGCGTAGACAGATAGGCTGTTGCGGTGGCCGGACATACGACAAGGCGATCAAAGATCGGACCAGGTTTCCGGATCGCCGTGTTCATCGGTTTGCCGTTCCTCACCTTGTTCACGAAACAGAATTGGCGTGGATTTGAGTTGCTGAAAAATCACAACGGCGGAATTGTTGTCGCGACAAATCACACGTCCTGGTTTGATCCATTAGCCGTTGCCCATCCGTTGTGGGCCCACGACCGACCACCTCGGTTTTTGGGCAAGGAATCCGTTTTCCGTGTTCCCATTTTTGGCTGGATCATCTCCAATGCGGGGCAGATCCGCGTGTATCGCGAATCAACCGAGGCGGTTTTTGCCCTGCGTGATGCGGTCGCAGCCGCGAAACACGGTGAGTGCGTTGTCGTCTACCCCGAGGGCACCATCACTCGGGATCCACATTTATGGCCCATGCAGGGAAAGACCGGTGCCGTTCGAATTGCTCTGGAATCAGGTTGCCCACTTTTCCCCATGGTTCAGTGGGGTGCGGAAGCGGTCATCGCACCGTACAAGAAGCGATTGAGATTACTACCGCGCAAAACAATGCAGATTTGGTTGGGTGAGCCCCTTGATCTCTCCCGTTACCGAGGGCAGGAATGGACACCCGAGTTACTCCACGAGGCGACCGATTTATTAATGTTCACCCTCGCCCGGATGGAAGGCGAAATCAGGGGAGAAACTCCACCGGTGGTGCTCTATCGTCACAGTGCGAATCAAGGGAGTGAGCAATGACGAAGGTTGCCATGATGGGTGGCGGATCTTGGGGCACGGCTTTCGCGACCGTCTTGGCCGACGCCGGTTCGCGGGTAACCCTGTGGACGCGAAGTGCGGAAATTGCTGCGGACATTGATCAGTTCCACCGAAATAGTCGCTACCACCCTGACGTAGATTTACCCGAATCGATCGTTGCCACTACCGATCCGAAGGTGGCGCTTGCACTTGCCGAAATTGTGGTTTTAGCGATACCCGCACAATCATTGCGAGCGAATCTAACGCAATGGGCTGCGTGGATTCCAGCCAACACATTGTTTGTTAGCCTGATGAAAGGTATTGAGCTCGGAACATCACTGCGAATGAGTGAGGTCATTGCCGAGGTCACGGGGGCACACCCCGATCGAATCTCCGTGGTATCCGGACCCAACTTGGCCCGAGAAATTATCGCGCGTCAGCCGACGGCAACAACCGTGGCCGCCCCAACGCAAGCCGGTGCAATTGCCATTCAGAAAGCATGTACCACTGATTATTTCCGTCCCTATTGGACAACCGATGTAATCGGCACGGAGATTGGTGGCTCCGTCAAAAATGTGATCGCTTTAGCCAACGGAATCGCGGTCGGCATGGGACTGGGTGAAAATTCTCAATCTTCATTGATTACCCGTGGATTAGCCGAAATTGGCCGACTAGGGGTGGCTTTGGGAGCCGATCCGCTGACATTCCAAGGTCTGGCAGGGGTGGGTGATCTGGTGGCAACGTCCCAGTCACCGCTATCACGTAACCGTACCTTCGGTGAAAATTTAGGCAAAGGTCTCTCGGTTGAAGAAACCATTGCCATCACCAACCAAACCTGCGAGGCGTACAAGAGTTGCCAACCGATTTTAGCGTTGGCCCACCAACTAGGGGTTGAAATGCCCATAACGACCGAGGTCGTTCAGGTTTTGCATTACGGTAAACCTCCGAAAGAATTGCTTAGATCCTTTATGGCCCGAGACACAAAATCAGAGTTATAACGTTCGCAAGATCGCAAGACTAGCGCTGTGAAAGTGCTTGGTCCAAATCCGCCCACAAGTCCTCCGGGTTTTCAATTCCAAATGACAACCGGATCAGGTTTTCGGGAACAGTGACACTCTCCAATGGCCACCTGCGCCGGCGCTCTAAGAGTGACTCCACTCCACCCAGGCTGGTCGCATAGGTCCACAACCGGGTAGCTTCACACACTCGATCTGCATCTCCATCAATGTCAATGGATGCGATAGTTCCCCAGCCCGGATATCTCAGCTGCAACACGCCTGGGTGTGCGGCAAGTTTCACGGTGAGGTTTTGCGCGTTACGTTCCGATTTTTCGTATCTGACATAGAGCGTCCTCAACCCTCTCAATGCCAAGTAGCAGTCGAAAGCGCTTGGCATTGCTCCGAGTAACACGCGACGGACTTGGAGTTGCTCCCAGCCCACGTGTTCTCGCGCAACCACCGCACCCATGAGCAGATCTGAATGCCCGCTGAGAATTTTCGTCACACTATGTAAAACAAAATCGGCACCCATCGCGAGCGGTTTTTGGCGAACAGGGCTGGCAAAAGTGTTGTCAACAATCGTGGTGACACCGTGGGCGCGCGCCCGACCCAAGAGCACTTCAAGTTCGGCGATTTCAAGAAGTGGATTCGTGGGTGACTCAATCCAGAGGACCTCGCATCGGGGGAGTAGGTCCGTGATCAATGCGGTATCGCTCACGTTGCAGGTCGTGAGTTCAATGTGCCCGCGTTCGTGGAGTTCGCGCAGTCGAACGGCGACCCCGGTGTAGGCCGTATTGGGGGCGATCACGCGGGTTCCGGGTGGCCATAGGTCCATCAGGGCATTGGCGGCGGCCATCCCCGAAGAGAAAACAATGGCGTCACCGCCGTCTAAGTCCCCGAGAGCTACTTCAAGGGCCGAGGCGGTCGGATTATTTTCCCGTCCGTATTCGGTTTCTCCACCAGCGTGAAAAGTTGAGGCGGGAACAATGGGGGCGTTCACCGGGTTATTCGGCCGCGCGGTGGGCCTTCCCGAGCTGACAACCCGGGTGCTCGGATCGAGGTCTTTGGCGTCCATCCGCACACCCTATTGGGTTAACGCACTATCACCGATTGCTCAGTGCTGGATCTCGGTCGCCAGATTCATCTGATCCAGCCGGGCAACATCGTGGAGAGTACTTTCTCTGTCACGCGAGGTGACCGGTACGGTGAGTTCATGTCTACGAAAGTGGCGACTCGGGTAGCACTGGTGTTTGGCGGGCAAAGTCCCGAACATTCGATTTCCTGCGTGAGTGCTAGATCGGTGCTCGGTGCACTTGTGGAATTGGGCTACGAAGTCTTATGCATTGGCATCACGCGAGCTGGCGCTTGGGTGTCGGTCCCAACCGGTGACGTAGCCCAATACGACATCACGGCGCACCATCACCCGGAGGTGGCCGAGCACGGCGAAGTGATTCGACTCGTGATGGACGCTCGTGAACCAGGGGTAGAGATCGGCGGTAAGTTCTCGCCGATTTCAGTTCTCTTCCCCGTCTTGCACGGTGTTGGTGGGGAAGACGGGGCCATCCAAGGTGTGTGCCAAAGCATGGGGATTCCCGTGGTCGGTTCGGGCGTGCAGGCTTCGGCGATATGCATGAATAAGTTAACAACCAAAGAGTTGGTTCGGGCGGCGGGCATTGACGCGGGTGCGTGGTTTCGACAAGTGGGTTCGGCAACCACGAGTGCGCCGGTTGTTGACACTTTCCCGTTTCCTTGGTTCGTCAAGCCGGTAACGGGGGGATCCTCAATCGGTATTACCCGCATCGAATCGCCCAGTGAATACGAGCAGGCCTGCCGAGAAGCTTTCCGGACTTCCCGAGAAGTCATTATTGAACAGGGATTCATTCGCCCGCGCGAATTGGAAGTGGGCATTCTGGTTGGCGCAGCAGGGGTTGAAGCGAGCCCGGTCGGTGAGATCAAACTCAAAGACGGGTTTGAATACTATGATTTTAAGGCAAAATACATTAACGATGGCGCGGAATTAATTGTTCCCGCGTCACTTGACCCCGAGTTGGCAGGTGAAGTGCAGCGTCTTGCCATTGACGTCTTCACGTTATTGGGATGCTCGGGGTATGCGCGGGTTGATTTCTTCCTTGATGCCGACCGAATCGTGTTCAATGAAATAAACACCATTCCTGGGTTTACGCCGATTTCCATGTTCGCTCGAATGTGGTCAAATGCCGGTGTTGACTTCTCGCAGATCGTTGACCGTCTCGTGGGTCTGGCCATTGCTGATCATCAGGGTGCGAGTGAACTGATAACCAAACTCAACTCGGTCAGGATGTCTGCCGTCGATTCGTAAGAGCTAGGAATCGAAACCTCGATATTTTCGGGACCTTGCACTGATGTGAATCTGACACCTCTCTGTAATTCCTCGGGATACCAGTTGATCCCGTCAACGACGAGTAGTTGACTGGTGGCCGAATACGTTGTGGGTTCTGCAACACCGCATCGCATGACGATTGCGGGGTCACCCCAGGCTTTCGTGCCGGCAGAGTCTGGATTGGTGCTACGCACAAGCCCTCCGCCGATCTTAACCGGCACACTCGAACCCAGGTTTGTACAAAATTGTGTCTCGGCGCCGGTGCCGGGCTCGACGGATAAAGACGAACCGCAAGCACTCACTATCGGTACTAGTGCCAGGACGTAAGCAATCGCCGCGTGTTTCTTAACCAAGGTTCACAACGGGACAGGTCAACGTTCTGGTGATGCCTGGTACTGACTGAATTTTGGCGACAACCAGGCGACCCAGTTCGTCCATGGTTGGTGCTTCGGCCTTAACAATGACGTCGTAGGGACCGGTGACGTCTTCGGCGACCGACACTCCAGAAATTACTCGAATCAGTTCGACAACGGTGGCTGCCTTACCGACTTCGGTTTGAATGAGTACATATGCTTGGACCGACATGTCCCCACTCTATATTTGGGGGCCTCAGTTTACCCCCAGATCACCGGAAAGGGTCACCGTTGTGAGTTTAGAGCCCAGCAGCAATACTCTTGCCGATCTCGGTGAATCAGGGCTCGTCGCCAAGATTCTTGCGCACATCAGCGAATCGACAGTTTCCGCAATGGGTGTTGAGGTCGCGGCGGGTGATGATGCCGCCGTCCTGCATCCAGGGGGATCCTGCGTTGTCCTGAGCGTCGACATGTATGCCGAGGGCAAACACTTTCGAACCGATTGGTCAACAGCGGTCGAGATTGGTCGACGCTGCGCGGCAGGTTCGATGGCCGATGTCTGTGCGATGGGTTCAACCCCGATTGGGCTACTACTCGCTGTCGGTATGCCATCGACCACGGCTTCAGACTGGGCGGGTGAATTTATTGTCGGCTTCACCCAAGAAGCAGAAGTTGCCGGCGCGGTCCTTCTGGGTGGTGATGTCAGTGATTGCGACACCATTGTTATTTCGGTGACCGCGCTCGGCACTATTGCATCGGGAACCGCGGTCACTCGAAACGGTGCTCGGGCAGGTGACATCGTTGGGATTTGTGGTAGCTCCGGTATGGCCGCGGCGGGGCTGCGGATTTTACAAAGCGGCCTGCGTTCGCCACGAGTTTTAGTTGATGCCTTTCGAGTGCCAAGGATTGACTACTCAGCGGGAGCGCGGGCAGCGAAAGGTGGAGCGACCGCGATGATCGACATCTCTGACGGCCTTCTGGCTGATGTAGAGCACATCGCCCGTGGCTCACATGTCGGTGTTGACCTCAGTACCGAGAAGTTTGACCTACCTCAAGAATTAATTTCGGCTGCTGCGGCATTTGGGTTAGACCCTTTGTCCTGGATCCTCACTGGAGGGGATGATCATGCAATCGTGGCGACCTTCCCGCCCAAGAAACGCTTACCAACGGGATTTACCGAGATCGGACGGATAACGGGAGACAAGGCCGCAGAAGTACTCGTTGATGGTGTTCCTTACCGCGAAAGATGGAACGTTGCACCCGGATTCCGACATTTTTCACAGTAGTACCCACCCCTTGGCGCTCCTTGCCCTGCGGGTGATTAGGAAGCGCGAACCACTTTGCCGGCCTTGATACACGAAGTGCATACGTTCAGACGCTTAGGCGTTTTACCGACGAGGGCGCGCACCCGCTGAATATTCGGGTTCCACCGGCGATTGGTCTTGCGTTGTGAATGGGAAACGTTATGCCCGAAGCTTGGGCTCTTTCCGCAGATATCGCAGTTTGCAGCCACAATGACTCCTTCGGTTGTTGTAAAAATATGGATCCAGTCGGATCCGGTTGGAAAGTCGGGTCTAATGCGAGAGGATTACGCAGTTCGTGTTAAACCGGAGAAAGAATAGCCGATCCACCGCGTTGATCTGAAAGAGGGGTTATGAAGAAGGGGCTATGCCAGAGCTGAAGCCGGTGCCTTACGCTGCCAGGGCGTCAATGTTCACCCTACCGATCCTGCACTCGTGGTTGGTGGAGGCCCAAAGTGCCTTGCGGCTGGCCCGTGCGGAAATCGACGCCCTTAACGTGTTCCCGGTCCCCGACGGAGACACCGGCACGAATCTGTACCTGACGGTAGAAGCCGCATGCGGTGCATTTATTGAACCATGTGAGAACCTCGCGCAGGCCGCACCCCGAGTAGGCAGAGCGGCGATCATGGGGGCTCGAGGCAACTCCGGTGTCATTTTTTCGGCTTACCTGCGCGATGTGATGGCCGAACTGGCCGCGAGTCCGCACAATTTCGCACAAGCGCTCACCCAAGGCGCCAGCGGCGCTTATCGCGCTGTCGCCCAGCCACTTGAGGGGACGATTCTTACCGTGGCGACTCACTCGGCGCTTGAGGCGTCCCACCTTGCCGGGCAGGGCGCGGATCTCGTGGAGGTGGCGTGCGCCGCCGCCGATGCCGCCTACACCTCGTTACTTCGCACTCCTGATCTGCTCATTCAACTGCGTCAGGCTGGTGTCGTGGACGCGGGCGGACGTGGTTTAGTGGTGGTGTTGGACGCACTTGTCACTGTACTTACCGGCACGACGCCACTGCGTCTTGATCACGCGATGCACCCGGTAAGCGAGTATTCGCGGCACATGGTCGCACCCGCTGGTAGGGCAAAAGAGATTGAATGTGAAGTCATGTACCACTGTGAAACATCCGAGCGCGATCAATTGCAAAAGGTATTGGAAACACTAGGAACGAGCGTGGCGGTCGCCGGGATTGATTCACTCTGGAAAGTGCACGTGCACGTTCCGCTGCATCGAGTTTCGGACTGCATCAATGCTGGTTTAGCGCGCGGGGTTGTCACGGAGGTCAGTGTTGCCCCAATCGATCTCCAAGCTGGAAATCGAGAGCCTTTCGAAACGACGTCACCCCGTCCGAGGGTTTTACTTGCGGTAACCCACGGTGAGGGTGTCCAACGATTATTGGAATCACTCGAGGTGACATGCATTCCCGCACTCGCATACCAACAACCCTCTGCCGTCGAAATTATTGCGGCGATAAAAGACAGTGATGCGATCGAGGTTGTCATTCTTCCGGCGGATCGTGATACACACCCGGTTGCTGACATTGCAGCCTCGGACATGCGCAGGATGGGTTACCGAGTTTCGGTGATCCCCAGCAGAGCGATCACGCAGTCTCTCGCGGCAATTGCCGTACACGATTCCACCCTGGACTTTGATCGGGATGTGGTCGCTATGACGCGGGCGGCGAGTGCAACCCGCTACGGAGCCATCACTCGCGCTACCCGAGATGTACTGACCATGGCGGGAGCCTGTAAAACCGGCGACTATCTTGGACTCATTGACGGTGAAATTAGCACGGTTGATCAAAATTTTTTGGCGTCAAGCCAAACCATTCTGCGACGAATGCTGGCCCCCGGAGCCGAACTGTTGACAATTGTTACGGGAGCAGAGGTGTCGACATCGGAAGTTGAATTTATTCTCCAATGGGTCACGGCGAGTTATCCGTTGATTGAATGTGAACTCGTTTCCGGTGAACAGCCATTATGGCCATTTATTTTCGGGGTCGAATAGGTGAGAGCGAACGAATATTTTTTGAGCACGCCACTGAAAGAACTCATCGGCGGTAAAAGCGCCGCAAGTCTGGAAAAGTCTTTGGGCATTACCAGTGCTGGTGAACTGCTCAACCATTACCCGCGAAAGTACATTGATCGCGGGAAACTTACGTCTTTGAGCAACGTGGAAGTCGGGGTCCCGGTAACGATTATGGCCACGATTAAAAGTATTGAAACCAGACGCATGACCCAAAAACGCGGCTTTATCCTGGTGGTCAAGGTCACCGATGGCCGTGACACTATGGAACTCACTTTTTTTAACCAGAGGTGGCGTGAAAAAAATTTACGCGTGGGTCGAGTCGGCCTTTTCGCGGGAACCGTGTCCGAGTTCCGGGGGGTTCGGACACTTACCCATCCTAAATTTGCGCTCTTCGCCGACATTGGGATTGATGTCTCGCAGGAAGCGGATGCAATAACGGAATTCACCGGCGAAATAATTTCGGTCTATCCAAGCACGCAGGATCTTGCTTCGTGGCAGATTCAAGCCGCTATCGACGTGGTGCTCGCGTCGGCGGATGAACTGATTGACCCCATTCCAACCGAACTCGTCACCAAGCATGGGTTTATGACCAAAATCGAATCCCTTCATGCAATTCATCAACCCAAAGATCATGACGAGATCGTTCGGGCGACTCAGCGGATCAAATACGAGGAGGCCTTCGTTCTGCTCGCACTCATGCGCCAGCGCAAAAGTATTGCAAAATCTGCATCGGCGCGTGCTCGAGGTGAAAGCGCCCCATCAATTCTGGCGGAGTTTGATAGATCACTTCCATTTGAATTAACCCAAGGCCAATGTGACGTGGGGGAGGAGATCGCGGCGGACTTGGCACGTGACATTCCCATGACCAGGCTGCTGCAGGGGGATGTTGGCAGCGGGAAAACCATTGTGTCGATTCGAGCAATGCTTGACGTCATTGCATCGGGTGGGCAGGTGGCTCTCCTTGCACCCACTGAAGTGTTGGCCGCCCAGCACTTTGAGTCACTGGAGCGGTTTTTACAAGGGGTCACTTCACGACCGATTCGCATTGACCTATTGACCGGTGGCATGTCGGTTCCGACGAGGCGGCGCATTCTTTTAGATGCACAAAGTGGTGACCTGGACATTCTCATTGGGACCCATGCCCTCCTCGAAGAAAACGTGCAGTTTTTTGACCTCGGGCTCATCGTCATTGATGAGCAGCACCGATTTGGTGTTGAACAACGGGCGGCAATGTTGACAAAGGGTAGGGATGAATTGCGTCCGCACCTGCTGGTCATGACAGCCACGCCAATTCCCCGCACGGTTGCACTCACGATCTTTGGCGATCTTGATGTTTCAACATTGACGGAGTCGCCGTCTCTGCGAGCAGAAGTTCAGACGCACCTCGTACCCACGTCAGGAATGCCTCGAAGTGTTACGCGGGTTTGGGAACGAATGGCAGAGGAGGTTGCCGCTGGCAACAAAGTTTTCGTTGTATGTCCGATCATTTCGCCAACCGACGTCGAAGCAAAAAAAGATACGTTAAATCCAGCGGAACCGCTTGCCTCGGTTGATGAAATATATGAGAGCCTCACCCACCAGTTTCCAAAAATCGCGTTTGAAAAACTGCACGGTGGGTTGGACTCGCAATCCAAGCGTGGGATTATGCGCCGTTTCGGCGGCTTTGAGCAGCCCGACATTGATGTGTTGATTGCGACGACGGTCATTGAAGTCGGAGTGGATATCCCCGCTGCAACCATGATCATTGTGCTCAATGCTGAAAGATTCGGCATGTCACAATTGCATCAGTTACGGGGCCGAATTGGCCGTGGCTCCTTACCCGGACTGTGCATCCTCGTCCACGGATTCACCTTTAGTTCGGTCTCCCTTGAGCGACTTGGAGCACTTCGTGATTCACGGGATGGATTCGTGCTCTCTCAGAAAGACCTCGAGATCCGCGGGGAAGGTGATGTTCTGGGCCAGGATCAATCCGGTGCGCTCAGCTCCTTGAGGTTGCTAAAAATTATCGATGATCTGGAATTCATTGAAACAGTGCGAATGGAAGTAGACGAGTTGTATCTCAGCGAAAAATGGGATTCAGTGATGCAGACCATCGATATTTTCGAGATTATTCGAGCTCAGTATTTGGAGAAGGCCTAATGCGAATCATTTCCGGATCGGCGCGGGGACGAAAACTGGAAGCACCGGTAGGAGGGACCCGCCCAACCTCTGACCGATTAAAAGAGGCAATGTTCTCCACCATTGAATCCCATCTGACCCAGTCGCAGGTGGAGTGGAATCAAGTGTGTTTCGTGGACCTTTTTGCCGGTTCTGGGGCTATTGGCTTAGAGGCAAAAAGTCGTGGCGCGCGTCAGGTGGTGCTGGTAGAAAACAATCTGAAGGCTGCGGCCACCATCAAAAAAAATGCTGGAATAAGTGGTCTGGACGTCGCAATCGTGAATGCTGATGCCTACTCGTGGATACCCGCATTGGGAGTAGATGTTCTGTTTTCAGACCCGCCTTACCCGCATTCTGATCGTGATGTTCAGCAGTATTTCGCAAAAATATGCGCGAGGAAGGAGTTGGCAGGCGGACTCCTCATTTGTGAACGCGGTTCGCGCTCGCCTTCGCCATTTCTCTCGGTATCCATGCAAGTTTTGCCACGGGTATGGGAGCGCGCCTACGGCGACTCTAAACTTTGGTACGGTCAGGTTGATTCAACTCCGATTGATTGAGGAAGAAACATGCGAATTGCGGTATGTCCGGGATCTTTTGACCCAGTGACCATGGGACATCTTGATGTTTTTGAGCGCGCATCTCGCATGTCAGACCATGTGATCGTCGCATTACTGATTAATAAAAAGAAGTCTTCGCTGTTCACCCTCGAAGAGCGAATCGAGATGCTCACAGAAGCCACCGCACATCTCGCCAATGTCAGCGTCGACTCGTTTTATGGACTTCTCGTTGATTACTGCAGGGACCATGGCGTTGATGCGATCGTCAAGGGGCTACGAGCCGTGAGCGATTTTGACTACGAACTCCAAATGGCCCAAATGAACTATCGACTGACCCAGGTGGAGACGTGCTTCATTTCAACGAACCCGCTGTACAGCTATTTGTCGTCAAGCTTGGTCAAAGAGGTCGCAACCCACGGCGGCAATGTCAGTGGCTTGGTGCCCGAAGCCGTGTTGAAACGTCTGGAAGTCAAACTATCTAGCACACTATGACCTAGCTGAACGCAGCAATAAGATGAATTACCCAATGTCAGGAGCAAGTGTGGACGTGCAGGAAAGACTCGATGAACTCACCGTGTTGGTGGAGGACGCAAAAGCCATGCCACTATCGGCTTCATGTATTCTCAATCGTTCCCAGCTCCTCGACATTATTGAAGAAATTCGTCAACTTATGCCTGAGTCGGTATACCGGGCGGACGAGCTACTTGCAGACCGAGAAGCCGTTGTGCAAGACGGTCGCCGCGAGGCCGACCGAATTCTGGCGCAGGCTCGAACGACTGCCGTTTCCATGATGTCCGAGCACGAAGTGTACGTAATGGCAGTTGCCGAGGCGGGTGCTTTGCACAACCAGACGACGGCACAGACCCAACAGATGCGGGCGGAAACCGACGACTACATCGATGCCAAATTAGCAACATTTGAAATCACCCTGCACAAAACGCTGCAAACTGTTGATCGAGGGCGCGAGCGGCTACGCAGCCAGATGTATCAGGAATTAGCACCCGAAGCTGCCCAAAATTCGGATTTTTTCAATTCGCAAACGGATTAGTGTTGGTAATGGCGATCCACAAGCCGGCACAGCCGGGCTCATTCTTGGTTTCCTTGACCCATCTGCCACGTCGGCCTGGAAACATGTGGGAGTCGGACCTTGAATTTATTGCACCGGCAGAGATAGAAGTTGGAATGGCGCGACTCACGCCCGGAAGCACGATGCCGTCAGAGATTCGGATTGAGTCGGTTCTTGACGGTGTTTTGGTCAATCTTGATTTTGATTTCGAGGTGGAAGCGGAATGCGCCCGTTGCCTTGAACCATTTCGGTGGACCGATCAAGGGCACGTGACCGAGCTTTTCCTTTACGAAGAGACGGATTCTCGGGGCCGCGTTGTGCAGGGACCGGAAGACGAGTCTGACGAGTTGACCATATTTTATGTCCGTGAGGACAGCATTGATTTACTTGAAGCGGTCCGCGACGCAATCGTGCTTGATCTACCCCTTTCACCCCTGTGCCAACCTGATTGTCTCGGCATTTGTCCGCAATGCGGGGATAAATTCGAAGAGGCACCACATGACCATGACCGCGTCGACGCACGGTGGTCGGCTCTTCAAGGGCTGTTGGATCCGCCCAAGAATGACCCCTTGGCGTAAATCATTTAGCGAGAGTGCAATACTTACCCGCGCAAACGAGCGCACTTTTGAATTGCTCGGCAGTAACTAGCTAGCCACTACTTGAAAGAGGATCCAGTGCCAGTACCCAAGCGGAAAACCTCGCGCTCGAATACCCGTCATCGACGCTCACAGTGGAAAGCCGTTGCGCCGAACCTCGTTATCTGCGTCCGGTGTAAAGAAAAGCGTCTCTCCCATACCGCTTGCCCAACCTGCGGAACCTACGCAAAGCGCCGCGTTCTTGACGTTTAATTGTGTCTCTCGTTTCTGAATCCATCTGACATCATTGCCTGATGGACACGAACGTGGATCCCATTCGTTCCCTCATGTTGGTTCTCGACTGCCCCTGTGATCGTGCACTTCTCGAACTTGCCCTCGTTCATCGATCGTTTTCCTATGAAAATGGTGGGATTCCAACAAATGAGAGACTTGAGTTTCTCGGAGATTCTGTTCTTGGCGTGCTGGTCACCGACTTCCTCTACCGAGAGTTCCCCGATCTCCCTGAGGGCTCACTCGCTCGCATGCGGGCATCGGTTGTTAATTCACATGCGCTCGCGGAGGTGGCCCGAACCCTTGGTCTGGGCAACTACATCCGGCTGGGTCGTGGTGAAATCAGTTCGGGCGGAAGTGCGAAAACCTCGATCTTGGCCGACTCGCTGGAAGCCGTCATCGGGGCGATTTATCTGTCGGGGGGCATTCTGGCCGCCGGTGGGTTCATCCATCGCATTTTTGACCCAATGATTATTGCGGCTTCAGAACTTGGTGCTGGGTTGGATTGGAAGACGTCATTGCAAGAGGTCTGTGCGACATTAGAGTTGTCCCTACCCGTGTATCACGTGAGTGACTCTGGACCTGACCACGCGAAGGAATTTACCGCACACGCACACGTGGCTGGCGAAGAGATTGGATTCGGGGTCGGCAGCTCTAAAAAGGCGGCCGAGCAACTTGCGGCCGAGCAGGCCTACGGCGAGTTATTGAATCGACACCCGCATGCCAGAACTTCCTGAAGTCGAGGTCGTCCGCTCGGGCCTGTCGCGGTTGGTTGTAGGCACCACCATTAGTCATGTTCGCATTCACCACGCGCGGTCGGTGCGCCGAAATGTTGGAGATCTGTGCGTTCAACTTGACGGGGCCACGATTGAGGGGGTGTCCAGAAGGGGTAAGTACATGTGGCTTGACCTTGACCGCCCATGTGTTCTGATGATTCATCTTGGCATGAGTGGTCAAATCCGAATCAATGATGCTCCTTCGGGACATCCGCATGTTCGATTAGGTTGGAATGTGGTCCGGGAGGGTCAGCCACTCCGCTATTTTGAATTTCTGGACCAGCGAACATTTGGTGGCATGCAGATCTGTGATCGTGATCAGGATGGAGAACCTGCGGCGATTTCGCACATAGCCAGAGATCCATTCGATCCACTTTTTGACGTGGATAAATTCAGCGATGTCCTGATGAAACGATCAACACAGGTGAAAAGGGCGTTACTCGACCAGAATTTGATGTCGGGAATCGGGAATATTTATGCCGATGAATGCCTGTGGCGGGTAGGACTTGACGGTGCGACCCCGTGTGATCAACTCGACAAACCGATCATCGCAGAAATTGTTACTGCTGTGACACGTGTGATGAACGAGGCACTCGTTGCTGGCGGTACGAGTTTTGATGCGCTGTACGTGAATGTTAATGGTGAATCCGGCTATTTTTCCCGGTCACTTTCGGTTTACGGCCGCGAAGGCGAACCGTGCGGGCGGTGCGGAAATCCCATTATCCGCAGTAAATTCATGAATCGATCGAGTTTCCACTGTCCCACGTGCCAACCGCCGTGGTTGCTACCGTAACTCTGCTTTAAGCACAGGTAGACTCTGGCTCGTTACGTGACCTTGTGCATTGGGCCGGATACACCCGGAGCGATGCCAAATCGACAGGATGATTACCGCGCCGTGCACCTAAAATCCCTCACCCTCAAGGGCTTCAAATCCTTCGCATCTGCGACGTCACTGCAGTTTGAACCTGGCGTCACCTGCGTTGTCGGTCCCAACGGCTCAGGAAAATCCAATGTGGTGGATGCACTCGCCTGGGTTATGGGCGAGCAGGGGGCCAAATCCTTGCGCGGCGGAAAGATGGAAGACGTCATCTTTTCGGGCACATCGGGGCGTGCACCGTTAGGTCGAGCAGAGGTCTCACTCACGATCGACAACTCTGATGGCGCTCTACCGATTGAATTCGCCGAGGTCACTATTTCGCGAACCCTGTTTCGCAATGGCGGCTCTGAGTATGCAATCAATGGCGAACAGTGCAGGTTGCTTGACGTTCAAGAGTTGCTCAGCGATTCCGGTATCGGGCGAGAAATGCATGTCATTGTCGGACAAGGGCAACTAGATTCGATTTTACACGCGACCCCAGAAGATCGGCGCGGCTTCATCGAGGAGGCTGCTGGCGTACTGAAGCATCGAAAACGCAAAGAAAAAGCCCTCCGCAAACTTGACTCGATGGCCGCCAATCTCACCCGACTCAACGATCTGACCGCCGAGTTGCGCCGGGCGCTCAAGCCACTTGGTCGACAGGCCGAAGTCGCCCGTCGCGCCACCGTTATTCAAAGTGATGTCCGAGATTCGCGGCTGCGCTTGATGGCCAGCGACCTTTCCGACTTACGAGTTGCCTTGGAAGCCGAAGTCGCCGACGAGAGCGCACTGCGGGAAAAGCAGAGTGACGTTGAGTCCACGGTAGCGACCCTTCGTGGGCGGGAAAAGGATGCGGAAGAACAGGAACGCGAGTTGGGCCCAGAACTCGTAAAAAGCCAAGAAACGTGGTTCGCGTTAAGTAGCCTTCGCGAGCGGTATCTCGGATTAATCCAACTTGGTGTTGAGAAAGTGCGAAATCTTGCACCTGAACCCGAGGAAGAGACGTCAGGGCGAGAACCAGAATCCCTTGAAGCAGAGGCCCGTTCACTACGGACCCAGGAGTTTGAGTTAACCCGACACGTTGAGTCATTGGGACAAGGATTATCTGAATCTGAATTAGCCGAGCAGGCGGCTGCAAACTCACTGAGCCAGGAAGTATCACGAGTGACCGGAATACAAGGTGTGCAGGCCGCCCACGTTAAAAAGATAGATGATCTCACCGCATCGAAGAACAACGTTGCTGCGCGTTTGGAGACTCGAGACGCAGAACTCACCCGCCTTACCGCTCAAATCGGCGAAGCCACCGAACGCAGCCAAGCGGCGCAAGCACAGTTCCAGCAGGTAGAAGTGTCGGTAATTTCACATGGCGCGGGCGAAGAAGGCTTGGATTCAGAACACGAAATGTCACAGAAGATCCTGGCGAGTGCCGACACAAAAGTGCGTGAGTTACTCGGTGAGGAAGCCCGACGTGATCGTGAAAGGGCTGCATCCATCGCCCGACGGGATGCTTTGGCGCTGGGTCTCGAACGAAAAGATGGATCAGCCGCACTGGTGAATTCCGGCCTTGGTGGCTATGTTGGAACTTTACGCTCCTTGATTCACGTTGAGCATGGATACGAAGCGGCAGTTGCCAGCGCTTTGGGTAATCTTTCATCGGCGGTCGTCGTGTCCAATGTCGACTCGGCGATGGATGCCCTCGTTTTTTTGAAAAATGAAGAAGCGGGCAGATCACATGTTTTAATCGTGGATTTTCCGGTAGCACCGCTTCCACGCGATCACCCAGCTCCGGTGGGACGGTGGCTTGCTGACTGTGTCCGGGCCGACCCCATCGTGTCCTCGCAGGTGCAGTCCCTACTCAGTCGCTTTGTTGTTGTTGAATCATTAGAGGAAATGCGTGAAAGCGCCCGAACACACGCAGGTGTCTCGCTGGTGAGCCGTCAAGGCGATTCACTTGACGCGGGTGTCATTGAAGGTGGGTCTTCAAATAGCCCCAGTCTGCTTGAGGTCCAAGCGGCTTTCGATGAAACCCAGACCACGCTTGCCCAGATTGAACAGGACTTACAAAGAATTGCCTTTGAACTTGCGTCCGCCAAAAATGAACAAGATGCGGCGGTGAGGCGGGTGGAGTCAGCTCTGACTCTCCTCCACGAATCCGATGCCGAACTTGCTGCAATCGCTGAAAAATTAGGCGTCTTGGGACAACTATCTCGCAACGCTTTAGCCGAGGCAGAGCGACTAGAAGCAGCCATGTTGAGCACCCAAGCAGCGCATGCACGAGACCATGATTTATTCGCTGGCCTGGCAGCTGACTTAGATGCGCTACAGAAACTCGACGTTCCCGTGGTTGGTACGGATCAACGCACGGCTCGTGAACAATCCCTGAGCGATGCGAGAGCCCACGTGGTTGATTCGCGCCTCGCGGTGCGCACCGCGGAAGAGCGAGTTCGGGCGATCGGGGAGCGTGCTGTTGCCTTGGAACGTGACGCGCAGAGTGAGCGCAGTGCTCGAATCGCGGCGATAGAACGCCGCGAACGTCGTGCCGCTGCGTTGATTGTGGCCCAAGCGCTTCTTGCGGGTGCACGAGTGGCATTGACCTACACCGAAACCTCGGTCGGTATTGCCCAAAGGGCGCGCAGCCAAGGCGAACTTGTCAAGAAAGAGCGCGACTCCGAATTGATGTTTGTTCGCAGTGAAGTTCGCGCGTTGGTCGACGTGTTGGAAAATTTAAAAGACAGCGTCCACCGCGACGAAGTGGCTCGGGCAGAACAACGGATGCGGATCGAATCCCTCGAGTCGAAAGCGTTGGAAGTTTTTGCAATTCAATCCGATGAACTCATCGCCGAATACGGTCCCCATCAACTCGTCCCACCAAGTCCGCCAGCACCCGGGGACGACATTGACCCGGATGCGCCGCTGCCCGAGCCATATCCATTTGTCCGTGAAGAACAAGAAAAACGTTTTCGAGCCGCAGAGAAGCAACTCGCGATCCTCGGCAGGGTAAATCCGTTGGCCCTAGAGGAGTACTCGGCCATGGAGGAAAGACACAAGTTCCTCACCGAGCAACTTGAAGATCTCAAAAAAACACGGGATGACCTACTCGATATTGTCAAAGAAGTCGATGCGCGTGTTGTGCAGGTGTTCACCGAGGCTTACACCGAAATTGAACGCGAATTTGAAGGGGTGTTCTCTCGACTTTTCCCCGGTGGGGAAGGCCGTCTGATCCTCACCGATCCCACCAACATGCTGACAACCGGTGTAGATGTTGAGGCCCGCCCGCCGGGTAAGAAAATTAAACGACTTTCGTTGCTATCCGGTGGAGAGCGTTCGCTAACAGCGGTTGCATTTCTCGTGGCCCTGTTCAAGGCTCGCCCATCTCCTTTCTACGTACTCGACGAGGTCGAAGCAGCCTTGGACGACGTCAACCTTGGCCGATTGATCGACATCATTGAAGAGTTGCGTTCAACGTCCCAACTAATTGTTATCACCCACCAAAAACGAACAATGGAAATCGCCGATGCTCTGTACGGCGTCTCCATGCGCGGCGATGGTGTTACCCAGATCATTGGCCAGCGATTACGTGAGGTAGAGCCCGCTTGATGGATACCTTAACGATCATTGGGATTGCATCGATAATTATTTTTGGTCTGTTAATCGGTGGTGTCATCGCTTTTTTGAGATCAAAAAGGACCAGAGCGGCGTTGACAAAACCCCGACCAGGGATCGACTACGCACCGGGAGTGGGTGACGACGACTCTGAGCCGCGGGATATGGCTCGAAAAACAGTCGAAACGATATTGATGCCTGAAATATTCGGTGAATCAAGGAACACCACCAAAGAATTCGCTCCAACGCGGGTGGAGGTTGAGGTTCCCGAGCCGGCACTTGGGCGTCTGCACAAACTCCGGGCCAGATTGGCTCGATCAAATAGCGTTTTCAGCAAGAGTTTGCTGGGACTACTCACGAACGGAAGCCTTGATCAACAGGCATGGGACGACATTGAAGCGATCCTCCTCGGTGCCGATCTCGGCGTCGCGGCAACAACCGAGCTGATCGCGGCGCTTAAAATCCGGATTGCGCAAGCGAACGATACAAGTGAAATTTTCATGAAAGATGCCGTCCGTCAGGAACTCGTGAGACTCCTGGGTCCTGATCTGGACCGAAGCCTGAATACGGATGCGGTTGATCGCCCCGCCATCGTTTTAGTTGTTGGGGTAAACGGCACCGGCAAAACCACAACGGTTGGAAAACTCTCCCGGCTACTTATTTCCCAAGACAAATCAGTTGTCATGGGTGCCGCAGATACCTTCCGTGCCGCTGCCGCGGAGCAACTTCACACCTGGGGTGAGCGGGTGGGTGCTGCGGTAGTTCGTGGTCCAGAAGGTGGCGATCCTGCGAGTGTTGCGTTTGAAGCATGTGTGGTGGGCCGAGATGCCAACGTTGATGTCGTTGTGATTGACACCGCCGGCCGACTGCACACCAAGACGGGTCTAATGGATGAACTTGGGAAAGTGAAGCGGGTGATTGAGAAACTGTCGCCCGTAGACGAAGTATTGCTGGTGCTTGACGCGACAACCGGCCAAAACGGGCTCGTGCAGGCGAGGGTATTCAGCGAAGCGGTAAACGTAACCGGGATTGTTCTCACCAAGCTCGATGGCACGGCTAAGGGCGGAATTGTGGTTTCGGTGCAACGTGAACTGGGAGTGCCGGTGAAACTCGTCGGGCTGGGTGAAGGCCCCGATGACCTGGCCGCCTTTGAGGTTGACGCGTTCGTTACCGCCCTGCTGAACTAGCCAGAACAGTCCACGGCGCAGTTAACACGGCGTTTACATACTGGAGCTTTATTCACGTCATTGAAACGTCCCGGCACCCATCTCGAAACGAGTTCGCGCCAATCTTGGCGCATGCGACCGGCAGTGCGCCGGGATAGTCGCTTTCGATGGGAGGACTTCTATGGAATCTGCATTAAATACCGGTGACACTGCTTGGATGTTGACGGCGACAGCGATGGTCTTGCTCATGATCCCGGGCCTCGCCTTCTTTTACGGCGGCATGGTTCGATCCAAATCTGTCCTCAACATGTTGATGATGGTGATGGGCGCCCTGTTTGTCGTTGGCGTCCTCTGGGTTCTCTTTGGCTACTCGATGACATTCGGTACCTCTATTGGCGGAGTGATCGGAGATCCAACGGAGTTCTTCGGTTTGGAAAGTTTGATGGCCGACAACCCCGAAGCGACTTTGCCCATTATGGCGTTCGTCGCATTCCAAGGAATGTTTGCGTGCTTGACCGTGGGCCTTATCGCGGGAGCAATTCCGGATCGAACCAAATTCAACGGATGGCTAATTTTTGGTGGAATCTGGGCCGTCTTGGTCTACTTCCCCGTTGCGCATTGGGTGTGGGCCAGCGGCGGCTGGATCTTTGAAATGGGGGTTATTGACTTCGCCGGTGGCACGGCTGTCCACATCAACGCAGGAGCTGCGGCACTCGCCTTGGCAATCGTGATCGGTAAACGCGCTGGTTGGCCGAGAACTCCGATGCGCCCGCACAATCTGACACTGGTCATGGTGGGTGCTGGACTCCTGTGGTTTGGCTGGTTCGGCTTCAACGCAGGCTCAGCACTGGCGGCGAATAACACTTCCGCAGTGGTCTTTCTCAACACTTTTGCGGCAACCTGTGCCGCGGCAATTGGCTGGCTCATTGTTGAGAAGTTGCGGGACGGGCACATGACAACCTTGGGTGCAGCATCCGGAATCGTTGCAGGACTCGTAGCAATCACACCAGCCTGTTCGTCCGTCAGCCCCATTGGGGCGCTCATTGTGGGAGTACTCGCTGGCGTCATTTGCGCGCTCGCCGTGAGCCTGAAGTACCGTTTTGGTTTTGACGATTCACTCGATGTTGTTGGCGTTCACCTCGTCGGCGGACTTCTTGGCACCCTCTTGATCGGTTTCCTCGCGACCGACCTCGCTCCGGCGGGTGTCAATGGTTTGCTGTACGGCGGTGGAGCCGAGCAATTGGGCAAGCAAGCAATCGGCGCGTTGAGTGTGTTGGCATACTCGTTCGTTGTCGCCATGATCATTGGACTGATTCTCAAGGCTGCCGGTATTCTGCGCGTGACACCCGAGGATGAACTTTCGGGAATCGACCTGGCCGAACACGCGGAATCAGCGTATGAACTTGGTGATTCCGGTGCGGGTGGACGCTTTGTGGGTATTGGTGCAGGTTCAGTGCGACGTGACCGAGAGGAAATCTGATGAAGTTAGTGACTGCGATTATCAAGCCGTTCAAACTCGAAGACGTTAAGAGCGCACTAGAGGCAATTGGCGTCCGAGGGATGACCGTTTCGGAGAGTGCGGGCTTTGGGCGCCAAGGTGGGCACACGGAGGTGTACCGAGGCGCCGAATACACGGTCGACCTCGTTCCCAAAGTTCGGGTTGAGGTGCTCATTGACTCAACTCGACTTGATGAAGTACTGGAGGCGATCACCGCGGCCGCACACACGGGAAAAATTGGTGACGGCAAGGTCTGGGTGACGCCGGTTGAGGAAGTTATCCGGGTGAGAACGGGGGAACGTGGCCCAGATGCGGTCTAGACCGGAACAATGAATCACGTGAATTGCGATCCGACTAATCGGTGCTCTGGGCTGAGTGGCCCAGAGCACCGATTGGCGTTGGGGAACTCACGTGATTCTTGGCTTCACGAACTCTTTGAACAGGCCGTTGCCGGGGAAGCGTCGGGGGCAGAAAACTTTTCCTTGGTGGCCGTTGGTAGTTACGGGAGACAGGAATTAGGACCGGCAAGTGACTTGGACCTCGTACTCATTCATGGGCAGGGGGTAACACCGGACCGCGTTGCCGAGAAGTTGTGGTATCCGATCTGGGATGCCGGCGTGGATCTAGATCACAGTGTGCGAACCGTTTCAACAGCGCGGAAAATTGCATCCGCAGACATAAAGACATTTACCGGATTACTTGATGCGCGCTACATCGCCGGTAGTGAAAAATTAGGGCTCGAACTTCGCACGGTAATTCACAATGACTGGCGAGCCAATGCGAAGAATGTCCTGCCTGAACTTTTGGCAATGATCAAGAAGCGCAGAAAGGTCCACGGCGAGATCTTCCAGTTACTGGAACCAAATATAAAAGAGTCGTACGGCGGTCTCCGTGATGCTGGAATCTTGCGTCATTTGGGTGCCACCTGGTTGGTTGATGTGCCGCACACAGAATGGGAAAGCGCCAAGAGTTTTCTCCTTGATGTGCGCGATGCCATGGCGCACACGCAGAGTGGTGACCGATTACACATGCAGTCACAGGAAGCCGTTGCCCAAGAGCTGGGTTTAACAGATCCAGAAGCATTACTGCGCAAGATTTATCTAGCAGGACGCACAATTACCTACACGAGTGAATTAACGTGGTACCGGATCAATCAACTCATCGATCAAGAGACACCGAGAATTCGCCGTTTAGTGCCGGGACTGCGAGGGTCTTCGGAAAAAATACGTGCACCTTTGGCCCAGGGTGTTATCGACTCGGGTGATGAAATTACCCTCGCTCGAAATGCTAACCTGGCAGGTGACCCCGGGTTGCTATTGCGAGTTGCGGGTGCATCAGCGGTTGCCCAGAAACCCATATCGCCAGTGCTCCTTGAATCCGAATTACCAGTGCTCACACCGTGGGACCGCGAGATGCGAGAGTCATTCGTGTCGCTGTTGGGTTCAGGTTCTGGCCTCCTTGGTACGTGGGAGGCGCTCGATCAGTACGGAATAATTCAGGCGTGGTTTCCTGAGTGGACACTTGTTCGTTCCGCGCCGCAGTTCAATGCCCTCCATGAATTCACCGTTGATCGGCACCTGATTGAGTGCGTCTTGCAAGCACAGGCATTCGTTCGCACCGTTGACCGCCCTGATCTCCTTCTTGTCGCTGCATTCCTACACGACATAGGAAAATGTCAAACAGGAGACCACAGCGAAATCGGCGCAGAAATGACTCGCACGATTGGGCCGCGTATTGGATTTGATTCATCAGATACCCAGATACTGGAGAGGCTCGTCCGTTACCACCTACTATTGCCAGATATTGCAACAAAGCGAGATCTTGACGACCCCGAAGTGATCGCACGAGTTGGCGCAGCCGTTACGGACACTCGAACACTTGACTTACTCGAAGCCTTAAGCGTGGCTGATTCGCGAGCGACCGGGCCCTCACTTAGGTCACAATGGCGGGAAAGCCTGATCAACGACCTCGCCGGCAGGGTCCGCGTGCACCTGGCTGGCGTAGTGCATTCACCGCAACCGGCTGTACTCACCGGGGCTCACGGCAGGGCGGCGGATTCTGCTGGAATCTTCATGGAAATCGCGCCGGAGGAACACGGATTTCGAGTAACGGTCGGTGCACCCGATCAAATTGGATTGGTCGCCAAGGTCGCTGGTGTGTTGGCTCTGAATCGACTAGCGGTGCGAGCGGCAAAAATTACGACGGTGGGTGAGCGTGCGATACAGGAGTGGTTTGTTCGGCCACTGTTCGGGGATCCGCCCGCCAGGGAGATCCTGCACACCGACCTTTCTCGAACAATTGCTGGGACATTTGATGTGGAAGCCGCCATGGCCAAACGAGCCCAACCACGGGCGCTTCGTTTGGGTCAGACGTCCCACGCGCCGGCCCAGGTGAGCATTCATCGAGTTACTGGTACGCAGGTTGTGCTTGAGGTGCGCGCACCTGACGCGCCCGCGCTGTTGTACCGAATAGCCAACTGCATTGCCCGAGAAGGTGTCATCGTTGTCGGTGCAAAAATCTCCACCCTGGGGGTTGACACGGTTGATGTCTTTTTCGTTAAAGACTCGAGCGGGGGAGAACTTGCTGATGCCGGCGCCCAGTCACTCGTTGCCAAGCTCGAAAAAGAACTCGCGCCCCGACCATAAGACTTGCCCGTTACCCTAGGGGGAAGGTGCGGATAGAAAGTTCTGCTTGAGAATCAAAGGAGCCAGTTTTGTTCGCAACGTTGTCTGATCGACTCGCAGTCACTTTCAAGGGCCTGCGCGGCAAAGGTCGATTGAGTGAATCCGATATTGATGCAACCGTTCGTGAAATTCGCACTGCTCTGCTGGAAGCTGACGTTGCCCTCCCGGTCGTGCAGACGTTCTGCGCCGATGTCAAAACGCGCGCCCTTACGGCGGAAGTAACGGGTGCCCTTAATCCCGCGCAGCAGGTAATCAAGATTGTCAACGAAGAACTCATCACCATCTTGGGTGGCGAAACCCGACCTCTCATTTATGCGAAAACTGGCCCCACGGTTATTCTGTTGACCGGGCTTCAAGGGGCAGGTAAGACAACGTTGGCGGGCAAACTTGCCAAGCACCTCGTTGCGTTGGGTCACACGCCCGTGTTGGTCGCGGCGGACTTACAGCGTCCCAACGCGGTTGATCAACTTCGTGTCGTCGGCGAGCGGGCCGGTGTACCCACATTTGCACCTGAGCCGGGTAACGGAGTTGGCGATCCCGTTGCCGTGGCGCGAGCCGGCAAGCAATTTGCAATTGACAAGTTGCACGACGTGGTGATTGTCGACTCGGCCGGGCGATTGGCCATCGACAGTGAATTAATGGCTGAACTTGCGAACGTCCGCGAGGCCGTGCAGCCAGAGAATGTCCTCTTCGTTGTTGACGCCATGATCGGTCAAGACGCCGTGAACACAGCCCTGGAGTTTGAGCGACAAGTTGGTTTCGATGCCGTCGTACTCACCAAGCTTGACGGAGATGCCCGTGGTGGGGCAGCACTCTCCATCGTGTCTGTTGTCGGGAGACCGATTATGTTCGGTTCGACCGGTGAGAAATTAGAAGACTTCGAAGTTTTTCACCCGGATCGCATGGCCTCTCGAATTTTGGACATGGGAGATCTCATGTCCCTCATCGAGTCGGCCGAGCGGGCTTTTGACGCCGAAACCGCGGAACGGTTCTCGCAGAAGGTGGCCGATGGCGAAGACTTCACCCTCGACGATTTCCTGGAACAAATGCAGGCTGTGAAAAAAATGGGTTCAATCGGCAAACTCATGGGGATGCTCCCGGGTATGGGCGAGATGAAAGCCCAACTGGACAACGTTGACGAACGTGAACTGGATCGAGTTGAAGCCATTATTTTATCCATGACACCGGCTGAGCGTCATGAGCCCAAGATCCTCAACGGATCGCGTCGGGCCCGAATTGCTTCCGGCTCAGGAACCAAAGTCGCCGACGTGAACAA
>Ga0105053_10000067_pt1 | contig 111666 bp, 93 predicted proteins | sample BON01_FD_78093 | JGI IMG/M metagenome (GOLD analysis project Ga0105053, IMG submission 78093) | Freshwater microbial communities from Lake Bonney liftoff mats and glacier meltwater in Antarctica - BON-01 | ecosystem: Environmental > Aquatic > Freshwater > Ice > Glacier meltwater | place: Lake...
CTTAACAGGTGCTTGGATAGGTGGGGGCATCAATACAACTATTGTTCCAGTGGGGATTACTGTATCGCGCATTGGTAACCAAGACAATAACGATTCAACGGGTTATGCCTTCTCACCAGCGACTCTTGGTGCAACAAATTCAGGATTACAATTGCCACTTGGTGGTGGTCGCATAACTTGGACAACCTTGGCTGGTACCTTCGTTGATTCGGTTGCTGTAATTCGTGTAAGCCCAATTACGACTACTACCTACATTGCCACCATTACAGATGGTTTTTGCACAAAGCGGGATACAGTTGTGGTAACGGTTACCATAGTCAATGTGACACCAGATATAGGCGTAAGCCGTTTCATCACACCTACGTCGACCACGGTGGTTAACGGCTCGGCTCCAATTCCAGTAACTGTGGTCATTAAAAACTACGGTCCGGTAGCGGCAACTAGTTTTGATGTAGAGTATCGTGTGAACGGAGGAGCTTCTATTGTCACCAACTCGATAACGAGCACGATTCCTCCTGGCGACTCGCTGCAGCACACCTTTACAGTATCTTGGACGCCGAATATTGGAGGTAACCTACGCATTTGTGCCAACACAACTGGTTTACCTAATGAAGTAAATCGCGCAAACGATACCGCATGTGTCAACTTGGTATCGATTGTAAGTGTTCAGGAACTGGCTCAGAACAACCGTTTGATTGGCAAGGTTTATCCAAATCCTGCAGAATCTTTCGTGAACTTCGCGTTCAATGAATTCCAAGGCAAGGGTATACTCGAAATCCATGATAATTTAGGTCGAGTAGTAGCAACCATTGCGGTTGATCGCGAAAATGGCCAAGTACAAACCATCCGTACCGATAGCTGGTCGGCGGGTATGTACAGCTACCGCTTCATTGCCAGCGACCAAGTACAGCATGGTAACTTGGTGGTGAATCGTTAGTAGGCATACGTATTGCGAAAGCCGCCTCAGTAAAACTGAGGCGGCTTTTTTTTGGAAAATATTTCGCATTCACGTAACCCTGTTTAGTTTATTCACTTCTAATTATGCATAAATTATAGGATATTTCCTTGTTAATTATTGCTAATATCCTTTGATATTAGACGGATAATATCTGAATATTTGATGAATAATCGCCGTTTAATAGTAGTTAAAATATTTAATAATTAATATACGGGACGATTTCTAGTTAATATTTCATCATTTTTTAATATTAAATCTGGAATATTTTGAAATATTAAGCTTAATTTACATGATTAAATCTAAGCTTATGAAAAGATTATTAATTACTTTTCTGATGTTGTTCACGGCTTATCTAAGTTCGGACGCACAGACACTTGTAACCATCGGAACAGGCAGTGAGGTGCCTAGTTTTACGCTTTACAGCCCGATTTACCGCTTCAGCGGCACCTCAAGCACACGTTTTAATCGAAGCAATATCCTATTTACGGCTGCAGAATTGTCGGCTGTGGGCTTGCCTACAGGAGCAGTCGTAACAGGAATCTCCTTTGACAAAAATGGAACAGGTGGAACCAATACACCAAGTAATTTGACTATACGCATGTTTGCCGCTAATTCTGCAACAGCACCTCCCTTATCTACTGCTACTAATTGGACCGACATATTGGCAAGCCATTCACAAGTTTTGAATGATGCTGCTTTTGTCATTCCAGCTACTACGGGTTGGGTGCAGTTCCCGTTTACATCTAATTTTACTTATACGGGGGGTAGTCTCGAGATTGCCATCGAAAACGAAATGAGCGGTGGCTCTCCCTATGCTACCAATAAATGGGATTGGAAATACACCAACGGATTTGCGGATTATATCGTTGCGGGTATCTCGTCCAATGTCAACTTTTTGGCAACCATGACTTCCTCCACCTCTTCCTATAAAAATCGTCCGAATGTTCAGATTCATTATGTTGTGCCACAAGGAACGGACTTGGGTGTTCAGAATCTACTTTCACCCACGAGTCCTATAGCGAGCGGAAACTCAAGTCAGGTGTTGGTAGCGTTATCCAACAATGCAACTACGACTATCACCAGTGCACAAGTACATTATCAAGTAGACAGTGGTGCAATCGTTACCGAAGCCTTTTCGGGGAACATTGTGCAAGCTACCACAACACAATTTGGTTTTGCAACACCTTTAACCATTCCTGCCGCTACTTTTCAGTTGAAAGTGTGGGTTAGTAATGTAAATGGCGCTGGTCCTGATAATAATACTTCAAACGATACTTTAACGTCGACTGTTTGCCCGGCACTCCCTGCTGGAACATATACTGTGGGAGGTACTTCTCCGAACTTTGCAACTATCGATGACGCTGTGAATGCAGCAAGCTGTGGTGGCATAGGTGGCCCAGTAATTTTCTCTATCCGTCCTGGAACATACAGTGTCAATACCACATTAAACAATGTGCCCGGTGCAACTTCTGGTAATTCCATCACTTTCACCTCATCAACTGCGGTGGTAAGCGATGTGGTTTTGACGCCGGATGCCAATACGTCTGTAATGGTGGTTAATGGGGTACAGGGCATTACATTTAGTAATTTGACTTTTCAACGCTCAGTTACGCCAGCATCACTCAGTCATTTGTTGCACTATACAAGTAGCGCGAATGGTGGTGTGGTTATCAATTGTAATTTCATCGACTCAGTCGGAACAGTCACTTCCACTAATAAAGGCTTGGGGATTTCGAATACGTCCAACATGCTCATTCAGTCGAATACCTTCTCGGGTTTTTATTATGCCATCGAGATGGAAGGTGCGGCACCCTATGCTACCCAAAATGTGGTGAGTAACAATATGTTAAGTAACTATTTTTACCGGGCTATGTTTATTGGTGAGCAGGCCGGTTTGCAGCTAATCAATAACAGGATTGTTGACTTTGTTGGGACTTCCACTTCAGGCGCTGGTATATATATGAATGCCAATAGCGGTTTTTTAGTTACTAACAATGAGGTAAGCGGCGGCATGTCGGGCTATGGTATTTACGCCTTTAATGTAGATGGCGACAGCCTTGCTCCATCGCAGATGTATAACAATGTGGTGGCTACTTTTACCGCTGTACCTCTCGAAGGAGCTAGTATAACGCATTATGGCTATTATTTAGGTTCGAGTACATCTACGACCTCCCAAATTGATTACCTCCAATTTTACAATAATACAGCCCATATGGCGGTTGCATCGGTAGGCACCAGCACACTTCAAGCAGGTTTATATATCACTGGTGGCTCAACGACTACTCCGGCATGGGGTAGTTTAGATATGCGGAACAATGTAATTGCCGTATATAGCCACAATGCCACAGCAATTCCGCCGAATATGCGTCCCTTTAAGGCGTCTATTCCACTTCTAACGGGTATAGTTACCATGGACTACAATAACTTTTTCATTGATGACCCTACTTTCAATTTGATGCGCGTGAATTCGCCAACTACGGAATACCCTACCCTTGCAGACTGGACTGCTGCTACCGGATTTGATTCAAGCAGTTTGAGTGTCAATCCTGTCTTCGCAACCTTGGGCTCTGGCCTTCCTACCTCGGCCTCTCTTGATAATGCAGGTTTGCCATTGGCACTTGTCGTTACCGATATAACCGGCGCATCACGTAGTTTGACCACACCGGATATGGGTGCTTACGAATTCCAACCCAATAGTCGCGATTTGGCCGTTACAAGCTTAATTACGCCTGGTGTTTCTTGTGGCTTGGGTGCTGCCGAATTGGTGGCCATTTCATTGGAAAATATTGGCTTAGATACCATTTCCACTGCTAGCATCACTTTAATATTCAATAATGGCACGCCTCAAGTGAATACGCTCAACCGAAGCATAAATCCGGGTGATACCATTCATTTCACCTTTGCCAATACGGTAAACATGGCAATTGGTGGTAATTACGCTTTCGAATTTTATGTGAGCACAGCGAATGATGGTAATCCATTAAACGATACGTTGCGTACGACGGTGCTGAACCCGTTGCTAACAGTCTTTCCTTATCTCATGGACTTTGAGTCGGGTAATACAGGTCTAGCCACCGGTTTGCCAGACGGCTGGACCATCGACCCAACAGCTGGATTCGCCTTCTATGTAGAAGACGGCACTACAAGTAGCACCAACACAGGTCCTGCCGTTGACCATACTTTAGGAACGGCAGCAGGAAAATACATCTATTCAGAAGCCTCTTCTGGTTCAGTAGGCAGTATTGCTCGTTTGATTTCGCCTTGTTTAGACTTATCCACCTTAGCCAATCCAGCTTTACAGTTCTGGTTTCACATGTACGGTTCGGATATTGACCGACTGGATATAGAGGCAGAGGTGGGTGGTAACTGGATTATCTTCGATTCAATTGTAGGCCAACAGCAAACCTCCAATGGCGCTGCTTGGATGATGTTCAGGACCCTAATTCCAGGCAATACAGCCGCACTGCGTTTCAGTGTGACCCGTGGTGCCAGCTTCAATGGTGATGTTGCTTTGGATGATATTCGCATCATTGAAAATCCAACCACAGACATTCGGGCGTATCGACTTGTTTCGCCTTTACAGGGCTGCAGCTTGGGAAATAACGAGCCAATAGTAGCTGAGTTTATTAACGCTGGTTTAGATACCATAATGCAAAGTCCAGTAGGATATCGCATCAATGGTGGTACGGTGAGCGTTGGTTCTCTCTCTGGCGTTTTCCCAGGTGATACGATGCAGTATACTTTTCCTGTAAATGCTGACTTAAGTATTTTAGGTGGTAACTACTTTATTGAGGTATTTAACAGCAATCTGAATGATGGCTTCGTAGCCAATGACTCCACGAGCGCAACTGCGCACAATTACCTTTCCGTGAATAGTTATCCTTATAATCAGGATTTCGAAGCCAACGATGGCGGCTGGTTCGCAACTGGCGACAATAACAGTTGGGCCTATGGCACACCTGCCGGTACGGTTATCGATACAGCAGCAGGAGGAACGAAAGCTTGGGTGACCAATCTTATAGGCAATTACAATACCTCTGAAAGTTCTTATTTGCAGTCGCCATGTTTCGATTTTAGCACTTTGCTAGATCCCGATGTTGAATTTGACATTTGGTGGAATACCAATTTTACATCGGGTGTCACAAACCTAGCCTACTCTATTAATGGCGGAGCGACTTGGGCCCCAGTAGGAAATGGTAACTCAGGAATAAGCAATTGGTTTAACTATGGCGGCAATACCACCAGTTTAAGTCAACCAGGCTGGCAGGGTAATCCGGGTAGCGGTGGCTGGTTGCGTGCGAAGCACAATTTGGCCTTCCTAGCTGGTGAAGCAAACGTAAGTTTCCGCATTCAGTTTTATTCAAGTACTTCTACTATAGTGAGAGAAGGGGTTGGTATCGACAACTTTATCATCTCACAACGCACTTCACCTATCTTCACAGCATTAACCGAAGCATCAGATTCTTGCGTAACGGCACCACGGGCTATCAGTGCAGATATCCTCCATGCGTTCCCATTGACCAGTGTGCTTTTGAGCTACGATTTGACCAATACCGGTGCTTTTGTAACCACGCCTATGGCGCTAAGTGCAGGCAGTTGGACAGGAACCATACCACAGAGTTCGCCCGCCATACCGGTAAACTATCGTGTTATCGCCACTGATTCTGCAAGTCAGTCTGATACTACTTCAATAGCATCTTATATCGACGATTACCTTGTGATTAATGCAGGAAATGATACCGCCATCATTGTAGGTGATACCGCGACATTAACAGCCACCTACCAAAGCGATTTCCCTATTTTGATTACCGAAGTGGATTTAGGGGGAACAGATGCTTTTGAAATTCAGAATGTGTCAAATGCTTCCGTTAATATAACTGGTTGGAAGGTTGCGGTCAGCAACTCCTATTCAGACATTAATTCGGTGAATTCCGTAGTACAAACCTTGACAGGATTTATGGCACCAGGTCAAACCATGACTTGGTCGGATGCTTCTACAGCCACAAATTATTGGGGTAATAATCTGCTTTGGAATCCCGGGGCTTTCCCCACATTCTCAGGCTGGGTGCTCCTTTTATCGCCGACCAATGAGGTAGTTGATGCTATGTTTTGGGGCTGGCCAGCTACAAATATTCAAAGTGCGGCAATAGCGGTAAGCGGGACTCCCGTTAATCTCGCTGGTGCATGGATAAGTGATGGCATTGATGCTTCCTCTGTTCCAGCAGGTGTAACCATTTCACGCATTGGAAATCAAGACAACAATGATTCAACAGGGTATGCTTTGTTGAACATGAGTCTTGGTGCAACAAATCCAGGATTACAATTGCCCTTTAGAGGAGGCAGCGTAATATGGACCACCTTGACAGGTGCAGTAGTGGATACGGTACCCGTTATTCAGGTAACGCCAACCACGACCACCACCTATGTCGTCACGTTATCGGATGGATTTTGCTCAAAAACGGATACAGTAGTTGTTAATGTTGGTCAGCTTATCCCAGATATCGGTGTGTCGTCATTCATCTCGCCAAATGCTAGCACTATACTCGACGGCAGCCAGCCTGTTACTGTAACGGTGGTGATTCAAAACTATGGTCCAACACCGGCAACTGGTTTTGATGTAGAATATCGTGTGGATGGAGGCGCTTCTTTGGTGACCAACTCGATTACAAGCCCTTTAGCGCCTGGCGATTCAATCCAACACAGCTTCACGGTTGCTTGGACACCTACTGCGGGCGGTGCGGCAATACTTTGTGCCAACACAACTGGTTTGCCTAATGAAGTAAATCGCGCAAACGATACCGCTTGCGTAACGGCACAGCCAACGGTAAGTATTGCTGAATTGCAAAACTCCAGCCGTTTGATTGGCAAGGTTTATCCAAACCCAGCAGAATCTTTCGTGAACTTCGCGTTCAACGAATTCAACGGTAGAGGTATACTCGAAATCCATGATAATTTAGGTCGAGTAGTAGCAACTATCGCAGTTGATCGCGAAAATGGCAAATTACACACCGTTCGTACCGACAGCTGGTCGGCGGGCATGTACAGCTACCGCTTTATTGCCAGCGACCAAGTACAGCACGGTAATTTGATTGTCAAGCACTAATTTTTAGTTTCAAATAATTGCAATAGAGGCCCTTCGGGGCCTCTATTTATTTGTAGGGCTTTTTCGTCATCGTTTAGTGGCATTCGACTTTTTTTGAGCAGATTTTAATAAAAACACAAGTTTTCACACTTAAATTGTAAGTTATTTTCAATACTATATGAAAAAGTTAGTACTGCTTTTCCTGCTTTTGACGGTGATGTTTAGTTCTGCTAAAGCACAGACTTTCGTGCAAATCGGTAATGGAACGGATATAGTTCCTGGCGCAGCGGGTGCTTTTGTCCCACTATATCGTGCCAGTTCAAATTCTGGTACCCGTTTGAATCGCGGCAATATGCTCATTACCGCAACTGAACTAAATACGGCTGGTATACCCACGGGGGCGACGATAACCGCCATTGCTTTTGAGAAGGAAAACAGCGGTGCAACAGTGCCGGGATCACCTTTGAGTTTGACTTTCCTTATGGCAAACTCAAACAGCCAGCCACCCCTTGCAACAACCACATTATGGACAGACATTTTGGCTACCCATACCGTAGTATATCAAAATAGCAATGCTACCATACCCGGCGTGCCTGGTTGGGTTAATTTCTCTCTCACACAAACTTTTACCTACACAGGGGCTGGCCTAGAAATCGCTTCCGAAAATCAAATTGGTGGCTCATCTCCATATGCTTCCGATAAAATCAGCTGGTTTGTGGATAATGCCACTGCCGGCTTTGTGGTTGGTGTAACGGGTTCCTCTGCTTTTGGAAATGTGCTCAACAATACCACCAACGCTGGGAAACGCCGGGCCAATGTGCGGATCTTTTATACCGTACCCCTTGCCCGCGATTTGCGTATTGATGCCATATTGTCGCCAGTGGCGCCTGTAGTTGCTGGGAGCAGTCAATTACCCATTATCGACGTATTTAATGCTGGAACCAATGCTATTACAGCCGCTACAGTAAATATTCGCGTCAATAACGGCCCAATACAAAGTTTTAATTGGACAGGCAATCTGGCTCCTACGTCTGGCACACAAATTAGTTTTCCTTCGCCCATCACAATGCCTTTAAACGGAGCTATTGAGCTACTGAGCTGGATTAGCAGTGTAAATAACCAGGGGCCAGATTTAGCGGCCAGCAACGACAGTCTACGCTTAAACTACTGCGTGGGACTACCCGCTGGCACTTACACTGTTGGCACGCCAACTGCTGATTTTACCAGTCTGCAACAAGCTATCGATGCCGTGACCTGCTCGGGTATATTGGGAAATGTAACCTTGCAGTTGGCAGCCGGCAATTATACCGGTGTATTTCAACTCGGTGAAATTATTGGTGCAGGAACAGCCGCCAGATTAACCATTAGCGGTGCGTCTCAACCAGCAGGAAGTGTACGGATTTACAATAATCCTTCCCAGGCCAATGCCGAAAACCTGCTACTTACGGGTACCCAGTTTTTACGCCTAGAAAACATCACTTTAGTGCGGACAAGCTTGCCAAATACGAATACGGCCTATGTAATTAACATGAGCGGGGGCGCAGCTTTTAACGAAATCGTCAACTGTGCGTTTATTGATTCCTTTGGGGTAGTTGAAGCTTACAATCGGGGATTGGGTATCAACGCCTCCGCCAATAACTTCATCAGCGGGAATACTTTTGAAGGATTTGCCCATCCAATCTATGGCGATGGTGGAGCACCCTTTTCCTTCAATAACCTCATCCAAAATAACAATATCAGTAAGTATAAAATTGATGGCATCTACCTGACGAATCAGGATTTTTTGGTCATCCGGAACAATATTGTCCGTGACTTTTCCGGCACAACCGCTTCGGGTTCAGGCATACAAGTGCGTGCACAAACACGATTGCAAGTGTATAACAATCGCGTAAATGGAGCCATTTCTCGTTATCCGATTTATATCTGGGATACCAATGGCAGTCCGCAACAACCCAACCGGGTGTACAATAACATCATCGCAGCCTTTCAATCGCCAAGCATGAATAGCTCAACGGCTATTTTATCCGGTTTGACGTTCACAGCCGTTCAAAGTACCACCGTTACTCCGCCTAACCCGCGCGATTACCTTGAATTGGTGAACAACACCGTTCTGATCGGGGTGAATACCTTAACGACCAATGCGCTTACAGCAGCATTTTTTATATCGGGTGGCTCTTCTACTGCTCCATCTATCGACAGTTTGGTCATGCTTAACAATATGGTAGTCGCTTATCCCACTGGTATAAATGGAATGCCATCCAATTTTCGGGCATTTGTGGCCAATGTGCCTGAAGCTTTAACTTCTGCTACTATTCAAAACAACCTCTACCACCTCATGGGTACTACCCAACCTTTATTGCGTGTGAATTCACCTGCCGCCAATTATGACTCTTTGCCGATGTGGCGAGCAGCCTTCGGTTTTGATACCGTAGGCCTGGCTGTTAATCCGGTTTTCGCCAATTTAGCTGATCCGCTGCCAACCTCGCCTTTGGTAGATGACAAGGGCGTACATCTCCCGTGGCTAACCACCGATATCAATGGGAATCCACGCGACTTTAATACACCTGATATCGGTGCTTATGAGTTTACAGTACCCCTTGTCGATTTAGCGGTAGAGGCCCTTACTTCACCTACAACTTCCTGTGGCCTCGACAGCAACCAGGCGTTGACATTGCGTTTGCGGAATTTTGGCTCCGACTCCATCTTTGGCGCCACGCTCCATATTGTATTGAATGGACAACTGTTGGCTACTGAAACCTTGTCGGATACCCTAGCGCCGAATAGTGCCAAACTAGTTCAACTGCAAACCCGGGTGAACATGTTTTTTGGCGGTATTTACCGCTTTCGTTTTTATGCCACGCAACAGGATTTTAATGCGGGTAACGATACCCTATCGGCAACTGTAGCCAACGTACGAATTAACATATTCCCTACGGTTGAAGATTTTGAAGCCGTTAACTTGGGTATTCCCACTTTCGAAAATGGGTGGACCACCAATGCAGGTGCCTTCCGCTGGTTTAGCCAAGCTGGACCAACAGCTACAGGAAGTACGGGGCCAAATGTAGACCGTACCACAGCTACAAACAGCGGCCGGTATCTCTATACCGAGTCGTCAAGTGGAGGATTGGGTGCGAACGCCGAACTTACCTCTCCTTGTCTTGACCTTACCAGTTTAACTCAGCCCATGCTCGAGTTCTGGTACCATGCTTATGGCGTGGATATCAACGAGCTTCAGTTGTTTTACCAGACTACAAATCTAAGCTGGTTGCCATTAGATACCCTGCGTGGTCAGCGGCAGAGCTACAGCAATGATGCATGGAAGCGCTACCGCAAGCCGTTACCTACCACCGCCATTCGGGTTAAGTTTGTGGTGATAAGAGGCAATAGTTTCGAAGGTGATTTTGCTATCGACGACATACGTTTCGCAAGTTACCCTGATTTCGATGTCTCTTTGGTGTCGATTCTTGAACCAGTGCAGTCCTGCGCCCTTCCGTCCTTTGGCCAGGTGAAATTGGTCATACGAAATGATGGGTTAAATACACTTGCTGGGGTTCCTGTGGCTATCCGAGTCAATCAAGGTTCAATTTTCACCTACAGCCATCAATCACTCCAAACGTTTAGTACTGGCGCAGTTGATACGGTAACCTTTTCGACTAGTTTGAATTGGCTGCCAACAAATTCTGTCAATATAATTACGGCATATACCGATTTATTCGGTGATCCAGACCCTGCATTGGATACCCTAAGGAAAGAGGTAATACACCTGGCCGGTGCGGGTTTACCGTACAACACCAGTTTTGAGACGGCGGGAGAGTGGTTCTCTGGCGGTATTAATAGCAGTTGGGCGCGAGGTGTGCCGAATGCAACGCTAATCAATACAGCAGCGGCCGCTTCGCAGGTGTGGGCGACCAATCTGAGCGGTAACTATAACCTCGAAGAGAGGTCTTGGTTACAGAGTCCGTGCTTCGATTTCAGCCGGGTAGTTCGTCCTGAACTCAGCTTCCGTTTTCGGTCGTATATGACGGTTAACTCGGGCGCTAATATTACCTATTCAATCAACGGCGGTCAGACTTGGCAACTTTTGGGCCGGGTAGGAGAGGGGAACAATTGGTACTCAGCCGACAGTGTCGTTGTGTCGGCGGGAAATGCAGTCTGGACGGGCAATCAGCCCACTACTGCTTGGTTATTGGCTCGATTGTCCTTGGCTGCTTTGCGTGGACAGAGCAATGTCATGTTTCGCTTCAACTTCTTAAGCAACGCCAACAATATCCGAGGAGAAGGTTTTGCCATCGACGAGTTGGCGATTATCAATCCTACGAATGCCTATATCGGCGAAGTAAGCTTTGAACCGAGTTATGACTGTAATACGGTTACGCATTATGTGGCGATTAGTATCCCTAATGATTCATTGGCATCGAGCGCGGCAATTATATACCGCAATGCAACAGGTTTGCGTAATGCAACGGCCACCTTCAGTCCTAGTTTAGGGGCTTATACGGGCACCATCCCTCGTTCGGGCATTGGTGAAGCGGTCGAATTTTATGCCGTGGTCTATGGCGTAAATGGTCAACAAGATACCAGTGCCTTGTATCGTTTTGTAGATGGGGCTATAAGGCCTGATTTAGGTCCTGACCGCAATATCAGCCCAGGCACCAATCTAACTTTATTGGATGGTTATATGTATGATAACCGCCTCGAAGTGGCAACAGGTGGCACCATAAGTGGGGGTAAAATCCGGTTTGAAGTTGAGGCAAGACGAACAGGTTTGTTAACTGCTATGGATGTCCGACTGGCACGCCGAAATACAGTGAATATCCGTTTTGGCGAATATTTTGCAACTGTACCAGCTGAATACCGCCTGGCGCTTGCCGGAACAAAAGCCGGCGCATTGCCCGATCCCAATGGTTTAACTCAGGTAACTTTTACAACGCCTTTGTTATTGGTCAAAGGCAAACGATACACCTTCGAGATTGAAACGCCCGATACAAGCGGTTTGCTTTTAGGTGCCGGAATAGCTACATCTATGGTAGCGGCCAGCGACAGCAATGCATTCGTTTATCATGGTCAACGTTTCCAATCTCCAAATACCCCAGCTGTGGGTTTTGCCATTATGAACGGTGCCTTGCTTTTCGAAGACCCGCTTGATAGTGTGGTTTGGGTAGAAAACAATATCCGTCTAGGTAATGGCAAAATGCTTGCCCTCAACGTGACTCAAAATCGCCAGATTGTACTCGAGATTCATTCTCCGAATTGTAGTCTGGCTGATACGGTGAACTTCTTCGTAGCAGGTGCAGAACCATTCATGAAACGTATCATTAGCCCAGTTACCAACCCGAATACGGGTCCTCTGCCTTATCCAATCGAGATTGAAATTGGCAACCGTGGTGCCGCAGCAACGGTAAGCTTTAATGTAGCCTATCGGGTAAATACGGGAAACCTTGTAACCAACACGGTCACAGCTGTAATACAGCCCGGTGATTCAGCTCGTTATACATTTACTGCACCACACATTTTTATTGCTGTAGCGAATAACCTGTGTGTTTGGATTGTAGGCAGAGACACCCTTTGCCAGCCGGTGAATTTTGCAAGCGCTATACAACAAACCCAGCTTTTGCAACACCGTGCGTATCCGAATCCGGCCGATACACACTTTGAGTTGGAATGGGAAGCGCAAGAAAATCAAACACTCCAGCTCGAAGTTACAGATGCTTTAGGGCGCATCATTTTTCAGCGCATTTTGGCTGCTGATGAAAATCAGATGCGGTTGGAGACCAGTCGATGGCCTGGTGGCTGGTATGCCTACCGAATCATTAGCTCCACCGGCGCGGCCCAAGGTAAGTTTGTGGTAAGACACTAATTTTTATTGAATTTTAATTTGAAGCCCTTCTGATTGAATCAGAGGGGCTTTTATATAAGTTGTATTTTAATATTAAGTACATATTAATTGTTCCCCTATGTTTTATGAAACAAGGTTGCATTTAGGGCGTTTACAGCACATCTAAAATCTCCTTATACATGAAAAAGTCAATTTTATTATTTGCTGCGATCCTATTGTCCGGAAGCTTAACGTTGGGTAGCTGCACCGAAGATGAAGCAACTACGCCAACCCCAGCCAACAATCCACCTGCACAGTCCATTGCCGCCATCGCTCAGGCCGATACGGCATTTAGTTATTTGGTTGCGGCGCTCACTCGTGCCGAATTGGTAACTACCCTGAGCGGAAGTGGTACATTCACGGTATTCGCGCCAACTAATGCTGCTTTCCGTGCATCAGGTATTAGCCTCGACGCCATCAACACCTTGCCAGTTGCTGATTTGACCGAAATTTTGTTGTACCACGTTTTGGGTGCCAAAGTAGAGGCCGCACAGGTTACAACAGGTTACGTAAACACACTCGCCGACGGTCCTGCTGCCAACAGTAAACTTTCTGCTTATGTGTCGACAGCTGCAGGCGTGCGCATCAACAACGCAGCAAGCGTAGTTCAGGCTGATGTACAGGCAAACAATGGTGTTATTCACGTCATCGATCGTGTTTTGATACCTGCTGATATCGCCACACTTGCCAGTGCAAACGCTAATCTCTCCATCGTAATTGGTGCGGTAGCTACCGCAAATTTGACCTCTGCTTTGGTAAATAATCCTACGAACAATGACTTACTCACCTTGTTCGCACCAGAAAACAATGCTTTCACTGTGAGTGGTTTGGACTTAAGCGCAGTAAGCGTTGCTGATCTCACCAACATTTTGCTTTACCATGTGGTATCAGGTAATGTACGTTCAGCAGCTGTGGCTACTGGTATGGTACCAACCTTGAATCCAACTGCAAGCCTTACCATTAACGTAGCCGGTGGTGTAATCACCATCAATCCGGGCACAGGCACAACCAACAATGCTGGTGTAGTAACCGCCGACATTCAGGCCACTAATGGTGTCGTCCACATCATCAACCGTGTGTTGGTACCTTAGTCCTTTCTAGTTAAAACCTAGCAGTAACACACTGCTGAAAGGGGGAAGTTATGCTTCCCCCTTTTTTGTGTTTAAGAAGAATAATTCAATGTAAATGGGGTTGACTTTTTCAAAGAAGTAATTCCAGATAGGTCAGGAATTATTGGGCTACATCTTTCCAACAAACTTCCGTTATTGCTTGCAAAAGCCGATTTTATAGTATATTCGGCAGTTAAACCTGAACAATTTTATGGAAAATTTGGTAAAGAAAGGACATCCAACCGGACTGTGGTACTTGTTCGCCACCGAGATGTGGGAACGCTTTGGTTATTATTTGATGCTGGGTATCTTCTCGTTATACATGCTCGACGGCTGGAACAACGGCGGAATGGGTTTCGATGCGATCAAAAAATCAGACATCTATGGCACCTACCTAGGTTTAGTCTATCTCACTCCCTTCATTGGTGGTTTACTCGCCGACCGGATTTTAGGTTACCGTAGAGCCATTGTCTTGGGTGGTTTGTCGATGTCGGCGGGCTATTTTTTACTCTCGGTGCACGATGTAACCTCTTTTTACCTCGGACTTTTATTCATCATACTCGGTAACGGCTTTTTTAAGCCGAATATCTCTACCCTAGTAGGTAATCTCTACAGTGGCGATGATATGAAGGATAAAAAAGATGCGGGTTACAACATCTTCTATATGGGTATTAACATCGGCGCCTTCATCTGCAACTTTGTGGCGGCTTATATGCGCATCAATTACGGTTGGGGATATGCATTTGCCGCGGCAGGTGTGGGTATGTTAGTAGGAGTAGCCATCTTTTTATTGGGTACCAAACACATCAAACATGTAGATGTCGTGAAGCCACTACAAGCCGGCGATATGTCGACGTTGAGAATTTTCTCCATGACCGTATTGCCCATGTTTGTTTTTGGCATTTTGGGTTACCTCATACCAGGTAACCTGCTAGGAACCGATACCAACGATGCTTTTATTTTTGGTTGTATACCCGTAATTGCTTTTTTTATCTATCTGGCATTTAAATCGGAAGCCAAAGAAAGTCGCGCAATCAAAGCTTTGCTCGCGGCCTTTATGTGTATCATTTTGTTTTTCGCCATCTTCCACCAAAACGGTGATGCACTCACCGTATGGGCCGAAGACCACACCAACCGCGAAATGTCGGAAAGTGTAGCAAGCGTAGCCGATAAAGTAGGCATGGCGCAGGTGGTTGTCAATAATGAGATTGTATCGGCACCGCAAGCCGAATTCGATGCAACCCTAGCCGAAATGCGGGCAAATGAGGCAGCCATGCCAGCCGTTTCCCGTGAAGAAATAAAAGCGAAAGGCGACTATTCTTCGTCTATCGGGCAGCTTGAAAAGTCACGCAAATATTTTACAACACTACCTGCCGATCAAATCCCTGCTCAGGGCGAAAATTTGAAGTTGTATTCCACCGAACTGTATCAATCCATTAACCCTTTTTGGGTGGTGGTGCTTACGCCAGTGGTAGTAGGCATTTTCGGCTTCATGCGCAGCCGAAGGCGCGAACCAAGTACGCCCTCTAAAATCGCTATCGGTTTGGTCATTACCGCCTTATCGGCCTTGGTCATGGTAGGTGCTGTTTTTGCAACCAACGATTTGACAAGCAAAGCCGGTTCGATGTGGCTGATTGCTTCTTATGGCGTGATCACCGTAGGTGAGTTGTGTCTTTCTCCAATGGGTCTGTCGCTGGTGTCTAAACTTTCACCACCGCGTATTACAGCTCTAATGATGGGTGGATTTTTCTTGGCCATTAGCGTAGGCAATAAACTTTCGGGTATGCTGAGTGGCTTATGGGAGACCATCGAGCAGAAAGAAAATTTCTTCTTGCTCAATTTTGCCCTAGTCATGGTGGCAGCTATAGCGTTGATCCTCATGCTTAAATGGATGAATAGCGTGATGCGCGAAAATAACGTCAAATAATAATTTAAAAATAGCAGCAACAAAACCCTCGACAACCGGGGGTTTTGTTCATTTTAGCCCTTTAATATTTTCTATATGCAATTAGAAGCGATTCAAAACTTTGAAGGAAAGTATCCGAAACAACTCTGGTACCTCTTCCTCTCCGAAATGTGGGAACGATTTAGTTTTTACGGTATGCGCGGTATGCTCACCTTCTTTATGGTGAACCAGCTATTCATGGACGAAAAATCGGCCAACCTACAGTATGGCGCAACACAAGCTTTTGTGTACGCTTTTACCTTCATTGGAGGTTTGTTCGCTGACAAAATACTCGGTTTTCAGCGTTCGCTTTTCTGGGGTGGATTACTTATGATCACCGGAAGTTTGATTTTAATGGTAGATCCCAAGGAATTTTTCTTCCTCGGATTAAGCTTTAATATTATCGGAACCGGCTTTTTTAAGCCGAATATCTCGACCATGGTTGGAGCCCTGTACAAAAAAGATGACACCCGCCGCGATGCTGGTTTTTCCCTTTTTTATGCCGGCATCAATTTGGGTGCTTTGTTGGGCGGATATGCATGTATCTCCATCGGCAAAGGCACCTTGATGGCCGGTTTAATTCCAGAAGCCGCCCGTTGGAATGTGGCCTTCGGCCTGGTAGCTCTTGTAATGACCATTAGCTTAATCACCTTCGTTTTTACCCGTAAAAGTATGGGGCCTATCGGTCTGTCGCCTTTTGAAGCAGCCAATGAAGACGCCATCGAGCCGGTTAAAAACAAAAAGAAGTGGCAGGAATATGCCGTATATATTGGCGGACTTTTGTCGATTCCTTTGATCATTAGCATGGTGTCGAATACCCAGTATACCGACTGGTTTATGTATATCATCGGGCCGTTTAGCTTGATTTATCTCTTTTATGAGATGTCGAAACATACCTTTGATGAGGTCAAAAAACTGCTTGCAGCTTTGTTGTTCATCCTCTTTTCGGTGATTTTCTGGGCCATATTCGAACAAGCAGGTGGCTCGCTTAGCCTATTCGCCGCGAATAATCTCGACGACAAACTTTTTGGGGTGATCCAACTTGATCCCAATGGCGTAAATAACTCCGCTAACTCACTTTTTGTAATCCTCTTTGCTCCACTCGTTGGGCTGCTATGGATTTTTATGGCCAAACGAAAAATTGAGCCAAATACTGTCGTGAAATTTGGATTGGGCTTTCTTTTTCTCGGAGGGGCATTCTATATTTTTTATGCCACACGTTTGTTCGCAACGGTTTCTGGTATCGTTTCGCTCGACATCTTCACCTTGGCCTATTTTGTAGTTACCTTAGGTGAGTTGTGTTTGTCGCCTATTGGTTTGTCTATTATGACCAAACTTTCGCCTAAACGCCTACAAGGTATTATGATGGGCATGTGGTTCCTGGCCAGTGCATATGGTCAGTACGTAGCTGGTTTGTTCGGCGCAAGCATCGTATCGGATGTCGAAAACGCTACGGCCATGGACAAGCTCATTTCCTATACCGATGGATACAAACAATTCGCTTTGTATGCCGTCATCGCAGGTGTAGTACTTATCCTTATTTCTCCGCTGATGCGTAAGCTAATGGGTGATGTGAAATAAACCTTGAACTGCATTAAAAAAAAAGGGCCTTTCCAAACGGAAAGACCCTTTTTTTTTGTTGAAAAGCGGTTTCTAGGTGCTTATTTCAGATGGGTTGTTAAGAAATCGGTGATTTTGGTGAATAGCTGCAAGCGGGTATTTCCACCGCCTATACCATGGTTTTTGTCTGAATACGCCATAAAATCGAATTGTTTATTGGCGTTTACCAGCTTTTGAACCATCACCATGCTGTTCTGAAAATGCACGTTGTCGTCGGCAGTACCGTGGATCAACAAATACGGACCTTTGAGTTTATCGGCATGTGAACTTGGACTATTATCGTCATAACCCGCAGCATTTTCTTGAGGTGTGCGCATATAACGTTCGGTGTAAATGGTGTCGTAAAAACGCCAGTTGATCACAGGGGCAACGGCAACGCCAGTCTTAAATACTTCTGCTCCCTTGGTTACGGCAAGTGAACTCATATAGCCGCCGTAGCTCCAACCAAACATGGCGATGTTTTTACCATCTACAAACGGCAGGGTAGCGAGGTATTTGGCGGCATCTATCTGGTCTTCTATTTCATATTTGCCGAGTTGCTGGTAGGTGACTTTTTTGAAGTCACGACCTCGAGCGCCAGTTCCACGGTTGTCAACCGAAACGACTACAAATCCCTGCTGAACGAGATACTGAAAGTACATATAGTATTGGCCAAAGGATTCATCCACAGTCTGACTGCCTGGGCCGCCATAGACAAACAACAATACGGGATATTTTTTCTTCGGGGTCAAGACGTTTGGTTTTAGCATCCAGCCATTCAGATTTACACCACTTGCATTGTCGAAGCTGAAAAACTCTTTTTTGGTCAGTTTGTAAGCCGCCAGTGTTTTTTTTAATTCGGCATTGTCCTGCACCATGCGGATTTGTTTGCCGGTGTTGTCGTTTACCGTTACTACCGTTGGGCTATTAGCATCTGTGTGGTAATTGATAAAATGGCTGAAGTTTTTGCTGAAGGTTGCGTTGTTTTTTCCAGCACTACTGCTGATTTTAGTCATTTCGCTGCCATCGAGCTTCACCTTATAAACCATGCGCGACATTGGATTAGGCGCTGCAGCCTGGAAATAAACCATGTCGTGGGCTTCATCTACACCATAAAAACTAGTTACGTCCCAATTGCCCTTGGTTACAGGGCCAAGGGCTGCTCCGCTCAGATCGTAGAGATAGAGGTGTTTATAGCCACTTTTTTCGCTGCTCCAGATAAATTTTTTGCCATCCGATAAAAAGGTGAGGTCATCGCCAACATCCACCCAAGCATCGTCGGTTTCGGTTAAAATTACCCGGGTGCTACCATCGCGTGCATCTACCAAAACAAGTTCTAGTTTGTTTTGGTGGCGGTTGAGCCGCTGAAACCAGGCTGTATTAGCCGCTTTGGTCCAGCCGGCACGGGCTACATATTCACTCCCTTCGCCGACTTCAATTTTGCGTGTGGTTTTGGCGTCGACACTATAAAGATGTAAAGTTACACTTGCATTTTTTTCGCCAGCTTTCGGGTATTTAAAAGTGAAATTGGTAGGGTAGAGGCCGTCATAAATCGGCATCACAAATTCTGGGACTGCTTTTTCGTCGAAACGATAAAAGAAGATGTTTTTACTGTCGGGCGACCAGAAAAAAGCCCGTGTAAAGCCAAATTCTTCTTCATATACCCAGTCGGTACCGCCGTTGATAATTTCGTTTTGCTTGCCATCGAAGGTAAACTGTGTTTCACTACTGCTTACCAGGTCTTTGATAAATAGATTGTTTTCACGCATGAATCCCACCTTTTTTCCATCAGGGGAGAAGGTAGCGTAAGCCTGTTTTCCATTGGGCGATAGGGCTTTCAGACTTTTGCTTTTTTTGTCGTAAACGAAATTGTTTTCACGACTTGAGTAACGGTATATCTGCTCTGCTTCGGTACTTAACAGAAACATCGATTCATCGGCATTGGGCGTGTAGCTGCCAAAGCTGATGGGTTGGCTGCTGTCTTGCGGAGTGAGCCAAACTTGCTTGAGGAGAGTGTCTATCGCTTTCCCACTCGCAAAATCATATAAAACAAGGGCTTGCGCCGGTTGATATACTACAGACGCATAGGTTTTACCATCCTTCATGGGATTTACCCCATAAAGCGATTTCGCATTAAACTTGCCGCTGGCTACAACATCTTTTAAAGTCAGTTGTGTAGCAGCTGAAGTAGACTTGGGTTGGGCAACAGTGGTAAGACTAAGGCCTGTAAGCAATAGACCTGTCAGGAGAAGACGCATCATAGAATCAAAGTTTAACGCTCTAAATTACAGAAATGAGCGTTTGTGTGGCTATGAAAAGGTAGGAGATTGGCGAATATTCATATTGTGTAAAAGCGGTGCATTAATACCGCAGTTCATGTTTTACATTTGCCCATTCCATTTGTATGAAACAATACCACGACCTCATGCGCCATGTGCTCGATACTGGCGCAAAAAAAGAAGACCGCACAGGCACAGGTACGCTCAGTGTTTTTGGCTACCAAATGCGTTTTAATTTGCAGGAGGGTTTTCCCATGGTTACCACCAAAAAACTGCATTTACGATCCATATTACACGAGTTGCTCTGGTTTCTGAAAGGTGAAACCAATACCGCATACCTCAAAGAAAACGGCGTAAGCATCTGGGACGAATGGGCCGATGCCCAAGGCGAACTAGGCCCTATTTACGGCTACCAATGGCGCAGCTGGCCTACCGCCGACGGCAGACACATCGATCAAATTAGTCAGGTCATTCATGCCCTAAAAAATAATCCAGATTCCAGGCGCATCATCGTTTCTGCCTGGAACGTGGGCGAAATCGAACACATGGCCTTGCCGCCTTGTCATGCCTTTTTCCAGTTTTATGTCGCGGATGGCAAACTAAGCTGCCAACTTTATCAAAGGTCGGCAGATATTTTTATAGGCGTGCCATTCAACATCGCCTCCTACGCCTTACTTACGTTGATGGTCGCGCAAGTTTGCGGACTCCAGCCCGGTGATTTTATTCACACTTTCGGTGATGCACATCTCTACATCAATCACCTCGAACAAACCGAACTACAGCTCAGCCGCGATTTCAGGCCGTTGCCACAGATGAAAATTAATCCTGCTGTGAAAAATATCTTCGATTTCAAATTTGAAGATTTTGAATTGGTAGATTACAATCCACATCCGCACATTAAAGCGCCGGTAGCGGTATAATTCTAAATTGGGGTTTCGTGCGTTCAATTCCACTATAGCCAGAATTTGGGTGGCTTAATTTTAGTTTTTTATTTGTTGTATTCATTGGCTTTTATACGAACTAATGGTGTGGATTAGCTTAATTATTTCGATCGTTTTTTTGTTCAGCCTGCCTGTTGTGGGCCAAAATATACAAATCAAACTAAAAGTAGAACCGTCACCTTTGCCCAACTACTTTGTATTAAAAAATAAACCGGACACCATTTTTGCTAAAGTTGGTTTTCAAAAGTACAAGCTGCAAAATGGCCAATATTTTGAAGTCAAAATAAAAACGGCAAAGGCTAAAAGGTCTTTACAAAAGACGAATTAGAGAATATCCCTTCATTTCGGATGAATGGTTATGTAGGCTACCGTCACGCTTTTGATCAGGGCAAAACAGAAAATCTAACCGTATTAACCGATGGTTCGTTTATCCTCATGCGCAAGGTGGTTTATATGGAATGCGAAACGGATGAAGACATAGAAATGTTGAAAACTGAAGTTTTCTATTGGCGGCACCGGGGTAACTTGATATAAATCGACCTACAACAGCTGAATCGGTCTGTGAATCGGCTTACAAACCGTTGCGCTACTCAATCCCCAGAAAAAACTATTTCTAACCAAGACGGCCTGATAAAGCTAACCGTATTAATGAATCAATACGCCGAATGTTCTGCCCGGTTGAATTGGTGCGGTTTACTTTTTGGTTTGTGATAAAAAGACAGAAAAGCTGAAACGTTCAAGTCTAGATTCTTGTAATTTTAACTTCCGCGAGAGCGGAATCGCATTGCCGAGTGGCGCAATTTTAAATTTTACATTTTGAATTCAATCATAGTTGCAGCAGCCCTAAACAACGCCATAGGTGGTAACAACGACCTGCTTTGGCGTATACCCGAAGACTTAAAACGCTTCAAGGCCTTAACCATGGGGAAAATGTGCATCATGGGCCGTAAAACTTTCGAAAGTATCGGCAAAGCCTTACCTGGCAGACGATTTGTGGTTATCACTCGCGATTTGACATATAAAGCAGCAGATTGTGTTGTCGTTTCAACCTTAAACCATGCCTTCGCTTTGGGTAAAGACGAAGCGGAAATCATGATCTTGGGCGGTGGCGAAATTTACCACCAAGCCTTGCCCTTTACCGATAAAATATACCTTACCCGCGTACGCGCAGAATTTGACGGCGATACCTTTTTTCCAGAATTGTCCGATGACATTTGGTTGGAAATCGAAAAAAGCGCGGTACTGGAAACAGAAGCTGGACTGAAATACCAGTTTATTGATTTGGTGCGAAACTAACCAATCGTTTTCAGCAGGTAATCTGCCGCCATTCCGGTAAAAATGGCTAAACCGAAGCTGATAAGCGTCCCCACGAGTATATATTCAGTTAATCTTCTGTCTTTGGCGCGTTTCAAATCGCCAAAACGAAATACAGATTTGGCAGCTAGTAGGAAACCAATAGCTTCCCAGTGATTGGTCATGATAAAGACAAAGACCAATATCCGTTCGATTATGCCAATGTACTGGCCAGCATTTGCTAGGGTTTTGTCGCCATCTTTATCTGCAGAAGGCGACCAAATGGCAAGTACTTGTTTGAGTACAATAGAAATAGGGTAGCTGATGAGCACAAGAGCTGTGACATAAATTAAAATGCGCTGCTCACTTACTTCGTCGAATTGTAGCCTTGGGTTTTCAAAAATTAGCCAACAAGCCAGCAAACTAAGCAGATGCAGTATCTGATCAATAAAAAACCAACTCCGTTCTGTTTTTTCTGCTTGAAAATAGAGTTTTGCCAAATCTATAAAGTAGTGAAGGAGCAGGAGGCTTAGCGCCAATTGCCAACTGCTTGTGAGTGCAAAAACACTTAATCCATGCACCAAAACATGTAAATAGAGCTTTGGAGATCTAATCTTAAGCCGCTTCTTCTCTTTTACCCAGCTCGTAGGCTGCAATAAAAAGTCACCAATCAAATGCGCTAGCAACAATTGGAGGAGCAATGTCATGACCTGAGTTTTTGGACTTTTACGCGATATAAATCATCAAGCTCCACCAGTTCAGCCATGCGGCCACGTTGGAGCCGCTCACTAACGGTATGTTGTTTTATATGGAGCTGTTGTCCCAATTCAGTTTGTGTTGCATCCGGATATTGAAGATAAATAAAAACTGCTTTCGCCGAAACAACCGACCAATTATCCATCGTAATAGAAGCAAACTTTAGTAACAGATTAAAAGTATTGTCGAAGTCGGGAGAGGAGCTTTTAAGCGCAAGTTTAAGTTTTTCCTGTTTTAACGACTCAAACTTTTCCCCTGAATTAAAAAATGCACTACCACTGCTTTCGGCAAGGCGGGTAGCCGAATAATTTTTTGTGCCTATGCCAATGGCCATTCTCACATCTAACCCAGATATGCCTTTTATCAATGCTTTGATACAAAACACGAAGCGCAAAGTTTCTCGCGGGTTTTTGATTTCCAGCTGAAAGCTATCTCCACGGAATATTTCCCAGTGGGTGTATTCGTCACCTACACTTTGAAACAGCGTTTTTAAGGGGTTTAGCCAAAGCGCTGGACTTTTTTGTCTGCGCGATGCAACGATATCACCAGTTATTATACCTACCATTTGATTATCGGCTTTAAAGACGATAATCAAATTTATCGCTTTTATTGACGATACCAAAATATAATTATCGTCTTAAAACACGATAATTGCTATTATCGTCTTAAAACACGATAATCTTGATTATCGTTTAAATAGACGATATACCAAGAGGAAATATCGGCAATTTGTTGCCTAATTGTTATGAATAAGAAGCGTTATCACAATATTTTCCTTGTCTTTCCAATCCCACTGGGCGGTGGAGTGGCTGCGTTAATGCACATCATACATCACGTTTTGGTAGAGCCGAGGGCTATCATTTTCAGAATTTCACGGCACATATTTACAAAACCGGTGTCAGTTTCTATGGCCACTGATAATAAATCATCGATTTTGCCAAAACCACTTCCAGAAGCTGTAAGGTGAATTGTACTGCCTTTTTGTAGGGAATCAATTTTTCTGAAGCCTTTCTATGCGCCACCAGCTGCTTTAATGCCAAGGAACTCTTTCATTTCGCTGTGTTTCAAGTGTTATACAAAACAAAAAGAGCTAATGGAAAAGCCAAGATCAAAATAGTACGAACCAAAAAGAGCTATTTTGACATTTATTTACCGGTTGAAAACCCTAGCTTTTTGCCGGTGATAATGCCGGCATTGCCATTTTCGAAAATTTTCTGCGCCAGACTCACCTCATGGACAGCCTCAAAAGGAGGGGTAACCAAGTCGAATTGAAGCGCGTAAAGCATACTGGTTTCAACCAGGGCACACAGTTTTTCTTCGTCGAGTTCTTGATTGGCAAAATCACCGAATAAAAAGCCGAGTTGTTTTTTGCCTTCTACAAAAAAGTGGTTTTCATAGTTAACAAATACCCGCCCGATGAGGTGACCTACATCATTTAGGCGGTTGTATTTATAACTGTCTGACAGGAAGTTGTAGATGTCTATTTTACCGCAAAAAGCGCGGTTCGGGTCATGTTGGACGTAAGGTGTTTGATGAATAAAGTGCTTGTGGTCAAACGAAAACACATTACTATGCATGTTAAATACCAGCGTATCCCCAGAGAATTTTAGCTCGCACTCGAATAAACTGCGGTCGTTAAAACGTATTTCTACATCCGGATTAGCGATGGCCATGCGGCCATCTAAATCGACTTGGATTTTTTGCAGCAATTCTTTCAGCTGCTCAAAGCGCATCAGCGTATTGCGATATATAGCTTGTTTTAAGCCCGATTTGTGCTGTAGCAGCTCATAAATCTGTTCTCTTTTTTCACTCATTTTAATAGGCTTTAGCAAATAATACCCTTTGGGTGGAAGGTTGACCTGACAAAATGCACTTTCCTGCTTCTATTGTATTGTTCAAAGGAATACAACGGATAGTGGCTTTGGTCATTTCTTTGATTTTAGTCTCCGTTTCCGGCGTGCCATCCCAATGTGCAGCGATGAAGCCACCTTTATTATCAAGCAAGTCCACAAACTCTTCCCAGTTGTCGGCTTTGTGGGTCATCTCCCTGCGGTAATCTACGGCTTTCTGAAAAATGTTTAGCTGGATTTTTTCGAGCAAATGCAGGACTTTATCACCAATGTCGGTGGTTTGCAGGCTTTCTTTCTCACGGGTGTCGCGGCGAACCACCTCTACTGTGCCGTTTTCGAGATCGCGCATTCCCATAGCAATGCGCACAGGTACACCTTTCAGCTCATATTCGGCAAATTTCCAACCTGGACGGGCTTTTTCGTCATGGTCGAATTTTACCCGTATGCCTTTGGCTTCGAGTTCTTTTTTTAGTTTTTCACCGGCAGCATTCAGCTGAGCTACACTTTCTTCGCCTTTGTAAATGGGTACAATAACAGCTTGGATAGGCGCTAATTTCGGCGGAATCACGAGGCCGTCATCGTCGCTATGGGCCATAACCAGTGCACCCATCAGACGGGTAGAGACGCCCCAGCTGGTAGCCCAAACGAAGTCGCGGCCACCTTCAGCATTGGCGAATTGTACGTCAAAAGCTTTCGCGAAATTCTGCCCTAAAAAGTGTGAAGTACCTGCCTGCAGTGCCTTACCGTCTTGCATCAATGCTTCGATGCAATAGGTGTCAATGGCACCGGCAAAACGTTCGTTGGCAGTTTTTACGCCTTTGATGACCGGCACACCCATCCATTCCTCGGCGAAAGTGGCGTACACCTCCAACATTTTACGCGTTTCTTCGATAGCTTCCTCGGCGGTAGCATGGGCGGTATGACCTTCTTGCCAAAGAAATTCAGTTGTCCGTAAAAATAGCCGGGTGCGCATCTCCCACCGCACCACATTTGCCCACTGGTTGATGAGTAACGGCAGGTCACGGTAGCTTTGAATCCAGTCGCGGTAGGTATTCCAGATGATTGTTTCTGAGGTAGGCCGGACAATGAGCTCCTCCTCTAGTTTGGCATCGGGATCGACTACAATACCACCTTCGCCATCGTTTTTTAGGCGATAGTGAGTTACCACTGCGCATTCTTTTGCGAAACCCTCCACGTGGGCGGCTTCTTTATTAAAAAACGACTTGGGGATGAATAAAGGAAAATAAGCATTGCTGTGCCCCGTATCTTTAAACATCTGGTCGAGGGCACGCTGCATATTTTCCCAGATGGCATAACCATAGGGTTTAATCACCATACAGCCGCGCACAGCTGAATAATCGGCAAGGCCGGCTTTGATTACAAGGTCGTTATACCACTGAGAATAGTCCTGACTGCGTGGCGTGATTTCTTTGGCCATGAATTTTTTTAAGTTTTGGAATGGATATTGTCGTATAAAGTTTTGTCACCCGCGAACAAAGATAGCCACATTCAACGTTATGGTTAAAGCAGATCAACTAAAGAGGAGGATATCATGAAAAATTGGCCCATTGCAAGCATACTGATCGCATTACTCGTCCTTTCGGCCTGTAATCCGACCAGCCGCTTCGCACAACAGCGATACGACGACGACCTCTATTACGTATCGAGTGGTGAAGCCGCCCTACGCACTGATGCTGCGCAGGCACAACGCCCTACAGCCAAACGTCCCACTTCTACCTTTGAAGAATACCAAAGCGGACGTACCTACGACGAACAATACGCCAACGAAGAATACGATCAGAATTACGATCAAAATTACGATCAAAATAGCGATCGCTACAATGAACGGGATTACAGCCGTAATCTCGACCGGTACAACGACCCAATGTGGTATGACCCTTCTTTTGGAATGGGTTTGGGTATGGGCAACAGCCCGACCATGGGCGGCTATTGGGGCATGCGCAGTTATATGTTGTTTAACCCTTATTTTCCTCCTTTTTGGTCGATGCGCCCGGGTTGGGATCTCTCTTTTGGTTTCGGTGGCGGCGGTTTCGGTATGGGTTTCGGCGGTGGCGGTTTCGGTATGGGTTTCGGCAACCCTTGGATGGGTGGCTTCTACGATCCTTTTTATAGCCCCTTCTACAATCCATGGAACAACCCTTGGAACGGCGGCGGTTGGGGAGGAGCAGGCGACTGGGGCACATCTTCCGGACCGGCCATTCCACGTCAACCTGTACGAAATAACCGAATAGGCAGCGCTACTCCGCCGCGTCCACGTTCAGTATTCACTACGCCACGCAGCACTACGGCAAATCAAGCACCTAACTCAAGGATTAGTCCTACAGGCAGAAATGAAGGCACGCCAGCATCCCGCCAGCCAAATAATCGGGTGAATCCAGGCCAAACGCAACCAAGTCGGCAGCCGGAAAACACGCCTGGTCGTCAACCTAGCAATCGGGTAAACCCGGGGCAAACGCCGCCAAGACGTCAGCCTTCTAATGCGCCACCAACACGTGTAAATCCGAGTAGGAAACCAGACAGCCGGGGTGGTTTCAATCGACCAAGCACACCAAGCACACCTAGCAGGCCAAGTACAACTCCTTCCACCCCACCATCGCGGGGCAGTTCGCCTGGCTATACGCCACCCAGTAGGGGAGGTGGTAGCAGTGGCACCACACCTTCGGGTGGTGGTGGAAGTCGACCATCTGGTGGCGGTGGTAGCAGACCAAGGTAAAATTGCAACGTATGAAACGGATAATAATAATCGCAGGGCTTCTACTGTTCGGTACAGGCCGAGTACAAGCCCAAAATGAAATAGATCTACTCAATCTGGCGCTCAACCGCCACAGTCCGAGTGCACGTATGGCTGCAATGGGTGGTGCATTTAACGCTCTTGGTGCCGATGCAGGCGCATTAACACTGAACCCCGCTGGTTTAGGGAGCTTCCGGCGCTCGTCGGTGACCTTGACACCCGGTCTGAATTTTACAGCTAGCAATGGGAGTTATCTCAGTAGCGCCGACAACGACCAAGCCGTAGGCGGGTATATTGGTCAGCTCGGTTACGTTTATAGTCAAGATTTAAGTAAACGGTATGGTGGCGGCTCATCTACATGGAAATATGTGAACTATGGCTTTACCATAAATCGCACAAATAATTTCCTGAATAACCAACGGTACAAAGGGGTGAATACCGACCACAGTTTGGTGGATTTATTTGTGCAAGAAGCCAATTCCGACCCTAACGTTTTTCGGCCGGACGACTATCCTTTTACTGCTGCTTTGGCAAACATTACGGGATTAATATATCCGAGTGTACCCGGTAACAACTCCAGCGTTTTTATGGGCATCGTGCCCAATGCAGGAGTTGAACAAAGTGGCCGTTTGCGCACCCGGGGAGCTACCAATGAATATTCTTTTTCGGTGGGTGCAAATTATAATAATATGCTCTTTTTGGGAGGTTCTGTTGGCTTAGTTTCGACCACCTACTCGCTGGTAAACAACTATACCGAGCGCGACCACATGGACACCATCTTTGATTTTAAGAATTTCACCTACCAACAATCGCAGTTTGTAAATGCCGACGGAGCCGTAATTAAACTCGGCGCTATTTTACAGCCGGTGGAATGGTTGCGCTTGGGCTTATCCTACGAATCGCCGACTTGGTATACTGTGAGTGACGACTACCAAACAAAAATTGATGCGAACTACGATTCTGTGCCGGTTTTCTCCACGGCTGCATCGCCTTTATTTACCCCATTTACCTATAGGTACAACAAGCCCGGCCGTATCACTGCAGGTATGGCTTTTCTCTTTGGCGCTACTGCTTCACTTTCGATTGATTACGATTACATCAACTACAGCAATATGAAAGTTGAAGCGTTGAATGACGTTTTTGCTGAACAATGGGCCGCCAATCTCAATAATACGGTGCGGTCGACCTTTAAAAGTACCAGCAATGTCCGCATCGGGGGTGAGTATATTTATGGCCCCATGGCATTTCGCGCAGGCTTCGCCTATTGGGGCAGCCCGTATCAGAAAGGTGTAAATACCGGAGGTGCTGATTACAGTCGACTCGATTATACCGCCGGCGCAGGCATCAAATTAGGTAAAGTTGGCGTGGACCTTTCCGTGGTTCACAACCGTACCAAGGGGTACTGGCTGCCGTATTATATCGACGGTCGGACTACCTACGACGTGCAATTCCGCAACTACCAAACCATGGTCCAAGCTACCATGTCCTTTAGGCTCGATTAAAGCTCCAGTTCCAAGTTCAACCGGGCATTTTTGAGTTCGGCGAGGGTTTTGAAATCTTTCTTTTTTTCGGCCAGAATAATGCCTTTATCGTAGGTGCTTAGGGCATTTTTTATATCATTGCATGCCGTATATAAGCTGGCCAGTTGATAATATACAGCGAGGTAATCTGCGTCTATTTCCAATGTTTTGTGCAGCCAGCTGATGGAATCGAGGAAAGCTTCGGATTTCCGGTATTCCATGGCGAGGGCATAACAGCTAAAGGCATCGGCACCTTGCTGTTCTATAAGCTTGAACAATTGCGTAATCCTGGGGTTATCTTTTGCTGACGACATTGGTTTTTGTCTTAACTTTGTATTCTTATTTTCAACAGCGAAATTAACTTTTTCGAGTATATATGAAGATTCTTGTCTGTATCAGCAACGTGCCCGACACGACGACGAAGATCACCTTTACGCCCGACAATAAAGCCTTCAACAAGGCCGGCGTACAATACATCATTAATCCGTACGACGAATTGGCCCTTACCAAGGCCCTTGAGTTGAACGAAGCTGCGGGTGGCGGCACAGTGACCGTTATTCATGTGGGTGCGGTTGATACCGAAGCCAATCTCCGCAAAGCCCTTGCCGTAGGTGCAGATGATGCTGTACGCATTGACGCAGAACCGACCGATGCTTTTTTTGTGGCCAATGAAATTGCTACATATGCCAAGGACAAAGGTTTTGACATTGTTTTCACTGGCCGAGAGTCGATTGATTACAACGGTGGTCAGGTGGGCGGCATGGTTGCAGAGCTTTTGGATTTGCCCATGGTGAATGTGATTAACAGCATCACTTTGGCAGGTAGTACTGCTACAATTGAGCGTGATATTGATGGTGGCCGAGAAGTGGTACATGTAGATACTCCGTTCGTTGTAAGTGCACAAAAGGAGCTCACAGAACCGCGTATCCCGAATATGCGGGGTATTATGATGGCACGCAGTAAACCTTTGCAGGTAATTGCCCCATCGGCCACAGAAAAACGCACTGAAATTAGTCAGTATCAGGCGCCACAGGCCAAGGCCGGTTGCAAATTCATCGACGCCAACGATGCAGAATCGCTCATTCAACTCCTCCACAACGAAGCCAAAGTCATTTGATATGTCAGTACTTGTATTTGCAGAAAATAGCGGTGGTCAATTCAAAAAAGCCACCTTCGAAGCCGTTAGTTATGCTGCAGCTGTTGCCGCATTAAGTGGCAGCGAGCTTACAGCCATTGTGCTAGGTACCATCGCTGGTGATGCCCTCTCGGCTTTGGGTACTTATGGTGCCGACAAAGTGATTCACATTAGCGATGCCAGCCTCAACACGTTCGAAGCGCATGCTACTGCCAAAGCCATAGCTGCTGCTGCGGAAGCTGCCGGTGCCAAAACCGTCGTTATCTCCAACAACTATTCAGGCAAGGCCTTGGCGCCGCGCTTAAGTGTTAAATTAAAAGCTGCCCTAGCAACAGGTGCAGTAGCTGTACCTACTGCTGATGGCAATAGTCTTACAGTGCGTCGTACGGTATTTTCCAACAAAGGTTTTGCCGATCTCACGTTAAACAGTGACCACAAAATTATTTCCCTCACACCCAACAGCCACAAACTGGTGGAACTCAACAAAGCTGGTACCCTCAGCACATTACCGAATCCGGTAGTTGCAGCTGATTTTAAAGCAAAAACTGTCGAGCTAAAGAAGGTAAGTGGTAAAATTCCATTGACCGAAGCCGAGTTGGTAGTTTCGGCAGGCAGAGGAATGAAAGGCCCTGAAAACTGGGGTATGATTGAAGAGATGGCTGAATTGCTTGGTGCAGCAACCGCATGTTCTAAGCCTGTATCTGATTTGCATTGGCGCGGTCACGAAGAACACGTTGGTCAGACGGGTATCACCATCAAACCTAATCTATACATAGCAATCGGCATATCCGGTGCCATTCAGCACTTGGCTGGCGTGAGCGGCAGCAAGGTAATTGTAGCCATCAATACAGATAAAGAAGCGCCGTTTTTCAAAATTGCCGACTACGGTATTGTAGGTGACGCCCTTGAAATAGTACCTAAACTCAACGCGGCTATAAGTAAATTTAAGGCTGCCAACTAAGGTGGCCTTCCTTTCATCTTGCAGCCCGTGGCATGAAAAAAATTGAGCTCGAAGTAATCGCCCTTTCCGAAAGTTCGGCCGCCGGCAATACTTTCGCCATTATTTTGGGCGAAAAAAACGGCAATCGTCGACTCCCTGTCATTATAGGGTCGTTCGAAGCTCAGGCCATTGCTATCGAGCTTGAAAAAATGAAGTCGGTGCGGCCGCTTACTCACGATTTATTTAAAACACTTTCGGATGCCTTCGACATTAGGCTAGAGGAAGTGATAATAGCAGAGCTGAAAGAAGGCATATTTTTCGCTCGATTGATGTGCCGCAGTCACGATGAACTTCGCGAAATTGATGCACGCACCAGCGATGCCATTGCATTGGCGCTGCGTTTTAATTGCCCTGTGTATACGTATGAACCTATACTCGAAAGTGGAGGTGTGGTGATGGAACAGGACGGGCAGATTGCTGGTATGGTAATTCCTTCTTCTGCGTCGACTGAGCCCGTTGTTGCGAAATCGAGCTGGTCGGGTAAAAATATGGATGAGCTCGAGAAACTGCTCGCCGAAGCCTTGCATAACGAGGATTACGAAAAGGCGGCGAAAATTAGGGATGAGATTGATAAACGCAAAAGCTCCTGAAGTCGGAAATTTCCCTATTTTTCGCCTCCAACCCGTTCAACAACTGGTTTTTTAATGACTACAACCTATGATGCAAATCTTGAATGGCCTGTTGGGCATTGTTGCCATTGTTGCGATTTTATTTTTGCTATCCACGAGCCGTAAAAACATCAATTGGCACACCATAGGTATGGCGCTGGCCTTGCAGCTCAGCTTTGCTTTTCTGGTGATTAAGGTAGGCGTAGTGAAATCGGCCTTTCAGTTTTTGTCGGGATTTTTTGTGCGCTTGCTCTCATTTACCCAGGCGGGGTCCGAATTTCTCTTCGGCTCGTTGATTACTAATATCGATTCCTTCGGTTTTATCTTTGTTTTTCAGGTGTTGCCTACCATTCTCTTTTTTGCAGCGCTGACTTCGGCTTTGTACTATTTCGGGATACTGCAGAAGGTAGTTTTTGCTTTTGCTTGGGTGATGAACCGTTTGATGCGATTGTCGGGAGCGGAGAGTTTGGCCGCCTCAGCGAATATTTTTTTGGGACAAACCGAAGCACCCTTGCTCATCCGGCCTTATATCGAGCGTATGACCAAATCGGAAATCATGGCACTCATGACGGGTGGTATGGCCACCATTGCCGGCGGGGTGTTAGCGGCGTATATTGGCTTTTTAGGGGGTACGGATCCGGTGCAACAGCAGCTGTTTGCCACTCATTTGTTATCGGCATCTATCATGGCCGCGCCGGGGAGTTTGCTCGCCGCTAAACTATTGGTCCCCGAAACCGAACCTTTTGACAAAGAGCTCAAGGTGAACAAAGAAAATATCGGTTCTAATGTGCTTGAAGCCATCTCTAACGGTACCTCCGACGGACTAAAGCTGGCGGTGAATGTGGGTGCGATGTTGCTTGTATTTACTGCGCTTATGGCCATGATGAATTTCATTTTCAAATCAGTCGGTGAATTGACGGGTATAAACGATATTATCGTGAGTGCCACTTCGGGTAAATACGAAGGACTGACTTTACAATACATACTTGGCAATGTGTTTGCGCCTATTTCGTGGCTCATCGGAGTGAGGGGAGATGACGTGCTGTTGATTGGTCAGCTGCTGGGAGAGAAGACCGTTCTAAACGAATTTTTCGCTTATTCTACGCTGGCTGGCATGCGTGAAGCTGCTGCTTTTTCCGATCCGCGGTCGATAGTTATCGCTACCTATGCCTTGTGTGGTTTCGCCAATTTTGCATCCATCGGCATACAGATTGGCGGGATAGGCTCGTTGGCTCCTAGCAAACGCGCTCAACTTTCATCCTTAGGTATACGGGCATTGATAGGTGGTACAGCGGCCTGCCTGTTGAATGGTGCTATTGCTGGTATGCTTATATAATATGTTGGCCGATTCAGTTTTTTTGAACATCTTGGAATAAATGCAAACCCCTATTATGAAAAAAATATACGTATTACTCTGTTTTAGTCTGCTCTTGACATTACCAGCCTTAGCCCAAAAAAGCTGGAGTGCAGCTCAAGCCGATAAAAAATGCGAGCTAGTGGTACATTATCTCGACAACTTCCCTTTTGCCTATACCAATGAAAGTGGCGAGCTTACTGGTATCGAAATTGATATTATTGGGCAGTTCAGTAGCTGGCTTAAAAAAGTCAAGGGTTTCACCGATGTTCAGGTGGTTTATTTGCCTTACACCGATTTTGCAAAGGTTTACGAAGACACACGGGCTGCAAGTGGTGCCCATATTGGTCTGGCTTCGGTTACCATCACCAAAGAAAGACAGCAAGAAGTGAGTTTTTCGGCGCCGTATCTTAAAAATATTTCTCTCCTCATCTCTAATACCGAAATTCCGTCCTTGCGTGAATACGACGATATCTCCAAAACCTTCGCCGAAATGACGGCTGTGGTGAACCGGGGCACTATACTCGAAAAGCAGTTGATGGATATCAAGAAGAAGCATTATCCCAATATGCGGGTAACCTATGCCGATAGGCCTGCTGATGTGGTGAAGCTGGTTGCGGAGAGTAAATCGAAATATTACGGCTATGTAGACTTGCTCACCTACTGGGCTTATCTAAAACAACAACCTGCCAATCTCAAAATTCACCGTGTCGCTACCATCGACGCACAACGTTTTGCTTTTGTGTTGCCTAAAAACAGCGATTGGAAGCTGGCTTTTGCAGAATTTTTCGAATCGGGTTTTGGCTTCACGGCCACCGAAGCGTATGCCGACATACTGGAAAAGCACTTGGGGTATGAAGTGCTTAAATCGGTAGAATTGTACTGAACCTATTCCAGCGCTATGAATTACGGGCTGTCTCTTCACGGAGGCAGCCTTTTTTCGTTTGAAAGTATTCAGTCTGTTGCGTTGCGGCAAAACAGTTCGTTACGCACTTTCGACCGTTCGCACCTATAATCCGACGCTTCTGGGCAAATGAATAGTTTGGTGGTGCAACCTAATGCAACTTTATATCGTCAAACCCATACAGACCCAACAAAACCCTATTATGAAAACACTACTTCGATTGATTTTTGTGCTGAGCTTCAGCCTACTTGCAACTAGCCCCCTTTATGCTGGAGGTGACGAAAAAAACAGCATCAGCCACCAGGAAATGGCCATCCAAAAAATGTGGAAACAGCTGAACCGCAGCATCCGCCTCGAAACAGCTTTTTGCATCCCTGGCCTTGATGTAAGGGTAGAAGCCCAATTTCTGGTGAAAGACGATGGCACGATTGAGGTGCTCGAAATTACAGGTGCCGAAGCTGAACTTAGCTCGAGTCTCAAGCGCCAGCTCCAAGCCTTGCAGCTTACGGATCCATTTTGGATCGCAAATCAAACCTATATCGTGCCCATTCATTTACGTTACCGTTAAAATCCACACCCAACTATTCCTTTCGAAAGGCCGTTTCTTCCCAGAAATGGCTTTTTTCGTATAAAAATAGCTTCTCCTAAAAAGTGCTTTCTCCCTTGCGTTGTGATGCGTAGGTTTAATTTATGAACCGCCTCTTTTTCGCCTTGCTGTTTTTGCCTTGTTTGGTTGGCGCCCAAAGTGATCCGTTGTCCTACGTAAATCCCTTTATCGGCACAGGCGGTCACGGACACACCTATCCGGGAGCCACAGCGCCTTTTGGCATGGTGCAGTTGAGCCCCGACACCCGCTTAGACGGCTGGGACGGCTGTTCAGCTTATCATTATGACGACAGTATCCTCTATGGTTTTTCGCATACCCACCTCAGCGGCACCGGTGTAAGTGATTATGGTGATTTATTGCTCATGCCGGCGCTGAAAGGACCGGACACGACCAGCGACTACCCTTATAAAGCTATTTTTAGTCATGCTGATGAGGTAGCGGAACCGGGTTGGTACCAGGTTCAGCTCAAAAACAACATCACTGTTTCACTGACGGCAACCACTTTTTCGGGTTTTCACCGCTACGCCTATCCTGCATCCGATACCCAGTGGGTGGTTTTGCGTTTTGATCACCGCGACCGTACGATTTCGGCAGTTTTGAAAGCCACGGGCAAACGTACTTTGGTGGGACACCGCCACAGCAAGGCTTGGGCTGAAAATCAAAAGCTCTTTTTTTATCTTGAATTTGACGCAGATGTAGCCCTGTTTGATGCACAGGGGCAGCCCTTTCAGGGCGGAGATCCAGGTAAAGAAATCTGGTTTCGGCTCATTGGGAGGCAAAAAGTTGAAGTGAAAATGAGTTTGTCGGGTGTTGATGAGGCTGGTGCTATGCTTAACCATGGTCAAACGGCTTTTAAGTTCGGTGCTGCCCTGGCCAACACCCAACAAGACTGGCGCAAAGAATTGGGGAAAATTAAGGTAGAAGGCGATATTACTCAGCTCCGCAAGTTTTACACCGCCCTTTACCATACCCAAATTGTACCGAATCGTTTTAGTGATGCCGACGGCTGGTACCGTGGGCTCGACGGCAAACTATACGAAGGCCGCTCGCATACCCAATACACTGTTTTTTCATTGTGGGATACCTACCGCGCAGCACACCCATTATATACGCTCATCGACGAGGCAAGAACCCAAGATTATTTGCAGAGTTTTTTGAAGATGTATGAACAAGCCGGGCATTTGCCGGTGTGGGAGTTGGCTGGTAATGAAACATGGTGTATGATAGGCTACCACAGCGCCTCGGTAATTGCCGATGCGGTACTTAAGGGATTGGTAGATACTACGCTTGCCCGAAAATTGCTCGTGGCCATGACCAAAACCGCCGATGCCAATCGGTATGGTTTGGAGATTTACCGCCAAAAAGGATACCTCGAAATCACCGATGAACCGGAGTCTGTTTCTAAAACGCTGGAGTACGCTTATAACGACTGGTGCGTAAGTGTGGTGGCCAATTGGCTGGGTGAAACCGAAATTGCGCGTACGTATAGCTATCGAAGTCGGTCCTGGGTGAATATGCTCGATCCAGAAAGTGGTTTGATGCGCCCCCGTGCAAACGGTGGTTTTGTGACACCCTTCGATCCAAAGGAGGTGAACAGCCATTTTACAGAAGCCAACAGCTGGCAATACAGCTTTTATGTACCCCATGATATTGTGGGCTATAAGGGTATGTTGGGTGAAGCCCGGATGAAACGGCTGCTGGATAGCCTCTTTCGTGAAAACCCAAACACGACTGGGCGAAATCAAGCCGATATAACTGGTTTAATTGGGCAATATGCCCATGGCAACGAGCCGAGTCACCATATGGCCTATCTCTATCACAACCTGGGCTTGCCACACAGCAGTCAAGAATTGGTTGATGCTATACTCGACACCCTGTATCATGATGCTCCTGATGGGCTGAGCGGCAACGAGGATTGTGGACAGATGAGCGCATGGTTGGTGATGAGTAGTCTGGGTATTTATTCTATCGCTCCAGGGAATCCAAATTATGCGCTCCTTGCTCCCGCTTTTCCGGAGGCGGTACTCCAGCTCGAAACGGGTAAAACCTTTAGCTTTCGCAAAAAAGGAATAGGTAGTTATGTACAAACTGTAAGTCTGAACGGCCGCAATTGGCCCAATAACTACCTGCCGCACGACAGCATTCGCCAAGGAGGTGTGATTGCATTTGTTATGGGGCCTAAACCATCCACTTGGGGTAGGGCGCCCAACGAGCGGTGGACGTCTAGCAGCACTCAACTGTTGTTGCCCGCGCCCGTTATTTCGGCCAAAACAATGAGTTTTTACGACAGCCTGGTGGTGCAATGGTCGGTTTTGCCCGGTATGCAAATCCGGTATACCCTCGACGGAAGCGATCCTGCTCAAGGTATAGTGGCCAAGACCAATCAATTGATCCTCAAAGAAACCACCCGCATCCGGATGGTACAGCTGTTGCCAACGGCAGATGCGGACAACTATGCTTTCAAAAGTGATGAAAGCGAAGCGGTATTTAATCGTTTGCCCCGCCGCATAAAATTGAGCTGGTCGCCAGCACCCAAGGCCGAATACCAGGCAGGGGGTCCGCTTACGCTGGTAGATGGCTTATTTGGTGATACCGAATGGCGCAAAGGCCGTTGGGTAGGCTGGGAAGGTAAGGATGTAGAGTTGTTGTTGGATTTTGGGAGCCCACAGGAGATAAAGGCCGTGTATGGTAGTTTTGTGCAAGACAGTAAACCGTGGATTGTATTCCCAAAAGCCATGGAGGTTTACGGCAGTAGTGACGGCAAAAGTTACCAATTGCTCTTTAGTAGCACCGAAAAGGTTGATGCCTTGAATGAAGCTGTTCAAATCCACCAGCTCGGGCAAAAGCTCGCCGCGCCAGTGCAGCTTCGGTATCTTAAAATCAAGATAGTGCATTACGGGCAGCTACCGCGGCAACATCTGGGTCATCCGAATGCAGCGTATATATTTATGGATGAGGTAGTGGTACAGTAGGCTATGACGAAAGACGTATTTAGATTGGCACGCAGTTTCAAGGTTTTTTCATTCAAAGGCAAAAAACAGGCTGTTTAATGCTGCTGCACAGGAATAAATTGCACTTGTACACCACAACTATCGCAAAGTGATAAGGCGCCAGCTACACCCGCGCCTCTTTCCCAAGTAGCTGCCCGACTTGAATAGCGAATCCAGCGCAAGTGATGGGAGAGACGATTGCATTTGGCACAGGGCTGTTGCCGTCTGAACTTGAGGGAGTCGAGGGGGACGTCGAGACATGAATCTACATCCTCTGCCGGGAAAGCGCCGTGATAAACGATTTCTTCCGTTGCCTCGGGCTGAGAGATGACCTTGAATAGGTCTAGTAATTCTGGACTAATTTGAGAAGCCAGGTGTTCCATACGGGTTTAGTTTCAGTGAAATGAAACTAAGCATAGCGAACGGGAACCTATTGATAAGTTATTCACATCTTTCGATTCAAAAGTTCAAATTAAACATTAGCCCGCTACGAGATATCGTTCGTGCGGGGATCAGTATGCTTTGAGATGAATTGTTAGTTTAGCGTGCTAAGGTTGTCTCTTTGTCTCTTCCTAGATAAGGTTGACAGTTTAATGGTTTAAAACTGTAGTTGGTTGACGATATAATATAAGGACGTTTTTTGGTTAGCACTTTTCTTTTTCCATCGATTAACAGCTGGGTGATTTCCTTCATTTATGCGTTAGGGAGCTTTGCGGTTAGCGCTGGTTTAGCCGTTTAAACATCAAAAAACCACGATTGAATGTAAAATAAATGAGCGTCTAACTTCTTCGCATTTTGGGGTTTGAATTTTACTTAGTTTGTGATAGCTTTGCGGTCTCGTTGAAAGACGTCATAAATCTAGCTTCTATGCCCAATATTGGTAAAATCGCCCAGATCATCGGTCCAGTAATCGACGTATCCTTTGAAGGCGGTTCAGAACTCCCCAAGATTTACAATGCCTTGTACGTAATCCGTCAAGACGGTCAGAAAATCGTACTCGAGTGTCAGCAACATCTCGGCGAAGACAGCGTGCGCACCATTGCCATGGATGCAACCGAAGGTCTTGTACGTGGAATGGATGTTACCGACACCGGCAGAACTATCGAAATGCCAATTGGCACACAGATCAAAGGCCGCCTCTTTAATGTGGTTGGTGAGCCAATCGACGGTCTGAGACCGATGGACGGCAGCCGTGGTATGTCAATCCACCGGGAAGCCCCACGTTTTGAAGATCTCACTACTTCAGCTGAAATACTGTACACTGGCATCAAAGTAATCGACTTGATTGAGCCTTACGTAAAAGGTGGTAAAATCGGTTTGTTTGGTGGTGCGGGTGTGGGTAAAACCGTGTTGATCATGGAATTAATCAATAACATCGCCAAAGGTTACGACGGTATGTCGGTTTTTGCCGGTGTAGGTGAGCGTACCCGAGAAGGAAATGACCTTCTCCGTGAAATGATTGAATCGAATGTAGTTCGTTACGGCGACGCCTTCGTACATGATATGGAAGCAGGCAAGTGGTCGATGGATAAAGTGGACTACGAGGCCCTGCAAGAAAGCCGCATTGCCCTAGTTTTTGGTCAGATGAATGAGCCGCCTGGTGCCCGTGCCCGTGTAGCACTTTCGGGTTTGACTATGGCCGAGCACTTGCGTGATGGCGAAGAGGGTGACACCAACGGTCGCGACATCCTATTTTTTATCGACAATATCTTCCGCTTTACTCAGGCTGGTTCTGAGGTATCGGCCCTTTTGGGACGTATGCCATCGGCTGTGGGTTACCAACCTACGCTTGCAACTGAGATGGGATTGATGCAGGAGCGTATTACTTCTACCAAACGAGGTTCGATCACTTCTGTACAGGCCGTTTACGTTCCTGCGGATGACTTGACCGACCCGGCACCAGCGACTACTTTTAGTCACTTGGACGCAACAACCGTATTAAATCGTAAAATTTCTGAGCTCGGTATTTATCCAGCTGTGGATCCTTTGGATTCTACATCTCGTATTTTGAGCCGCGAAATTTTAGGAGATGCCCATTACGATTGTGCTATGCGTGTGAAAAGTATCCTTCAGCGTTATAAAGAGCTTCAAGATATCATCGCTATCCTTGGTATGGATGAGTTGAGCGAAGAAGACAAATTAATCGTACTTCGCGCTCGTCGTGTACAGCGTTTCTTGTCACAGCCTTTCCACGTGGCAGAGCAGTTCACCGGCTTAAAAGGTGTATTGGTCCCTATCGAAGACACTATTCGTGGCTTTACTATGATTATGGACGGTGAGGTAGATGAGTACCCAGAAGCAGCGTTTAACCTAAAAGGTAACATCGAAGATGTTATCGAAGCCGGTAAAAAAATGCTGGCTGGTCAGAACTAATTCTACGCCATGCAACTCGAAATTTTAACACCCGATCGTAAGATTTTTTCCGGTGAGGTAATCTCGGTAAAAGTGCCTGGTGCCAAAGGACAATTCGAAATCCTGAAAAACCACGCGCCACTCATCAGTGCACTCGAGCCGCGAGGCCAAGTGCGGGTGATTACTGCAACCAACAAAACCGAATACTTCGATACGAAGGGCGGGGTAGTGGAGGTTTTGAAAGACCAAATCATTATACTCACCGAAGCTTAAAAAATGCCCGCTAAAGCGGGCATTTTTTTTGCGCACAATTTTAAGTATTTCGCGGCTAGTATTGGGATTACGCCGTTGTGGATTTATGGAGAGTGCCGATAATAGTAATAGGGGGCTTCGATTGGAGCTAAATGAAAAAACGCCTTAACGTTTTGAAAATGGCATTTATTCCGAATATGTTGCCGTTTTAGGATTTCTATTTTGGGAAGTCATTACAAGACTGAGAATCAACGATTAAGCATGCGTTAAAACACGGAGAGTTTTTTGAATATAATGCGGAATTTTTGCAATTTTAGGAAACTATACTTGCTTTGAATGTTGCGTTATATTGCGTTTGCCTTTCTTTTACTCACTGCCTTGAGTTGCCGAAAAAGCACCCAACGTCTCGTGCCTGGCAATCAGGTGCCGTACTATGATGGCGTACCGACGGTATTGGTCGAAAATTATGTCAACCGCCTCTTTATCGACCTGATAGGTCGGGAGCCAGTTGACAGCGAAATGGTGGAAGCGGTACAATTTCTACGGGCGCGCAGTTTGGCCGTGGAGGCACGCGATTCGCTGGTACGCCGACTGATGTTCAACCCTGTACCAGCCGCTGGCGATTCGAGCTACCAATACTTTTACTTTCAGCGTTTTTATGAACTCATGAAAATCCGCTTAATAGAAGGGGCCTCCGATGGCTATATTTCAAGTGAAATCAGTATTATTTACAGTGGCTATATCGTCGATTCCTTAAATGGAGATACCGCTTCGATGGCGCGAAGACGCGTGGAAATGAATAAGTTTCAGCGGATACTCGACTGTCAATTGCAGTTGCGTTATGGCGAGATTACCATCGATTCGGTTTGTCAGCGGTTGGTAAACAACAACATCTACGACTTCATCAATATGAATTCGTTCAATTTTATCAATGCAACTTTCGATAATCTGTTCTACCGCTACCCAAGCGCCAGTGAATTCGATCGGGCATATGCCATGGTTGATGCTGGCACGGCGGCGAGTTTGTTCGGGGTGACGGGTACCAATAAAACTGAATATATCGATATCATCATCCGTCAACGGGAGTTGTACCAAGGGCTTATTGTATGGTGTTATCAAACGCTGATGGCCCGAGAGCCGAATACCTCAGAGGTATACAGTTTATTGCAACCGTTTGTAAGCACCCGTAATGTACAGGATGTTCAACGTAAAATTTTAGTGACCGATGAATATGCGAATTTCCGCTAGTCAACTGCTTTTTGCAACGCTGCTATTTTTGGTGTTGGGCAGCGCCTGCCGCCGGGATGAATACCTCATTTACGATGTGGATCCCATTGGTGTGACCGGTTTAAATACAGGCAAAAACAAGCTCAAAACCAATTCGCAATATATTAGCATACTCTACGCTAACCTTTTTCAGAAGGCCCTTTCGGCCAACCAGCTAGTTGAAATTAATAATTTAATTGAGTCGATAGGCGACAAACAGTTGGCCCATGAAATCATTGTGAGCAATCTGATGAATCGCAACGACGTGCGTATTCCTAGCATGCAGGAGATGCGCGCTGATGTGGATGGATTTATCAATGAAACCTATAAACGGTTTCTGGTACGCGAACCTACTGAGTCGGAACGAAGCTGGTTTAGGAACTTTATACAAACAAATACTTTTGTGAGTCCCGAAATCGTCTACCTCTCTTTTGCCCTTTGCGACGAATACCAATTCTACTAAAATGACCATGAACCGCAGAAATTTTATTAAAAAATTGGGTACGGCCACGGCTGCGGCAATGGTATTGCCGTACATTTTGCCAACGGGTCGTCTGTTTGCTGCAACGGGCAGTCAGCTTGCTCCACATGTAGTTTTTGTGATGTTTGCAGGAGGCGTACGGCAGCAGGAGTCGGTTTTACAACGCTACTTGGCCGATAGTCAGCAGTTCTCCTCAGAAGGCAATATCATGAGTAATATGCTGAATGGAGCTGCACCCGCACTCAAAGTTGCCTATGGTACCGATCCAGGCGTAGGTCCGCGGGGGAGTATACCTATCCCACCTATCTTGGGTCAGACCTTGCAAAGTCAGGGTTTGTTGTTTCCCGAGTTACGTGCCACCACAGCCGGTCACTATAGTGGTTACAATACCCTATTAACAGGCAATACCGGTACCACCCAGGGTTTGCGGCAAAAACCTATTTACCCAACTATTTTTGAATATCTCCGCCGCCACGCCGGCACACCCGCCAGTAAGGTATGGTTTGTAGGCAATACGATAGGGAACAGTTTGCCGCTACTCAATTACAGCGACCATGCCGACTATGGTGTAGCTTATGGCGCCAATTTTCTGGCTCCAAACCTCACTTTTGGTTCTTCCGGCATCACACATCTCTCCAACGCCAAGGTGTATCATCCCGAAGAGGAGATGGCGCCTATGCTGCAGATGAAGTATTTCTTGAATAACAGCTACAACAGCGGAGGTGGTGTGATACTCCCAAACATCGGCAATACCGATGCAGAAAAGCAGGAAATAAAAGATTTTGTCCGCGATACTTTTTCCAAAGTGCAAACGAACCAAGTTGCCTTCCCGCCTATTAACGACAATGGTGATTTACGCAATGTGGGATTTGCTTGCGAAGTAATCCGTCGTTTCCGGCCAACTTTAACGGTTGTGAATTTATCGTCGGTAGATGGCTGTCATAGTAATTTTACGGGTTATTTGCGCAGTCTGCATCGTGCCGACCATGCCGTTGGCTACCTATGGAACTTCATACAGACTCAGGTGCCAGATATGGCAGGCGAAACGGTAATACTCGTCTCGCCGGAGCATGGCCGTAACCTTAACCCTAACCCCATACTCGACGAAAACGATTGGGCTGCCTATGACCACAGTGATGCCAATTCGTTGCGTACATTCTCGCTGATGGCGGGCAAAGGGGTGCCTTCCAACCTGATTCGTGGCTCAGAAGCCAATCCTTTGGGCAGTTCGATGGACCACGTATTGACCATGGCCGAAATTCTAGGTATCAAATCACAAGTGCAAATGAGCGGGTTACTCGCCCCGGGTACTCAATCTTTATTCGACAGGATATGAAGCGCTTTGCCTTATTTCTTTTTCTGCTTGGCGTAGTATCCTTTTCTGCTTGTCGAAAAAACAATAGTCCTGCCAATCCCTTTGTCGATCCTGCATTACTTCGCCCGCCAGTAACGGGTGATACAGTAAATTTTGGACCCTACGATTTTGCTGGTTTACACCGCGATATCTTCAAACCTACCTGCTCAAATAGCGGCTGCCACGATGGTACTTTTGAACCGGATTTCCGAACCATCGAAAGCAGTTATAATACCTTGGTATACCAACCCATTATCAAAAATAATCCGGCAGGGAGCTACGACTACCGGGTGGTGCCGGGTGATGCAGGTGCGTCGGTTTTGATGAACCGTTTAACCGTGGATATTGACGGTCTTTCGGGTATTATGCCACTGGCTACCGATCCAAATTCTACTTGGCCGGCCAACAAACAAGCCTATACAGAACGTATTCAGGGCTGGATTAACCAAGGGGCTAAAGATGTTTTTGGTAATCCGCCGGTTTCGGGCCCTGGTCAACCTAAAATTGGACGGCCTTGATGCGCTATTTTCTCTTGCTGGCGTTGTTACTGCTCAGTTTTGGGTGTAAGAAGGCCACTATTGTAAAAAAGGGGGCAATTCCATTGATTGCTGTTGTCTCGACCGATCCAGTGAGCATTTTACAGTTTGAAGAAGCCGTTGCCTTGGTATTACGTTACGAAGATGGCGATGGTGACTTAGGTCATCCCAATCCTGACACCTTGTTGTTGGAAGTACGTGATGCCCGTTTGTTGTTTCCCGACTATTATTTTGTGCCACCTTTGGCGCCCGAGGGTAGTGAAGTCCCTATTGAGGGAGAGCTCGAATTTCGCTTGAATGGCACCTTTTTATTCGGTAATGGCGCTAGCGAACAAACCACCTACAGCATCCGCATGCGTGATCGGAAGGGGAACTGGAGTAATACCGTTATCACACCCACAATTACCATACGCCGAAATTGATGCGTAGGCTGTTGTTTGTTTGGGTCGTGCTGCTCTGCAGCCGGGGGGCAGTGGCACAGCCTACGTATACCATGGCCAATCAAACGGTGAATGATTGTCGGGCATTTTTTGAAGATACGGGTAACAATCCTATCGCACCGGGCAATTATGGAAACAACGAAAACTTCATTTTTCGCATCATCAATCCTCAGGCCACCCAGATTATATTCACCTTTTCGACTTTCTGCCTCGAAATAGGGAGCGATACCCTGTTTTTTTATGACGGCCCAAACATTAACAGCCCCTTAATCGGTGCTTTTTCGGGTATTATCAGGCCTCCGGCTATTGTTGCTTTGAGTGGTGCGTTAACGATACGTTTTGTCTCTGATTTAAGCATTACCTGCACCGGTTGGGAAGCGTATTGGACCACCATAGTACCGCCACCTATACCCCCTGATATGAGCGTGATTACCGCGAGTTGTAATACGAATACCATTCAAATTCAGCTCGACACATTGGTACATTGCGATTCGGTATATGCCTCCGCTTTTGTCTTGGCAGGTGGACAGGGGCAAGTCGTCACGGCGGCACAGGCCCTTAATTGTGTGGGAGATAGTACGAGCAATATTCGGTTGACGGTTGATTTACCTTTTACGAGTTGTGGGAATTATAACTTGATATGGAATTTTAATGTGCTGGATGTCTGCGACAGTCTCTACACTTTTTTGCTAAACGGTGGTTTTAGTATAACCGATTGCCCAATTATGGCCCTACTGACCGCCAACGACGACAGTCTGTGTGTAGATGAGTGTTTTCTACTTACTGCAGCTGGCGACGGCGGGGATTGTAATTATACCTATACTTGGTTGGCTGGCACCCCAGGTTTAAATGGCCCTGGCCCGCATTTGATTTGTTTGAATAGCACGACCACTTTTACGGTGGTGGTCGATGACGGTTCACCTACCCCGCCTGACACGGCTTCGATTACCATATTGGTAACTACTCCACCATTTGCCGGTAACGATACACTGGTATGTGCTCAGTCTGCTGCTTTTGATTTATCGCCCTTGGCCAATCCACCGGGCGGCGTCTTTTTTGGTCCAGGAATTACTGCAGCAGCAGTGGGCACCTTTAATCCGGGACTAGCAGGGCCTGGTATTCATCAAGTATTTTATTCATTTAATGGTTGTCCAGATACTCTAGTGATTACCGTTGCTGGTGTTACACCCGGACTTACACTGGCTAGTTGCCCAGGTGCAAATCCCATTCAACTAACAGGTAACACCCCGCCTGGTGGTACTTGGTCAGGTCCGAATGTAACGCCGGGTGGCTTGTACACTCCGCCACCCGCTGCCGGTGTAGATACCTTATACTACAATTTCGCAAATTGCAGTCTGCCTCGACTGATATTTGTCGATTCCATTGCTATGATCAAGGTGGATACGACCTGCCAATCAGGTGGGATTGATACCTTACAAGCAACACCACGGGGTGGTTTGTGGTCGGGGCCAGGTATCATCGATAACAATGCCGGCACTTTTGCGCCTTATCTAACCACCGCTGGCAATCATCTGCTCATATACACCATCAACGGTTGTGTAGATACGTTGCGCATGCATATCCGGGCGATGGAAGCGGGTAACAACCTAACCATTTGCCCCTTATCGCCACCGTTTAATGTGCCTTCGGGCATTCCGGCAGGTGGCTGGTGGTTTGGGCCGGGTATTACCGATTCAATTGCAGGAACTTTTAATCCAGGTGTAAATGGTACAGGCAATTCAAGTATACGGCTGTTTTACCGCACGGATGAATGCCAAGATTCGATAACTGTTTTTCTTACCCGTACCAATATTGCACCTGATACATTGCGGAGATGTATAACGGGTGGTAACCTATCATTGGCGCAAGGAAACACTGGTCGTGTCCCGAACGGCGGTGTTTGGTCGGGGTCAGGTGTTAATCCTGTTGGAAATGGCACTTTTCAACCGGCGGTGGCAGGTACTGGCTTTCATCGTTTGTTCTATACCGCTGCGGGTTGTGCAGATAGCATGGTGGTTTTTGTCTCGCCATTACCCGTGGCACCAGTCGATACAGTTGTTTGTATTAATCAGGGGAATTTGATTTTTACGGGAACACCGTCGGGCGGAACATGGTTTGGCCCAGGCATATTGTCTGTTTCAGGAGGACTGTTTAACACCGGTACTGCGGGTATAGGTAACCACCGACTTTATTACACCACAGCAGCCGGATGCGTTGATTCGATGCAAGTTCAAGTGAATTCACTTCCAGTACCTTCGTTCAACAATAGCAATACTATTTATTGCCATATCGACAGTCTATTTCTCCTGAATTTGACTCCTGTAGGAGGTATTTTGAGTGGTCCGGGCTGTATTGGTGGCAGTTTCAACCCAGTTTTAGCAGGAATGGGGCTACATCAGCTCATTTATAGCGCGGGTTTAGGCCTTTGTGAGCGTTTTGATACTTTGTTGGTTCAGGTACGCGACAGTCTGCGTATTCAAGCCTATGGCTCATCCGATACCCTCTGTTATGGTGATACGGTACTGCTACGCGTGACTAAAACAGGTGGTTTGTTGGGTGCAATTAGCAGCTGGGCAAATCTGGGCAATGGAGATAGTATTTATTTTGTGCCTACGGTTTCAGGCTGGCACCCGGTGGTGGTGAGTGATGGCTGTAGTACACCCCAAACCGACTCTGTATTTGTTTATGTGCATTCTCAAATTGTGTATACGCTGAGCCAGGAGTTGGAGAATTGTTATGATTCGCTGGGTACCTATCGTATCCAATATGCGCCTGGATCAGCTTACCGAACCCAGTGGTATACCTTGCCTAACAGTTTTGGTGATACCCTTTTTGCCAAACAAGGCAGCTATGCCGTGCGTATTACCGATACACTGACGGGCTGTTATTTGCTTGACACCATTGTAATGCAGTCATTTCCTGTTATTTCGGCCAATTTCACTACCAATCCTAACCAGCGCTGTTACGACCTGGCTAGTTCAACCCTCACCTTTATCGACTTGAGCGTTGGTGGGAGCAGTGGCAACTGGGATTTTGGCGATGGAATAAACGAAGCTTACGTTTTTGGGCAATACCCAACGCATACTTTTGCCGATACCGGGCGATTTGTGGTGGAGCTGGTAATTTTTAGCGCCGACGGTTGTCGCTCGGTTCACCGTCAAGTGATTTGCGTACAGGTGGAGCCAAAAATTTATGTGCCAACAGCTTTTACACCGAATGGAGACGGACTCAATGAGTTTTTTAAGGTCGAATCCATTGGCATACGGAACTTCCGAATTGAGTTATACAACCGTTGGGGAGAGCGAGTGTTCCAAGCCGCTGATAAGACTTTTTTATGGGATGGCCGCTATAAGGGTGAATTGGTAGAGTCAGGTGTTTATCCCTTCGTTATTATTTATACCGACTACCTCAGCAGCTTGCCGAAATCACAAAAAGGAGTGTTGCATTTGCTGCGCTAAAAATTGATCGATAAGGAGCCTTCCAGCAAAAGATTGGGGTCTATTATGGGTAAAAGAAATCCCGAAAAGCTTGTGACCTGATACCTTGCCCATAAAACACCACGTGCTGTGGAATAGGTTATTGAAGCCACCGCATTGCCAAGTGCCTTGCTTACGTGTACTGACCCATCTGCTGACTTCTCAATAAGTTCAGCGCGATTTTCGATATCAAACTGAAACATTAGTTTGTATTTAACTTTGTCAAATTTTTTTTCTTTTTTCTCGCAATCAAATCAATTTCAATTGAAATAGGAATTGATTGTTCGTTTGCGCCTGGTTCAAAATTTACAGTCATATTAAACTTGTCGGCTGTGTCATGTGCGGTGCCAACATGACTTATTTGTCCTGAAATAAGTTTGTAGTCCACTTAATGGATTTTTTCAGGCTTGAGCAACATTTGGAGTACTTGAAATTTCTTTAGCATTCAAATTTGACCATTTCACACGACGAAGTGCTGCGTTTATTGGTTGACGGATATGTTTAACTGGACCGCTACTACTTATTCTAATAAGTTCAACTTCGGCAGCGGTTTCGAGCTAGACTATGGTTTTAAGCGTTAGATTATGAAGTCCGTTTAATTATTTAATTCGGCGGGCGATTTACCAAGCGTATTGGCCAACTCTTTTTGAGCTATGTTTTTCTCTCGCAACAACTCCTCGATTCTAGCATATAACGGACTATTTTTTTGAAAAAACTGTTTGCTCGCATCTGGTATAGACGAGCCAATTGTGTCAAAAAAAGTATCGTCAATCATTTGTTTATGTTAATGAGGTTGTTGTACAATAGGTCACAATTTTCATTGTCAATTTGTATAGAGCCTCTTTTTATGTCTCTCTCAAATGCAAGCTCAAATTGATTAGCGAAATTAAAGTGGTGCCCAACGCCTTCACATTCCTGAGCACTTCTGGCATTTTTTACACCTCCATTGTGTAAGATGACAATTTGGTCGCTTACCCTGATACAATAGAGCCGTAACATATAATTTGAAGCTTTATTTATTGCCTGTATGTTTGGGAGCAAGGCATGGCCTATTTTTCATTCCTAAAAAGTCATTCTTCTGTCCTTTTTGCCTTGCCGATTCGTTCATTCAGCCATTCGTATACGTCTTGAGCCCATTCTTTAGTTTCTGGGTCTTTCATATGCTTCTCAAAGAATAGTTGCATTTCAGTTTTTACATTCAATTGACTATCTGCTTCGACCGGAACAGAATAGTAGGTGGCTTTGGGTCGAATCGCAACTTTAACCAAGTGAACGAACCTATAAAACAAGTGTGAAAGAAGTAAGAATATTAACTTATAAATTAATTTCTTTTCGTTCAACCCACTCCTAACGTAATGTTATTTCCTGAGACTTAATACTTCTTCCATCAACCAGTCAATGCCTTGTGCCTCAACTGTTTTATTTTTGGCAGGATACAGACGGATTTCCAAATGGTTGTTGTGCTTATCGCTGCTGATGCTCTCTAAAACCAATAATTCACTATTTATCCAACGACTGAACAACTTGTTAAACCAACTGGGTTTGCAATAATGTAGCAGGTAACGTTGGTGTTGTTCAACACCTTCTTCAGCTTTGAAAAGTTTCCAGCTCTCGGCCCTGAAGCAAACAAATCCCAAGGATTGACAGCGTGTTTTTAAAGCATCTAATACGTAGGCGAGCTCAGTGCTATGTTGCAGCGGGAGGGCGTTAAAGCAGATGCGTGCATTTTGTTGCCGCCTGAAAACCTGACAGCTCGCTACATCGTCAAAAAAGGTGCCTTCGTAGCTTTCGCGTAAAGCCAATAAGACTTTAATGCCGTCTTTTTGTTGCCAGATGTAAAATGCCCGCCTGTAATCGAGGCTGCGTGACAAGACCTCTTTCCGGAGTATACCGGAACTTAAGCGAAGCTCTTCGCTTAATTTAGGGTCGAAATAACGCGCGATTCTCATGGGAAAGCAACAAAGTTAGCGGCTACTTGTTTCACATGAGCGACTAAAATAGCGTTCGGCATGTATTTTTGTGCTGCGGCAAGTCAGCAGTCGTTTATAAGTGTATGAAATTAACTTTTTTTGGAGCAACGCGCCAAGTTACCGGCAGCATGTATTTGCTCGAACTCGATGACGATTATCGTATTTTGATCGACTGTGGTTTTGATTTGCAAAACGGGCGACGATTTGACCCGAGTCCAGAGGGCATTTTTCCTTTCGATCCAACAACGATAAATGTGGTGCTGCTTACCCATGCCCATGTCGACCATTCTGGCAATATTCCTAACCTATTTAAGGCCGGGTTTGAAGGACAAGTGATTTGTACACTGCCCACCTACTATTTGTCGGCCTTGTTGCTGCGCGACAGTGCCAATCTCAACCAAAAACGTTTGAATACGACTGGCAAAAACCGGCGGGGTAAAAAATTCAGGGTTGCGGAATTGATTGAAAAAACGCAGCTGTATTTCGAAGGTCACGTGACCGAAGCACTCGACAAGTTTTTTCCTATCGCCTACCAAAAACGCTTCAAGTTGCGTCCGGGAGTACACATAACGTTGAATCAAGCGGGTCATTTGTTAGGTGCCGCCAATATCATTGTGGAAGCAGAAACAGCCGGCGAAACCAAAAAAATCTGTTTTTCAGGAGATGTGGGCCGTAAAAATTATCCTATGTTGCCTGATCCTGTCCCCATTCCGCCAGTGGATTATCTGATATGTGAGAGCACCTATGGCGGTCGTTTGCATAAAGAAGCGGGTAGGGCGGGGGAGGTTTTGCTCGATGTCATCGATCGTGCCTGCATCAAAAAAATTGGAAAATTGCTTATACCAGCCTTTTCAGTAGGGCGCACTCAAGCTTTATTATACGAACTCCATAAACTGAGCATAGCTGGCAAACTCCCAAAAATCCCAATTTATGTAGATAGCCCTATGGCGCTTGAAAGTATACAGATTTATCAGGAAATGGTGAGATACACCAATGCCGAAGCCCGCGAATTGTCGAGTAGTGAGGAGGATTTGTTCAGCTTCGACCAGCTCGAGTATGTTAAACGGATTAGCGACAGCAAAGCCCTCAGCAATCATTTTGAGTCGGCCATCATTATCTCTGCCTCTGGCATGCTTGAAGGAGGGCGTATCCAAACCCATCTTAAAACCCAGCTCCAAAATCCCAATGCTACCGTGCTATTCATCGGTTATGTAGCAGATGGTACTTTGGGCCGCACCTTGATAGACGGTGCGAAAGCAGTTACTGTGGACGGCAAGCGGGTGGAGGTGAATGCCAAACTGGAGGCCAACGACATTTTTAGTGGTCATGCCGATGAAGCCGGTTTACTTGATTTTGTAGGTGGTCAAAAGCCCACCGAGCTGCGCAAAATATTCTTGGTGCATGGCGAATTGGAAAGTATGCACGCTTTCAAAAGCAAACTAGAAGAAAAGGGGTATGCGGTAGAAATGCCACTAAAAGGGCAACGGTTCGAATTATAGGTCGCCGCGGCTTATCTTTGCCCTCGGTTATTCAAAATATGTTTATGAAAAAGATTTTCTTTTTATTGTTCCTCGCTGCGGTAGCCGTGGCTTGTGGTCAGGATAAAGCCAAAATTAAAGCGATGGAAGAAGAATCCATTGCCTTGCACGATGAGGTTATGCCAGAAATGGGCACGATCATCGAGCTAAAAGGAATGCTCAAAGCCCGCATGGCTGCCTTGGACACAGCTGGAATTTCCGCCATCGACACCACTGCCGCGCCCGTGCCCAACGCGTTAGAAATTGTATACACCGCCTTGGAATCGTCTGAAGAAGCCATGAAAGGTTGGATGCACAGCTATGAAGCACCAGATTATAAAAAATCTTTGGAGGAGCTCGAGCCGGTTGTAACCAAACAACTCAACGACATAAAAGTGGTGCATGCTGCCATGAAAAAGAGCATAGCCGATGCGCAGGCTGCTCTGGCTCAGTAGTTTTTTCGGACTCGCCTTTAGCGGTTGCACCGACCAGCCCAAAGCAACCCGCTTGCCGGTATTGGGGCCCATGGAACTCAGTGCCAGCACCAGCGGAGGCTATGATACGACCTTTTTCGACTACCCAGATTATGTTTGGTTGGATCAGGATAGTTTGGTGTTTACACCAGATAGCCTAGAAAATCAGGTTTTTTTGGTCGACTTTTTCTTCAGTAGCTGCCCGAGTATTTGTATCGACATGCAACGTGAACTCAAAAGGGTATATGCCGCTTTTGGCGAGCGACCAGATTTCCGTTTGGTGAGTCATACCATCGATCCAGACTATGATCGGCCCTTCAGATTAAAAAGTTATGCAATCAATAGCGGGGTAAACAACCGCAACTGGCTGTTTATCGTCGGTCCCGCGGATGAAGTGTACCAAGTGGCACAAAAAGCCTATCTCTCCTTGGCAGCGGTAGATAGCACTGCGCCGGGTGGTTTTTTGCACAGTGGCACTTTCATTTTATTAGATACCAACAAACGCATCCGTGGGGTATATGATGGCACATCTGCTGCAGATGTTGACCGATTGTTGCGGGAGTTGCCGTTGTTGTTGGGGGAATAGATTGCTTTTTGCCCATCTCGACTGTATACTTCGGCACCTCGGTATGCGCTCGATGCTCGAAGCAAAGGAGAAAAAGGATCTCGACAAGCTCCGCCCTCGGCCAAACAAATTATCCTAAGAACCGGCGCCTGAGGTTCACGAAGGCAGCGGTTCAACAGCGTTTTGACCCTTACTCGGCCCTCGGCCAAACAAATTATCCTAAAAACCGGTGCCTGAGGTTCACGAAGGCAGCGGTTCAACAGCGTTTTGACCCTTACTCTGCCCTCGGCCAAACAAATTATCCTAAAAACCGGTGCCTGAGGTTCACGAAGGCAGCGGTTCAACAGCGTTTTGACCCCTACTTAGCCGTTCGCCAAACAAATTGTCCTAAAAACCGGTGCCTGAGGTTCACGAAGGCAGCGGTTCAACAGCGTTATGACCCCTACTCGGCCCTCGGCTAAACAAATTATCCTAAAAACCGGTGCCTGAGGTTCACGAAGGCAGCGGTTTATAAAAAGCAGCATCTGTCGAATAGCCTTAAACTAAAAAAAGCTTCTCTTGGGAAGCTTTTCGGTTAAATAGGAATGCCTTTTTAGAAAGGTAAATCGTCGGTACTAGGATTGGCGTCGAAACTTTCGTAGTTCGGCATAGCATCAAGACCAGGGGTAGGAGCGCCAGCTGGAGCAGCTTGACCGGCTTGTACTTTCCAGGCCTTCACTTCGGTATACCAACGGCCATTGTATTCACGGCTTTCTACGTCGATAGAGGCTGTAACTTGATTGCCCATTTGTAATGGAAACTGATCAATTTTTTCTCCCCAAACGCTGATACAAACCTTTTTAGGGTATTGACCTGGGATTTCGAGTATAAATTCGCGCTTACGCCATGTGCTGCCGTTGCGGCCTGCCCCGTTTACTTCGGGCATGACTTGCAATATGTTTCCAGTGAGATCCATGATTTTTGATTTAAAGTAACGAAGATAAGCTTTGCGCAGCCGACCTCCTGCACTGTTGAAAAAATCGCGTGATTATCTAAACCCTGTGCCACAACCAAGCCGGCAACCATTCGATGATTTTTGCGACAAAAAACCAACGTTTGGTGATGTAAACCACAGATTTTCGCTTATCTAATGCCCTTTTCATTTGCGTCGCTGCCTTAGAAACGGGTGCTACCCAAAACAATCCAGGACCTTGCGCCAACGGAGTATCCACAAAACCCGGCCGGATATCGGTGATGGTCAGTGACAGTTTACGGCGGAAGGCTTTTTTGCGAAGCCCTTCCATATAGCTAGATTCAAAAGCTTTACTGGCGTTGTAAGCGGGTGAGCCCCTGTCGCCACGGCGGGAAGCCACTGAACTCATGCCCGCTAAAATACCGCCACCCCGACCTTCAAAATAATGGTAGCCCACCAACATGAGCCGGGTAAAAGCGGTCACATTAACGGCTATGGTGTGTGTTTCAATTTCTTCAATCAGCTGTTTATTGGCTTCTCCTACACCAGAATTGTAAACAATTATGCTCACATCTCCTAAAACTCGAAGCGCATTTTGCATGTGTTCGCTTGCATCAGGGGCGGTAACATCGAAGGTGAAGCAGGTGATTTGGCCTGGAAAATCAGCTGCCAAAGCTTCGAGTTTGTCTTTACGTCGCCCGGTAATGCCGACTTGCCAGCCTGCCAGAGCGTAGGTTCGTGCCAGTGCTTCGCCTATGCCAGAGCTGGCGCCGATAATGAGTAGGGTTGACTTCATCCTTCAAGTATAAACAGCTCACGTGAAATGCGTGCCAACATGAATAAAAAAAAGCCTCTCGCTGTCGTAGCAAGAGGCTTACCCTAAATTAAACCTTGAAAAAAAGTTGTTTTACTTAGCGGGCAAAAGCACCTACAAAAAGATAAGTAGTCAAATCTGCTGTGCTGATGGCTTGTGTAGGGTCGTGTACTACAAAAAAGCCACTGTAATTTGCTGTTAGGGCTGCGTAGCTCATGTTCACTTCTTGTGTGTTCATAGCGACACCACCAGTGCCATCTACATGCGTAGTCAATACATCTACGTTGGGTGACTCATTGTAAGGGGTGCCGTTAGTTGTAGTAGCCGGGTCAGCCGCGTCATGGGCGTGTACCATATACTCCATACCCATCATTGTATTGGTAAGGGTAACGGTGAGTTTAGACTTATTGGCCTCCAGCTCTTCAATTTTAAGCGTAGCCGTGATAGTTGCTGCATGCGTGCCGGCATAAGCGGTGCCTGCGCCCACCTGACCTGTATTAAAAGGGTAGGTGTAGGTCATGGTTTTTTTTGCAGGAACTTCCGGCGTTGGGGTCACCGCTTCGTCTTTGTCGCAGCTGCTTAAAGCAATTCCGCCGGCAAATAGCACGGCTACTAATACGAATACACGGGATACTGATTTGAAATTTTTCATATTGATTAAATATTTGATTGTTGTGCCAGACCTACGGCTAGGAGTAGGGCTATGGATTGCAACCAACCTAAATAAAAGTGAAAAATTAAGGCTTGCGAAACTAAAAGCCTCAAACAGGATCTAAAAGCAAGAAAAAATAGAGTTGTAATGACTCCGAGCTTTTCGTGTGCAAGCAGTAGGCTCGTATATCTTTTTGATTTCAGTAGCATGGAAAGACAAGCTGTTGGGGCAGCTTACTTTTTGGAAGTGCTGCGGTTTTGTACCAATTGATAGCAAGTGTAGCATCAGCACTTTAACCCAGCAATAGTACTAGATAAGACGATAAAATATAAAACAATTTTTATGGGCAATTCTTCGCCTTTTAATTGGGGTACTCGTCCGCATTTTCTGGCTGATGGAATTATGTAACTATAACAAATTATTGTGTAAGAGTATAAACGGGTATTTTGACCAATTTTATTCAACTCATCTGAATGCCATTGTAATCGTTTCTGGCATAGCTAAAAGTAGCTATGAAATTGAAATATGCTACTGGCAATATATTCAGGAATGTAGAGGAATATTTCCTCAAAATATTTAATTAAAGGCCAGTTATTATGTCCATACAAACAGTTAATCCAAGTACAAATAAGAGAGTAAAGTCATTTGAAGAAATGACCGCGAAAACGGTCGATGCTAAAGTGGCGCAAGCTCAATTGGCTTTTGTTGATTGGAAAAAAACGAGCTACCAGCAACGGGCGCTTTTACTTCATAAAGTGGCCACGCTCATGCGTGTCAAGAAATTTGAATTGGCCAAAACAATTACCTTAGAGATGGGTAAACTCATCGCACAAGCGGAGGGTGAAATCGACTTGAGTGCCGATATCTTTGATTACTATGCCGATCACGGAGAAACGTTTCTTGCCGACAAAGCACTAGATACGGAATATGGATCGGCAATAGTTCGAAATAGTCCTATAGGTGTGTTGTTGGGTGTTATGCCTTGGAATTTCCCCTATTACCAAGTGGCGCGTTTTGCAGCTCCAAACATAATGGTAGGCAACACGATATTGCTTAAGCATGCCTCCATCGTTCCACAATGTGCTGCGGCTATTGAAGCATTGTTTGAAGAAGCAGAAGCTCCTGAAGGCCTGTATACTAATTTATTCGTCACTGGTAAACATGCATCTGCGTTGGTTTCTGACAAAAGAATAAAAGGTGTTTCCTTAACAGGAAGCGAAGAGGCCGGCGCAAGTATTGCGGTAGAAGCCGGCAAACATTTGAAAAAGGTCGTGCTGGAGTTAGGCGGAAATGACGTGTTCATTATACTGGAAGATGCCGACATGGAAAAAACGGTTGAGTGGGCAGTTGTAGGCAGGATGAATAACAACGGTCAATGTTGTGTAGCCTCCAAGCGCTTTATTGCAGTGGAAGCAATAGCCGATGAATTCATCAAAAAGTTTAAGGACAAATTATCAAAAATGAAGTTGGGTGATCCGATGGATCCCGCAACAACCTTAGGGCCTTTGAGCAGCGAAGAAGCCGCGGTTCACTTAGCCAATCAAGTGAAACGATCCGTAGACGAGGGCGCAAAAGTTTTATTGGGCGGCAAACGTGCTGATCGCGAAGGTGCCTTTATGGAACCCACTATTCTCACAGATTTGAAACCTGGCAATACTGCTTATCACGAGGAGTTATTTGGCCCAGTTGCCTCCTTTTATGTAGTGAAAGACGAACAAGCCGCCATTGCCTTGGCCAATGATTCTGATTTCGGTTTAGGGGCATCCATTTTTACACAAGACATTGAACGCGGTCGGAAAATTGCAGATCAGATTGACACTGGGATGGTATTTATTAATCATCCTACTTGGACACAAGCTGATCTTCCTTTTGGTGGGACAAAACGTTCAGGCTTCGGTCGTGAACTGTCGGCGCTAGGGATACAGGAGTTTGTAAATAAAAAATTGATTCGAGTCAGTGCGCTCGATGATCCTTTTTAGGATTACTGAATTTACGCTATTAAAATTCCCTACAAAGAAAACCGTATTTCGGCAGATCGATAATCCTTAAAACAACGTATACGAATGAATAAAGTAATTCTCCTTATCAAACGCCCGCATGGGACGCCGAAACTGAGTGATTTTGAAATGTGCAGCGAAGAAATGCCTACTACTAAGGACGGTGAACTTCTATTGAAGACGGCCTATGTTTCCGTAGATCCATATTTGCGAGGTAGAATGAACGACGCCAAGTCCTATATTCCAGCATTTGAATTGAATAAACCCATACAATCTGGTGTGATAGCCGAAGTGATGGAAAGTAATCGGGCAGACTTCAAAAAAGGAGATTTTGTTTCAGGCAGTTTGGACTGGAAAGAATATCAAACTTCGAATGGAAAAGGACTACATAAAGTAAGTAGTAGCGCTGCTAAATTGTCAAGCTATCTGGGTATTTTAGGAATGACCGGGCTTACCGCCTATTTAGGGTTAACGGAAATTGGATTACCTAAGAAAGGTGAAACAATTGTAGTGTCTGGTGCAGGTGGAGCTGTTGGGACCGTGGTGGGTCAGATTGGCAAATTACTTGGTTGTAGAGTGGTTGGGATTACTGGCTCAGATGAAAAAGTGGCCCTGCTAAAATCAAAGTTCAAATTTGATCATGCTATAAACTATAAATCAAATCCAGATATAAAAGAAGCAGTGAAAACCGCCTGCCCTGAAGGGGTCGATATCTATTTTGACAATGTGGGTGGCGAAATTTCAGATGCTGTATTGGCCAACATTAATAAGTATGCTAGATTGCCCGTTTGTGGTGCAATATCCCTGTATAATAAAACTGATGCGCAACTTGGCCCTCGATTGCAGCCTTTAATCCTTACCAAAAGCGCCACTATGCGTGGTTTTATAATAGGGGACTTATCTGAAAAATTTCCGGCGGCAACCAAACAGCTAACATCTTGGCTAAACGATGGGAAAATAACTTTTTCCGAAACCATTGTTGAAGGATTTGATAACATTCCCCAAGCGTTTCTCGATTTATTTGAAGGAAAAAATAAAGGAAAAATGATTGTAAAAATTTAGTGCTAATTGTTAAAAATAAACTAAAATGAAAGTATTAATGGTATTGACATCCCACAGCGAATTGGGAAATACAGGAGGAAAAACTGGTTTTTGGGTTGAAGAATTTGCAGCGCCCTATTATGTTTTGTCAGACGCTGGAGCTGAAATAACTATTGCCTCACCAAAAGGAGGGCAACCACCTGTTGATCCCAATAGTGAACTGAAAGATGCCCAGACATCTTCGACGGAAAGGTTTTATGCCGACAATGCATTAATCGATAAGGTAGCGCACACGTTAATTCTCAGTGAAATGAAGCAGGAGGATTATGATGGTGTTTTTTATCCTGGTGGCCATGGTCCTTTATGGGACTTAGCAACTGATAAAAACTCCATTGCTTTAATTGAAGCGTTTTACAAGCATCAAAAACCTATTGCTTTTGTTTGTCATTCGCCTGCGGCATTAATTAATGTAAAAGCAATAAATGGAGAACCACTGGTGAAAGGTAAACACCTTACGGCTTTTTCAAATACAGAAGAAGAGGCGGTTGAATTAATGAAAGTGGTGCCCTTTTTATTAGAGGACGAACTCACAAAACAGGGTGCACAATATTCCAAAGGAGAGGATTGGACGTCCCATGTGATTGAAGACGGTTTGTTAATTACAGGTCAAAACCCGGGTTCTTCCGCAGCAACGGCTAAGTCGCTTTTGAAAATACTCAACCTAACTTGACAATTTCGCTCGGGCGAAATGTGTAGCCACCCGAATTGGCTACGCTTGTTTAGTTTCTGGCCAGTGGTTCAAGTAGAAACGCCGGAATTATGAACAGTGTCATTAAAATGAAAACCGCTAGAACTAAAATCAAATAACAGGATGCATGATAATTATTGGAATTGGGGAATGGGCTGGGGAATGTGGATTATACCCCTCGTTGTAATAACAGTAGTGCTCTTTTTTATAAAATCTAGAAGAAAAAAATGAATAAAAAGTCGAAGCGGCAATCCTTTACAGCGGCGATTGTATCATTTAAATTTTAAAAAATAAACCATTAAACACAAATAAGTATGAAACCTAAAATAGGAATATCAGATAAAAACTTACAATCTGTAATAGATTTATTATCGGAAACGCTAGCAAATGAAGTAACCCTCTATACAAAAACGAGAAAATTTCATTGGAACGTAAGTGGTGAAAGTTTCATGGAACTTCATAAGCTTTTCGAGAATCAATACAAACTATTGGAAGCATCCATAGATGAAGTTGCGGAGCGGATAGGCAAATTGGGAAACAAAGCCATAGGGACGATGGAGGAATTTGGAAAATTATCTACTGTTAAAGAACATCCCGGTAAATATGCTTCGTCAAAAGAAATGATTATGGAACTTTTGATGGACCACGAAACAATTATTATTATGCTCCGCAAAGCTGTTGCTGAGTGTGCTGAAAAACATAATGATGCAGGCTCCTCTGATTTTCTGACAGGGCTTATGAAAGAACATGAAACTATTGCATGGACTTTAAGAAGATACTTAAATTGAACGTTTAAAGATGGGAAAATTAGAAAAAAAAGTAGCAATTATTACTGGAGGTGCAGGTAGTATCGGCAAAATTACGGCTAAATTATTTTTAGATGAAGGTGCAAAAGTAATGTTGGTTGATCTCGCTGAAGACGCATTGAAAAATGCGGTAACGGAATTGAATAATACGAATGTAAAGTTTTGTGTTGCGGATGTCTCAAAAGCAGCTGATGTTGAGCATTATGTTGCAGAAACAGTTAAAGTGTTTGGGAAAATAGATGTTTTTTTTAATAACGCTGGAATTGAAGGTGTGGTAATGCCAATTATTGACTATCCGGAAGAGATGTTTGACAAGGTGATAGCAGTGAACGTAAGAGGTGTTTGGTTAGGCAATAAATATGTGTTGCCTCAAATGAACGATAGCGGGAGTATCATCATCACCTCCTCTGTTGCAGGATTGCTTGGAAGTCCCAATGTTAGTGCCTACATCACCAGCAAACACGCCAGTGTGGGTATTATGCGAGCGACAGCAGTAGAAGCTGCGCCTCGAAAAATTCGAGTAAACAGTGTTCATCCCTCGCCTGTAGATAATCGAATGATGCGGTCATTGGAAGAAGGTTTTTTGCCAGGGCATGGAGCCGAAGTAAAAAAACAACTAGAGTTGACCATACCTCTCGGACGATATGCAGCGCCCATTGATATTGCACGACTGGTATTATTTCTTGCCAGCGATGACAGCCAATTTATTACAGGCACCACTCAAGTAGTTGATGGCGGTATAAATGTTCAGTAAAAACTGAAATTATTTAAATAAGCATTGGACTAGTTTGAAGAATACCGAATAAATTATATTAAAAAGCATGGTGCATATTTCAATATTATCTTCTAGCGTCCGAATTGATCGTAAAAGTCATCGAGTGGCGCTTTATCTGCGGCATTTTTTAAAAGAAAATAAACTGGCCGAATCCGCAATCATTGATCTGAGAGAGTATAAGTTTCCAGTTTTTGACGAGCGATTGAGGTTGCAGAAAAGCCCAACCGAAATGATGACTGAATTTGCCGAAAAGATAAAATTATCAGATGGGGTTATCATCGTTACGCCTGAGTATAATGGCAGTATTCCGGCAAGCTTAAAAAATGTGATCGACCTGTTGTATGATGAGTGGCACCACAAGCCAACGGCTATATCCACGGTTTCATCGGGTCTCTTCGGTGGCTCACAGGCGTTGATTACTTTACAATTTGTTCTTTGGAAAATGCATGCGTGGACCGTACCGGCTGTGTTGCCGATTGCCAACGTAGCGGAATCTTTTGATGAGGAAGGTGTTGCCGTCGATCAGAATGTCATGGATAAGCTTGCAAGCATTTTCGTTAACGAATTGCTGTGGTGTGTAGAGGCTAACAAGCGCATGGAGGAATTACCGATTCAAACAAATTCCTCTCAATAAATAAAATTAATTTATACTAGATAATGAAAGAGGACATACAGATTCAATTAAAGGAACCTGTGCAAACCGTAGTCCAAAAGGTAGAAGGTTGGCTAGATGTATTCATAAGTATGATTCCCAATTTGGCAGTCACCTTATTATTACTTGTAATCTTTCTTGTGCTTGCCAATCTTGGAAGTAAATTGTTTGTAAAACTTTTCTCCAAAGCATCAAATAACAAAGTATTATCAAGCTTATTCTCCATGGTAATTTATGGTTTAATCTTGAGCATTGGGCTTTTTATTATGCTTAGTGTTCTCGGACTAGACAAAGCATTAACCTCGCTACTCGCAGGAATTGGCGTGATAGGTTTGGCATTGGGTCTTGCCTTTCAGGATATTGCTGCAAATTTTATTTCGGGGGTTATCCTGGCCTTTAGAAGACCTTTTAAAATAGGGGATATAATTGCAGTAAAGGATATTATGGGTAAAGTAACTAGACCCAACTTGCGGGTTACGGTTATTGAGACTTTCCAAGGCCAAGAAGTATACATTCCAAATAAAAACATGTTACAGGATGCCTTTTTTAATTTTTCTGTCTTAGGAAAAAGGCGTATTGATTTAGTCGTAGGAGTTTCTTACGCCGATGATCTTGAGAAAGTTGAAAAGGTTGTGTTAGGTGCAATTAAAAAAATGGAAGGCGTGATAGATAAAGATCTAATCGGTTTTGACTACTCCGAATTCGACTCGAGCTCAATTTATTTTAATATTCGATTTTGGATCGAATACCCTGACCAACTCGGTTATTTGACAATGAGAAGCAAAGCCATCAAAACGATTAAAAGCGCATTTGATGAACAAAATATTACGATTCCTTTTCCAATTCGGACATTGGACTTTGGAATTAAAGGCGGAAAACAACTCTCCCAAATGGAATTGAATGTAAATGGCACAAGCAGCATAGGCAGTACGAATTAACGGTCGAGTTGGGGTAGATTAAACCATTCCTTGTCGTTGTACCAACTTTCTAGCTGGTAAGATTTAGAAGAAGAATAGAAAAGATATAACCGAAGTGGTAATTGTAACTAAAAGCAGCAGAAGGATGGGCTCGGTCTTAATTCATATGCCTGCGTATAAAATCTATATTGTTGGTTTTGACCAGCCGTTTGAACTATGTCTTGGCTTTTGTCCTCTTTTAAATTATAAAAAAAATTAAACACTAATCATTATGAAAGTAAAATTGCTTACCTCAGAATTAATTCATGAATTGCGCGCGGTCACGGAATCGCCCTGCATCTCTCTGTATATGCCTACGTTTCGTAGTCACCCTGAAAATTTACAGAATACAATTCGATACAAAAATCTCCTCAAACAAGTGGAGGAATCCCTAGTGGAAAAATTTCCAACAGTGGAAAGGGTTAAATTACTAGAACCTTTCGAAAAGCTTTCCAGCGACGATGAATGCTGGAATCATATGAGCGATGGTCTTGCCGTTTTGGGTTCTCCTGGACGATTTGAAGTGATTCGTTTAGACATGCCCGTTGAGGAGTTGGTAATAGTGAAGGAAAACTTCCACACAAAGCCGCTCCGACATTTTTTACAGTCGGCAGATCGCTACCAAGTGCTGGCTTTATCGTTGGATGCTGTTCACCTTTTTGACGGTAATCGACATTCCCTTATTGAAATCAAACTGCCTGAGGATTTTCCAAAAACAATTGAGCAAACGCTCGGTGAAGAGTTGACCGAGAAACATTCTACCGTAGCCTCGTATGGTGGAGTGGGTGGCGGCAGCTCAAACATGCATCATGGACAAGGTGGCAAAAAAGATGAAGTGGATAGTGATGCTGAACGATTTTTTCGTGCGGTTTCCGCTTCGGTTTATGACCGTTATTCTAAGCTGAACACTTTGCCAATACTCCTTGCGGCGTTGCCTGAGCACCATAATCTGTTTCATAAGGTAAATAGAAATTCATTTGTGTTGCCCAAAGGAATTGAAATTAACCCTCAAGCTGTTTCGATTGAAAAACTAGCAGTTTTATCTTGGCAAGTGATGCAGCCCGTATATGCAGAAAAGCTGGAGACGCTCGCAGGGAAATTTAATCAGGCAAAGGCCGAGGGATTGGGTAGCGACAATTTGGATGAGGTGATTGAGGCTGCAGAAGCCGGCAAAGTAGATGTAGTCCTGCTGGAAGCACACCGTGTTATTGCCAGTAGGCTAAGAAATAAAGTGACAGGAACATTTGAAACGACCGATGTTACACAACCTACCTTAGACGATCAGCTGGACAACATTGGTGAATTAGTAACAAAAATGGGTGGCACTGTGGTAATTATACCCGAAGCACAAATGCCTTCTCAATCTGGTGTTGCAGCTATATTCCGCTATTAAAATATAATTTTAACTTTAATATTTAAAACATGACCATTCAATTTAATACCGACAAAAACATAAACGGAGGTGAGGAATTTACTGCTCCATACGTATCGCAGATCGAAGATGAATTCAGCAGATATAGTCGTCAAGTTACACGTATTGAAGTTCATCTTTCAGATCAAGACGGCAATAAAAATGGATTGAACGCAATGCATTGTGTGATTGAAGCACGTATAGAAGGCCGCCAGCCCATAGCCGTTAACAATCAGGCCGATACGCTTGACCAAGCCGTAACTGGTGCAATCGATAAATTGGTTACATCCTTGGATACGATTCTTGGCAAGCTCAGCAATCACTAAACAGGAAAATAAAACGTGTTCCTGAAAGCTATTTTCGAACAATAGGACATGCTTCTCCGCAGCTAGGCAAGTAGCTGATTTACATGTTTCTTTAAGCCCATGCTGTAGGCTAAGGTGCGCGACTTTTTCTTATCAGCGCTATTTAAATCATCTAGCGGGGTACGGAAACCGCACCACGAGCGCCTTTGGTTCAATGCCCGATACTTGACTGGAGAAGGTCTCGGTCGGGCTCAACCAAAGGTGGATTTTTCAAAAAAAAATCAGCTTCAACTAGGACAAATTTGAGCTTGCTCGTTCACCGGCTGATGAACACATTAAAAATGCAAGTAATACGCTGTTGTGGTAGGCAGTTATCCAGGCAGCTGACTTTTCCCTGCCAACCATTCCAATACGAGCTGGCCTTTGGCCGGTCCGAGCGCATAAATGATTTTTTCTGCACCAGCTTCTTCCAGTCCTTTGACCGATTTGAAGGTCTTAAGCAATAACTGGGTGGTTTTGGGGCCAATGCCAGGTATATCACTCAAAACCGATTTGATGGTGCCCTTGCTTCGTTTGTCTCGGTGATGGGTGATGCCGAAGCGGTGGGCCTCGTCGCGCATTTGCTGGATCACTTTGAGTGTGTAGCGTGTTTTGTCGATGTGTAGTGGCACCGGATCGTTGGGATAAAACAGCTCTTCCAGATTTTTTGCGATACCCAAAACCGGTAGTTGTTGGTAAATACCAAGACCTTTGAGCGCACTTACCGCCGAACTCAGCTGGCCTTTTCCACCATCTACGATGAGTAAATCGGGGAGCGGCTGTTTTTCTTCGAGCAGCCGTTTATAGCGTCGGGTAATGACTTCTTCCATGGTCGCAAAATCGTTCGCACCTACCACGGTTTTTACGTTAAAATGCCGGTAGTCTTTTTTACTCGGTTTGGCATTCCGAAAAACTACACAAGCCGAAACGGCATAGTCGCCATGAAAATTCGAGTTATCGAAACACTCAATGTGGCGGGGTAGGGTTTTGAGGCGAAGGTCTTCCTGCATCATTTGTAATATACCCTCGCTTTTGCTTTCTGCCGAACGTTTTTGGCGCTGCAAAAGCAGATCGTTTAGGTGGTAGAAGGCATTTTTGAGGCTTAGTTCAATCAATTTGCGTTTATCACCTATACGTGGCACTTGCAAATCAAGCCCTTCGGGCTGTGCATCCGGTCTTTCCGAAAGCAATATTTCGCGGGCTTGGCTGTTGAATTTATTACGAAGCTCTATTAGTGCGTAACTCAACAACTGCGCATTGGTCTCGTCGAGGGTTTTCTGGATTTCGAGATTATGGCTAATCACAATGGCGCCGTGCTGCATGTGGAAGTAGTTGATCACCGCCATATCGTCCTGTTGTGCGATGCTTAACACGTCAATATTGGTGATATTGGTGTTTACTACAGCACTCTTCGACTGGTAGTTGATCAGCGCATCGAGTTTGTGTTTGACTTTTGCCGCTTTTTCGAAAGCCAATGCAGCGGCATAGTTTTTCATCTCATCCCGCAACAGCTGGGCGGCTTTGTAATAGCTGCCTTTGAGGATGTCGGCGATAGCCTCGATGTTAGCGTCGTAATCAGCCTTGGTTTGATGTGCCTCGCAAGGACCAAGGCAATTGCCAATTTGGTATTCTAGGCAGACGCGGAATTTGCCGGCCGTAATGTTTTTTTCGTTCAAGGGCAGGCTGCAATTCCGTAAAGGGTAAATGCGGTTGACCAGCTCCAAGATGGTATACATCATATTGCCTGAAGCATAAGGGCCGAAATAGCGAGAGCCATCTTTTACAAACTGCCGTACAACCTGCACCCGCGGATAATCCTCGTTTTTAATGACGATATAAGGGTAACTTTTATCGTCTTTGAGACGAATGTTAAAACGGGGTTGGTGTTTTTTGATGAGCGCGTTTTCGAGTAATAGGGCGTCAAGCTCGGTATCTACAATCGTAAACTCAATACGGGCAATGCGACTCACCATAAGTTTGAGCCGGTAATTATCGAGTCGCTCGATTTGGAAATATTGACTTACCCGTTTTCGTAGACTTTTTGCTTTGCCTACGTAAAGCAGTTTTTCGTCTTTATCGTAATAACGGTAAACGCCAGGCTGAAGCGGAATGGTTTGCGCAAGCTGACTGAATTCTGCGGGGGTCATCAGAATATCTCCCTCAAACGACGGTCGGTTTGGGCGGTGCTGCCCGAACTGTCGGCTGTTGGTGCTTTGTAGCCGCTGCAACTCATATTAATCGTTATAGGTGTAGCTGGTGGAGCAAATGAAGTAGGTACAATATTCAGCGTTTTATCGGCATACACCCGCTTATAAAACTCTCCCCAAATGGGCAAAGCACTATTGGCACCGCCTCCTAAAGCAGTAGTGCGGAAGTGTACGGCGCGGTCGTCGGCACCTACCCAGGCACCAGCTACGAGCTCAGGGGTAATACCGATGAACCAGCCATCGGAATTGTTTTGGGTGGTGCCAGTTTTACCACCGATGTCGTTTTTAAAGCCATACCGAAAACGCAGGCGGCGACCGGTGCCTTTATCGATTACGCCTTGTAGTAATTTTGTCATTACAAAAGCCGTTTCCTCGCTCAAAGCTTCCCGGGTTTCTGGGACAAACTCGGCCAATACATTGCCGTTTTTATCTTCGATGCGGGTCATGTAGATTGGCTCGGTCCAAACGCCTTTGTTGGCATAGGTAGCATAAGCGCCTACCATTTCGTACACACTCATATCGAATGAACCTAAACACAAGGAGGGCCACGGGTCCATTGGGCTGGTGATGCCCATATTCCGACTGAGTTCAATGACGGATTCTGGCCCGACTTGTTTCATGAGGTAGGCAACGATATTGTTAATGGAGCCAGAAATACCCTCGAACATATTCAGGTAGCCTCCGTTTTTGCCATCGTAGTTTTTGGGCGTCCAGTTCTGGAATTGTTCAAAGGTGACAGGTTGATTCGGGATTTTAGCACAAGGGTCAAAGCCATTATCGACAGCTAGGGTATACACCAACGGCTTAAAAGTAGAGCCAGCTTGTCGTTTGGCGGAGGTATTTACGTGGTCGTATTGCGCAAAGTCGATATCAATACCACCCACCCAGGCCTTGATGTGGCCGGTATGCGGATCCATGGCCATAAAACCGGCATGCAGGAATTTTTTGGCGTAGGCAATGGAATCCATAAGCGTCATGGTGGTATCGATGAAGCCGTTCCAGCTAAACACCCGCATTTCCATAGGGGTATTGAAGTAGGCTTCTATATCCAAGGCACTGGCACCTTCGGCCTTCATTGCACGGTAACGGTCGCTGCGACGCATGCCATAGGTGAGAATTTCGGTGGTTTTACCCCAAGGGTCGCGGCCTTTCCAGTGTTGGTCGAAGGTTTTCTGCAAATCCTTCATATGGATTTTCATTGCCTCCTCTGCATACGTCTGCATGCGGCTGTTAAGGGTGGTATACACCTTCAGCCCGTCTTTGTAGATGTTGTATTTGCTGCCATCAGGTTTTTTGTGGTCGTTACACCAAATCTGAAGCTCTTTGCGGAGGTATTCACGGAAATAGGTGGCCAAACCAGCACTGTGACTTTGTGGGCGTAAATCAAGCTCAATGGGTAAGGCTTTGATGCTGTCGGATTCTGCCTCGGTTAGTTTATCATATTTCTGCAGCTGATTAATAACCGTGTTCCGGCGTGCCAACGACCGATCAGGGTTTTTCACCGGCGAATACATGGTAATGCCCTTAAGTATGCCGACCAATATGGCCGATTCTTGTACATTAAGGTTGCGGGTATCTTTGTTGAAGTAAGTGCGTGCGGCCGACTTAATCCCGAAACTGTTGTAGCCAAATTCGACGGTATTGAGGTACATGGCCAGAATTTCGGGTTTGGTATACTGCTGTTCGAGTCGTATGGCAATAATCCACTCCTTAAATTTCTGCATTATACGGGCAGATGTAGAGGTGGCTCGATTGCCTGTAAACAAATTTTTCGCCAACTGCTGGGTGAGGGTAGAGGCACCACCCTTTTTACCCATAAAAAATACAGCGCGGGTTAATCCGCGTAAGTCGATACCGCTGTGCTGGTTGAAACGAACATCTTCGGTGGCTATCAAGGCATTGATAAGGTTCGGCGACAGCTCTTCGTATTTGGTGAAAGAACGGTTTTGTAGGTAAAACTTACCCAAAACCACATTGTCCGCACTAATTATTTCTGTAGCAAGAGCGCTTTTGGGATTTTCGAGGTCTTCAAAGGTGGGCAATTCTCCAAACCAATCCTGACTTAGCCCGAAGAGGAAAAAGGAAAATAGCAGGCAACCAGAAATAAAAGTCGCCCAAAACCACAAAATATATTTGCCAAATCCTTGTTGTGCAGCCATGTGTTTTTACTTCTGGGTAGTAATATAGTCGGTTTGAAAGAAATCGACATACTCCTTCAACTGGTTTTTGTCGTAAAGCTGGCTGTAATTGTCCTTGCTAACCACAAATAGGTAATATTTGTTAGCAGCTACGCCCTTAAGTACGTCTTTGTTGTTTATAAACATAGTGTGGTATTCCATCGCTTTTCGGCTGTTTGGGAATTCGCGCACAACCATAAACTGATAGGTCTTACCGTAAAGCATGGTCTGTGTTTTTAGCTTGCTATTCCGGAAGTTGCTGTCGTTAAAATTGGCAATTTTTATTTCTACTTCTTTGTTGTTGGCATAGGTTGCCATCTCCATGGCCATCACAAAATAATGCGGGTTATCCGCCGATTTTTTAAAGAGTGCTTCGGCACTTCCTGTGGCCAACAGCGCTTTGCGTTTTACGGGATCCATAAGGTCGAGGACCTCTTGGGCACTTTTGCTGACGTCGGAGGAGGGATATCGTCCAATGACACTGGCAAGTGCAGCTTTCATCATACTGGTATCGGCTGTTTTTCCTAGACTCAACGCCCGCATAAATTCCACCTGAGGCACCCGTATGCTAGTAGGATAGCTATTGATGAGCTTTTGGCCGTCGATCAATACCTCGCGGTATTTAGCCTGTTTATATTGACTGTACACCAACGCATAGGAGGAATCCGCTTCATCAACCAGCCCACTGTTTTCATTCTGGACTTTTGGTGGGTTTTTGACAATTAGGGCAAACTGATTTTTAGGATAGTCCTGTAAAAGTTTGGTGCGATACAGCTCTGCTTTTTCCTTTTGGTTCATCAAGTCGTACAACAAGGCCAAGCGGTAAAAAGTCTCCGGCTCTAAGGTACAGCCGGGATATCTGTTAAGGAGGGTCTCAAATTTTAAGCTTGCGGTAAGATAATCGCTGAGTTTGTCGCGGTAGAGATTGCCGAGATTAAACAAAGCTTCCTGAATCTGGGAATGCGCGAAGGCTTTGGCAGATTCAGTCAATGGAATACGCGTTTTGAACTTCGAACGGGGGTCTTTAGGGTCCAAATCCAAATCAATGACGACATTGTTGTCGGTTCCACTGCCGCCTGCATTGCTCGTAACCTGCTGTTGCTTTTTACTGCGCCGCCAGTTGTCGGCCAGCTCACGACTACCGAATTGCTGTCTGAAGCTGCTGAAGCCTTGGGAAACGGCCTGTTGGTTGTAAAAGTACCACAAACTCGGCTGACCAGGAGGTGCCAAACCACCCCCAGGAGGTGCATTCATATTGCTTGGCGAGGGTTGGTTTTTAGCTGCTTCTTTTTCAAATCGGGCCTCATCGGCTCTGCGCTCTTCTTCGCGTATGGCTTTGTCGATGATTTTTTCAAGTTGCTTTTCAGGCAGTAAGGCCAAAGCGAGCAAGCTGTCTTGAAGCTGAATGACTTCCAGATTTTTGACCAGATCGTTGAGATACCGTTTTTTGCCATTTACTTCCCTGAAGTTAGGGTGTTCGGCCAACATAACCGTAGAAGTGCTATCGTAATATTGCTGTGCTTTGGTATATTCAGGTTGGGCAAAATAATATTCTGCCAGAAAAAGGTAGGTGCGGGTTTTCTGAGCTACATTTTTTGTCGATGCGGCTGCCGACGATTTTAATAGCTCAATGGCTAAGGGCAAATTTTTGGCTTTCAATTCCAACATGGCCATTTCGTAATAAATCTCGTCTTTGAAATCTTTGTTTTTATCGTCTTTCAGTAGCTTTTTAAGTTGTTTTCGGGCTTTACGTAAGGAGCTATTGCCATCATACAAACGGGCCAGGTTCATCCTTGCCTGAAACTCCATTTCGTAATACGGCTTGCCCTTCAAACTGAGTCTGAAGTATTCAGCAGCCGCTTTGCGATCGGTTTCGCGGGTAAGCTGACCCAACAAAAAGTGATAGCGGGTTTTAACTTTTTTAGATTTTTCGGCCTTGATTGCTTTTTTGAGCGGGGTGATGGCCTGATCGAAGCGTTTTTGTTTTACCAGCAAATCTGCCTGAAGCGCAAAAACCAAAGCATTGTATTCAATTGGGAATTTTTTGTCTCCTGTAATTTGGTCTAGTCCACCCTGAGCTTTGGCGTATTGACGGCTGTCGATATAAGCGCGAACCAACCACACCAATGCCTCTGGGGCCAATTCGGTTTTTTTGTATTTGGTGTATACGTACTGAAAGGTCTCAATGGCCTCGAAATATTCGGCCTTCATATAATAGGCCTTGCCGATGAGTAAAAAGCTATCGTCTATCCATTTGCTGAGCTCGTGGTTTTGTATCACTGCCGAACATTTGCGGATGACTTGCTCGAAGCTGTTGTTGTGGGTGCTTACCGCTGCCGCATCGCCGGTTACGAAGACCGGAATAATCTGGTTAAAGTCGTCTTTGTGGTTTTTAACGATGTCGGCTGTGGTCTCGTTAAAAATGGTGCGCGCATTAAAGTAGCCGTTAAAACGAGCGGTTGTGTTGTGAAAAACCCGATTGTACCAAGTATCCCTTTTACATCCACTGAGGAGTAGGAGGGCGGTAAACAAACAAAAACTGAGAGGTACTAAACGGCGCAAAACTAATAAATTCCAAAAACAGCTGCAAAATACAACAGTAAGTGCGCAAAATTATTTTGAAGTGGATAAACTTAAATCCATTTAGGTGTGCCAGGCTTAAAATGGAAAGGCGCCAGCTTTCCCATTCATTTTGTATATTTTTGTCTGCCGTGAAACGTTTCCTTCAATTTATTCAGAAGCTACGCGATAAGTATCGCCTGGTGATACTCGATGAAAAAACCTATGAAGAGAAGGTTGCGATTCGCTTGTCGCGTTTGAATGTATTTGTAGGCGCCAGCACTGCATTTGTTTTAATTACAGGGTTATTTGTGACTTTGGTGGTTTTTACACCACTTAAACAGTATATTCCTGGATATGCCGACTTACAACTTCGTCGCGACCTCACCCGACTTTATCTTGCGGCCGACTCGTTGGAGCGGAGTTTGGGGCAACGCGAGATGCTGCTCGATAACTTCAAAAACGTTATTGAAGACAATCTCGAAACACCGAGTCCCGATTCACTGGTAGGCCCAAGGCCATTTGTGAATTACGAACTCGACTTACTCAGCAACAACTCGCCCTTCGACTCCATGTTGCGCGCCCAAATTGCGCAGGAAAACGTTGAAGTGCGTATTGGGATGAGGTCTGAAGAAAAGTCATTTCACGGCGTTGTCTTTTTTAAACCCGTTACGGGCAATATCCTCCAGCCGTTTCAAGTCAATAGCCGTAGTTTTGGTATCGGTATTCGTTGTTTGCCCGGCGAAATCGTAAAAACGGTACTCGACGGCAGCATCATCTACCAAGGCTACACCTTAGAATATGGCTGGGTGGTGGGTATTCAGCACGGTCAGAATATGGTGAGTTATTACAAGCGAATAAATAATCCCCTAAAAAAAACCGGCGCTTTTGTGCGGGCTGGTGAGGTTATCGGTGTTATCGGTAGCTCAGGAAGCGCACAAACCATTAATTTCGAACTCGAACTTTGGTACAACGGATTTGCCATTAATCCGGCAGAATTCATAAGTTTTTAAGCATGTTATCCAATAAAAAGAAAGAAGAAGCCCATGCCACCAAAGGGGTGAACCTCATCGGTGAAGGCACGCGTATAGAAGGAGATATTTCTGCAGCAGGCGATATTCGTATCGACGGACTACTAAAAGGGGATTTAACCACCTTAGCGCGTGTCGTTATTGGACTCAATGGCAGCGTTGAAGGTCAGGTGAAATGTACATTTGCGGAAGTTATCGGTCAGCTCAAGGGTGACATTCAAGCCACCGAAGCCCTTTGCTTACGATCTACTGCACGTATTTCGGGTAATCTAACGGTTGGCCGACTGCTCGTCGAGTCGGGCGCTGTTTTCAGCGGCAGTTGCAGCATGAGTGGGCAGATCAAACCTTTGCAAACCAACGAAAAGACCAACAGTGTCGAAAACGCCCAAACCGCTTAACGACTATCTCCGTTACAGCAGCCTCGGCATTCAGTTGATAGTACTGCTGCTTGCAGGAATGGCATTAGGCGACTGGCTCGATGGCAAAGTGGGGAGCTCAAAACCATGGTTTACCATCCTATTTACTTTATTGGGTTTAGGTGGCGGACTATTTCAATTGTTTCGCGACCTGTTCAAAGCTAAACCATGAAGATTACACCGCTCTATAAGGTTCTTTTCACCGCCGGACTCTACCTGCTCGCTTTTGGTCTAGCGCAATTGGATATTTTATGGCTTGAACCCAACTGGGATAAATTAATTCTGATATTCGGGGCTTTATCGCTCACCCTCGCTCTTGTTGAAAGACGGTTGACAAAATTATTGCCTGAGCAAGCCGCCATGTTAGGCCTAGTCATGATTACCGTACACCTCTTTGGTTGTCTTCTTATCGCGCTTTTCTGGCGTTTCTGGGGGCCTCCTTACGACACCCGATTCGTCCTAAATTTCTTTGTGATTTATGTCGCATTTCTGATGTTTGAAGTTCTAAGCCTTTTGTATAACTTGCGCCCACTTTCAAACGAATCCCAATAGCCGATTTTGATGCTTTTTTCAAGGTTTTTTAGAAATAATACAGTCGCCTCCTTCTTAATATCCGCGTTTTTGCTGGTGTTTACGGTAGCACAGGCCTCAGCCAACAAGCCAGTATCAACCGATTCAACCGCCGCAATTACTGCTGAAGTCGGGCACGAAGAAGAGAAGTTCAGTCCTGTTGAAATGATTATGCATCACATTTCGGATGCGCACGACTGGCACTTTTTTGATTTGAAGGGCGCCGATGGTGCGCTTCATCCGGTGAGCATTCCTTTGCCCGTGATTTTGTTAACCGAGGGAAAGCTAGACATCTTCATGTCGAGTGGTTTTCATCATGGTCACAGCGACGTGGTAAAGGGTGAACATACCTACCGTATGGAACACGGCAAAATTGTAGAGGCCAGCGGATTAAGCTTTACAGATTTTTCGATCACCAAAAACGTCGCTTCGATGTTTATTTCGGTGCTTTTGTTGATTGCCATGTTCGGCGCAGCCGGTAGTTCTTACAGAAAGAATGGTTTAGGCGCTCCTAAAGGTGTTGCCCGCTTCCTCGAGCCTTTGGTTGTTTATGTACGTGATGAAATCGCTATACCTAATATCGGCGAGAAAAAATACGCACGCTACATGCCGTATTTGCTCACTTCTTTTTTCTTTATCTGGATCAACAACCTCCTTGGTTTGTTCCCAGGCGGTGCCAACTTCACAGGTAACATCGCAGTAACGCTTACTTTGGCGGTATTCACTATGATTATCACCAATGTAAGCGGCACCAAAACCTATTGGCGCCATATTTTCAAGCCGCACGTTCCTTTGTGGTTGTACCCCATCATGATTCCGGTTGAATTGGTCGGCGTATTGAGCAAGCCTTTTGCTTTGATGATACGTTTGTTTGCCAATATCACCGCTGGCCACATCATCATCCTCAGTTTGGTGTCTTTGATATTTATCTTCAAAAACATCGCACTGGCCCCGGTCTCTGTAGGTTTCGTCTTGTTCATTAGCTGCCTCGAATTGCTGGTAGCTGCACTTCAGGCCTACGTTTTTACCCTACTATCTGCTTTGTTCATTGGCTTGGCCCTCGAAGAGCCGCACCCTGAACAGGAGGCAGCACACTAACATGCATATCAATTCACTATCGTTTAACCAATTTTAATCAACAAATCATGACCATTACAGGTATTGCCGCAATCGGCGCAGGACTCGCAGTTCTTGGCGCTGGCTTAGGTATCGGTCGCATTGGTGGTTCCGCTATGGAAGCCATTGCCCGTCAACCAGAAGCAACTGGTAAGATCCAAACCGCCATGATCATCGCGGCTGCCCTCATCGAGGGTGCTGCTTTGTTCGCAGTGGTTGTTTCTCTGCTCGTAGCTTAAAAAAGAAAAGGGCCCATCCGGCGATTGGCCGACGGCCCTTTTTCTCATGATTTAACCTCAAGAAAACGAAACGATGAAAGAACTTATAGAACCCAGTCTTGGTCTGATATTCTGGACCGGCATATCCTTTCTGCTCCTCCTGTTTCTGCTGCGCAAGTTTGCGTGGAGGCCTATCTTGGATGCCGTAAACGCGCGGGAAGACAATATCACTGCAGCTTTGGCTACTGCCGAAAAGGCACGTGCTGAGATTGCCGACTTGAGCAAAGAAAACGAAAAACTTTTAGCCGAAACACGCCTTGAAAAAGACCGTATTCTGGCCGACGCCAAAAAAACCAAAGATTCAATCCTGACCGAAGCCAAGGCAACCGCCGAAGCCGAAGGCAAACGTATTATTGAATCTGCTCGTTTTGCAATCGAAACCGAAAAACAGGCAGCGTTGACTGAAGTGAAAAATATGGTGGCTACTTTGTCTATCGATGTAGCTGAAAAAATCCTCCGTCGCCAGATGGAAAATAAAGGCGAACACGAGGCTTTCGTGAAAAAACACCTTGAGGACATCAAACTCAACTGATCGTAATGGCAGATTTTAAAATAGCCGTACGATATGCACGCTCTCTCATGGGGCTGGCCGAAGAGCGTAACCAACTGCGGGAAGTGCATGCCGATATGGCAGAGCTTGCGGCAGCAGTTACGGCCAGTAAAGAATTGGCAGTATTGCTCAAAAGCCCGGTGGTTAAACCCGATGTGAAAGAGCGTATACTCGACCAAATTTTTGGCAAAACCTTCAATAAGGTTACTATGCTCTTCCTCCAATTGGTGGTCCGAAAACGACGGGAAGATGTAATACCAACCATGGCGATTAGTTTCACCCGTTTGTACAACATCAAGATGGGTATAGTCGAGGCAAGTCTTACTACCGCCTCGCCGGTCGACGACGCCATCCGTGCCGAAATTCTTCGCTTGGTTGGTGAGGAGACCCATAAAACGGTTCAACTGCACACCAAAACTGATGCCGAGCTTATCGCCGGTTTCGTACTCAAACTGGGCGACCAACGCTACGAAGCGTCTATTGCCCGCGAGCTCAAAGAACTCCGCAAATTATTCTCAGACAATCCATACATCCAAAAGTATTAATCCATGGCACAAGTAAAACCTGATGAGATTTCAGCTATCCTGCGGGAGCAGCTGTCGGGTTATAAAACAGCCGCAGAACTCGAAGAAGTCGGCACCGTCCTCCAGATTGGTGACGGAATCGCACGTATCTACGGGCTCTCTAAAGTACAGGCCGGTGAACTTATCGAGTTCGAAAACGGTACCCGTGCGGTAGTACTTAACCTCGAAGAAGATAATGTAGGTGCCGTATTACTCGGTGCTTCCGAAGGTATCAAAGAAGGCAATACTGCCAAACGTACCGGTCTCATCGCCTCTATCAAAGTAGGCGAAGGTATGCTCGGCCGCGTGGTGAATACACTGGGTCAGCCTATCGACGGTAAGGGCCCAATTGCAGGTGAAACCTTCGAGATGCCTATCGAGCGTAAAGCTCCGGGCGTATTGTTCCGTCAACCGGTACACGAGCCTATGCAAACGGGTATCAAGGCGATCGATGCCATGATTCCAATTGGTCGTGGTCAGCGTGAGCTCATCATCGGTGACCGTCAAACCGGTAAAACCGCCATCGCGATTGATGCGATCATCAACCAAAAAGAATTCTACGAAGCAGGTAACCCTGTATTCTGTATTTATGTTGCCGTAGGCCAAAAGGCTTCTACGGTGGCCAACATCGTCAAAACACTCGAAGAAAAAGGAGCCATGGCCTATACGGTTATCGTTGCTGCTTTCGCTTCTGAGCCAGCACCACTCCAGTTTTTTGCCCCAATGTCGGGTGCAGCGATTGGGGAGTTTTTCCGTGATTCAGGCCGTCCAGCTTTAATTGTTTACGATGACTTATCGAAACAAGCGGTGGCTTACCGTGAGGTATCCCTCTTGTTACGTCGTCCGCCGGGTCGTGAGGCTTATCCAGGTGATGTATTCTACTTGCACAGTCGCTTGCTTGAGCGTGCGTGTAAGTTGAACTACAACGACGAAATCATCAAAACGATGAACGATTTGCCAGAATCAATCAAACATCTTGTAAAAGGTGGTGGATCGTTGACCGCTCTTCCAATCATCGAAACCCAGGCTGGTGACGTATCTGCTTATATTCCTACCAACGTGATTTCAATCACCGATGGTCAGATTTTCTTAGAGTCGAATTTATTCAACGCAGGTGTTCGTCCTGCCATTAACGTAGGTATCTCGGTATCTCGTGTGGGAGGTAATGCCCAGATTAAGCCGATGAAAAAGGTGGCTGGTACACTCAAACTCGACCAGGCACAATACCGTGAGCTCGAGGCATTTTCGAAATTCGGTTCCGACCTCGATCCAGCAACCAAGTCGATACTCGACAAAGGCGCCCGCAACGTGGAAATTTTGAAACAGCCGCAGTACAGTCCGCGTCGTGTTGAAGATCAAGTAGCGATGATTTATCTCGGCACCAAAGGAGCCCTTATGGATGTGCCTTTGAGCCGTATTAAAGAGTTCGAAGAGGACTTTTTGCAGGTGATGCGTGGCAGCCACAAAGACGTGCTCGACGCCTTTAAAGCCGGTAAATTCGACGACAGCCTCACCGATGTGGTGATGAAGGTTGCCAAAGATTTGATGCCTAAGTTCAAAGCCTAATCGCCCATGGCCAATCTGAAAGAAGTACGCATACGGATCGCCTCGGTCATGAGCACCCAGCAGATCACCAAAGCCATGAAAATGGTTTCGGCATCGAAGCTGCGCCGTGCAACCAACGCCATCGTGCAGATCAGGCCGTATACCGAGAAGTTGAAAGAAATCATCGACAACCTCCAAAGCAATATAGAAGGCGATATCGAATTGGCGCTGGCCGAAAAACGCCAATCGAATAAGGTATTGTTGGTTATACTAACTTCCGATAAAGGTTTGTGTGGTGGCTTCAATAGCAATCTGATTAAAGCAACCCGCCGGCTGATTAGCGAGAAATACGCCGAACAAACTGCAAACGGTAAGCTTAGCGTCATGTGTATCGGCAAAAAGGGCAACGATTATTTCAAAAAGTCGGGCTTGAACGTGGATACGCGGCACATGGATTTATTCACCCGTTTGAGTTTCGAAAACAGCTCGGCCGTTTCTGAAGAAATCATCGCCAGCTTCCTCACCAAAGAATACGACCAAGTAGAAGTGGTATACAGCGAATTCAAAAACGCTGTAGTTCAGTTCTTCAAAAGTTACCAGATGCTGCCTATCGAGCCGCTAGAAGCTCCTTCGGAGACAAAAGCACTGAACCACGATTACATTTTAGAGCCCGACCAGGCTTATATCATTGAAAGTCTGATTCCGAGTTTTCTGAAGATACAATTTCACCGTGCACTGCTCGACAACAATGCTTCCGAGCACGGTGCTCGCATGACTTCCATGGATAAAGCCACTGAAAATGCTGGCGAATTGCTTAAAAGTTTGCGCCTCACTTATAACCGCGCCCGTCAAGCGGCCATCACCACCGAAATCACAGAGATTGTGGGTGGTGCTGCAGCCCTCGAAGGTTAAACGGAAATTATTTACAAGCAAAAAGCCCCGGTCAGTGATCGGGGCTTTTTCTTTTTTAGGGCGATACGTTTACTGTGCTCATGCGGCGCTGCGGTTTGATGACTTCATGTGCAAATGGGAGTCTGCTAAAGTGTCGGCCTTGTACAGGAAGCAACAAGTTTTAAACCGTCAAACGGTCAACCTTTCTAGGGAGAGACAACAGTATGGCCTTAGTGCTTTATAACGTTGTAACAAACGAATGATTTTCAGCAGCACATTCACAAAAGGATCCCTGCGAAACACCACAGGAATATGTGCGAATGGCTACCGCTAAAGATTAAATACCCTCCCGGCAGGCGCTAAAATGAGGTATACTCACACGAGCTTCACCCCGCTCATCCCGCCATCTACCGCAATGATTTGTCCGGTTATCCAACCCGCAGCGGGGGAGAGGAGAAAGTTAGTGAGGGTGGCCAGGTCTTCTGGCTGACCATAACGACCAATGGGGTGACGTTTGTTGCTGGCTTCCTGCTTTTCGGGTGTGGCGAGTAAGTTGTTTGCGAGGGCAGTGTTGGTTAGGGAGGGGGCCAAAACATTTACCCTGATTTTTTGAGCTGCATATTCCGCTGCCAGCGATTTCCCTAAACCTTCTATTGCAGCTTTGGAAGTAGCGATAGATGCATGATAAGGCATACCAATTCGGGAGGCAGCCGTGCTATACAGGATGATAGAAGCGCTGTCGCTTTGTTTGAGTTGACTAATTAATGCCCGAATGCTGCGAACAGCTCCCATCACATTCAATTGAAAATCTTGCTCGAACTCTGCGTCAGTAAAGCGGTTGAACGGCTTCAAAAGTATAGAGCCAGGCGCGTAGACTAAACCATCTACAGCTCCTTCAATTTGTGAAAAAACGGAGGTGTCGGGCGATAATGCATCCCATGCGAGCCATTGACTGACCTCAAAGTCGGGTCGGGTGCGGCTGAGTACCGTAACCGTGTTTCCAGCTGCCATAGCTTGTTTGGCCGTAGCTGCACCGATTCCTCGACTTCCTCCGACAATAATAAACCTTCGCGCAGTGGACATTAGTGACCGTTTTTGAGTTCGAGGTATTTCAGGAATTCATTACGCGTTGACTCGTCCAGAAACTTGCCGCTGTAATCGGCTGTGACGGTGCTGCTCGTCTGGTCTTTGATACCTCGCATCGACACACACATGTGGTGCGCATCAATAACTACAGCCACGTCGTCTGTTTGTAGCACAAGTTTTAGTTCTTGAACAATTTGTTTGGTGAGTCGCTCTTGTACTTGTGGGCGTTTGGAGTAATACTCAACAATCCGGTTGATTTTAGACAAGCCAATCACATGGCCATTCGAAATATAAGCGACATGTGCTTTACCAATGATGGGTACAAAATGGTGTTCACAATTGGAATACAACGTGATGTCTTTTTCTACCAACATCTGGTTATAGCGGTATTTGTTTTCGAATAGCGTAACGGCTGGTTTGTTTTTTGGATCGAGACCACTAAAAATTTCTTCTACATACATTTTGGCCACCCGTTTTGGCGTACCACGTAGACTGTCATCAGTGAGGTCGAGCCCCAAGACGTTCATGATCTCCCGAAAATGTTTCTCGATGAGTTCAATCTTTAGTTCGTTATCGATTTCGAATGCATCGAGCCGAAGGGGTGTTTCTCCTGCTGTACCAATATGATCGTCGCCCATGGCTTCGATATCATGTAGGTCACGCATGTCCTTCGTAAGCGACAAAATTTCGTTCGGTTTCATAAAGAATAACTTTAAGCTGTTTGTTTAAATTAATTTTAGATCGCAAGAGGTTCCAGATAACCACAACAATATTTTCAGCTGTGGGATTCAAATTACGGAATTCATCGGTATCTAGATTTAGGTTTTTGTGATCAAAACGATCGCTTATCTCTGCTTTGATGAGATCGGCGAGTACTTTCATATCCATCACATAGCCAGTTTCGGGGTCGATGCTCCCTGTTAGTTGCACGATGAGCTCATAATTGTGGCCGTGGTAATTTGGGAGATTACATTTTCCAAATATTTCCTTATTCCGTTCGGCATCCCAAGCTGGGTTGTTCAAACGGTGTGCGGCATTAAAGTGGGCTTTACGTGAAATGGTCACTTGCATAATATCGAAACAGGAACTTTTAAACTTTGTTCAACTTTTTAGTAAAAAAAAGTAAACAGAACTGAAGCGCTTTCGATACAAAACACCCGGGCGAACTTAAATCGGTTTGTTTTTTCATTGAATAAACAGGGTTTTTTGAAAGAAATGCGCATATAAAACTACCATAAAATATCTTTGCCCCTTCATTCAAAAACAATCATGGAGTTTCAGGAAAACCAATTTACCCTAGGTGGTCAGTCATTGACTTCCATAGCCCGTACCCACGGGACGCCTTTGTATGTCTACGACGGTAATCACATCGTTAAACAGTACAAACGTTTGGTGAAGGCTTTTAAGGGGGTTGACCTGAAACTACTCTACGCTTGTAAGGCCCTTAACAATCTCAATGTCATGAAATTGCTGCTCGCTCAGGGTGCCGGTCTTGATGCCGTTTCTATTCAAGAAGTGGCATTGGGTTTGATGGCCGGCTTCAAACCGCAGGATATTTTGTTTACGCCGAACTGTGTATCCATGCAAGAGTATGAGCAAGCTGTAGAAAAGGGTGTTCGTATTAATATCGACAATATCAGTATACTCGAGCAATTCGGTAGTCGTTATGGACATAGTGTGCCCGTTTGCGTGCGTATTAATCCCCATATTATGGCGGGTGGTAATGTGAACATCAGCACGGGGCACATCGATAGCAAATTTGGCATTTCCATTCACCAGTTGCGGCATTTGACCCGGGTGGTGAAAACCCATAACATGCATATTAACGGGTTACACATGCATACCGGCTCGGATATACTTGATGCCCAGGTATTTTTGCGCGGTGCAGAGTTGTTGTTTGAGTGTGCTGAACATTTTGAAGAGCTCGAATACATCGATTTTGGTAGTGGCTTTAAGGTGGCTTACAAAGAAAATGATGTTACCACCGATATCGACGAGTTGGGGGCTGTTTTAACGCAACGTTTTGCTGAATTCTGTACCAATTACGGTAGGCCATTAACGCTTATGTTTGAGCCAGGTAAATTTTTGGTTAGTGCATCCGGTGTGCTGCTCACTTCGGTGAATGTGGTGAAACAAACAACCGCTACTGTTTTTGCGGGGGTAGATTCTGGCCAGAATCACTTGATCCGGCCGATGTTTTACAATGCACATCACGAAATCGTAAACATCAGCAACCCAAAGGGCACACAGCGGGTATATACTATTGTAGGAAACATATGTGAAACGGATACTTTTGGTTACGACCGCAAGCTTACAGAGGTAAGAGAAGGCGATATTTTGGCCATTCAGAATGCTGGGGCTTATGGCTTTACCATGAGTAATAACTACAATGCGCGACTACGCCCAGCGGAGGTGCTCATTTATAAGGAGAAAGTACATCTCATTAGAAAGCGAGAAGAATTAGAAGATATTACGCGCAATCAGCTTCTGGTGGAGCTGTAGGGTAGATCTCACCCTGCTACGGTTGTTGGGATTTCACCCCTCGGGGGTTATTGGGATGTCACCCCGCTGGGGTTTTGCTGGGGTTTCGTTAGGCGATTTGGTCTTGATACATTTTTAGGGCATCATTTAGAATGCCGATGGCAAGGTCGCGACCGAGGAAGTCTTCTACAACGACGGTTTTGTGCTCGAGTTTTTTGTAGTCCTCAAAAAAGCTGCGCATCTCTGAGATGAAGTGGGGAGGTAACTCAGAAATATCATTGTAGTGGTTTACGCTTGGGTCACCAGCTGCCACGGCGATTAGTTTATCATCGGCTTCGCCCTGATCTAACATCCGCATTACGCCAATGATTTTGGCAGGAACGATACAAAGTGGTTCTACATCAATTTGCGACAGTATAAGTATATCTAAAGGGTCATGGTCGTCGCAATAACTCTGAGGAATAAAACCGTAGTTGGCGGGGTAGTAAACCGAGGAATACAAAACCCGGTCCAAGCGGAGTAATCCACTTTCTTTGTCAAGTTCGTATTTCGCGCGGCTACCTTTCGGAATCTCGATGATACCATTGACAAATCCGGTTTCTTCATTACCTATGGCGACGTGGTGCCAAGGATTAAAGCGTTGATGATGAGACATTGTTTGCTGAATTGGGCTGCAAAGGTAGCCAATTTTGACACGAGAGAGAAGCACTGTTCCTGAGAAACTATCGATTTTTAAGACCATTGAAACAGGAGTTATTCACCTTCGGAGATGGTGCTAAACTGGGGGCAGGTACGTCCGTTGCACGGGCTGTTTATGTGAGTGGGTGAAAGACTGTCTTCGGCCGTTTTCAACCACTGTACTGTTTACGGGTGCTTCGCGCCCTGATTACGCTTCGCTGGACTTTCTGAAAGTATTCGGACTAAAAGGGAAGGATGGCTAGCAGGCCAGCGAAGCGTAAACAGCCCGGCCAAGGCCGAACGCACACGCATTGCGTTATAGAAAAATCACCCTAAAAAGATCAACGGATGCGGTCGACCGATTTTACTAAGGCGTCGTCGGCTTTGATGCGGCGGTAGGCGAGCACACAACATACCAAGGCAATGAGGGGCATGAACATCGTCCAGCCCAGCATCCATTCCAGGTTTCCGAGTTTTAGGGTTTGCGCGGCACGGTAGCTGGTCACCACAATCGAGAGGATTAAGGCGCCGCTCAACATAAAGCCCATGCGCGACAGCCGAATTTGAAGCGGCCGGTTTTTGAATTGAAAAATATTGAGGAGTAAAAGCGCGGCAACACCATAGGTTAGATACGCCAGCGCTTTGTTTTCATGACCACCACTGGCCAAAATAGGACTGGTTTGTTCGTATTCCATCGCGTATAGGGTAAAGACCAACTGCTCGGCTTTGTCGCCTTCGGAGGCTTTTAAGGTGATAAGTGGTGAAAGCGCCATAAGTGAAAGACTGACAGCTGCGATGAGTAAATAGACCGATTGAATCCGTTGAAGCATGAATTTTTTTCTCAAAAGTAAAGCTTTTCAAATGTAAGTACACCCTCCCTACACTTTCCTAACTTTGCACCGCAAAACCACACGCATGAAAGCTATCTATGTCATCGATGCACTTCGTACTCCAATCGGAAAATATGGCGGCAGTCTGGCGGGCGTTCGCCCCGACGATCTGGCAGCCCATGTAATCAAAGCCATCGTGGCCCGCAATCCTGCTGTGCCCGTGGAAGCCATCGAAGATGTAGTTTTTGGCGCAGCTAATCAGGCCGGCGAAGACAATCGCGACGTAGCCCGTATGGCTTTACTTTTGGCTGGATTACCTACCCATATTGGTGGCGTAACCGTAAACCGCCTTTGTGCTTCGGGTTTACAAGCTATCATGGATGCAAGCCGTGCCATTCAAGCGGGTGATGGCGATGTATACCTCGCCGGAGGCGTGGAGAGTATGACTCGCGCTCCTTTCGTAATGGGGAAATCAGATTCGGCCTTCGGTCGTACAGCTGAAATCTATGATACCACCATCGGCTGGCGTTTTACGAATCCCAAATTGGCCGAAATCTACCACCCCTACGCCATGGGCGAAACTGCCGAAAACGTAGCCGAACAATTTAATATCTCCCGAGAAGATCAAGACGCTTTTGCCGTAGCCTCGCAAGAAAAATACCTGGCCGCCGAAAAGGCTGGCAAATTTGCCAACGAGAGAATTGCGGTGCCTGTCCGTCGGGGTAAAGAAACGGTTGATTTTTCAATCGATGAACATCCACGTTTGTCGCCAATCGATAAACTTGCAACTCTTAAGCCAGCATTTCGCCCTGGGGGAAGTGTTACTGCTGCCAACAGCTCCGGCATCAACGATGGAGCTGCCTGCTTGCTTCTGGTGGGCGAAGATGCGGTGAACAAATACAAGCTCAAACCACTGGCACGTGTGGTGAGTCATGCCGTTGCTGGCGTTGACCCAGCTGTGATGGGTATTGGTCCGGTTCCTGCCACGCTTAAGGCGTTGGAAAGGGCTGGACTGCAAATTTCAGATATTGGTCTGGTTGAATTAAATGAAGCTTTTGCTAGCCAATCACTGGCTTGTGTGCGTGAACTGGGGCTTAACCCCGCCATTGTGAATGTAAATGGTGGCGCGATAGCACTTGGGCACCCATTGGGTTGTTCTGGTGCGCGTATTTCAGCGACTTTAATACATGAGATGCAAAAACGCCCAGAAGTGCGTTACGGCCTTGCATCGATGTGTATCGGTGTAGGACAGGGTGCCGCCATTATTTTCGAAAGGTGCTGATTTTTGACTAAACAGCGCTATTTCCTTGAAATTGCCTACGATGGTGCGGCCTATCATGGCTGGCAGCGACAACCCAATGGCATTACCGTGCAAGAAGTGCTCGAAGATGCACTGTCGAAACTACTGGGCTTCACGGTTTGTGTAACTGGGCAGGGGCGGACCGATACCGGTGTGCATGCCCTCAAAAGTTACGCCCACCTCGACTTGGAAGTTGAATTACCCGATAAACTACTCTTTCGGCTGAATCTGCTTTTGCCACAGGGTATACAAGTATTTCGCATTTTTCCGGTTCCTGAAACGGCCCATGCCCGATTTTCGGCGTTGAGTCGAACCTACAAATACCATCTGCATATCCGTAAAGACCCGTTTTTGTACGGTAGATCTACTTTTGTGTTTTATCCTATCAGCCTGCCACCAATGGAAGATGGGGCAAAAATCATAATGCAACACACAGATTTCGCGAGTTTTTCAAGGAGTCATACCCAAGTTAAGACCACCATTTGCCACATTACTGAAGCCCGTTGGGAACAAAACGGCCATCGCCTCGTTTTTACCATCACGGCCAACCGTTTTTTGCGGAATATGGTCCGGGCGGTAGTGGGCACCTTGCTCGAAATAGGCAAAGGCCGCCGTACAGTAGCGTCGCTGCCGGCAATGCTGGAGACCAAAACACGGAGCAATGCGGGGATGTCGGCACCAGCCCATGGTTTATATTTAGTAGAAGTGAAATATCCCGATTGGGTTTTTAGTTTAGCAGTAGGTGAGTAAACTGGGCGAAATATTGGATTGGTCGGTACTTAGGCGAATTTTATCGCTGGTTAGCCCCTACAAAAAAGTATTCTGGAGCACGTTGGTATTGGTTGTGCTACTCTCGCTATTGGCTCCTTTGAGGCCTTGGCTGATTCAATATACAGTCGATAACCACATTGCATCTGGAGATTACGCTGGCCTGGTCACCATGACCATACTCATGGTTATTACCCTGGTGCTTGAAACCGTTTTTCGTTATCTGTTCAGCTATGCCTCGGCTTGGCTGGGGCAATCGGCCGTAAAAGATTTGCGCCAAAGATTGTTCAAACACCTGAGCCGGATGCGCCTCAAATTTTTTGACCGCACCCCCATTGGTACCCTCACCACGCGTACCGTTAGTGATGTTGAAACCATTTCCGAGGTGTTTTCTCAAGGTTTGCTAACCATCGTCGGCGACATTTTGCAGTTGATTACTTTGTTGGTGGTCATGCTGGTCACCGATTGGAAGCTGACGCTCGTAAGTCTGTCGGTATTGCCTTTGCTGCTATACAGTACTTGGCTGTTCAAAGAGAAGGTTAAAGCCTCTTTTCAGGAAGTGCGTACCCAAGTCGCCCGGCTCAATGCTTTTACACAAGAACACATCAGCGGCATGAGTATCGTGCAGATCTTCAACCGCGAGAAGGCAGAGTCGACCAAATTTAAACAAATCAACAGCGAACTTAACGGTGCCAATCTCCGAGGAATATTTTATTACTCTGTCTTTTTTCCCGTAGTAGATATTATCACTGCCGCTTCTTTGGGTTTATTGGTATGGTGGGGCGCCCACGGTGCTTTGCGCGAAGAACTCACCATAGGTAAACTCATCGCTTTTATACTTTACGTCAACCAGTTTTTCCGGCCTATCCGCTTACTTGCCGATAAGTTTAACTCCTTGCAAATGGGTATGGTCGCTTCAGAACGAGTTTTTAAGCTACTCGATACCGAAGAAATAATTCCAGATACCGGAACCTACAGTCCCTCTGCCCTCCAAGGAGAAATTAGTATGCAGGGTATGTGGTTTGCCTACGAAAGCGAACAATTTGTACTCCGCGATATCAGCTTTGAACTCGCTGCCGGTAAAAAGTTGGCATTGGTGGGTGCCACAGGTGCCGGAAAATCCTCTATAATCAATGTTTTAGGCCGTTTTTACGAATTTCAGCGAGGAGAAGTGCTGCTTGATGGTATACCGATACGCGATTATAAAATCGACCACTTGCGGCAGCATATCGGCATCATCTTGCAAGATGTATTTCTGTTCAGCGGTACCATAGCCGATAATATCAGCCTGCGCAACCCTGATATTACGCTCGAACAAATCAAAGCCATGGCAGCCTATACTGGCATAGATAAATTCATTGAAAAACTACCAGGCCAGTACAACTACGAAGTAAACGAGAGAGGGTATGCCCTTTCTGCCGGACAACGGCAGCTGATTGCCTTCCTGCGTGCGATGGTTTATAACCCCGCCATACTCGTACTCGACGAAGCCACGTCAAGCATCGACTCCGAAACAGAACACCTACTGCAGGAAGCCACCTCTAAACTCACCCAAGGCAGAACCTCCATTTTGATTGCCCATCGCTTAAGCACCATCCGCGATGCAGATCAAATATTGGTCATCGACAAAGGTGAGATTGCAGAACGCGGAAATCATGCCGCCTTACTGCGAAAAAATGGACTTTATCGCAAGTTATACGAGATGCAATTCCACGATACTACCTTAACAGAATTGTAAAAAATCGAGCTTTTGCCAAAATTTCAGTGAGTTTCACTATTTTAACAGTTAGTTAAACTCACTTATGAAGCACTTTTTCATTTTGTTGGCCGTATTGGCTAGCGCATTAAGTCTGCAAGCACAACACGCAGACATGGATTCGGAATGTTCTGCAGGCAAAATTGCGGCTTTTAGCCGTGCATCGGCGCAAGCTAGGGTTAGTGCCAACCGAGGCATAGATACCTACGACATTCACTTTTACCACATCAACCTCAATGTGAGCAATACCAGCCGTACATTGGGTGGCGATGTACGCTTTGCATCTACCGTCACTTCCACAGCCTTGGATACGTTTTGGTTTGAGTTGAAAGATTTTATGACCATCGACAGCGTACTCATCAATGGAACAAAATACAGTAACCTAATCCGACTCAACAATGTAATCCGGGTGCCTTTGAATGATGTGATTGTTCAGGGTCAGCAGGTGAGCTGCCATGTTTTTTACAACGGAACACCTCCGTCGGGTGGTTTTTTCAGTGGTGTAAGCAATAGTAACAATGTTACTTGGACCTTGAGCGAGCCCTTTAGTGCACCCGATTGGCTGCCTTGTAAACAAGATTTGTGGGATAAAATTGACTCTGTTTGGTTTTTCGCCACCACCAATGCCGGAACGAAGGTTGGTAGCAATGGCTTGCTCACCAATGTGGTAACGCTGCCCAATAACAAAGTCCGTTATGAGTGGAAAACCAATTATAAAATGGCGTTCTACCTTATTGCTTTCGCTGTTGCGAATTATGAAGAATATGTGAACTACGCTTATCCAAGTCAATTGGTGGGCGACTCTGTTTTTATTCAGCATTACATCTACTCCGGCTCATTAGCACAAAATAAAGTAGGGCTCGACCGTACACCGGCCATGCTCGAGCATTATTCGGATAAATTCATACTCTATCCTTTTTACGAAGAAAAGTATGGCCATATGCAAGCCAATTTAGGCGGAGGTATGGAGCATCAAACCATGTCGACCATGGGTGGTTTTAGTCAGGATCTCACCGCTCATGAATTGGCGCACATGTGGTTTGGCGATCATGTCACCTGTGCCACTTGGAGCGATATCTGGCTAAACGAAGGCTGGGCATCTTACCTCGAATACATTTACCGGGAGACAATTAGCCAGGCGACAGCGGACAGCTGGATGAACAGCGCTCAAAACTCAGCACGTAATGCCGCAACAGGTTCTGTTTATGTGCCCGCCGGTTCTAGCGTAAATCGTATCTTCAGCAGTAACCTGAGCTATAAGAAAGGTGCCAGCGTATTGCACATGTTACGTTATGTCATGGGCGACTCCTTGTTTTTCCAAGCCTCGAAAGAATACCTGAATCTAAAAGGCAATGCGGTATCAACCACCAACGAATTCAAAGCAATTTTTGAGCAGGTGAGCGGGATGAATCTGCAGTCCTTTTTTAACGAATGGATTTATGGCGAAGGTTATCCAAACTATACGGTGCGCTGGAACCAGATTGGCGCTACCTTATTTGTAGAAGTGACCCAAACTACCTCTGGTGCTACACCGTCATTTAGTACGCCTATTCCTATTCGCTTTAGTTTAGCTGGTCAGGGTGTGCAAAATCTCCGGGTCGACCCTACTATTGGGGTAAACGCCTTTAATATAACAGGAACCATCCCTGCTATCGCGCTCGACCCAACCAATATTCTACTCAAAGGAACCAGCACCATCAGCCGTAATACCAATCTGGGCGTTTCGGTTGAAACGCTGAACTGGTCGAAACTCAAAATTTACCCTAATCCGAACAATGGCCGTTTTGTCGTTGATTCCGATCGCGAAGCCAGTTACCAGCTGCGCGATTTGCAGGGGCGTTTGTTGCAGCATGGCGCTATCGTGCTGGGTACCCAAGAAGTATTAACTTCGGGCCTCGAGGCAGGTATTTATTTGTTCCAACTTACCGATGGCAGCAGCAGTAGTTTTGAGCGATTGGTTATTCGTTAACACCGCTTTTCTCCTAAATAAAAAAGGGTTGTCTAAATCAGACAACCCTTTTTTATTGGCGTAAGCCAGGTTTATTTTACTGTATTTTCAATTTCCTCTTCCTTTTCTTTTTTGCCAAATACTGAAAAGTGTACATAACGTTTCGGATTTTTCTTCAGGTTGAGTAAGAGTTTATCTAAATCGATAGCGGTTTGATTGAGGTTGTTGTAAAGGGCTTTGTCGTTAACCAACAGACCGAGGCTGCCTTCACCTTGGTTGATTTTCTGCATAATAGCATTGGTCTTGTCCATGACCACTTTGGCAGTGGCTATGGTGGAGGTCAATTCCGATTTGGCAATGGAGTCGGTGATGGCATGAACGTTGGTAAGTGCGGCGTTGATCAACGCATTATTTGCTTTCAGGTTGCTGGTGATAGATTCTACATTGGCCAGCATCCGGTTTAGCTTGCTATTTTCGGCCGATACCATTTCATTAAGCGCTGCCGAAGTGTTTTCGATATTGGCTAAAATGGCTTTTATGCGTTCGGTTTCGAGAGCCGATACCAAGGTGTCGATGCCGGTGATGAGATGTTCGGCTTTTTCGCGGAGGGGGTTGAGGTCGGTGCCAAGCGCTTCTAACGGCGAAGGTTCGACGGTGCCTAGCAAAGTGTCATTGCGACCAAGATATTCATCGCCAGGTACCACTACAATATTCAGAGCTTTGGTGCCGAAAAGATCGGTGCTTATCAGTCGCGCGATGCTGCCTTTGGTAACCTTCACCTTGTCGTTTACATAAAACTGCACATCTACACCCTGGCCATTTTTAGACAAGGTCACCCGGCGGACAGAGCCAACCTTAACGCCTTGATTTAATACAGAAGCTGAGTTTTGTAGGCCTGAAGCATTTTCATAGCGCACATAATAATTGGTGGTGGTACTAAATACTTCTTCCCCTTTCAGAAAGTTAAAGCCTAGAATCAGGACTACGATGGCGATTGCTGCGAGCGCACCGACTAGCGTTTCGTTGGAAATTTTGAGCTTTTTCAAGTAAGTTGGCTTAAAACCAGGGTTTATGGGGCTGTTTTTGCGTCGTCTTTGTCGATGGCGGCTTTGTATTGCACAAAAGCATCGTAAGCAGATTTAGCAATTTTCGCTTGTCCTACAGGCGAATTTAGGAATTTTTCCTCTTCTACATTGGTAAGAAATCCAGTCTCGACCAAAACAGCTGGCATGGTGGTGCGATACAACACCAAAAACCCGGCTTGTTTCACCCCCCGGCTTTTACGGCCTATCTTCACTAGCTCGGCTTCTATCTTATCTGCCAAAACGATGCTCTGGTTGCGGTAAGCACTTTGGAAGAGCTCGAAGATGATGTGGGTAGTCGGGTCCTTGGGGTCGAAGCCGTCGTATTTTTGCGTGTAATCCGATTCTAGAAGTACCGAAGAATTTTCACGTTTAGAAACTTCGAGATTTGCTTTGGTCACGTGCAAACCTTGGGTCCAGGTTTCGGTGCCATAGGCGAGCGACTGACCCGAGTTACAATGGAAGGAGATAAATACATCGGCATTGGCTTTATTGGCCATAGCTGCTCTTTCGTGTAGCTCGATGAATTTGTCACTTTTGCGGGTGTAAATCACCTTGACATCCTTCATGTTCTCCTCGATTAACTTTCCGAAATCTAAGGCAACTTTCAGCGCAACATCTTTTTCCCGACTCACTTTGCCGAGGCAGCCTACATCATGACCGCCATGGCCTGCATCTACTACTACGGTACGGATTTTGTAGGCACGTAGCCCTGTTGGATTAATGGCTACGAGTAACAACACGAGTACACTTGTGATCGTTAAGCTGATCTTCTTCACTTTGATGACGTTTAGTTACTTTTGAGCTGTTTTTAATATTTACAAAATTAACCCGCCTAAACTGCTTTTGCTACCCTTCCTACAACGGATTTTCCTCATTCTGCTGTGCATTTTCCACTTTATTGGTCAGGTGAATGGCCAAGAACAGTCAAAAAGCACGCCAGATAGCACGCAGCGGGCATTATCTGTCGGTTCGGCCGACAGCCTGAAAACACGCGATAATTTACTTTCCGACAGTCTTAGACTAAAAAATAGTCTCACCGACAGCCTTCGAGGCGATAGCAGTGTGGTTGATAGCACCGCCAACCCGCTCAGTTCACTCCGCCGCCCCGGAGATTTGGAAGCAGAAGTAAAATATGAAGCACGCGATAGCATCATTTTTAACCTGCGCAGTAAGGGTGCTAGTCTGCATGGCGACGCGAAAGTCAAGTACCAACAAATTAATTTATCCGGCAATAAAATTGATCAGGACTGGGCCACCAACCAGGTAACCGCAACACCCGGCACCGATAGTTTAGGCAAGCCAATAGGCAAACCCGTGTATGCCGACGAAGGCCAAGAGTTTGTAAGTGATAAAATCACCTATAATTTCAAATCCAAAAAGGCGAAAATTAGTCATATGGTCTCGAACGAAGGGGAGACCTACCTCATCGGGGAAGATGTAAAGATGGAAGACAGCGAAACTATCTACATCAAAAACACACAGTTCACCACGTGCAGCAATACGGATCACCCACATTTTTACCTCAACCTGTATAAAGCCAAAATTATTCCTAACAAACGGGTGATTAGCGGTCCGTCGAATATGGTGGTGGAAGATATTCCCATCCCCTTGGGCTTGCCTTTTGGTATTTTCCCAACCCAGCGTGGGCAACGTTCGGGCATTTTACCCCCAGAGTATGGCGAATCACCCCAGTTTGGTTTTTTTCTGCGGAATGGAGGGTATTATTTTGCCTTGAGCGACTATGTCGATTTGTCGTTGCAAGGTGACATTTATTCGTTGGGTGGCTGGCGGATTAGTCCGGCCTCGAGCTACATCAAAAAGTATAAATACAGCGGTAATCTTCGTGTCAACTACAGCAGCTTGCAGGCAGGGGATCAGGAAGCCAATGATTTTTTTCGCCAAAAGGATTTCCTGTTAAACTGGAACCACACCCAAGATCCACGCGCGAATCCATACCGGAGGTTTACGGCAAGTGTTACGGCTGGCTCGAGCAGTTATTTGGCGAATAACTCCTTCGCAAGTACCCAGTTTTTGAACAACCAACTGCAATCCTCCATCAACTACACCCGTATTTTCCCAGCTAAACCTTATAGTTTTAATGCGGGTTTACGACATGCGCAGAATACACTAACCAAACAAGTCAGCCTCACCTTGCCGAATGCCGTATTTACTGTGAACCGTCTCGAACCTTTCAAACAGAAAAACAGGGTGGGCAAAGAACGTTGGTACGAAAAGGTAGGATTTAACTACAACACCAACTTCCGCTCCAATATCAACGAATACGATTCCTTGCTTTTCAAAGGTAATTTTTTCGAAAAAATGGATATTGGACAATCACATAGCTTGCCTATCAGCACTTCCGCATTTGTTTTGGGTAAGTTTTTCCAGTTCACGCCTTCTTTCAATTACAGCGAACGTTGGAGTTTGAAAAGCATTGAAAAACGCTATGATAGCGACTCCAACCGGGTATATGCCGATACGCTCGAAGGATTTTTTAGGAATTACGATTATGCCTTCAGCATCTCTATGAATACCCGCCTATACGGCTTAAAACAATTCGAGAAAGGTAAAATCGCTGCGATTCGCCACGTCATTAACCCACAAGTAAGTTATAGTTTGCGCCCCGATTTTAGTGACAGCAAATATGGGTTTTATGGCAGGGTGCAAGCCGATTCCACGGGTCGAATCGAAACCTACAATCGTTATTCCGGCTTTGGCTTTGGTGGCCCAGGGGCCGGTAGGTCGGGGAGCTTGGGCATGAGCATCGATAATATACTTGAATTGAAGGTGCGCCAGGTAACGGATACGGCCATCAATCTTAAAAAAGTTAAAATATTTGACAGCTTCCGGATTGGTGCTAATTACAATTTTGCAGCCGATAGCTTGCAGTTGTCACCCATTCAGTTATCGGGCCGGACGACGTTTGCAAACAATTTCAGCTTACTTTTTGGAGCGCAGTTTGAGCCATACCAAAGAGATACACTTGGCCGCCGTTTAAACCGCTACCTCGCCAGTTCTGGCCGAGCTGCTGAGCTGACCAATGCGAACTTAACTTTTAGCGGAAGTTTTAGTCCAGGCTCAAAAAACAAACCCAAGCCCGATGCACAACCACTCGACGCCCGGGAGGAAGCTGAGCTCGCCGATATCCGTCGCCAACAGGAGTGGGGCCGTTTTGTAGACTGGAGCGCACCTTTTACCATGAGTTTCAACTATACGTTGAATTATGTCAAAAGCACACGGCCTAGTTTGCAGAACCAACTCAACCAACAGGTGGTTTTTTATGGCGATATTAACATAACGCCGAAGTGGAAGGTGGGATTTAATTCGGGTTACGATATCACCAATAAAAAGGCGACTTCGACCATGCTCAATTTTTACCGCGATCTCCATTGCTGGGAGATGTCGTTTAATCTGGTGCCTTTTGGGGCGTACCGCTCGTACACTTTTACCCTCAACGCCAAAGGCCGAATGTTGCAAGAGCTAAAATTGAATCGCCGCCGCGACTGGTACGATTTGCGCTAATCAGCGGGTGTGCTGTACCATGAAGCGCCGACTCAACGTCAATTTTTCGGTGATAAGGTGAGCGATGTATACGCCTTCTGTCCAAAGGCTGAGGTCTAAACCAGTACTGGGGAAGGCGATTTCATCGTGCACCAGCTTCCCGAAGCTGTCGAATACGAGGATACGTTGCAGTGGGTTGCTAGGATGGATGTTTAGAAACAATTTGTCGTGGGCGGGCACTGGATATAACTGCAAGCCGAGTAGATCACTTGCCGCAGCTGCTGTTGGGACGATTGGAGGAAGCCGATCTCTAAAACGTACTGTTGTTGGCGTAAAGGTTGTCAATAATTGGGGGCCACTTATTTCGAGTATAGGAATCTTTTCTTCCCTGGCCAGCCACTTGTATTCGACCGTAGTACGTGGGGGCAAGCCCAAATTAAAACCTTGAAAAGTAAGGCTATCGCGGGTAAAAATGGTGCTTTTAAGTCTTAAGCAATCGAAAGTACCATAAGGAGTCGTTAGGGTTCCCCAGCCATCCACTTCACTGCGCCGCCATCCTGAACTTTTGTACTCGCCGATAGTAGGGATGCTGGCCGCAAAGGCGAAGGTGGTCGAATCGCGCCGCCCAAAACTGAGTGGGAAGTGATAAATTTCATCTTGATCGGTATAATTAGCCGGCAAAGGCAAACCCTGCACCGAAAAGCCAAGTCCTCGTGTGCTGAATTTGCTATTCGTGGCACCGAAAAAATTATAGAGTAAGGTAAGTTGGGTAACTACCAAGTCGATGCTATCCACCAGTTTGTTGCCAAACGTATTGAAGAAGTAGAAAAAATACGGTGTTTGTAGGGAGTTTTGATAATAAATTACATCCTGGGAAGTGGATTGTAAGTCGCTAAAGTCCCAGTTTTTATTGGGGCCGGTTGGCTGTACACGATTGGCCATACCTGTTGTATTGGCATTACTTAGCCGCATACTGTCGCCACTTTGAGGAAAATGACTGCGGTTCAGCGTTATCTGACCGTAAAGACTGCTGCTAATAAAACACAGCAGGAGCAGAGGCAGGAATTTCATAATACGGTTTGGTAGATTGAATTTGCAATCTTTTTGGCGAACGCTAAAATTTATTATTCAACAGAAGAAAAACCCCTGTTAAATTCTAGGGTTCTACATCTTTGTGCATCTCATTCAAACCATACCCATGCGGGCAGAAATTATCACTATAGGCGACGAAATACTTATCGGCCAGATTGTCGATACCAACTCCGCTTGGCTCGGACAGCAACTCAGCGTACTTGGCGTGGAAGTGGTTCAAATCAGTTCGGTGAGCGACCAACGCATTGCCATCGTGGAGGCCCTCGAAGCAGCTCAAGGTCGTGCTGAGCTCATCCTCATCACCGGTGGTTTGGGGCCAACGAAGGACGATATCACCAAACATACATTGGCCGATTATTTTGGGAGTCGGCTCGAAAGAAACGACTATGTATACAGCCGTCTTAAAGCCTGGTTTGAACAAAGAGGTCGGGTGATGAGCGAGCTAAATGGCCGTCAAGCTGATTTACCTCACAATGCCGAGGTGCTCGACAATGAATTGGGCACTGCCCAAGGGATGTTGTGGCGGCGCGGTGGCAAACTCATCTTGAGCATGCCTGGTGTGCCGTATGAGATGAAGTGGATTGTCAAAAATCAGCTAATTCCTTTGCTTCAGCGGGAGTTTGCCTTGCCGATTATACTTCATCGTACAATTATGACTGCGGGCATTGTAGAGTCGATGATAGCCGAGCGCATCGCCACCATAGAAGCTGAGTTACCGGCGCATATCAAATTAGCGTTTTTACCCCGGCCCGGCATCGTACGTCTCCGTCTCAGTGCTACCGGTCCGAAACGAACAATTTTGGCAAAAGAAGTGGCTGTTTATGAAGCCCGCATCACTGCCGAGCTGGGTCATCACGTATATGGTTTTGATGATCAGTTGTTTGAAGCAGCTATAGGCGAAAAATTAAAAGTTGGCGGTCAACAATTGGCTTTAGCAGAATCCTGCACAGGGGGAAACATCGCTCAACTGCTGACCAGTATTTCAGGTGCAAGTGCTTATTTTCCAGGTGGGGTGGTGAGTTACAGCAATGAAGCGAAAATAAATATGTTGGGTGTGCGCGCTGAAACTTTGGCCGATCAAGGTGCTGTAAGTGAAGCAACCGTGCTCGAAATGGTGGCTGGTGTGCGTGAAAAATTTGCTGCAGCGTATGGCATTGCCGTTAGCGGTATCGCCGGTCCGGATGGCGGAACCCCCGAAAAACCCGTCGGAACAGTATGGATAGCGGTGCAGGGTCCAAGCGAAACCTGGGTGCGCCTGTATAATTTCGGTACCGACCGTGCCCTGAACATCGAAAGGGCTTCGATGCAGGCCTTATACCTTTTATGGAAAATGCTTGTCACAAATTGACCTTTCCTGCTTAAAACCCTACCTTTGTCGCTCTAATTAAAACGACCAAACGCATACGATATGGCACAAGTAGAGTTGTTGATGCCCAAAATGGGCGAAAGCATTACAGAAGCGACGATATTGAAGTGGCTCAAAAAAGAAGGCGACCCCATCAGCCTCGACGAAGCCGTGCTCGAAATCGCTACCGATAAGGTAGATTCTGAAGTGCCTTCCGCCGTAGCGGGCACCTTGGTCAGCATCAAATTCAAAGAAGGTGATGTGGTAGCAGTTGGCGGCCTATTGGCCATCATCGAAACCGAAGCCGGTGCTGCTGCAAGCCCATCGCCAGCCGTTGCTGCTCCCGCTGCTGCTGCTGCTCCTGCTGCGCCTGTTCCAGCTCCAGTAGCTGCTGCTATGCCACAGGAAACAGCGGTTTTGTCAACAGCCATGACACAAACGGTCGCCGCTGGTCGTTTTTACAGTCCGTTGGTATTAAATATCGCTGCACAAGAGCGCATTCCCATGACCGAGCTCGAAGCCTTGCCTGGCACGGGTAACGAGGGTCGTGTGACGAAAAAAGACATTTTGGCCTATGTAGCCCAGCGAAAAGCCAGCGGCGCCCCTGCCGTTGCTGCTCCTAGCACTGCCGCTCCTAGCACTGCCGCTTCAGTTGCACCTGCGGAGGCCCCTGCTCCGGCAGCGGTAACACCAGCGGTGAGTGTAAGCGGCAATACAGAAATCATTGAAATGGACCGCATGCGTAAGATGATAGCCGAAAATATGTTGGCATCAAAACGTATTTCTGCCCACGTTACCTCTTTCGTTGAAGCCGATCTCACCAATGTGGTGAACTGGCGCGAGCGAATGAAAAAGGAGTTCGAAAAACGATACAATGAAAAACTGACCTTTACACCCATATTTATTGAGTGTATTGTTCGTGCCATCAAAGACTATCCGATGATTAATATTTCGGTAGATGGCAATAACCTTATTGTTAAAAAGGATATCAATATAGGTATGGCTGCAGCTTTGCCAAGTGGTAACCTCATTGTGCCGGTCATACACAATGCCGACCAATATAATTTGGCTGGTCTGGCCAAACGGGTCAACGATCTCGCCGACCGTGCCCGCAAAAACAAACTTAAACCCGACGAAATTCAGGGGGGTACTTATACCGTTTCGAACGTCGGTACATTCGGTAATGTATTCGGAACGCCTATCATTCCACAGCCTCAGGTAGCGATTTTAGCTGTTGGCGCCATTCGTAAAAAGCCAGCGGTTATCGAAACCCCCGAAGGTGACTTTATCGGCATCCGCCAAATGATGTTCCTTTCGCACAGCTACGACCACCGTGTGGTAGATGGTGCTTTGGGAGGCATGTTTGTCCGTCGTGTCGCCGATTATTTAGAACAGTGGGATGTAAACAGGGAACTGTAGTTCTCTAACAAAACCTGCTCCTGTGGATGCGAATGTATGCATGCGCTAATATGAACGTTGTAAAACGGTCAACCTTTTTTCAGGAAGAAGCACCAGTAGAATCTTAGTGCTTTATAGTGATAAACAAACGAATGATGTTCAGCAGCACCTTCACCAAAGCGACCCCCGCGTAAGGTCATCTGAACACATTATTTCGGCTTATAAGCTGCCTCCTTAAACAATCGCTCATAGTCTGTCACCGCAAAAAGCTCGGGCATTGGGAGCGTTTTGTTCCTCTCCATAAAGGAAGCGATGATACGCGCACCGATGAAAGGACCGAGCCTAGCCGGTGACTCTTCGGGTAAACCATTGGTAAATGGGCCATCGTTCATGAAACGAGTAAGCTCGCCTAAATCGGAGGTAAAAAGGATGTCGCGGTTGAGCATATACGCCCAGATATTTCTTTCATTTTGGACTACCCAGTCCATTTGTGTGCTGCTATAACCGTATATCAAACTATCTGGTGTATTGGGTAGAATTTGTTCCAGGGCATACATCACCTTGCCTTGTTCCAGCATGCGGTGCAACAATTGGGTGGTATTACTTTGCACAGGCAACAAGTCTTCCAAAATGAGCTGCATAGCATCCGGCACAATATGTTCAGGCGAAAGTCGGCGCATGAGGTAAAGAGTCATAAAATCGACCATCGGGTAATACGTATAGTCAGGACCCATATACAAATCCAGCCCTACGAGGACGGCACTGTCGATTAATGCGATTTTGTATTTAAAACCACTTACTAGCGTGATGATATTATAAACTGGCGCGTTTGGGAAGGCTGCTTTATAAAAACGAAAGGCTGCGTCAAAGTTGGCATCGATGGCCTTGAAATCTGGGTAACGGGCCAATACATCGCGGTAAACGGTATCAATGTAGGGGTCTTGTAAAAAGGCGCTGAGGTTGCGGTAGAGGTCAGGGTCGTTGGCTCGGCTTACAGCCACCAATTGTTCTGCATAAAAGGGGAGGAAGTCGGAAAAAACTGCTTTAAAACTATCGGCAGCGGTGTTTAATTCCAGCCGGTTTTCCCACAAAGCCTGATCAAAACGTTGGGTGCGGAATTCAACTGTGATATCGGGCGGCGGAACGTTGCTAACGGTTTTGCGGCGTAGCATCAAATAAAATGAGCTAGCAACGATTAACACAGCCGCTGTTAGCAAGTACCATTTCCGTTTTCCCTTGTTTTTCACCATTATTGTAGCATGTATTGACGGTGTAAAGTTACACTTGATCCTACCTATTTGAATAGATACTGAACTTATGAAACGATTATTCGCGTTGCTCGGTCTAAGCTTGCTCGCATTTCAAAGCGTGGATGCTCAAACAGAATATGAACGTTTGCGTTTTGGACTACAGTTTTCACCCAATTTCAGTTGGGTTTCGCCGCAAAATCGTTTGTTAAACGCCGAGTCGGCGGGTTTTGGTTTCTCCTACGGATTAATGGCAGAATACAAGCTAACGGAAAACTATATGTTTCATTCTGGCTTGTCGATTACCCAGTTGTCCCATTTTGTGTCGCTCGATTCAAATACCTACCGCAAAAATGGTGTGCCGGGCAGCAATCAACAGAAAATTTACAATGTAAATTACAGCTACAGGGCGCAGTATCTCGAAATACCGGTGGCGATAAAAATGCGGACGAACCAAATGGGTGCACTTCGCTTTTACGGCATATTTGGCCTAGAAGTGGGCTTTTTATTGCAAGCCAAAGCCATGATTAAAAATGGCGCTCCCTTATTCGATCCGGATGAATATTTTTTCGTAAACCGCTCCGAAGATGAAGTGATTGGTGGCGTAACAACTAACGATGATTTGTCGGGATTACGTATGGGTATATTGATGGGTGCTGGTGTGGAATACCTGGTGAGTGGTAACACCCACATCGTGGCAGGATTGCGGTTTAACAATCCTTTCTCAGATCATTTTGGTGGCCCTGAAATTTCGGGGCGCGCACCTTATATGGGCTTGCAGCTGGGCTTATTTTTCTAGTCTATGCGAATAGCGCTTGCGCAGAATAACTATCATACCGGCAATTTTTCGCTGAATACCGAAAAAATGCTGGCATCGATTGCCCAAGCGAAAGCCGGTGAAGCCGATTTAGTCGTATTTGCGGAATTGGCGGTTTGTGGTTATCCACCCCGAGATTTTCTCGAATTTGAGCACTTTCTGCAGCTGTGCGAAACGGCCGTCGATCGTTTAGCAACGGCTTGCGTTGGCATTGCTGCCATCGTGGGCGTGCCGGTCTACAACCAATTAAATCAAGGTAAAAAGCTCTACAATGCCGCTGTTTTGCTGGAAGATGGTAGGGTGAAACAGGTCGTGGCGAAGTCGCTATTGCCTACTTACGATGTATTCGATGAATACCGTTATTTCGAGCCAGCCAAAAGCAGTCGCGTACTCCATTTCAAAGGCCAGAAAATTGCGCTAACTATTTGCGAGGATTTGTGGAATATAGGTCAGTACACCCTCTATCCGCATTCACCTATGGATGAGCTCATCCTGGAAAAACCAGACTTTATTGTGAATATAGCCGCCAGCCCGTTTTCAGCCCACCAACAAGCCGAACGACTGTATGTGCTGGGCGAAAATGCCCGCAAATATCAATTGCCCATCGTCTATGTAAATCATATCGGTGCCCAAACTGAACTGATTTTTGATGGAAAATCTATGGTTCTAGGTAAGGATGGCGCATCTGTTGTTCAACTCAAAAAATTTGAAGAAGATTTTGCGATAGTGGATATGGGCGCATTGACCACCAAAACAACAGCACTTGCGCCTACCCATACAATGGAGGACATCTCTGCTGCTTTGACCCTCGGCATACAGGATTATTTTGGCAAACTTGGCTTCAAAAAAGCCATACTCGGTTTATCGGGGGGAATAGATTCGGCACTGGTTGCGGTTCTGGCTGCACAGGCGTTGGGTGCCGAAAATATTCATTGTCTGCTCATGCCCTCGCGCTATTCAAGCGATCACAGCATAGCCGATTCGTTGGCGTTGGTCAAAAATATAGGCGTCAGCTACGATATACTTTCTATCGAAAAGGCTTTTGAGGCCTATGAAACTACACTCGCCGAGCCCTTTTCTGGTTTAGCTGCAAATATCACCGAAGAAAATCTGCAGTCGCGCATACGGGGTATGTTGCTGATGGCTTATACCAATAAACTGGGCTACATCCTGCTTAATACCTCCAACAAAAGTGAGTTGGCGGTGGGTTATGGCACCTTATATGGCGATATGTGCGGTGGTTTATCGGTTATTGGTGATTTATACAAAACTGAGGTTTTTGCGCTTTGCCGCTACATCAACCGGGAAAAAGAAATTATACCCGACAATATCATCACCAAGCCGCCATCTGCTGAGCTTCGGCCCGACCAAAAAGACAGCGACAGCTTGCCAGATTATGAGCTCCTCGATCAAATCCTTTTTCGTTATATCGAAGAAAGGCAAGCGCCAGTTCAAATCATCGAAGCTGGTTTTGCCGCTGAGGTGGTTCAAAAAGTGATGCGACTTGTAAACATGAACGAATACAAGCGGCACCAAACCCCACCAATCTTACGGGTAAGCATCAAAGCTTTTGGGATGGGTAGGCGTATGCCGATTGTGGCGAAGTACCTTAGTTGAGTTGTAAAGCGCTAAAGCTTTAAGGTTATAAGGTTGGCCCGCTGTCTTTTCCTAAACTTGGCTGACGGTTTGTTTAGCTAAAACTGTTGTTGCGCGATATTTTTTAACGCAGATTTTGCAAAGAAAAGTGCTTTGCCTGGCCTTCGAGGTGGGTAGCTTATAAAGTATTTGGCCGTTGCCTTGTAGAAATTTAAGCCCCTTTAAATTTCGCGGGCCGTTTCTCCACAAATGCCGCCATGCCTTCTTTCTGATCTTCGGTCGCGAAAAGGAGGTAAAAGTTTTTGCGTTCGAATTCTAGGCCTTCACTCAAAGGTGTTTCGTAGGCTTTCAGCACAGCTTCTTTGGCGAGGCGAACGGCAATAGGGGAGAGTTGGGCAATTTCCCGCGCCATTTTCAGGGCTTCTTCGAGATATAGTTCTACCGGCACCACTTTGTTCACCAAACCCAACTGATAAGCCCGTTCGGCATTGATAAATTTGCCAGTGAGCACCATTTCCATGGCGTTAACTTTGCCTACCGCACGTGGCAAACGTTGCGTGCCTCCAGCTCCGGGCATAACGCCAATTTTGATCTCTGGCTGACCAAACATCGCCGTTTCGGAAGCTACCACCATATCACAATGCATCACCAACTCGTTCCCGCCACCCAAAGCAAAGCCAGAAACAGCTGCGATAATGGGTTTTTTGGTTTTTTTGATTTGGTCCCAGGTCGAAAATTGGTCTATTTTCAACATATCTACTGCATTACGCCCTGCCATCTGCTTGATATCCGCGCCAGCAGCAAATGCCCGCTCGTTGCCGGTAATTATGATTACCCGAACATGATCATCCTGGTCCAGCATTTTGAGGGTATCTCTTATCTCGCCCATTAGTTCGAGATTGAGCGCGTTCAGTTCTTTGGGGCGGTTTAAACGTATGAGCGCGATGTGCGCCTCCACTTGGGGTTCTACGATGATGAATTCCATGCCCCAAAAATGAACAATTTGCGGATAGATTTAAGCAGTTTTTCAGAAAATACCAGCTGTTAACCCATCATTAAGTTGCAAAAATCTGACAGATACTTCTGATGGAACACTATCTTTGGTTAAACATCAAAATCACATTTATGAAAAAATTATTTGCCTTATTCTTGAGCTTGAGCTTTACAGCCGTAGCTTTTGCGCAATTAAGTCTCCCACAACCGTCTCCTAAAGCATCGGTGATGCAAACGGTGGGCATTACCGAAATCAGCATAGTTTATAGCAGCCCCGCAGTAAAAGGCCGCACTATTTTCGGCGGACTCGAAGCCTACGGTAAAGTATGGCGCAGTGGTGCCAATTCCGCTACCGAAATTCATTTCAGCACCGACGTTATGGTGGGTGGACAAGCAGTAAAAGCAGGTAAATATGCCTTGTTTACCATTCCAGGTGAGTCGGAATGGACGGTCATCATCAACTCGAACGCCAATCAGTGGGGCTCTACCGCGTATAAGCAGGATTTGGATATAGCTCGTTTTACGGTTAAAGTCGAAAAATTGGCCGAGACCAAGGAGCGTTTGAGCTATTATATCAACTACGTCAGCGACAACGAAGCAGCTGTGATGTTGAAATGGGAAAAAGTGAAAATCAGCTTCCCCGTGACCATCAGCACCAATGAATTGGCAATGAGTGGTCTCGATAAATACTTCCGTAACAGTGCAAGCGAGTGGATGAACTATGCCAGCGCAGCCCGTTATTTGATCGAAAACAATGGTTCTTCTGCCGATGCGATGAAGTATGCCAACAGGGCGGTTAGCCTGAACAACAAACATTTTTTCGGCCATTATATCCAGTCGCTGGCCTTCGCTGCCAACGATAAACCAGCCGAAGCACTCGCCGCAGCTACTGAAGCTAAACGTATTGGCGAAGCGGAGCCAAGTGGTTTTTATGATGTCTATAAAGTCGATATTGCTACCAAAATTGCAGAGTGGAACAAGGCCAAACCGGCCAAAAAGAAATAATCAGCCCAGCTGAATTACACACACCAGGGGAGAAGCAAGTCGCTTTTCCTCTGGTGTTCTTGTTTAAAAAATGAAGGTTTAAGCATGAAAAAACCTTAAATACCTACAAAAATCCTCATCATTTCTTTACTTAGACCTATGATTAAGTCTGCCGGAATCCTGCTCAGCTGCTGTTTGCTATTTTTTTCATTTGCTTTGAATGCCCAGCCCAATTACGGGCCGACGCGCAATTTGTCGTCGGGTGAAATATTGGAAGGGGTGCGTAAACTGCAGGTCACTGGCCGGGTACTGTACATCGCCGCCCATCCCGACGATGAAAATACGCGCCTGCTGGCGTGGCTGGCCCGCGACCAAAAGGTCGAAGCGGCCTACCTTTCACTTACGCGTGGGGATGGCGGACAAAACCTCATCGGCAAAGAAGTGCGTGAGGGTTTGGGCGTAATTCGTACCCAAGAGCTGCTGGCCGCGCGCAGGGTGGATGGAGCCCGGCAATATTTTACCCGCGCCAACGACTTCGGTTATAGCAAAACGCCAGAAGAAACCTTCACCAAATGGCAGCGTGACTCGCTCCTGGCCGATGTGGTTTGGGTCATCCGCCAGTTTCAACCCGACGTCATCATTACCCGTTTTAATCCGGAGCCAGCACCTACCCATGGTCACCATACCGCATCAGCACAGTTGGCGGTAGATGCTTTTGCAGCTGCTGCCGATCCCAAACGTTTTCCGGAGCAATTACAATTTGTTCAGCCTTGGACAACTACCAGTTTGTTCTGGAATACCAGCTGGTGGTTTTTTGGGCGGGAAGATTTTGATAAAACCGGTTATCTGGCTGTTTCTGTGGGTAGTTTTAATTCCGTTTTGGGCACTGGTTATGGCGAAATTGCCGCCGAAAGCCGGTCAATGCACAAAAGTCAGGGCTTTGGTGCTGCCCGCCAACGGGGAGAAGAAATAGAATATCTCAAACCACTGGCCGGAAAAGCAGGGCTCAAGTCACTGTTCAACGGTGTGGTCACCGACTGGTCGAAGGTAAAGAACAGCACAACCTTCTTAGCTGCCTTACAAAAAGCGGAAGCGGCTTTTGATGCCAGTCAACCCGAAAATATGTTGCCCCATTTGCTGGAAGCGCACCGGTTGTTGGTCGCCATGGATAAAAACAACATCCATGTGCAGGAAAAACGACTGCAACTCGAAAAACTCATTGCCGAAACAGCCGGCATCTGGCAAGAAGCTACTGCCGAAAAATTTACCTATACGACAGGCGACAGCTTGGGAGTCAAGTTGCAAAGTTTGGTGCGTCGCCCTGTTCAAGTAAGCCGCAGCAACGTGAGTTGGGAAAGTGTACGTTGGGAAGGCGATGTCCTTTGGCCGTTTCATTACGAAAGTGACGCCCAAGACAACAAAGTCACGGCATTGGAGCGCAACAAAAAGTTAGTTGATGAACGTCGCCTCATGGTGGCTGAGGATGTCCCATTCAGTAGCCCTTTTTGGCTCAACCAGCGGCTTGATGCTGGCTTTTTCGACTTGCCAAAACAGCAATGGGTAGGCGTGGCCGAAAATCCTGCAGCTTACAGTGTTAAGGTGAGCTATCGGGTGACTGCAGGGGGTAAAAGTGCCGAAATACTGGTGACAGAACCGGTGCTTTATCGCTGGACAGATCCGGTAGACGGCGAACGTTACCGCCCGGTGGAAGTATTACCTCCGGTTACCCTTGCTTTCGATCGCAGCCACTATTTCTCACGAGAGTATAAAGCCGTGAGCATCGAAGTGGTGGTGCAAAAACAACAGCTTAACCTCCAAGGTACGCTGTCCTTAGATTTACCCGAAGGTTGGTTAAGCCTACCCGAAAAGGTAGAATTAAGCGGCACCAACAACGGCAGCGAACAACGGTATCGTTTTGAGGTACGACCAGGTAAAAACGCAAGCTCGGGTCAGATTTCGGCAGTGCTTAGAACGAGCAGTTCGAGTTTCGACCGTAGTTTGTCACGCATCGAATACAAACACCTACCCGTTCAAACACTTTTACTCAAGGCCACCGCCCCTTTACATCTGATTGAGCTCAAAACCAGTCCCCGCCGGATCGCCTATATCGATGGTGCCGGCGATGACCTGCCGGTTTCTCTTCGTCAACTAGGCTATGTGGTGGATGTAGTAGATGTTTCCGAACTCAGTCCTGAGCTTTTAAAGCGATATGATGTGATACTCACTGGCATTCGGGCCTACAATACAGTGGCGGCTTTGGCCGTGAAAAATCAACTGCTTTTCGACTTTGTACATGCCGGTGGCACGTTGATTCAGCAATATAATACCGCTCAAGGTTTGGTAACGGATCAGTTGGGTCCCATCAACCTAAAATTATCGCGCGAAAGAACCACGGTCGAGGAAAGTCCGGTGGGCCTACTCCAACCCGAGCATCCGTTGCTCAATCAGCCTAACCGCATACAAACCGCCGATTTCGATAATTGGGTACAAGAGCGGGGTTTATATTACCCGGGCACTTGGGACAAAAAAATGACGCCACTGTTGCGCATGGCCGACCCCGGTGAAAAGAACAGCGATGGCGCGCTTTTGTATGGCGAATTCGGTCAAGGTGTTTACATCTATACTGGACTAAGTTTTTTTCGGGAGATACCTGCCGGTGTTCCCGGTGCGTACCGCTTGTTGGTGAATTTGATTGAAGCACGTCAACCGAAACAAACTAAAAAGCCGTGACCGACCACAAACCCGATACCGACGAAGAATCACTCGCAGGTATGCCTCGTTTTATTAAAAGTTGGAAGCAGGCCTATTGGCTTTTATTGGGCTTTTTGGTGCTTTTGATTGTGTTGTTTTACTGGTTTTCGGAGGCATGGGCATGAGTATACTCGATTGGACAGTATTGCTTTTGTCGCAGCTTATAATTGTGACCTATGGCACCTGGAAAAGCCGACAACAAAAGGGCATGGAGGATTATCTCCGTGGCCGCGATAGGAATTGGTTTACGATTGGGCTAAGTATTATGGCTACCCAAGCGAGCGCCATTACTTTTTTGTCTGCACCTGGTTTGGCTTATACCGAAGGGATGCGTTTTGTACAGTTCTACTTCGGCTTGCCTATCGCCATGATTATTCTCAGCATGTTTGCCGTACCGCTGTATTACCGACTCAATGTGTATACCGCGTATGAATTTCTCGAAAAGCGCTTCGACCTCAAAACACGAACGCTTGCAGCCATGCTTTTTCTCACCCAAAGAGGACTGGCAGCGGGTTTTACCATATTCGCGCCCTCGTTGATTCTAAGCAGTTTGCTGGGTTGGAATATTTATTGGACGAACTTGGCCATTGGCTTGATTGTGATTTTATATACAGTGAGCGGCGGTACCCAAGCGGTGGCCCGAACCCAAAAAACACAGATGGCCATCATTTTGAGCGGGATGTTTATCGCTGGTTATTTGGTGATAGCCATGCTGCCCGAGCAAGTGGCGTTTGGCGATGCCATGCAATTGGCTGGTAAGTTGGGAAAACTGCAGGCTGTTGACTTTAGTTTTGATATGAACGACCGCTACAACATCTGGAGTGGTTTGATAGGCGGCACTTTTTTGATGTTATCGTATTTTGGTACCGACCAAAGTCAGGTGGCCCGTTATCTCGGTGGTCAGAGTATTGCTCAAAGTCGAATGGGATTAATATTTAATGGTGTGGTGAAGATTCCCATGCAGTTCGCCATACTATTTGTTGGGGCCATGGTTTTTGTGTTTTACCTCTTCCAAACGCCACCTGTCTTTTTTAACCGGGTGGTGCTCGAAGAAGCCCGGCAAGGCGTGTATGCCGACAGCTTGCGCCAAACGGAACTTGGATTTAACCAGCTGCATGCTGCACGTAAAACACAGGCTTTTGCCTTGGTAGAAGCTTCCAAGAGTGGCGACGACAAATTGTTGGAGCAAAAAGCAGCTGAATTGCAAGCCGGTCAGGCGGCATTAGAGGAAAGTAGGGCCGCCGCCAAAGGCTGGATTACCAAGGGAAACCCCCGTGCTGACACCAACGATACCAACTATATTTTCCTGACCTATGTCTTCGACTTTCTGCCTATCGGTTTGATTGGATTAATTATATCGGTCATTTTTTCGGCGTCGATGTCGAGCACCAGCTCTGAGCTCAGTGCACTGGCGAGTACCACGGTGGTAGATGTTTACAAACGACTCATCAAAACCGATGGCGACGATGCCCATTATCTCAAAGCTTCTAAATGGAGTACTTTGATCTGGGGTTGTTATGCCATTATTTTTGCCATGTTTGCCAACCGACTAGGCACGCTGATCGAAGCCGTCAACATTTTGGGTTCGCTGGTATACGGTACTATACTCGGTATTTTTGTGGTGGCGTTTTTTATGAAAAAGATAGGTGGCAGGGCGGTATTTTTTGGCGCATTGTTGTCGGAGAGCATCATACTTGCCCTCTTTTTCTTCAGCGATTTACCCTTCCTGTGGTACAATGTAGTGGGCTGTTTGGGGGTAATGGCTTTCGCGTTTGGTTTAGAAAAACTTCGTCCCGGCTATACGCAGGATTAATTCTGGCCCTAAACAACTGGCAGGTGTTTGATAGCCGCTGCAATCGGGACTGGCCAATACTTCTCGGGCAACTTGTAGTGCAGTAAGGGCGGTGAGCCAGTAGGATTCAGGGCCTTCGAAACGTTGCTCTACAAAACGACCATCTGGCGCACTGAGTTTGGCCCACACCAACGACCGGCCATGCTGATTTTGTTCGGCAGTGGGACCATCGATGTTTTTGTCAATTTTGGCTTGTGCCCATTTTCGGAACCACTTGGTACGAAAAACAGGATTCAATAGGGATTGCAGCTTAAGCAGGTAATAAAATTTCCGGGGTGCTGCCGAATATACCATGATATTGGGGATGCCAGTGCCAAAATGTGCGGTACTTACATCTCCCCATGGGATAACGATGCAATGTCTTTTTTTAAGACCAAAGTCTATTATTTTGCCCTGATGCGCCAAGGGGCGTTTTACTATTTTACCCCCTTTTCTGATAGCACCTCCACTGCCAAGATTGGTGAGCATGGTGGTTAAGGTGCCATGCGAAATGCCGCCGCCTAAATTCATAAATGCCAACTCCAGCGTATCGCCTTCGGGGAAGTCGTGATGTAATTTTTTGGTTAGGCAATCTGTGGGAACCACATCAAAACCAACCCCAGGAATAAGCACTATGCCTGCAGCTTTGGCACGGGAATCCAAGGTTTTTATCCACTCGAATACCGCAATTTCGCCCGTGATGTCAAGATAATGAATGCCTAAACTTAAACAGGCTTCTACCAGTTGTGGCGCGGTACGTGGAAAAGGACCTGCACAGTTCAGTACAAGTTTGATGTCTTTCAGCGCAGACTTTAAGTGGGCAGTGTCGTCGAGGCCGAAAACTCTTTTTTCAAAGCCATAGGTTTTCGCTAAAGCGTGAATCGGCTCGGCCGTTCGCCCGGCAAGAATAATGGGTAATTGTTGATCAGCGGCAGCTTTCACCACCAAACGCCCGGTATAACCGTTGGCACCGTATACAAGTATCGACATGCTGTAATTTACAGTTGGAATTTCATTCTATGGTAGTTCAATAACAAAAAAGCCGATTTAGCCTTGGCAACACTTCAGTTTGTAGTGAGGAGCGTTCGACTGGCCTCCTCTTTATTTTTGGCTCAACAGGCGTTGTACGCTGCGCCGGCCATTGGTTTGTTGTAGCTCCACGGTAGAATCACCTTGGCTTATAAGTGCTCCCGAAAGTTTGTGAATTTCGCCAGTAATTGTTTCAACGTAGACCATAAGACCCTGCAAATTGAATATTTTAAGCGTATACATGGACTCGGGCCCTCCCATAAATAAAGGATTGTTCGTTGGTTTGTGGGATAGCTTTTGAGGCTAGATAAATCGCCCAAGTCTTCTAGCGCCGTAGACAAGCGATGGTTACCGGCTATCGATAAAAACTGCCTGTCCAGTTCATTGTTCTAAAAGCAAAGTAAGCGACTTGGCAATGCAAGTATATTGTCTAAAAACCGGCTAAAAATTTACGCTCCTCCGTTTTCCATGATAATCATTTTTGGAGTTAAATCACTTCAGACCGTATATCCAGTCAATAATATCTGCCATCACTTGCGGAGAAAAAGTCTCTCGCAAGCTGCCATATTCTTGCGGCGAGCCGCTCTCTGCGCTTTGGAACAGATGGTTTAACCCAATATACTGCTGTATCCGGCTTTGGGGCGATTTAAAATAATCTAGATTGTCCATAAAGCTGCGCAGATTTTCGTTGGCGGTAACTTGAACATCTTTTGAACCATTGGTAGCATATAATGGGATATCCAGTTGCTGGATGAGGGGTACTGGATCAAAGCGTATGAAGTAGCGGAACCAAGGATCAAGCAAGCTGTTAAGCTGCTTATTAAGCATCGTTTTGTCCGACTTGCTAAGTTTGCCTGGCTTTTGCTGTTTTTGGAAGGCGACAAACTCCTTTTCGAGCATTTTGCGTGCCTGACTGCTATCGGTTACTGATTTTAGGATAGCATAGAGCTTCGCATTTAGAGCCAACGTTCGTGCGATGGTGCTATCCGCTATGCCCGAAGTGAGCGAAATGGCTTGACTTTGTAACAACAGCAAGTTGTCAATCGCTATACCTGGTCCGGCGAGGGTGACAATAAAATCTGGTTTGTTGTCGGCATTGGCTAAGAGTAAAGCAATCATTCCGCCTTCACTGTGTCCGATAAGGCCTGCTTTGTTGGCTTGTACAAAAGCCAAACTACGCACATAGCGCAAGGCAGCTGCGGCATCGCTGGCAAAGTCGGCTGTAGTAGCGCCTTTAAACACACCTCCCGACTCACCTACACCACGGTCGTCATAGCGCAAAACGGCTAGGCCACTTTTGGTAAATTCGTGGGCCAGCACGTGAAAAGGTTTGTGTCCCACGACGGTCTCATCCCGGTCTTGTGGACCCGAGCCACTCACCAAAACCACGACAGGAAATGGTCCGGCTCCTTTTGGTTTGGTAAGTGTTGCTGCCAATTGAATACCCGCAGCCTTATTGTTGAAACTAACTTCCTCGATGTCGTAGTCAAACGGTCCCTGTGGTGTTTGAATTTTAGCCCCACGGTAAGTGTCTGATGTTTCGCCTGCTTTCTCTCGGTGCAAAATCAAATCAAAGGAATGCCCTGCTTGTGACCATGTCCCGGTAATGCTATCACCTGCCATTTCTCCGTAAAAAACCGACTCCATGGCGGGCAGCTGTAAGGTCAGCGTAGGTGCTTTCCAGAGGGTGTTGTATACTTTAATATCGTAAGCCGCTTGGTCGGGACTGTCCATAGTTGTAGCGAAAGCTGTTCCTTCTGCTTTCACATGAAAAACAATTTTAATCGTAATGGCCTCTACCCGAAGTAAGCCCGACCAGTCGCCAACAGGTGAGTTTTGTGCAAACAAAGGCCCAGCGAAACCCAATAAATACAAGAAGAGAAGTAGCTTTTTCATACGTTTAGCAGTAGTATTAAACTTTTTGATATGTATTCGGCTAAGACTACCAATCCCAAAAAGAGTAGGGTATAACCAAAGCCTGTTTTATGTAAGAGCAAACGGTAAACTTGGAAGAGCATTACCAGCCACCACACAAATATGGACAAAGCCAGTAGAGAAAATAGGAGTAAAATAAAACTTTCCGCAGGACTAGGCAGCTTGCTGAGTGCCATTTCGTCGGCGAGCAAGCGTGGCGTCAATTGCCGGAAAAAATCGCCTATGTTTAAAAGGGGCAATACAACCACCGGTGCACGGGCAATTAAGAGTAAGCCAATTAGATCCGACCCACGGTTCCGGCCCCGACTAATCAAAGCGATGGTTGCACCAAAAACGAGCAACATCGTAGATACATTAATAAGCTGGTCAAATGCTGTCTGGTAAAGTGTTGCATCATCAACTAAATGATAATCGAGAAAACCATCAAACCGACCCGACATAAAATAAGCCAAGATCGTGGCCAGCAGCTGTATGCCCAGCCCCCAACTTATGGCTTTCCAGCCATCAACAGACTGATACGGATAGAAGAGATAGGTAATTAGTTTATTTTTTGCCGTTTTCATCTTCGAATTTTTGAAGTTGTTGAATCAAATCGTCGAGCATATTACGTACCGTGGGGTAGCTCAAATTCAGCAAAGCCGACATTTCTTTCAGGCTGCCACTTGACTTGATAAAAGCGAGGGCAAAGTTTAATTCTTCCGGGTTGAGTCGGGCCAATACCGGCAGTTTGAAATCACCTTCCACAGTAGTAGCACAGCTAGCACAACACAGTGTTTTCACCTGAAGTTGGGCCTCACAACTCGGGCATACAACGGGCAGTTTTTTCATCTACTACATATTTGTGATATAAAAGTAAATATAATTCAATACAAAGTAAATATAATTTACAATTGGATAGATATTTGCCAAATTTAAAGATGTCCCTGTGGTAGTTGGCCAATCAGCATGCCTCCAAACGAAACGCGACTGGACTGTTTTATTCGAAGATGTAAAGAGCTAAGGCTGCGAAGGAATGTTGCGTACACATTTGGGTAACTGCCCCCCCCTTGGCTCGTGCAGCGAACGAAATGAATCGAAGACTTGGCTTAAAGGTCTAGCCATAAGAATGCCTAGCCGAACCCAAAATGAGGGGTAGGAATACAAATTTCAAGATAGAGCTGCTCTTTTTCCTTTTTATTGCAATTGCCAGATTTCTGCGTATTTCAGATTTTTCGCTTCTGCTTCCGCCTCATCCATACTTCTTTTTACCATGATGTTAAGGTGATTGGTTTGTGCAATCTTTTTCAAGCAGACTGGATCGCTGAGTTCTTTTTAGAAAAGGAAATGCCCTCGCCTGTTATGCTTCCACGAAGTATTGGGGTGATCATGCCATAGGCAGGGTAGTTTGGTCGACCATAAACCTGATAGGTAAGTACGGGATGCAGTACCACATGTTTTTTACCATCGTCGCCTACGTGTAAATCAAGGCTCAATACCACCAAACCATCGAGATCGAGGTCCTTCATAATGCGGTATTGGGGCATATCTACCGTATAAGTACTGTTGGCCGCACGCAACACTTCTCCGAGGGTTGTAGGGGACAAATGTTTCGTTTTTTGATAGTTTTTCTGCACCAACACTTTGGTTAGCGTTTCCTCATCTACGAAAAATTGATTGTAAGCTGGGTGAGCAATAATACGTTCAGGTCCTTCCATGCTGATGCCGTATGTTTTTAGATTGGCTTCAAAATCGGCATATAGTGTCTTAAGCAGATTGTTCCAAGTAGCATCTGGCAAATCGGGAAACTGATAGGAAGTGATGGTGGTGGTGGCGGTAATGGTGTTCACGGCATAGTCTGTCCTTGTGCTATTATCCACTGTTTTTTTAAACAATACGCCCGAAAGGCTTAAAGAAGCTAGCCCAACTTTTTTTAGATTACTCAAGGC
>Ga0105053_10000068_pt1 | contig 111250 bp, 99 predicted proteins | sample BON01_FD_78093 | JGI IMG/M metagenome (GOLD analysis project Ga0105053, IMG submission 78093) | Freshwater microbial communities from Lake Bonney liftoff mats and glacier meltwater in Antarctica - BON-01 | ecosystem: Environmental > Aquatic > Freshwater > Ice > Glacier meltwater | place: Lake...
ATAACATATTTTAGTAACACATTTCAATTACTCCTGCTGCACCTTGTCCTGTTCCAACACACATTGTAACTACTCCGTATTTTTTATTTCTTTTTTTCAATTCGTTCATTATTTGAACTGTCAATTTTGCGCCAGAACAACCAAGCGGGTGACCTAAAGCTAAAGCTCCACCGTTTACGTTAACGATATCTGGATTTAATCCTGCTTCACGTATAACAGCAATTGATTGGGATGCAAATGCTTCGTTTAATTCAAATAAATCAATGTCTTCTAATTTCAAACCTGCCATTTTAATTGCTTTTGGAATAGCTTCAATTGGACCAACTCCCATATATTTAGGGTCTAATCCAACAACTGTGTATGAAATTAATCGTGCCATTGGTTTTAATCCAAGTTCTTCAATCATTTTTTCAGACATCACCAAGCAAAATGCAGCTCCATCAGAAGTTTGAGAAGAAGTTGCTGCAGTTACAGAGCCTCCTTGAGCAAATACGGGTTTAAGTGCGCCCAAAGATTCAAGTGTTCCTCCTGCTCTTGGACCTTCATCAGTATCAACTACATAACTTTTAACGTGTCTTTTTTCGTTTTCATCCAGATAAACTTGTTCAACTGTTATTGGAACAATGTCATCTTTAAATTTTCCTGCTTGAATTGCTGCAATCGCTTTTTCGTGTGATTTAATAGCGAAAGCATCTTGCTCTTCACGAGAAACATTGTATTTTTTAGCGACTGCCTCAGCTGTTAAGCCCATTCCCCAATACCAATCAGGATGTTCTTTTCCAACTTTAGAGTTCGGTACAATTCTCCATCCACCCATTGCCATAACTGACATCGATTCAACACCTCCAGCAATGATGCAATCAGCCATTCCTGATTCAATTTTTGCAGTAGCAATTGCAATCGTTTCTAATCCTGATGAACAATATCTATTCACTGTCATTCCAGGGACTTTGTCAGTATCTAATCCCATTAATGAAATCATACGACCAATATTTAGTCCTTGTTCTGCTTCAGGTGTCGCATTTCCGACAATTACATCATCTACCCTGTTTTTATCTAATTGAGGTACTGAAGCCATCAAATGTTTGATTACATCAGCTGCTAAATCATCAGGTCGAGAAAACCTGAAACCACCTTTACCAGCTTTCCCAATAGCTGATCTAAAACCTGTTACTATGTACGCTTTTTGATTCATTACTTAATATATTATAGATTTTTAGATATTTGACAATAGACTTGATTTTCGCATCTTTTGAAGTTTTTCTTAAAATCTTTAAATTTATATTTCATTTAGTTTAGTGAAGATTCATTTTTATTATCGACTTTATTCTTGTCAGCGATTATTTTTTTGAATCCAACTATCATTTTTTGTACTTCGTGTAATTTTAAAATTAAATCATCTGTTTTTAGCTATTTTATCCAGCTTGTCAAGCCTAATATCTAACGTCTAATTACGAAGTATTTTCCCATTCTTAACTAAGCTCTCAAGTCTTTCAAGGGTTTTTCGTTGCATACACAATTCAACGAAAGCTTTTCTTTCTAAATCTAATAGATATTGTTCTGATACGAGTGTGTTTTCTGATAAATCTCCCCCACAAAGAACGTATCCTAATTTTTCTGAAATTATTCTGTCGTGGTCAGACATATAGTTTCCTGAAAGCATTGAATTTGCGCCAACGTAGATTAATCCAATTCCTTCTTGTCCCATTACGTTAATGTTTTTTGCTCTTTTTGGAGCAACATAACCGGCTTCAGACAATTCTAAACAAACTGCTTTTGCACGTGTTAATTGATAGTCGCGACTAACAACTACTTCATCAATTCCTTCTCTTAAGTATCCTAAATCGAACGCTTCGTATGCAGATGTTGAAACTTGAGCCTGACCAATTGTTAAAAATTTTTGTCTTAATCTATTTGTTTTAATATCTCCGTCTTTTAACTCATCTGATAAACGTTTAGCAAATTCTTTAGAACCTCCGCCACCAGGTATAAGTCCAACTCCGAATTCTACTAATCCCATATATAATTCAGCGTGAGCAACAACTTTGTCAGCGTGCATCGACATTTCGCAACCACCGCCTAAAGCAAGATTGTGTGGCGCAATAACTACTGGAATGTTTGAATATCGAACGCGCATCATTGCATCTTGAAATGCTTTAACGGCAAAATTCAATTCGTCTAAATCTTGTTCTACTGCAAGCATAAATATCATTGCTACATTTGCTCCTGCAGTGAAATTTTGACCTGTATTTGAAATGACAAGTCCTTTGTACTCTTTTTCAACGATGTCAATTGCTTTGTTAATTCCTTGTATAACTCCGCCGCCAATTGTATTCATTTTTGTGTGGAATTCTAAATTTAAAATCCCATTACCTAAATCAACTAAAGTAGTATCTGCATTGCCCCAGACTTTATTTTCAGAACGTAGAGCGTCTAAAATGATTAAGTCTTCAGTTCCAGGAATTGTAACAAATGATTTTGTCACTAAATCGTAGTACTGTTTTTTTCCTTTTTCCGTTTGATAGAATGAAGTTTTTCCTGCTGCTTTCATTTCTTCCAGCCACTTAGGCGCAGTTCTACCAGCATCAGCGATTAATTTTATTCCTTTGTCAATGCCTATAATGTCCCACGTTTCGAAAGGCCCGATTTCCCAACCGAATCCTGCTTTTAATGCATCGTCAATTTTGTATAGATCATCAGATATTTCGGGTAAACGATTTGCTACATAAGCAAATAAACCTCCGAATAATTTTCTGTAAAATTCACCCGCTTTATCTGTTCCAGCGAATAGCATTTTAGTTCTTGTTTTTAAATCATCAACTGATTTAGTTGCTTCCAATGTAGCGAACTTTGCTTTGATAGCAGAACGGTATTCCAATGTTTTTAAGTCAAGTGTAAGAATTTCACTTTTACCGTCAGCATTCGTTACTTTTTTGTAAAAACCTTGTTTAGATTTAGATCCTAACCAACCATTTTCGACCATTTTCGAAACGTAACTTGGTAATTCAAACAATGCCTTTTCTTCATCGTTCGGACAGTTCGCTTTTAAACCATTTGCTACGTGAACCAACGTGTCTAAACCAACAACGTCACACGTTCTAAATGTAGCTGATTTTGGTCTTCCTAAAACAGGTCCCGTTAATTTATCAACTTCTTCAACCGTTAATCCCATTTCTTCAACGGTATGGAAAAGAGCCATTATTCCGTAAACACCAACTCTGTTCGCTATAAACGCAGGAGTGTCTTTGCAAAGAACCGTCTTTTTTCCAAGAAATTTCTGACCATAATTCATCAAGAAATCAATAACTTCTTGATTCGTATTTGGAGTTGGAATAATTTCTAATAATTGTAAATAACGAGGAGGATTGAAGAAGTGAGTGCCACAGAAATGGGCTTTAAAATCATCACTTCTACCGTCTAACATCATATGAATCGGAATTCCAGAAGTATTTGAAGAGATAAGCGTACCTTGTTTACGGTGTTTTTCAACTTGTTCAAAAATAAGATGTTTAATATCTAATCTTTCAACTACAACTTCGATAATCCAATCACAGTTTGAAATTTTTGACATATCATCATCAAAATTTCCCGTGGTAATTCTTTTCGCAAATGATTTTCTATAAATCGGAGAAGGATTTGATTTTACAGCAAATTCTAAAGATTGGTCAACGATTCTATTTTTAACAGGACGAGAATCAAGAGTTAAACCCTTTTTTTCTTCTTGAGGCAGTAACTCTTTTGGAGCGATGTCTAATAAAATAACTTCGCATCCTATGTTAGCGAAATGACACGCAATACGCGATCCCATAACGCCAGAACCAAGAACTGCTACTTTTTTAATGTGTCTATTCATTCGTATTAAATTATTTTTGTTTCGTATTTTTTATATCTTTTAAAATTAACAAAATATTTTACAATCTATCTAAATGTTTCTTTTGTTCCTGTAAATGAATTCGATTTTTATGAGGTTGCAGTGTCAAAATTGTATTTTTAACTGAATAATAAGATATTGATTAAATATTATTAAAATAATCAGATTCTTTCAGTCTAATGGTGCGGCGGAGGTGGATTCTTGGGTTAAATGTCTTTATATTCTGTTATTTACCAAGCCTCACTTCCAATATTTACCGTTCCTTTAAAAAATGCGACTAATTTTTGATGTTGATTTGTGATTGAAACTTCGTAGATTGCTATGGTTTTTCCTCGATTTATTTCTTTGCAAGTAGCTGTTAATGAGTCTCCTATTTTGGCAGGACGAGTATGAGAAATGGAGGTTTCTATGCTTACACATTTGTTTCCGTAACTATTTGAGGCAAAGGCCAATGCAGAATCAGCTAAAGAATAACTGATTCCGCCGTGAGCTATTTCTAATCCGTTTAACATTTCAGCTTTTAGTGTGCAACTTAGTTTGCAAGCGCCAAGTGAAATGGATTCAATTTTTATTCCAAGCCAATTACTGAAAGCATCTTTTGCTATCAGTAGATCTATAATTTCGCTTGGAGTTTTCATTATATTGTTGAGTCTTAATTTTCTAAAATAATTGCTCTCCCCATTAACGTAATCATTGCAAGGGTTACAATGAATAATTGAGTAGCTGTTTCATCGTCTAAGCTTGTTCCGTCAACATCTTCCGTGCTTATTTCCATTGCCATAAATTGAGAAAGCTCTGGTTGATCACAGAAAGATTCTAAAACTTCTTCATCATCATTTTCAAAATATAAATCCAACATTTGGAAATAAGGCTCTTCGAAAGCGTCAATGTCATCTTCTGTAATCGTGCGAATTCTAACACCTTCTTGAGCAAATGTTTCAGAAAGTAGGCAGTAGTAATAAATTAATAAACCTTCTAACTTTTCGTTTTCATATTCTAAAGCGGCAGACATTACATATCCTAAAAGTGTTTCTTGCGCTAAAGCATATGTTTCAGATAGTCTTTCTAAACCATCATCGTCAAGGTTATCTACTTTTTTAATGGCTGCTTCTATGCTTTTTAATGATACGTGTTTCATTTTTGTCTTTTTAAATTTTAATTCTGTAAAGTTAAGTTTTTCATCTAAGGAATTTGCTGTTTTTAGCAATTTATCCAAGCATAATAATTATTTTCTATATCTAATTTAAAACCTGTTTTAGGGTACAGGTTATTTCCAACATCATTTAATTTCGATGTTTCTAATGTGAGTTGACAAGCATTTGTATCAATGCATAGCTGTTTTGAAGCTTCAATTAATTGAATAGAAATCCCTTTTTTTCTAAAATTTGGATGCACAAATAAGTCGTTTAACAGCCAAAGTCGTTTCATTCGAGTTGAAGAAAATAACGGATAAAGCTGCACAAATCCAACAGGTTTTGATTCACAAATAGCGGTAAAAATTTCTGATTCATTGTTTGTTATTCGTTCTTTTAAAAATTCTTTTGCCCCTTCAATGTCAGGAGATTTCCCGTAAAATTGTCGGTATAAGTCGAATAATTCTGAAAGTGATGCAATGTCTGAAAGAAGTGCTTTTCTTATTGTTATCATTATGTTTTTAATTTTCAATTTACAAGTTCTATATTTGCTTCATTTACAAAGGAATTGAATTATTTTGATATACTATGAATGTTTTATTGAATAGAACTATTTTGACAATTAATCGTGTCAGAGAAATCTTAAATGACAGGAAGATCGATTCTCACAAAGTAACTTATGGTCACGCGTTGATTTTTGAAGGATCTAAAGGTCGAATGGGGGCTTCCGTAATTTCTTCAAAAGACTCCATATTAACTCCCCACCCAAAAGAATTTGATAGAATATTTGGAGAACACCTAAGCAAAGAAGAGAGAATGAGCAAATCGATTGAAAAGGCGAAGGAATTAAAATGCGTTATTGTTTTAAAAGGTAATCAAACATTTATCACAAATGGAGAAGAATCTTTTTTGAATTCAACGGGTAATTCGGGTCTTTCGAAAGGAGGTTCGGGAGATGATTTGACAGTTGTGATTACGTCCTTTTTAGCTCAAAAATACAGTGCGATAAATGCTGCAAAATTAGGTGTGTTTATTCACGGTTTGGCAGCAGACTTATCCTTGAAATCGCAAAGTGAAGAGAGTATGTTGGTTTCAGATGTTATTGAAAATTTAGGTTTTGCATTTAAAGAAATAAGGAAATAGATTTTAAATTTAGAAGTTTTTCAAGCTTATAAATTAGTTGATTGAAGCTGTTGTTCAAACTAAAAAGCGTATATTTGTAGTATAATTCATACTCCTTGAGGTTCTTAATAGTTCAAATAGGAGAACCGATAGTAAAAACAAATTATGACATTTGAACAATTAGATCTTATAGAGCCGATTTTAAAAGCTCTAAAAACCGAAGGGTACACAACTCCAACTCCTATTCAAGCTAAATCAATTCCAATCATTCTTAAAGGTGGAGATTTATTAGGTTGTGCTCAAACAGGAACAGGAAAAACTGCTGCGTTTGCGATTCCTATTTTGCAACAATTGTACAATCAAAAAGGAGACGATAGAGGTCCAAGGAAAATAAAAGCATTGATAATTACTCCAACGAGAGAATTAGCAATTCAAATTAATGAAAGCTTTAACAGTTACGGAAGAAATACAAATTTACGTTCAACTGTAATTTTTGGAGGTGTTCCTCAAAACCCACAAATAAACGCTTTAAAAGCAGGGGTTGAAATTTTAATTGCGACTCCTGGAAGATTATTAGATTTAATCGGACAAGGGTTTATCAAATTAAATGATGTTGGGATTTTTGTATTAGACGAAGCGGATAGAATGTTAGATATGGGATTCGTTCACGATGTAAAGAAGCTTTTAAAAGTAATTCCTTCTAAACGTCAATCTCTTTTCTTTTCTGCAACAATGCCAGAAAACATAATGGTATTAGCAAGTACGATCTTAACAAATCCTGATAGAGTTGAAGTTACTCCTGTTTCTTCAACAGCTGAAACGATTCAACAAGAGTTATTTTATGTTGATAATGCTAAGAAAAAAGATTTATTAATTCATACTCTGCAAGATAAATCAATCATAACTGCACTTGTTTTTACAAGAACGAAACACGGGGCTGACAAAGTTGTGAAAATCTTGCAAAAAGAAGGGATTACAGCTGAAGCAATTCACGGTAATAAATCTCAAAATGCACGTCAGCGAGCGTTGAAAAACTTTAAAGATCATTCTACTCGTGTTTTAGTTGCAACTGATATTGCAGCACGTGGAATTGATATTGATGAATTAGCTTTCGTTATTAACTATGAAATTCCAAATATTCCAGAAACGTATGTGCACAGAATTGGTCGCACAGGTAGAGCTGGGGCAAACGGGAAAGCAATTACGTTTTGTGATGTTGAAGAAAGAGAGTATTTAAGAGATATTCAAAAATTGATTGATATGCAGTTACCTGTAAATAACGATCATCCTTTTCCAGCAGAAAACTTGATTCCTGAAGGAAAAGCAAAAGCAGCTCCGCAACAAAGAGGTCAACGTCCTTCTAATCCTAATAAACGTCCACAAGGCGGAGGAAATAGAACTGCAGGAGACAGTGTTCCAAAAGCGGATAAAAATCCAAAGCAAAAATGGTCTTGGCAAGGGAATAAATAAAAATGACACATTTACAACTTCAAGAGATTCTTCAAAGCGGAGAAAATAGCAAAATAGAATTTAAGGCATCAAAAGAGAAATTAAATAAAGATGCTTTTGATTCTATTTGTGCGTTTCTAAACCGTAGTGGAGGACATTTAATTTTAGGCGTAAATGATAAAAAAGAAGTTATAGGTGTTGATGAAAATTCAATTCAGAAAATTTTAGACACTCTTGTTGTAAATGCAAATAATCCTCAAAAATTAAATCCTCCTTATTATTTATCTCCTTACGTTTTAGAAATTGGTTGGGTCGATGAATTAGGTTCAGGAGTTAGAAATACGTATAAATATTGCGAATTGTTTACGTCAGAAACATCCCCTATATTTATTGAAGGTGACACGTTTAAGTCAATAGTGCCATTGGTAAAAAAGACTACCCAAGTTGCTCTCAAGTTGAAGGTCAAACAGTATCAACGAGAATTATACAGTTATTAGAAGAGACACCTACTTTGAGTAGAAGAGAATTAGCAGAAATGTTAGGAAGTATAACTGAAAGCGGGGTTAAATATCATCTGGATAAATTAAAAAAGGATGGTGTTCTTTCTCGTGTAGGTTTAACAAATGGTGCTTGGAAAATAATAGAAAATAAATAAAAATGGAAAATCAAATTCAAAAAGCGATTTCAAATTTAAAAATTGAAGCTTTAAACGAAATGCAAATAGCTTCAATTGAGGCAAATAAAGGACAGCAAGATTGTGTTCTTCTATCTCCTACTGGTTCAGGAAAAACATTGGCTTTTTTATTGCCTTTGTTGGCGCAATTAAAAGAAAATGCAGATTATGTTCAAGTTTTAATTGTAACTCCATCAAGAGAATTGGCTATTCAAATCGAAGAAGTTTTTCGTTCTTTAGGTACTAATTTTAAAGTTAATTCTACGTATGGAGGTCACTCAATTAAGGTAGAAGAAAATAATTTCTCACAAGCTCCTGCAGTTTTAGTAGGAACGCCTGGTAGAATTTGTGATCACGTAAATCGAGGAAATTTAGATATAAGTAAAGTAAAAACGTTGATCTTAGATGAATTCGATAAATCTTTAGAAATGGGATTTGAAGAAGAAATGGGATACATCGTTGAGCAGTTGACAAGTCTTCAAAAACGAATGCTTATTTCTGCAACAGAAATGAAAGATATCCCTGCTTTTACAGGAGTATTAGATCCAATTTATTTGAATTTTCTTACGAATCAATCTGCTGGACTAACTATGAAAATGGTTGTTTCTGAAGATAAAGATAAGATGCAGTCATTGTTTGATTTAATTTGTCATAACACAAACGAGTCAACTATTATTTTCTGTAACCATAGAGATGCAGTTGAACGAATTTCAGAATTTTTAACTGAAATGGGTGTGGTGAATAGTTTTTTTCACGGAGGTTTGGAGCAAGCTGATCGTGAACGAACGATGATTAAATTTAGAAATGGAAGTTCTAATTTCTTAGTAACTACTGATTTGGCTGCAAGAGGTTTGGACATCCCAGAAATTAAGTACATCATTCATTATCATATGCCGCCAAAAGAGGATGGTTTTACTCATAGAAATGGTAGAACAGCTCGTATGTCTGGAACTGGTACTTCATATTTATTAATGTCACGAGGAGAAGATTTACCTGATTACATTAAAACGAAGCCCGAAATCACAAAGCTCAAGGATGACAATGCAATGCCTAAGAAACCAGAATGGGTTACGTTGTACTTAAGTGGAGGTAAAAAAGATAAAATAAATAAAATGGACATCGTTGGATTTTTATCTAAAAAAGGAAATTTAGAAAAATTTGACTTAGGATTAATTATAGTTCAAGATTTTAGTTCATTTGCAGCGGTGAAGAGAAATAAAATCACTCAATTGTTACAAGATATACAGAATGAAAAAGTGAAAGGGAAGAAATTAAAAATTGAAATTGCTCAATAGTTTTTAGCTATGGAAGAAAATAATCTGAGCGCAATACGATTAAATAAAGCAATCAGTGAAACTGGATTCTGTTCAAGAAGAGAGGCGGATAAATTGATTGATCAAGGTCGTGTTTTATTGAATGGTAAAATTGGTGTATTAGGTGATAAAGTTCAATCTAATGATGAGATTCAAGTAGATGATAAAATCATTACAAGAGCGTCTAAATTGGTCTATATTGCTTTCAATAAGCCTGTAGGGATTACGTGCACAACAGAAAGGGATATAGATGGTAATATTATTGATTTTATAAAACATTCCGAACGTATTTTTCCAATAGGTCGATTAGATAAACCTTCGGAAGGATTGATTTTTTTAACCAATGATGGAGATATCGTCAATAAGATTTTAAGAGCTGGAAATAATCACGAAAAAGAATATGCTGTTATGGTTCACAAACCTATTACAGAAGATTTTATTTATCAAATGAGTAATGGAATTCCAATTTTGGATACTGTGACTCAAAAATGTTTGGTTGAACAAGAAAGTGAGTTTGTTTTTAAAATAATTTTGACACAAGGATTGAACCGCCAGATTCGAAGAATGTGCGATTATTTAGGGTATAAAGTATATCGCTTAAAACGATTACGAATAATGAATATAACTTTGGATGGAATTTTACCTGGGAAATGGAGGGATTTGACAGAAAAAGAAATGCTTGAGATAAATGATTTGGTGTTGAATTCTGTGAAAACGGAAGAAGGATCAATCATCTCAATTGAAAAAAATGAGCAGTCAGAATAGTTGAATATACAATTAAATTTTTAGATGCAAATAGATATAATAAAACCTTTTTATTATATTAGCATTAAGAACAAAATAACTAAATACACATAGCAATGTCTACAGAAAACAAAAAACCAATCAAAGGAGGAGAATTTTTAATTCGTTCTACATCTCCAAGTGAAATTTTCACACCTGAAGAATGGACTGAAGAGCATCAAATGATTGCTCAAATGTGCGACGATTTTATTAATCAAGAGGTATATCCTGTGATTGACAGAATAGATTCAATGGAAGAAGGCTTGATGGTTTCATTGTTAGATAAAGCTGGAGAATTAGGTATGTTAGGAATGTCAGTTCCTGAAGAGTTAGGTGGAATGGGGGTTGATTTCAAAACTTCACTTTTAGCAACAGAACATTTAGGAAAAGGACATTCATTCTCAGTTGCTTATGGTGCGCATACAGGTATTGGTTCTTTGCCTTTATTGTATTATGGAACAGAAGAGCAAAAAGCAAAATATATCCCTAGATTAGCTTCAGGAGAATGGAAAGCTGCTTATTGTTTAACTGAGCCAAGTGCAGGTTCTGACGCAAACTCTGGGAAAACAAAAGCAACTTTATCTGAAGATGGGACACATTACTCAATCACGGGTCAAAAAATGTGGATTACAAATGGTGGGTTTGCAAATTTAATGACAGTTTTCGCTAAAATAGGAGATGATAAAAATTTATCTGCGTTTTTGGTTGAAGCAAAATTAGAAGGTGTTTCTTTGAATCCAGAAGAGAAAAAAATGGGGATTAAAGGTTCTTCAACACGTCAGGTTTTCTTCAATAACGTGAAGGTACCTGTAGAGAATATGTTGAGTGAACGTGAAGCTGGATTTAAAATAGCATTGAACATTTTAAATATCGGTCGGATTAAATTAGCGGCAGGTGTAATGGGTGGTGCAAAAGCTACTATTATAGATTCAATTAAATATGCTGGAGAACGCGAGCAATTTGGTCGTTCAATTGATAAATACGGAGCAATTCGTTATAAATTAGCTGAACAGGCAATTCGTACTTTCGTTATAGAATCTGCTACATACAGAGCAGGACAAAACATTGATGATGCGATTAAAAGTCACGTTGATGAAGGTTTAAGTAAAGAAGCTGCTACTTTAAAAGGAATTGAAGATTACGCAATTGAATGTGCGATTTTAAAAGTAGCCGGTTCAGAGTGTTTGGATTATGTTTCTGATGAAGCAGTTCAAATTTATGGAGGAATGGGTTATTCAGCGGAGTCTCCAGTTGAGAAAGCATATAGAGACTCACGTATCAATCGTATTTTTGAAGGAACTAACGAAATAAATAGAATGTTAATCGTTGATATGTTGCTAAGAAAAGCAATGAAAGGCGAATTAGATTTATTAGGACCTGCTTCAAAAGTTGCGGGTGAATTAATGAGTATTCCTGAAGCTGGAGAAGAAAAAGAAGGTGTTTTTGCGAATGAATATAACTACTTAGAAAACTTCAAAAAAGTAATTTTAATGGTTGCTGGTTCAGCAGTTCAGAAATTAATGCAGACTTTGTCAAAAGAGCAAGAGATATTAATGAATGTGGCAGACATCGCAATTTTAATTTATCAATCAGAATCAGCTTTGTTAAGAGTTGATAAAATGATAGAATCAAAAGATGAAGCTAATTCACAGGCGCAAATAGCAATAGTTAAAACATTTTTCTATGATGCTGCATCTAAAATTGAGAAAGCAGGTAAAGACGCATTGAATTCTTTTGCAGAAGGAGATGAATTAAGAATGATGTTAATGGGATTAAAAAGATTCACAAAAACAGAAGCATTTAATCCAAGAGATGCAAGACACGTTATTTCAGGTGAGCTTATAGCTGCAAAAACATATTGCTTTTAATTATACAATTTATAAAGAATATAAAATGCCTGAGTAGTACTCGGGCATTTTTTTTATCATTTTTAATTATGAATACACTTCTTTCATTTTTACACGAAAATTTAGTTGAAGCAGGTTGTGATGAAGCGGGCAGAGGATGTCTATCTGGACCTGTAGTTGCGGCTTCGGTTATTTTGCCGAAAGACTTTCGGCACGAATGGCTGAATGATTCTAAGCAAGTGTCTGAGTCAAAGAGAAAGATATTGCGAACAGTAATAGAAGAAAATGCAATTGCTTGGGGAGTTGGTGTTGTTAGTGAAAAAGAAATTGATGAAATTAATATTTTGAAAGCAAGTTTTTTAGCAATGCATAGAGCTGTTGATCAGTTAGTTGTGAAGCCTGAGTTTTTATTGATTGACGGGAATAGATTTACACCTTACCCAGGAATTGAGCACGAGTGTATTGTGAAAGGGGATTCTAAGTATTTAAGTATTGCAGCAGCATCAATTTTAGCTAAAACGTATAGAGATGATATAATGGAGAGCTTAGATGCTGAATTTCCTGAGTATGATTGGAAAACAAATAAAGGATATCCAACAAAAAAACACCGTCAAGCGATTAGAGATTTTGGACCAACAAACTATCATCGAATGACATTTGCTCTTTTGCCGAAAGTGTAAACCTAAATACATTCATAAAATCATCCAAATAAATCAAATAAATGAAGTTTTTTGGAGTAATTTATAGAAGTGTTTGGTATAAATTGGATAATGTTGATTTAAATCGTAGATTCTAGTACATTTGTGTAAAAATTATAGTCACTATGTTTAGCAGGTATTTTCTTTTGTTTTTAGGAGTGATAAGTTTATTTTGGATATTCTTTGTGGGGTCAAATCTTTTAGATGACAGTAAAGAATATTCTCCGGCTTATTTTTTCGGGAAAGCAGATCAAAGAATTCTGATTGTAAACCGATTGAATGACATTGAATTAGATGAAATTGATTTCAATCCAACAATCGAAACGCAAGCTTTGTTTGATGCCTTAAAAGAAGCGTCGTCTCCATTTAAGGTTTTGATTTTGAGTGAAAAACAAAATCAATTAATGATTGAAAGGAAAGATAAGTGGACGAAGGAAAAGGTAGTGACGTATTTTAAAAAAGCACATTTAGGACTAAATTTCAATTCGAGTTCTGAATTTTCAATGGGTAATTTTAAAGGGGTATTCCATAATTCTATTCTTTATTTAGGGCAAGATAATGTTCAGCTATCTTCTTCAAATAAGGTAAATTGGATGCAGTATGATAAAAAATCCAGTGCTACATTGATTTCTTTTAAAAAGAAGATGTTTTCGACGATAGATATTTATTACAAAGGAAAAAATAGTGTTGAATATGTGTCAGAAAATTCGAATAATTTAAAAGGCAGGATGGTTCAAGATATTGATCTTTTTTCCAGTGTCTTACCTTCTGGGATTACAAATTATCATTTTTACGAAAAGTCATTCAAATCAAATTTTGATGCTGTTTACGCCAAAGGTCCACTTCATTATTGGGTAGAAAGCGGGCTTGTTGAATTTGAATATGAAGGAGATCAAGTAATCATTTCTGATTTTATATCAGGAAAAAATCCTTTAGATATTTTATATGAAAATTCAGATAGTTCAGAAATGAATCAAAATGAAACATCTGGTTTTTTTAAAAATAGTAAATTAAGTTCAAGTTTTCCAAATAATAGAAAAGAGGGTTTTTATGCATACGAAATGGATAATTTTATAGTTTTGTCTCCATCTAAATCAGCATGTGAGAAAATTTTAGATAGTTTCAAAAAAAGTAAAACCCTGAATAGTAAGCCTACTGATTTTTTCGGAATATTACCTGCAAAAGTATCAGAAAGATGTATAACTGATAGCTTTATTTACTCTAACTCACTTTATGGCAATAAGTTGCTGAGAACAGAGTTTTCAACAAATTGAATTTTTAATAGAGAGTAAAGCTTATTTCATCGACGTTTTTAACGACTTAATAATTTGATATTGTTGATTTATTGCTGTTTTTTCAAAAAAAATAACCTACTTTTGGCGTGTACTATTTTAATTCTACAAATAATACCGATTGCATATTCAAAGTAGCTAAATGAAAATCCGACTACTTTAATACTATAATTGGCAGTATAGGGATTAAATTATAAATTAAATAATATGAAAATGAAATGGGGTATTAAATTGACATCTATAAGCTTATTGTTTTTAGTGGTGTTTGTTTATAGTTGTAAAAAACACGATTTAAAAAAAATCACAGGTTTAACTTTTGATCAAAATTTAGCTGTTCCTATTGGGTATGGAGAATTTGGAGTAAATGAATTGTTGAAATCTATGGATACTACAATTTTACATCAAGCTTCAAATGGGGAATTGTCTCTTGTTTATCAGAAACAATTAGATACAATCATTGCTTCTGAAGTAATTCATTTAGATGATGTTACGCAAAATTTCAATGCAACTCCTCCAGGTATTGTTTCTTCAGGTGGTCTTAATTATAACCCTGCAGACCCAGTTATTCACAATGCTTCAAGCGAGATTTTTTCGTACACAACTCAAAATGGAGCTGAACTACATAATTTGAATTTTGAATCAGGTTTAATAACAATTAATGTTTCAACAACTTTGAAGCATGATTTAGTGCTGATTATTACTATTCCTGATTTAACGTCTGGTGGTGTAGCTGTTACTCGTGCAGTAAATCTAACATATAGTGGAACAGTTCCTAATACTGCTTCAGCAACAATTAATTTAGCAAATCTATTAGCTGATTTCACAGCAGGTGGAACATTAACGAATTCGCTAAGAATTAATATGGACGCAACTGTTACTGGAGCAGGTAATCCTATTGTAGGGGATGAAACGGTAAATGTTTCTATGAATTTAACGAATATGAAATTCAAAAATTTAACGGGGTATTTTGGTCAACAAACATTAGCAACTTTTACTGACTCAATGTTAATGAAAATATTTAGTACTCCAATTGCAGGTAATTTAAATTTCACAAATCCTAAATTAGAATTTACAGTGGATAATTCATTTGGTATTCCTATTAATATCAATTTTATGAATTTCTCATCGGTAAACACATTAACAAATCAAACTACCCAAATGGTTTTAGATCAGCCTATTATTAATTTAGCAATTCCAACCGCAATGGGGCAAGCACCTGTTTCAACTGTTTTTAGATTAAATAATACGAATACCTCAAATATTTCTTCATTGGTTGATACCAAACCTAAGTATTTGAAATACAGTATTGCTTCGATGTCTAATCCAGCTGGAAATGTAGGTTCTCTTAATTTTATTGAATCTACAAGTAAAATGATTATTAAAACTAATATTGAGTTGCCGTTTGAAGGGAGTGCTTCTGACTTAAGCATCAAGGATACAATGGCTTTTAAGTTCGAGCAAGCAGATGCAATAACTAAGATTAAATCTGTTTTATTTAGATTAAAAGTAGATAACGGTTTGCCGTTGTCATTTACTGGTCAAGCAGAATTTGTTGATGCTAATTATCAACATGTTTTTGATTTGTTTGATACACCAACTCAATTAATTACAGGTGCTGGTGTTGATAATACAGGTGTTGCTACTACAACAGTTTCTAAATCGAACGATATAACTATTAGTCAAGCTAAAATTGCATTGTTAGGTAAGGTTAAATATATTATTATTTCTGGAACAGCTGATACAACGCCAAGTACAGTTGGAGTGAAGTTGTTAAGTACCTACAAAATTGGGTTTAAAATGTCGGTTCAGACACAATTGAAATAACACTTAAATTTTAAATTGAATTATTTTATCACGATGATATCTAAAATAGTAAAAAATAAATATACATTATTGTTATTAATTATAGCGATAATAGGGGGGCAAAATGAAGTTTTTTCACAGAAGAATTTTACAATGTACCATTTGAGTGGAACATCTCAGGCAAATTATTTAAATCCAGGGTTTAAACAAAAAAACCGTCTTTATATTAGTCTACCAATAGGAATGCAAAGTATTTCGGCGGTTCATACTGGTTTTCGATTAAGCGATTTAATTCAGACTCGTCCTCAAGATGATTCTTTGAATTTAACGCCTCGTTTAGCGATTGCAAAAATGTCACCGACTAATTATGTGAATCTTGAAATGTCAAATGAACTTTTTGGTTTTGGTTTCAAATTAAAAAAAAGTTATTTTTCTTTCAATGTAACGAATAGATTTCAAACAAGAATAACATACCCTAAAGACTTATTCAAGTTTGTAATTGAAGGGAATGGCGGAGATTTATTAGGTAAAAGAGCTTCTTTTGACGGCTTAGGTGTTGATTTGATGTCTTATATTGAATACGGAATTGGTTACAATCGAGATGTAAATGATAAATTAACTGTTGGGGCTAGAGTTAAAGCGCTTTCTGGAATTGCAAATATTCAAACAAAGAAAAGTCAACTTGGGATTACAACAAATGCGACAAGTTTTGATTTAACAATCGATGGTGCAATGCAAGCGAATACTTCTAATTTAGATACTGCTGCCATGAATAACCCGAATCAAATCATGTCTTCTCTTTTTAATTTTAAAAATTCAGGATTAGCAGTTGATTTAGGAGCTACTTATCAATTACTGCCTAAGCTACAATTAAATGCAAGTTTATTAGATTTAGGTTATATCAAATGGAATTCAAATGTGACAAATTATGTTACAAACGATGTGAATTTTACTTTCAAAGGAGTTGATTTAAATGACTCTCTTTCATCAAAACATTTAACAGATACGCTTACACAAGTATTTAGTCAAAAACAAACGCATTCAAGCTACTCTACGGCATTGCATACTAAGTTTTATTTAGGTGGTAAATATGATTTAACGAAGTCGTTGTATGCTAGTGCATTGATGTATAATGAAATTGTAGCTAAAAGATATTCAGCTGGTTTATCTTTAGGGATCAATGCTAAATTGAAAAATTGGTTGAATGTGAGTTTAAATTATTCAACATACGCAAGATCTTATAATAATTTTGGTTTTGGAATCAATTTAAAAGGAGGCCCTCTTCAATTTTATGTGATGACCGATAACATGATGGCGATTATTAATCCTGAAAAAGCGAAACATGTACAGGTGAGTTTTGGATTAAATATTGTTGTTGGACCTAAAAGAGACAAAGATGAAGACGGTGTTCCAAATAAAAAAGATGATTGTAAAAAAGAATTTGGTTTAGCGCAATTCAAAGGATGTCCTGATAGAGACAATGATAGTATTATTGATAAAAATGACGAATGTCCGGATGTAGCTGGAGTTGGATATTTAAAAGGGTGTCCGGATAGAGATCATGATAGTATTACAGATTTAAAGGATGAGTGCCCAGATTCTACAGGGGTTAAAGCTTTTAATGGTTGTCCAGATACTGATAATGATGGAATTAAAAATAGTGATGATGCATGTCCAAAGGCGGCAGGTTCAAAAGAAAATAATGGTTGTCCAGATACAGACAATGACGGTACGTTAGACTTTTTAGATAATTGTCCTCAAATTGCAGGACCGAAAGAAAATGCAGGATGTCCTTGGTTGGATACTGATGCAGATGGCTTGTTAGATAAAGATGATAAATGTCCTACTTTAAAAGGTCCAAAAGAAAATTCAGGATGCCCTTATATTGATACTGATGGTGATGGAATTTTGGATAAAGACGATGAATGCCCTAAAGTTAAAGGTGTTTTAGAAAACAAAGGATGTCCAAAAATAGAAGCTGCAGCACAAGAGATTTTAAAAACAGCTTTTAATGATTTGGAATTTATTGCAGGACAAGCAGTTATAAAAGACGTATCTAATAGTTCGTTAAATGATTTAGCTAGTTTGTTACTAAAAAAACCAGAATGGAAATTGCAAGTTTCAGGACATACTGATAATGTTGGAAATGATCAATCAAATTTAATTCTTTCGAAGAAAAGAGCTGAATCAGTTAAAACATATTTATTATCGAAAGGTGTTTCTGCTGATAAAGTGAATGTATTATTCTTAGGTAAAACACAACCAATCGCTAGTAATGATACAGAAGAAGGACGTCAAAAAAACAGACGTGTTGAAATGAAAGTTATTTTTGAGTAAGATCAAAATATTTAAAATAAAAAGCTCCTTATTTACATCTTGTAGATAAGGAGCTTTTTATTTTAAATTTACTTATTTTTACAGAATGAATAACTTAACACGTTCACATAGATATATACTCAGTGTCCTTTCAGGATTGTTGATGTTTATTTCATTTCCGTATACTGGTAGTTTAACATTTCTAGTATTTGTTTCGTGGATCCCTTTGTTGATAGTAGAAGATACTATTTCTAAGAAAAAATACAGGTCATCAAAGGTCTATATTCATGCTTTAGTAGCATTTTTCAGCTATAATTTAGGTGCAACTTGGTGGATTTGGAATGCTAGTGCTGGCGGAGCGGTAATGGCGGTAGTATTAAATGCGTTGATTATGGCGCTAGTTTTTCTATTGTTTCACCGACTTAAGAAAAAATATCCAGCAGCAATTGGATATGTTTTTTTAATATTGACATGGGTTTCATTTGAATTTATTCATTTTCACTGGGATTTGTCTTGGCCTTGGTTGCATTTAGGAAATACTTTCTCAATAACTCCATACCTGATTCAATGGTATTCAATAACGGGTGTTTTAGGTGGTACAACATGGATATTACTTGTGAATATTTTGGGTTTCTTTTTAGTAAGAGAGCTTATTTTTAAAAAATGCCATTGGAAAAGTGAAATTAAATCAATTATCATTTTTTTGAGTGTAATAGCTGTCCCAATTATTTGCTCAGTTTATTCTTATTTTACTTATAAAGAAGTTATTAATTCAGTAGAAGTTATTGCAGTTCAACCTAATATTGATCCCTATAACGAAAAGTTTAATACAGACTTGAAAAGTCAATTAGATAAAATATTTTTTCAAGTAGATAAAAATGTAGGGACACAAACACAATTTATTTTAGCTCCAGAAACAGCAATAAGTTCAACTTTTTTCGAAGAAGAATTTCAAAGCCTCCCTTTTTATAAATACATGATTTCAAGAAAGAAAAATTGGGGAAATGCAGCTTTTTATTCTGGAGCTTCAACTTTGTGTTTTTTTAAAGAGAAAAACTCAACAGCATCACGAAAATTAGAAGATGGGCTAGGTTATATTGAAAGTTACAATACCTCACTCTTAATTGATGAGTATGATAGCTCTTATTTTGTTCATAAATCTAAATTGGTTTTAGGTGTAGAGAAAATCCCCTTTTTATCCTTCATACCTTGGTTAGAAGAATTAGCTATTAATTTAGATGGCGCGTCAGGTTCTTTAGGGGTGGAAAAGGAACCAAGAATTTTGAAAGCGAATGGTCTTACTTTTGCACCATCAATTTGCTATGAATCAATCTACGGAGATTTTATTTCTCAACAAGTAAATAAAGGTGCGGAAATGATTTTTGTAATTACAAATGACGGATGGTGGGGAGATACTCCAGGGTATAAACAGCATGCTAGTTTTTCAACTTTAAGAGCAGTTGAAAATAGAAGAAGTTTAGCCCGTTCTGCAAATACAGGAATAAGTTGTTTTATTAATCAAAGAGGAGATATCGTTCAACAAACAAAATGGTGGAAAGCAACGTCTATTAAAGGCTGTTTAAATAAAAATAATACGTTAACTATTTATTCTAAATATGGAGATTTTATCGGTAGAATATCACTTTTTGTTTTAGGTGTTTATCTGATATTTGAATTATTTTTACTGATAAAAGGTATGAATTTAATCTCATTTACAAGGAAGAATTAAGAGCTATTTAGCAATACGTTTTAATCTCAAACATATTTATAACAACTTATTACTTCATTTTTAAGATGCCAAATTTTTCTTTTCGTCCAGAAATAGCGTAAAGAATTAATTGATTTGAAATGTAATCTGTTATAAATAATTTAGGTATTACAATTGATTCAATTTCAGCTCCTTTTGATAAAATGGAACGATTGAATTGTCCTGTATTTATATCAACTTGTACTATAGAGACAGCATTTTTACGTGTTCCAAAATTTGCTTCATCAATTTCCTTAGATTCAATGAAGGTGCCATTTTCGTTATAGTTTTTCGTGTTATCATTGAAGATAAAACTTATTTTGTCACCGTCAATAAAAGAATGGTAAGAGCTAAATGGACCGTAGTCATTCGATGAAATTTGTTGTTTTGGTATTTTTAAGATCCAATCAAATCGACCATCTACACCAATTTTATAGGTGATGATATCGTTGTACTGATAAATGTAGTTCGTTCTAATTGTGCCGGTTCTAGGGTCGGAGTATGAATTGTTCTCTATAAAGAATTGCTCTATTGAAACTAGTATACTTCCATCTTTTAAAACAGAGGCATTTTTTATTTCATAGTTATACAGTTGAGGTTCTCCTTTCCCTTTTTCTTTCTTTTTTTCGGATCTTTCAATTTCTTTTTTGGTCCAATCTTTTGTGATGAAATCAACTCCGAATTTTTGAAATCCCTCACTTTCAACATTTTGTTTATCAAAATCTAGTCTTAAATGAAAAATACCCGATACTCCCATACCCTCTGATTCACTGTATAGACCTGTAATTGTTATTAAATGAGTGTCATCAGAATTCATAGTCATTTGTTCCACTCGTTTCCCTTTCAGGTTTAGTGCGTAATCATCCAGGCCTTCTGGTGTAACATGAGAGATGTTAAACGACTTGTATAGAGGACGATTTTTAAATAATTGATTTTCTTGTTTAGTATCGTATTCAATTACTGAAATAAAATAGTCGCCAGTATTAGATAAATGGTGAGAATGTATTGTTTCAAGTTTTGCTCCTTTAGATAATTCGTAAGTACCTTCAGAAATATTATTTATTTCATTGTTGAAAATTCGATATCCATAGGAGGATTTAAATTCTTTTTTACTTTCATTTTCCCAAATAATTCCCAAATAGTTCCTATCTCTGGATTGAATAATTTTAAATGAGTTGGCTGATTTAAAATTAAATTCTGCCAGTTCACATAATTTTATTGCAACTCCTTTAGGTTGAATGTTTTCGTCGTACTCTTGAATGTAAAGTTGATTTTTTTTATCTTTTTTATCACTTAATAAAACGTATAATTTGTCGTTTATACAGGTTGCCTCTTCAAATACAGCCATGCTATTATCTGCTGTAAGCCTGATTTTTCCTTTTTTGATTTGGTCTAATCCCTGATGTTTGGAGATTTGATACGATCCCATAAAGCTTCCGCCAGTCCTTCTTAATGCGAAAAAATCATCTCCGCTTTTAGGGATAATTGTCATCATTCCCCCGGTTGGTTTTTTCAGAGTCCCCCATTTAATCGTGTTTATTTGAGCAAATAAAATTTGACTACCAAATAAACACGTTATAAATAGAAGTTTTTTCATTATTTAACTAGCTGTATACCAGTGTAGTTTTGAGGAGATATTGCTTTTAATTCTTTTTTAAGGATTTCAGATATTTCTAAAGTATCTACAAATGAATGTACTGTATTTTGAGTTACAGCTTCATTTTTTCTTGTCAATCCCTTTAAAGCTTCATACGGTTTAGGGAAGCCTTCTCTTCTAAGAATTGTTTGAATAGCTTCCGCAACAACTGCCCAGTTTTCTTCTAATTCACTTTCAATTGCAACTTCGTTTAACAATAATTTATCCAAACCTTGAATAGTAGATTTTAAAGCAATAAACGTGTGAGCAAATGGCATTCCAATAGTTCGAAGAACTGTAGAATCTGTTAAATCTCTTTGCAAACGAGAAACTGGTAGCTTAGCAGATAAGTGTTCGAATAATGCATTTGCAATTCCAATGTTTCCTTCTGAATTTTCAAAATCAATTGGATTTACTTTATGTGGCATAGCAGAAGAGCCAACTTCACCTTCTTTTAATTGTTGTTTGAAATAGTTCATCGAAATATAGGTCCACATATCTCTGTCTAAATCTAAAACAATTGTATTGATACGTTTTAAACAATCAAAAAGCGCTGCGAGATTGTCGTAGTGATCAATTTGTGTAGTCGTTTGACTTCTGTCTAAACCTAATTTTTTATTAACAAAATCATTTGCAAATCCTACCCAGTTGTGAGAGTTGAAAGAAACAAAGTGAGCATTAAAATTACCGGTAGCTCCTCCAAATTTCGCGGAAAACGGAATCGTTTTTAATGTTTCTATTTGTTTAATTAATCGTTCTGAAAAAACTTGAATTTCTTTCCCTAAACGTGTTGGAGAAGCAGGTTGACCGTGTGTTCTTGCTAACATTGGAATGTCTTTCCAGTTGTTTTGAAGTTTTACAAGTTTGGCTACTAATGTACTTAATAGAGGTAAATATGAATGATTTACAGCTTCTTTTAATGAAAGAGGAATAGAAGTGTTGTTGATATCTTGAGAAGTTAAACCGAAGTGAATAAATTCAAGGTATTTTTCAAGACCTAAGAGTTGCATTTTTTCTTTCAAAAAATATTCCACTGCTTTTACATCGTGATTTGTTATTTTTTCTGTGTCTTTAATCCATTGAGCGTCTTCTTCAGAGAAATTATCACACAATGCTCTAAGATTTACGAATTTTTCTTTAGGGAAATCTTTTAATGGTTCTATTTCTGCCTCAACTAATGCAATTAAATACTCAACTTCAACAATTACTCTGTATTTGATAAGTCCAAATTCTGAAAAGTATGGTTGTAATTCTTGAGTTTTACTTTGGTATCTTCCATCAATTGGAGAAATTGCTGTTAACGCGTTTAAAATCATTTTGGTTTTTATTAAATTTTAAAAAATGAAAGATCAAATATAGCAAATTTGAAAGAATTTTTACTGAATTTTTGAATTCATTTTTTGTGAGTAAATTGATGTTAAAATTTAATTTCAATTATTTCTGTTGAAATTAAATTTTTTGGCTTTAGATTAGTTTTTATTTTATTACTTTGTGCTTAAATACCAAAAAATTTAATTTTACATTTTACTAAATATAATTCAATGAAATTCAGATTACTTTTTTTAATTTTTTCTTTATTTTTAAGTTTGAATTCTTTTTCATTAACTAATTTAATTAAAAGAACTCCTCCAGATTCAACAACAAGTTTCATAGATAAGACGTCAGCTCTTTATCTTTTAGAGGATGGAAAAAGAATGTTTTCAGAAGGGAAGGTACATGCCGCTTTGAATCAGTTTAGAGCTGTAGCACTTAAAGATCCTCGCAGTTGGAAACCTTTATATTGGATCGGAATTTGTCATTATTCGATGTCTAATTTCGGTTTTGCCTACAAATATGCACACGAAGCTTTGAATATGAATTCTGTTGATATTGATAATGAAGTGTATGATTTATTAGGAAAAATATATCATCATGAAGGAAAGTTGGATTCGGCAATTATGAATTATGAAATTGCGCTTTCAAAATTATCACATCACCGTTCAAGAGATCTTGAAATAACTAAAAAAATCGAACAATGTAAATTTGCGCAGTCAGCAACTGCTTCGGGGATTAAAAACAAGAAAGTTCACATGAAAGGCACAGTGAATACACCTTTTAATGAATATGGGTCTATTTTAACTCAAGACGGTAAAACAATGTATTTTACATCAAGAAGAATTGATACAAAAGGAGGTAGGGTTAATCCAGATGATCAAGAATATTTTGAAGATGTATATAAAACTAAATGGAATCAAGATACGCAACAATGGGATAGTGTTACAAATCATATTGATAGAATAAATTCTGATGGTTTTGATGCTTTTTCTGCTTTGTCTGCCGATGGTTTAACAGCATTGATGACAGTAAATACTTCTGCTTTACCTGGTAAGAATATTACAACTAGTTCAGAAATTTTTGAATCAAATTTCACCAATAAAGGGAAATGGTCTACTCCAAAAAGAATTATTAATTCTACTATTAATACTAGTTTCTTTGAAGGGTCACCTACTTTAACTGCCGATGGTAATACAATGTATTTTGTTTCTGATAGAAATGGAAATAAGAAATCAACTGACATTTATGTTTGTACTAAAAAAGGTAAAACTTGGGGTGAAGCAGTTCTTTTAAGCGATACGATTAATAGTATTGGTGCAGAAACAACTCCTTTTATCACAGGCGATGGTAGGTATCTATTTTTTAGTTCAGATGGTCACTTGGGTATGGGGGGATTGGATGTTTTTGTTTCAGAAAATTTAGGCAATACGTGGTCTAAACCAATCAACTTGGGCATATCAGTGAATTCAGTTAACAATGACACACATTTTAAATATTACCCAGCATTGAATAAAGCTGTTATATCAAGTTTTGAATTAATAGGTCAAAAATCAAGTGTAGATATGTATGAAATAGATATGACTAATTTTGAATACCCTAAGGGAGAATAATTTTTAATTTTAAAATTTAGTTTTATTAAAATGCAAAGGTATTTTGTTGAATTGTCCTATAATGGAGCTACTTTCTTTGGGTGGCAACGTCAACCAAATCAACTATCTGTTCAGCAAGAAATTGAAACAGCTCTTACGAAGTTAAATTCAAATATTTTAATTTCAATAGTTGGTTGTGGGAGAACCGATTCGGGTGTACATGCTAAGCAATATTTTTTCCATGTAGATTTAGATCCAATTGTTGATTTACAGTACTATCTATTTAAGTTAAACCGCATACTTCCAGAAAGTATTGTTCTTCATTCAATAGTTACTATTGGAGATGATTTTCATGCGCGATTTACTGCAAAATCAAGAACGTATCGGTATTATCTAAACACCAAAAAAGATCCTTTCAAGCAAGGTTTGAGTTGGTTGTTTACACAGTCGTTGGATCTTGAAGAAATGAATAAAGCAGGTGGGTTATTAATTGGAACTAAAGATTTTACTTCTTTTTCAAAAGTAAATACAGATGTGAAAACCAATATCTGTTCTGTTTCAAAAGCCAAATGGATAAAAGTTGATTCAACGAATTTTTATTTTGAGATTACCGCAAATCGTTTTCTTCGTAATATGGTTCGAGCTACTGTTGGTACATTGTTAGAGATTGGTCAAGGTAAAAAATCTTCAGAATCCATTTTAAATACAATTGAAGCAAAAGATAGAGGTGTTGCTGCTATTTCGGTTCCAGCTCACGGATTGTTTTTGTGGGAGGTTTTATATTGATTTGTTTTAATCAAAGACTTGAATGTGAAAGGTTGAGGTGTTACAGCTAAGCGTGGCGTTGCTGTTAAAAACATTAAATTAGTTCATGATAACCAAGAACACATTGAGGGAAAAGTTGAAGGGCAGAAGGTTGTAATTATTACTCAATACGTAAAAAAGACATAAACAAATAGTGTTTTTAAACTAAAAAATCCGTCAATTTTATTGGTTAGCGGATTTTTTGTTTAAACTATTCTGGTATTATTCAGCAATAAGAATATAATTTGTTTTTTTTCCTTTTCCAATTAAGACATATTTTTCATTGATTAAATCGCCTGTTGAAAGTGTAAAATCTTCATTTACCTTTTCTTTATTAACCGAAATAGCATTTGAAGTTAATTCTCTTCTTGCTTCTCCATTTGATTTCAAAAAATTAGTTTTGCTAGCTAAAGCGTCTATAATTGATAAACCTGCTACAACATCTTCTTTAGAAATTGTAGCTTGTGGTACTCCTTCAAAAACAGCTAAAAAGTCTTTTTCTGAGAGGGATCTTAAGTCTTCTGACGTAGATTTACCGAAAAGAATATTAGACGCAGTGATTGCAGTTTTTAATGCAACTTCTCCATGCACTCTAGTTGTTACTTCTTCAGCGATTGCTTTTTGAAGGATTCTTAAATGAGGTGCTTCAGTATGTTCTGCTTCTAATTTAAGAACCTCTACTTGCGACATTAAAGTATAGAAACGAACTAATTTTTTAGCATCTTCATCACTTGAGTTTAACCAAAATTGGTAGAAAGCATAAGGAGAAGTTTTTTCTGAATCCAACCAGACAGTTCCAGATTCCGTTTTTCCAAATTTACCACCATCTGATTTCGTAAGTAGGGGACAAGTAAATGCAAAAGCTTCTCCTCTTGAAATCCGACGAACTAATTCAGTACCAGTTGTAATATTCCCCCATTGATCCGATCCTCCAAATTGAAGTTTACAGTTGTAAGTGTTGTATAAATGAACAAAATCATTTCCTTGAAGTAATTGATAAGAGAACTCAGTAAATGATAATCCAGTATCGATGCGCTTTTTTACTGAATCTTTTGCCATCATGTAATTTACTGTAATATGTTTTCCGATATCACGAATAAAATCAATGAAAGACATATCTTTCATCCATTCAAGGTTATTTACTAGAATGGCTGCGTTTTCACCATTTTCAAAATCAAGAAAATGTTTTAACTGTGAACCAACACCAGCAATGTTTTTATTTAAAGTTTCCTCGTCTAATAAGTTTCTTTCAGCTGATTTTCCAGACGGATCACCTACCATTCCTGTAGCTCCACCAACAAGAGCGATTGGTCTATGACCTGCTAATTGTAAGTGCTTTAATAACATGATTGGAAGTAAGTTTCCTACATGTAAAGAATCTGAAGTAGGGTCGAAACCAACATATCCTGTCGTCATTTCTTTGGCTAATTGCTCTTCTGTTCCAGGCATAATGTCCTGAATCATGCCTCTCCATTGAAGTTCTTTTATGAAATCTGTTGGCATTTTCTTAGTGTTATTTTTTATCTGTTGGTTTTGCATCTTCAGGGTTTTCAAAACTAAACAATTCAACTTCAAAAATCAATGGCATATTGGCTTTGATGATTTCACCTTGGGGATTTGCTCCGTACGCTAATTCTTCAGGAATAAAGAATTTGTATTTCGCTCCTGTTTCCATTAATTGTAAACCCTCTGTCCAACCTTTAATTACTTGGTTCAATCCAAATGAAATGGTCTCGCCTCTATCTACAGAGCTATCAAAAACAGTTCCCTCAGGTGTTGTTCCGTGGTAATGAACAGTTACTTTTGAAGTTGCTTTTGGTTTTTTACCTGACCCTTTTTTTAATACTATGTATTGCAGTCCACTAGGTGTTACTACGACATCTTTGTTTTTTTTGTTTTCTTCTAAGAATGCCACTCCTTCTGCTTTGTAATTTTTTGGCTGAGTTACATTCATAACTTCGATGTCAAAAACTAAATCAGAATAAGGAGGAATAACACCAGGTCTTCCTTCTTTACCATAAGCTTGGTAGTAAGGGATTACTAATTTAGCTTTACCTCCCTTTGCTAACATTCCAATTCCTTCTTCAAACCCTGGAATCATTTGATTCGTTTTGTAGATGAAATCCATAGGTTGACCTCTATCGTATGAAGCATCAAATTGTTTGCCGTCAGCTCTAATTGTACCTCTGTAATGCAGTGACACATTTTTTCCTGCTATGATTTTGTCACCAGCTCCTTCATTTTCAATTAGGTAAACTAAACCAGATGGACTTTGTTTGGCAGTAGGATATTTTTGAAGAAGTTCAGTGTACATGAATTTATTGTAATCAACTTCAGTCATTACTGCTATTGAAGCGTATTGAGCATTTTTGGCATCTTCAATTGCTTTTGCTTTTGCATTCACTTTTGTAAATTCGTCTGTTGCATTCCATGCTTTTGCAACTTTCCCAATTCGAAGAATTACAACAGTTGTCATTACATCATTCTGCTCAATTTTATTCACAATATCTTGTCCTACAATTACATGTCCGAAAATTGTATGTTTTCCATCTAAATGTGGAGTTTCTTTCTGAGTTATGTAAAATTGACTTCCATTTGTTTCTGGACCAGAATTTGCCATTGATAAAATCCCTGCTCTATAATGCTTTAAATTTGGAACAATTTCATCTGCAAATTTATGTTTTGGTCCTCCTGAACCTGTCCCGTCAGGATCTCCTCCTTGAATCATAAAATCTTTTATAACTCTGTGAAATTTTAATCCATTGTAGAAAGGTTTGTCATATATATATCCTAATGCGGTAAATTTCCCTTCTGCCAAACCAACAAAACTTGCAACAGTCATTGGTGTTTTTTCAAATTCTAATTGACAAACGATAACTCCTTTCGTCGTATTGAATTGAACATACATGCCGTCAGGATAAGGTTGTTTAGAATCTTGAGCGTTAATTGAATAGCTAAAGCTTAAAATTGCTATAGCTACTGTCATTAGTTTGAAAATTTGTTTTTTCATAAGTAAAAAATTTTGAATGATAAAATTATAAAAATATTTTGAAATCAAATTATATGCCTAAATGTATTTAATTCCTTTTATCTAATCCCCAAAGCATTTTATTTCGAATCGTATCTAAGAAATTATTATCTTGAAATTTTATTACATTGATCATGAATTCAGCTTTTTTAACGGTTACTTCTTCACCTTGAGGAATGCTTTTTGATTCGCCGTCTAAACTGATTAAATAGGTTCTTTCTCTTCCTTCTACACTTAATTTTATTGGCATGTGATCAGGAACAACCATTGGACGAACATTTAAATTATGTGGCGCTATTGGTGTCAATAAATGAATTTGGCAACCAGGTGTAACAATTGGCCCACCGCAACTTAAGTTGTATGCTGTTGATCCTGTTGGCGTCCCTACAATTAATCCATCAGCCCAATAAGAATTTAAATAAAGATTGTCCAAAGAAGCATGAACTGTAATCATTGATGCGTTGTCTTTTTTGTGAAGTGTTACCTCGTTTAACGCAATGTTTTCGTCGCCAAATATTTCACTTTCAGTTTCGATTTTCAATAAGGATCTTTTTTGGTAAACGTAGTCTTTGTTTTTGATTAGCTCCATTGTTTCCTCTAGATTATCTGTTGAAATATTTGCTAAAAACCCTAATCTCCCAGTATTTATTCCTAGTATTGGTACTCCAGAATCTCTGATGTAGCGAACAGTATTGATAAATGTGCCATCTCCGCCAATACTAAAAGCTAAATCTATACCTGATTTAAATTCATTTCGACTCGAAAATTCATCATAATTTGAAGCTATTCCAACTTTTTTCATAAGTTGCTCTTTTAGTTCTTTTTCAAGAATAGCGTTCCATCCTAAATCTGTAAGAATAGCTAAAAATTGAACATAATGTCCAGCATTTTGCTTATTTATTTTTTTACCGTAAATAGCAACATTCATACTTATAAATTTAAGTAATTCATTAGAGCATCATATTTAAATTGAACATCTTCATCTCCACTGCTTTTTTGGAAAGAAGCTTTGATAACGTAGTCATATCTTTCAAAAGTTCGAATAATGCGATCTAATTCAATTTGATTTATTTTCAATGTAACTTCTAATTTATTAGAATCAGAAGGAGACATTATATATGAGCTTAATATTTTAGCATTATTACTTTCAACAATTTGTGCCATTTGTGCCATAGAGTAATCAATAGCATTCACTTCTAAAACAATTATGCCACCAACATCTTTAATACTTCCTGTATTCGCTATTTTAGTAATTAAATAATGAATAGAAGTACATCCAAGATATTTCTCAGTGTCATCTAATATCGGCAATATGCTTAATTTGTGTTCTGAAATTTTAGCCAAAACTTCATAAATATGAGCATTTTCATTCACATAAGGACGAGGTAGGTGGTCAAATAATTTATCGAGCGTATCTTCCAAATCTAATTTATCCAGAATATCAGATTCTGAAATTACTCCAACAAAGTTGTCATTTTTCAAAACCGCTAGGTGAGAAACTTTAAATTCATCCATCCATCTTAACGCCTTTTCACCTGTGTCTGTGTGCGTTAAGTTCGGAATTTCTTCTGATATTAATTCTATTGCTTTCATAGTAAACGCCAAATTAGCAAATTAGTTGCTAAGTATGTACTTTTGGAGCATAAAAATGTATTTCTAATGACAAAGTTAAGTGTAAACATCAATAAAATTGCTACTATTCGTAATGCAAGAGGCGGGGTTTCTCCGAGTGTTGTTCAAGTTGCAATTGACTGTGAAAGATTTGGTGCGGATGGGATCACTGTGCATCCTAGACCAGATGAGAGACATATTACAAAACAAGATGTTTATGATTTAGCAAAACATGTTAAAACTGAATTTAACATTGAAGGATATCCAGATCAGCGTTATTTGAATTTGATTTCAGAAATCATTCCAGCTCAAGCTACTTTAGTTCCAGATCCTCCAAATGTATTAACTTCTAATGCTGGCTGGGACACTAAAAAAAATCTCTCATTGTTAACGGATTTAGTACAACAATTTCGAGAAATAGGAGTGAGGTCTTCAATTTTTATTGATACGAATTTAGAGAATATTGAATTTGCAGCAAAAACAGGTGTCGATAGAATTGAATTGTATACTGGGCCTTATGCGGAAGATTTTTTCAAGAATCCAATAAAGGCGATTGAAGAATATACTAAAGCAGCTAATTTAGCAACTGAATTAGGTATGGAAATCAATGCTGGACATGACTTAAGTCTTGATAATTTAAAGTTTTTCAAATCAAATATTCCAAATTTAGCTGAAGTTTCAATCGGACATGCTTTAATTTCCGATGCGTTATATTTTGGATTAGAAAATACAATACAACGGTACAAATCGTTGTTGGTTTAATTCGTGTTATTTTATAATTTTGATTTCTCTTTGTTGGAAAGGTATTACAATTTTGTATTCTCTGAATAATCGATCAACTTCTAGTCTTATTTCTGATTTGCAATTGTTTATGTCCCAGCTTTGATCTGCCCAAAACAATAATTCCATTTTTAATCCATTGTCTCCAAAATCCGCTAATCGAACTATTACAGGTTGCGATTTTTTTACTTTTGGGTGACTTAATGCAGCTTGTTTTAAAAGTCTACTAATCAGTTCAGTATCGGTTCCGTATGCAACTGAAATGTTTATTTTAAAACGAGATAGTTCTGAGCCATGAGACCAATTTTCAACATGTTCCTGAGTAAGTTTATTGTTTGGGATAATCAAAACATTTCCTTCACGTGTTTCAATTTGTGTGGTTCTAACATTGATACGTAGAATTTTTGCCACAATAGGTTCAGTTGTACCTGAATTACTCATTTCAATAATATCTCCTACTTTAACATTCCCTTCGAATAAAAGAATAACACCCGAAAACATGTCTTTAAAAACGTCTTGTAGTCCTAAACCTAATCCTACAATTAGCGCCGTTGAACCCGCCAATAGAAATGCAATATCAATTTCTAATGCTTTAAGACATGTGAAAAATGAAAAAATATAAATAACATATTTTGCAAGTTGATGGTATACATAAATTGACCCTTGGTTAATCTCATTTTTTTCTTTAAATCTTTTGGATATGTATAACTTAGTTATATTAACTAAAAGTTTGGATATAAAGTATATGGCTACAACTACAAGTATGTGGTAAAAGCTAAATGTAAATTTTTTAGATTCTATAAATTTGTAATTTATGAAGTCTCCAAATGATACATTTTCATTGTTTATATTAAAACTTAGTACCGCGATATATGTCGCTAAAGCATAAACTCCTTGGCTTAATAGTCTTAGCCATATTATTTTTTGGCCATCTACTCTAATGTTAGCTTGACTCAGCATTCGCTTCAATAAACGATGGATGAAACTTCTCAGTAGAGACGCGCCAAAAATGATAATGGTTAAGAAAATCAAGTTCCATACACATACTTTGTAGGGACCTAATTCAAATAAAGTTGCACTAAACATCTATTAACGTATTATTATACCAAGTTTTTCTGAGAGCAATTTATCAACTTTTGATAATGCCATTTGTTCTGATAGTAGATCTATTAAATTTTGCTCATCACTATCTTGCTTGTCATTTACTGAGTCATATTTTTCAAGTTCTCTCATGATTTCTTGAATTCTTTTTCGAATTTTAGAGAGTTTGAAAGAATAGATTGAACTTATAATTGCTTGAGGAAGTTTATCAAATTCAGTATTGGTTTCAATTTGATATTTTGAAAGCCATTGAGTACTAATTTCATATTCTTCCGATTCAATTTCACTAACAAACTTTACAATTTCTTGATCTTCATGTCTTAGAAAAAAACTTGTTTTAAAAAGTGTATTTTCAACTAAACCATCGGTCATTATTTTGTGTAAACGATTATATAATGGTGTTGAAAATGTCAATTCATCTTTGTCTAATTCATGACAAATCAATTCCACGACACTTGTTTCAATTTTTTGCTTTTCTCCATGTTCATCCGTGTGATCAGTTTCAATTGCAAAAGGGCCGTATTTAATCATTTTACGAATTAAATCACGTTCATTATGATCGTCATTAAAAGCTGGTGTAGAAGCTTTTTGAGGTTGGTTAGAATGATCAACATAAGAAATGTCGATTGGAATCTCTCGAATCTCTGGTGCTTTAATTTGTTTTGATATAACTCCGCTTCGTAGTTTATTTAACTCATTTGTAACTACTTGATCGCTCATTTCAAAACGATGAGCAATTTCTTGAGAATAAACAGAACGAGTAATTTGATCAGGAATTAAAGCGACCGAATGAATCATGTCCTTGATTAATTCTGCTTTTTTAATAGGATCACCTTGACTATCTTTTAGTAGAATGTCTGTTTTAAATGAAACAAAATCTTGGGTGTGTTCTTTTATGTAACGTTCTAATTCAGATGAGCTTACGCTTTTTGAGTAAGAGTCAGGATCTTCTCCTTCAGGAAATAATACAACTTTTACATTTAACCCCTCTTCTAAAATTAAATCGATACCTCTAAAAGAAGCCTTAATTCCTGGCGCGTCACCATCGTATAAAATGGTAATGGTTTGCGTGTATCGACGAATTAATTTTATTTGATCTTTTGTTAAAGATGTCCCAGAAGACGATACAACATTTTGTATGCCAGCTTGATACATACTGATAACATCTGTGTATCCTTCACATAAAAAACAATTATCGTATTTAACGATGTCACCTTTTGCAAAATGAAGACCGTAAAGAATTTCACTTTTATTATAAATTATACTTTCAGGTGAATTAAAGTATTTTGCAATTTTTTTATCAGTAATTAAAGTTCTACCACCAAATCCAAGTATTCTTCCAGAAACACTGTGGATTGGAAACATAACACGACCTCTAAAAAAATCAAATTGTCGATCATCCTTCGACTTAACTAGACCTACTTTTTCTAAATATTCTAATTTATAACCTTTAGCAAGTGCTACTTTTGTTAAATCATCACTTTTATTTAAGCAATAACCAAGCTGAAATTTTTTGACAATATCCATTCGAAACCCACGCTCTTCAAAATAAGACAAACCAATTGCTTTCCCTTCTTCTGATTCATGCATCGAATTCATAAAGTATTCTTTCGCAAATTCATTGATGATGTGTAAACTTTCTCTTTCTGTAATTGCCGCTAATTCAGCTGCTGTGGCAGGAACGTCTTCAGGTAATTGAATGGAATATTTATCAGCTAACCATTTTAATGCTTCTGGATAAGAAAAATGTTCTTTTTCCATTAAGAAAGTAACAACTGAACCTCCTTTTCCCGTAGAAAAACATTTGAAAATTTGTTTTGCAGGAGAAACTACAAATGATGGTGATTTTTCATCTGTAAATGGACTAAGTCCTTTTAAATTAGATCCCGCTCTTTTTAAATTTACAAATTCCCCGATAACTTCTTCAATTCGAGAAGTTTGCATTATTTCATCAATAATATGAGGAGGAATTTTTGCCATTTAATTAATGATTAGTAATTAATAATTAATAATCTCGACTGGATTTTTAGAATGGTCTTCTTTTCTAATTAATTTCCCTTTTTCATCGTGAAATTTCCAAACTCCAATTTGCTCATCATGTAAATATTCACCATAGTAGTTGATAACTCCTGTTGGGTATTTTACTATTGAGTAGCCTTCTCTTTTTCCTTTATCAAAGAATGTAACAGACATTTCTTTTCCTGTTTCAGAAAGTAATACCCATTTACCATTTCTAATTTTTTTAGAATCTTGTGCTCCTCGAATTTTAACTTTTTTCTTTCCAGGATAGAATTCGGTATAAACCCCACTCTTGTATTCAATTAGGTTTTCTACAATTTCTTTCTTTTTTATTTCTTTTACTGGTTCTGAAGAACAAGCCGTTGCTAATATTAGCAAACAAAATAATCCAATTAACTTCATAGTTTATTTATTTTTCGCGTTGTGTCGTATATTCAACTAAGCCAATTAGTGCTTGTTTGGAAGAAGAGTCAGGTATGTTTTTTATGCAATCTAAAGCTTCATTTGTCAATTCAATCATTCGTTTATATGCATATTCAATCCCTCCATTTTGAATAACTAATTGAACTGCTTTTTTGACATATTTAGAATCTTCATTGTGATTCTTAACGACATTAATTAATTCTTTTTTCGTTGCTTTATCACACACATTCAGTACGTGAATTAAAGGTAAGGTCATTTTACGCTCCCTGATATCTAAACCTGTTGGTTTTCCAATGTTTCCAGGAGTACCGTAATCGAAAATGTCATCTTTAATCTGAAAAGCAAGTCCGACTAATTCTCCAAATTTACGCATATTTGCGGCTTGATCTTCTCTGTCAACTGATGAAGCTGCTGCCTCACAAACTGTTGCTATTAAAGAAGCTGTTTTTTGCCGAATAATATCAAAATATACATCTTCTGTAATGTCAAGTTTTCTTGCTTTTTCTATTTGTAATAATTCGCCTTCGCTCATTTCTCTAACTGCTCGCGCAACTATTTCTAATAAACGAATATTATTATTTTCGATGGATAACAATAAAACTCTAGAAAGCATAAAATCTCCAACCAAAACGGCAATTTTATTTTTCCATAAGGCATTCAATGAAAAGAAACCTCTTCTTTCATTCGCATCATCTACCACATCATCATGAACCAATGAAGCAGTATGGAGTAGTTCTACTAATGAAGCTGCGTCATACGTTTTGTCGTTAATATTTCCAAGCATTTTTGCTGTAAGAAATAAAAACATCGGCCGCATTTGTTTTCCTTTTCTTCGAATAATATAATGAGTTATTTTATCTAGTAAAGGCACTTTTGACTTCATGCTTTGACGGAAACGAATTTCAAATTCACCCATTTCTACCTTAATCGGAGCCATTATGTCCTTTATTTTCATCATACAGTACAAATATAAGTGTTAGATTTTGTTTGAAGAGAAAAAGTAAGATTATTTATTCAAGCTGCGTTTGTATTTAAGTAGTGTTTGGGCTTAGTGGTGTGTGGATTGGTTGTTGGTGGCGCATTGTATGTGGAGATTGTTGGTGCTTGGCATGTGATGATTGTTGGCGCATGGCATGCCCATGCGCCTACGTTTGTTTCAATTTCCGATGAACATCGGAAATTGCTTTGTTTTTATTCGCCAATTGCCCGCAGGCTGCGTCAATATCTTTTCCTCTGCTTCGTCTTACATGAACTATCATGTTTCGATCTTCTAAAAACTTCGCAAATGCATCAACTCTTTCGACGGATGCTTGTTGAAATCCACCTTCGTCAATTGGGTTATATTCTATAATATTGATTTTACACGGAACACATTTAGCAAATTCTGCTAATTCTTGTGCGTCCTCTAATTTATCATTAAAATCCTTAAAGATGATGTATTCAAATGTGACTCTTGTCCCTGTTCTTGAGTAAAAATATTGAACGGCTTCTGATAATGCTTCTAAATCATTACTGTCATTAATTTCCATTATTTTACTACGTTTTTTGTCGTTCGCAGCATGTAACGAAACAGCTAAATTAAATTTCACTTCATCATCCCCTAATTGCCGGATCATCTTCGCTATTCCAGCTGTGGAAACGGTAATTCTTCTTGGTGAAATTCCTAAACCTTCTTTTGATGTTAAAATCTCACAAGAACGAACTACATTTTTATAATTTAAAAGCGGTTCTCCCATTCCCATATATACAATATTTGTTAGAGGAGTGTTGTATCTGCTTTCAGCCTGATCTCTTAAATAGACAACCTGGTCAACTATTTCACCAGCTGTCAAATTTCTCATCAATTTTAATTTTCCAGTAGCACAAAAAGTACAAGACAAACTACAACCAACTTGAGATGATATACAAGCCGTTGTTCTAGAGGTAGTTGGAATTAGAACTCCTTCTATAACTTTTCCTTCACCAACTGAAAATGCACATTTTATCGTTTTGTCAGAACTAATTTGTTGATCATCTAAAGTTATCTTGTCTATAAAAAAAGTGGTGTCTAATTTTTCTCGTAATGACAAGCCTAAATTTGTCATGTCATCAAAAGTTGTTGCGCTTTTTTGCCACAACCATTCGTAAACTTGCTTGGCTCTAAATTTTTTTTCTCCTAAATTTTCAAACAAAGAAATAAGTTCTTCAAATGATAAATTTCGTATGTTTTGTTTGCCTTTTGTCATCTCGGATATAATCTGTAACAAAGGTATGAAATTGTTATCGGATGATTTGAATATTTTGTTAATACTTCATTTCAAATTGTTTCGATAAAATATTCTCAATTTTCTTTCTGATATTAATCATAGCTAAGTCATTAATTTAAAGGTACTTTTGTTTTATTCACTTTTAAGGCAAGACTTGTATGTCATTTATTGATTATTATAAAATTTTAGGAATTGATAAATCAGCTAATGAAGCTGATGTTAAAAAAGCATATCGTAGGCTTGCCCGAAAACATCATCCTGATGTGAACCCGAATGACGAGTCTTCAAAAGCTAAATTTCAAGAAATAAATGAAGCGAATGAAGTGTTGAGTGATCCTGAAAGTCGTAAGAAATACGATCAATACGGAAAAGACTGGAAACATGCCGATGAATTTGATAGACAAAAACAACAGCAAAAACAGTATTCCGGTCAACAAGGAGGTGATTTTTCTGGAGGACAAGGAGGCGAAGATTATTCTAGCTTTTTTGAATCTATGTTTGGAAATGCTTCTAACGGTAGTCGTCAACGAACGTCTTCTTTTAAAGGTCAAGATTTTGCAGCTGAAATTAAGTTGAATTTAGTTGATGTTTTAATCGCTCAAAAACAAACATTAACTGTTAATGGTAAAAACATTAGAATTACAATTCCAGCTGGGGTTGCTAATGGACAAACTATTAAAATTAAAGGACACGGAGCTCCTGGAGTAAATGGTGGGCCAAACGGAGATTTGTTTATTTCTTTTATAATTGAAAATGCTACTTTTTATAAAAGAGAAGGAGCTAATTTATACAAAGAAGTCGAGATTGATTTATTAACTGCTGTTTTGGGAGGGGAAATGACAGTTGACACGCTTTTTTCCAAAGTGAAATTGACGATTAAGGCAGGTGTTCAAAATAATACTAAAGTGAAGTTGAAAGGAAAAGGAATGCCTATCTATAAAAAAGGTTCTGCTTCTACAACAGAAGAATTTGGAGATTTAATTATTACTTATACCGTAAAAATCCCAACGAATCTAACAGAAAAACAAATTGAATTATTCAAAGAAATTGCGAAATCATACTAAAAATGGAACTAGAAAAATTAATTGTACTTCAAGAATTTTGTAAACATCATTCAATCAGTGATTCGTTTATTCTTTCACTTCATGATTTTGAAATAGTTGAAATAATTTCAATCAATAACACTGATTATTTTCACGAAGATTCACTGGGGAAAGTGGAAAAAATAATTCGTTTACATATTGATTTGTCAATCAATATTGAAGGAATTGATGTGATTCTTAGATTGCTTGAAAATATTGAGTCACTAGAAAGTGAGTTAATTATCGCTAAAAACACAATAAATTTATTGAGCGTCGAATAATCTTTATTTTTATTGTGTCACATAACCGACTCAGAATTAGCTTCTCTGGAATCAATGTGTAATTTTTCCAAATCTTTCCAAAATGAAGGATAACTTTTGGAAACTGCTTCTGCACCATTGATTTCAATTTCTTCATCAGCAAAAAAGCCTGCAATTGCTAAGCACATAGCTATTCTGTGATCGTTATGAGAATTTACTTTCCCACCTTCTATACTTGTTTTTCCATAAATGTGCATTGTGTCTTCATCTAAAATGATGATTACACCAATGTTTGCAAATTCTTTTTTAAGTACAATTCCTCGATTACTTTCTTTGTGTCTCAAACGATTGACTCCTTTTATTTCCGACTTTCCCTCACATAATGAAGCAAGTGTTACTAATGCAGGGAATAAATCGGGACAATGAGTTGCATCAAATTTGAATGCTTTTCTATTTCTTCCGTCAACACGAATGCCTTCTTCATTGAATTGCACGATACAATTTGCAGCGTCAAAAGCCTCTGCAATTTTCTTGTCCGCTTGTAAACTTGTCATTGAAAGTCCAATACAACTAATATTTAATCCCAATGCAGAAGCTACTAACCAGTAACTAGCTGAACTCCAATCACTCTCTATAGTCTGGTTCGTTGGCAAATAGCTTTGATTTCCAGGTATAATAAAATCTTCGAAATTTTGATGAAGTATTTCAATCCCAAAACTTTTAATAGTTTTTAAAGTCATTTCAAGATATGGTAGACTGTTCAATTGTTTAATATGTAGTCTGCTTTCCTCTTTTAATAAAGGGAGTGCCATCATCATTCCAGAAATATATTGGGAACTTTGACTGCCATCTAATTCTACTGACATTCCTTTCATTGGTCCTTCAATTTCTAATGGGATTAAGCCACTATTCGATTGGATGCCAGCTCCAAAAAGCGGCAATGTTTCTTCAAAAAAAGTAAGAGGTCGCGTTTCTAACGAACCTTTACCGTAAATCATAAATACTCCTTCGTTAGCTGCGCAAACACTTGTTATTAAGCGAATCCCTAAACCGCTTTCACCCATATTTAATTCAGCTTCTTTAGGGAAATGTTTAATTCCAGTTATTTTAAGCGACGATTTACCAATCTTCTCTACTTTTGCGCCCAATTTTTGAATAGCCGTAAGCATGGCTAATTCATCTTTACTTTCACCGAAATTTTTGATGTTACTTTCGCCTTTTGCTAAAGCAGAAGCTAAAACAATTCTCTGACTATCACTTTTAGAAGAAGGAATTTTAATTTTTCCAAATCTTTTTCCTGGCTGAATAACTTTTTTCATAATGTGCTATATTTGAGTTATTTGCGATTCATTACTTTTGTTTGATGACGAATAGATTCTTGGTGCATTGCATCCATAATTTGACGAACGAAACGCTCAGTCAATTTATAATCATCCGATTTGTTTAATCTAGAAGCAATAATTTTTGTCCAATGTTCTTGTTGTAAAATAGTGATATTGTGTTCTCTCTTATAGATTCCAACATCTTCACTCATTACCATTCTAGCGGCTAATAAATCGAAAATTTTATCATCTATATCTCCAATTTTATGACGTAAATCTTCCAATTGAGAAAGGTCATCAGAGGATAGTTCACGTGAACGTAAAACCAAGTTGTCAATAATATGCTGAAGTCCTTCTGGAGTAACTTGTTGAGCAGCATCCGACCAAGCTTTGTCTGGATTTGGATGTGTTTCAATCATTAATCCATCAAAATTAAGGTCCATTGCTTTTTGTGAAACTTCCAATAATAAGTCGCGTCTTCCAGTAATATGGCTTGGGTCACAAATGATTGGTAAATCGGGTAAGCGTTCACGCAAAGTGATTGGTAATTCCCAAGTAGGAACATTTCTGTATTTTGGATGTTTATATACAGAAAAACCTCTATGTATAGCTACTAATTCTTTGATTCCAGCTTTTTCAAAACGTTCAAATGCACCAATCCACAATTCTAAATCTGGATTAACAGGATTCTTAACCATGACAGGAATATCAACACCTTTCAGTACATCTGCAATTTCTTGAATAGCAAAAGGATTAACAGTTGTTCTCGCACCAATCCATAAAATGTCAACCCCAGCTTTTAATGCTAATTCAGCATGATGACGATTTGCAATTTCTGTTGTTACAGGTAATCCCGTTTCTTTTCCAGCGTCTACTAACCAAGGTAAAGCGATGTCTCCCATTCCTTCAAAAGAATCAGGTCGAGTTCTTGGTTTCCAAATTCCAGCACGAAGAACATGAGCATTCCCATTTTTAGCAATATCTTTTGAAACATTCATCACCTGTTCTGGAGATTCAGCACTACAAGGTCCAGTTATTAGAAATGGTCGTTTTGTGTCTTTTATTTTTTGAATTAGTTTCATTTTATTTGAAGTATTAAGCAATAAAAAACCCGTTTCGAAGTACGAAACGGGTTTTTCTAAAATTTATATAAATAGTAGTTTCCGAACGAACTTGTCATAAATTATTCCACCACCAAAAAAATCGAGTATTTGAATTCATTTCTTGAAATTGTTTTTTTAGTAAAAGTATGAAAATATTTAGAATGGAGCAAAAATTATTTTTTTTAAATAAATTTGCAAAATCGAAAAATAAGTGAATAAATTTGTCATACAATGAAAAGGAACATATCAAGTGTAAATTTTTGTTGGCACACAACTGTTAGTTTGTGTTTCTGTTGCTAATTTGTAATTCTCTATAAGATATTATAAAACGGCTTGTCACACGACAAGCCGTTTTTTTTCCATTATCATTCATTTTATAATTTTTCAAATGCATATTTATACTAGAAGCACATCTTTTAATGCAGATTTACATATATTTCTTTCCAAGTTTAGAGAGGTGAACATTGCTTCAATGATTCTACCTGATATGAGCATAGAAATTTACGAAAGATTTTATAAAAACCAATTTGAAAAGGAGAGGGTTTCGGTAAGTTTTTTAATAACACCTTCAACAACGAATGATAGGATTAATAGAATTGCTGAAACTTCGAAAAATAGTTTTGTGTATTTATGTTTTCAAACAAGTGTTACGGGTGGTGCTTTAAAAATAACGAATCAATTGATGGATAGATATGGAGAAATTAAATCAATCTGTAACCAAACACCTGTAATGTTAGGTTTTGGGATCAGTTCTAAAGAAGATGTTGTGAAAGCACAGCAAAATTGTGATGGAGCAATTGTTGGTTCGGCCTATTTGAAAGCGTTGAAAATTGGAGAGGTAGAATTATTTTTAGAAGAGATTTTGGGGTGATTTACACGCTTTTTTTTACTCCTCCAACAAAATCTTTCAAGTAAAATGGTTCAAAATAAGCAACGTCTTCGAATTCATTAGCTTCAAATTTCTTGAAAGCCAAATCAGCCTGACCTATAGCAGAAGATTTTATTTCTAAATCAATCATACAATTCTTAGTTGACCAAATAGATACTAATTTTTCGGCACCATCTCCAAAATAAATAAAAGGTTCAAATTCTGAATAGCTATCATCCTCAATTATGTCGGCTGAAATAGGTTTAATCATTTTTTCTTCGCTTGAAAAAATAGCATTGTAAACTTCCATTCTTCTTGCATCAATCAATGGGCAAAGATTTGTCGAAGAATGTTTTTGTTTTGCAATTTCAGCTAACGATGTTAAGGAATCAATTGCAATTAAAGGAATTGCTAAAGGATAGCATAAACCTTTTGCAGTTGATACACCAATTCTTAAACCTGTATATGAGCCAGGGCCAGAAGCTACAGAAACAGCATTCACATCTTTGATAGAAATTGATGCTTGTTTCAAAACATCTTGAATAAATAAAGTCAGGTTTTCTCCGTGTGAATAACCGTCCTCTTCATTTTCTTTTACAGCAATTATTTTACCGTTGAAAGAGATTGCTACAGAACAAACTTTCGTTGAAGTTTCAATATGAAGAATATAAGCCATTTTAAAATTTTATGCTAAGATAGAAAGTTTAAATCCAATACCATGAATATTTGAAATTTGTACAGTGTCGTCCTGATTGAAATATTTTCTAAGTTTTGTAATGAAAACGTCTAAGCTTCTCCCTACAAAATAATCGTCCTTACCCCAGACAGCATTTAGAACAGCTTCTCTCTCAATGACTTGGTTTTTGAATTTGTAAAGTGTTTTTAAGATTTGAGCTTCTTTTTTTGTCAGTGTTTTTTCAAATGCGGAATGTTTTAAAATAAAGTTTTCAAGATCAAATGAATAACTTCCAATTTGAATTATTTTCTCTTCAGGTTCTTCAACTTTAATATTTATTCTTTTAAGAAGAGAAGTCAATCGAACTTGTAATTCTTCAATACTAAATGGTTTGGTCAAATAATCATCACCGCCAGATTTAAAACCTGCCACTTTATCTTCCGTCATTGATTTGGCCGTTAAAAACAAAATTGGAATATCCGTATCTATTTTACGAATGTCTTTTGCTAATGTAAAACCATCTTTTTTTGGCATCATTACATCAAAGATGCACAAATGAAATTTTTCATCATTAAATCTTTTGTAAGCTTCTGCACCATCAGAACAAAGAGTGACTTTATATCCTTCTGATTTTAATTGATCAGAAATCATGAATCCTAAACTTGTATCGTCTTCAGCTAATAGAATTTTAATTTTCATAAGTATTTAAGATTGAATATATCCGCAAAATAAGAAACAATTTAAAAATAGGAAAACAGAAAAAAAGTGTTTGAAATTGAATTAAATGTAGTTTTCTGTTTTTCAGTTCTTTACGTATTTGCTGTTATTTTTTTTAACTAAAAAATAACGTATAAAACAAAAGATCTGAACGGGCGTCCAGAGCTTTTGATAACTAACCTAACCTACTACTACTGATACAAATTTAAGATATTTATCGGATAAACAAAATGCTGTTTTGTTTTTTTTTAAGATCTGAGCTAATTTGTTTTTTAACTTTCCTAATATTATGTGTATTTTTAGTGTAAATTAATTGATTTAAATATAATTAACGTATACTTAATATGGTTTCAATATTAATAATTGATGACGAAGAAGATATTAGAGATATCTTAAAATATAATTTAGAGAAAGAGGGGTTTAAAGTTGCTGTTGCTAATAATGGAATTCAAGGAATTGAGATGGTAGCAATTCACAAACCTGATTTGATTATTTTAGATGTTATGATGCCCGGAATTGATGGTATTGAAGTTTGTGAATTGATTCGTTCAAATCCTGAAAATGAAAAAGTAATAATTTGTTTGTTAACTGCCAGAAATGAAGATTATAGTCAGATAGCTGGTTTGGATTCTGGTGCCGATGATTATGTCTCAAAACCAGTAAAACCAAAAGTTTTAGTTAGTAGAATTAATGCTTTATTGAGAAGAAAAGGGATGGTTTCTCAAGAAAAAGCACAATCTACAACAGATTTAATAATTAATAGAGAGAAATATATAGTTGAAAAAAACGGAGAAATATTGCATCTTCCTAGAAAAGAATTTAAGCTTTTAGCGCTTTTGGCATCTAAACCACACACTGTTTTTGAGAGAGATGTTATTTTAGAAACCGTTTGGGGGACAGATATTGTGGTTGGTGACAGAACAATAGATGTCCACGTTCGGAAATTAAGAGAAAAAATCGGCGAGAACTATATCACAACAGTTAAAGGTGTCGGCTATAAGTTTTCAAATCCAGAATAATACTCTTTTTAATTTTATTAATCTATAGTTCATACATTAATATGGTTTTATCGTAACTTATCATTAAGTTAATATTGGGTTAACATTCTTCTTATCTCATATTGCGTCCTTTGTAAAAAAAATATTTTTATGAAAAATGCGATATTGCTAATTATTTGTTTGTCCGCTCAGTTTGTTTTTTCTCAAAGTGTTAAATTGGGAATTATTGAAGGGAGAGTTGTTGAAGGTACAGTTAAAGATTTCCTTGATGGAACTACTGGAGACATCGTTCCAAATGCTAAAATTTTAATTGATGGAACATCTTATAGAGCGATGGCGGATATGGATGGTAATTATTTGATTAAAGGTGTTGAATACGGGACGTATTCTGTAACTATTTCATCTCCAGGTCATATTTCGAAGATACTGACAGATGTAATAGTTTCTTCTGAAGACGTTTTACAACTTGATGTTGCTTTAGAGCCCATGTCTACAACGATGACAGATGTTGTTGTCAAGGTAAAGGTTAGTCGGTCTGATGATATCGGAACGTTAACAACTAAGAAAAATAGCGCGAATAGTTCAGATGTAATTTCATCTCAGACAATTTCTAGAACACCGGACAGAACAACCAGTGATGTTTTGAAACGAGTTTCAGGAGCGAGTATTCAGGATAATAAATTTGCAATTATCCGTGGTTTGAATGATCGTTATAACGCTTCTTATTTAAATGATGGTCCATTACCAAGTTCTGAATCAGATAGAAAAGCATTTTCTTTTGATATTTTTCCAGCAAACATGTTAGATAATATTACGATTGTAAAAACTGCAACACCTGATTTACCTGCTGAATTTGCTGGTGGGATTATTCAAATTAACACTAAAAGTATACCTTCTAAAAATTTTCAAACACTATCAATTGCAGGAGGTTACAATACAATTACTACTTTTAAAGATCAAGTTGCGTATAAAGGGGGTAAATTAGATTGGTTAGGTATAGATGATGGTACTCGTGCTTTTTCATCTTCTATTCCTTCTAAAAAAGACTTTCCAACATTAATATCTAAACAAGCAGAAGTTGCTAAAGATTTTGCCACTGATTGGTCACTACAAAACCAAAAATTTACTCCTAATTTAAGTTTACAATATAGTTTAGGTTTGAATAAAGTGATTTTTAAGAAAGAAGTTGGAATTGTAGCTTCATTGACATATAATAAATCAAATAATTACAATCAAACAATTAGAAGATCTTATTCAGGAAATGGAGAAAATGGGGATTACCAATTAGATTATGATTATTTAGATAAGGTGTATTCTACCCAAGTTTTAGCTGGTGCAATGGCTAATTTTTCAGTTAATTTAAATTCAAACAATAAAATTGGATTTAAAAATCTATATAGTTTAAATTCTGATGATAGAGTTATCAATAGAACAGGACAAAGAGATCCTTTTGAATCAAATCCAATTGTTCTTACGTCAAATGCTACATGGTTTACAAGTAATGCAATTTATTCAGGTCAATTGAGTGGTGAGCATTTGTTTAATAAAGAAAAATTGAAATTTCATTGGGTTGGTTCACATAGCAATATTAAAAGAACAATACCAAATTTAAAAAGATCTGTTTACACTAAATTACACCATGTAAATGATCCTAATGAACCTTCGTCTGCTCAAGACACAGTAAATATAGCAAATATTGCAGGGTCAAATGTTGGTCCCGATTATGGTGGTGGAATGTTTTCTTCTTTAAATAAAGAGCAAATTTCAAGTTTTAAAGGTGATTTCACATATCATTTAAAAAAATTGACAGGAGTTAAGAATGAGTTGAAGGTTGGTGGGCTTTTTCAAAATAGAAGTAGATCTTTTGATGCTCGTCAACTGGGTTATACAAAATATGGAGGGTCGGGTTCGGCGGTTTCTTTCCAAGATTCTCTTCTTTATTTAGATCAGAATACTATCTTTTCTTCTCAAAACATGGGATTGATAAGTCCTGGTAAAGGAGGTTTCAAGTTGATGGATGGTTCTAAGCCTTCAGATGCTTACACTGCAAGCTCAACTACTACTGCTGGTTATTTAATGTTAGATAACAAATACCATAGTTTGTTTAGATTGGTATGGGGAGCGAGAGCGGAATATTTTACTCAAAATTTAAATGCTTTGATATCAGCCAAAGAAGAGTTGAAGATTGCGACTAAAAAATTGGATATTTTACCTTCTGTAAATGCAATTTATTCAGTTACTAAACGTCAAAATACAAGACTTTCATATTCTCAAACGTTGAATAGACCTGAATATAGAGAATTGGCGCCGTTTGCATTTTATGATTTCAATACTCAGTTTGTTGTTTCAGGTAATGATTCGTTGATAAGAGCAAAAATAGACAATGTTGATCTTCGTTACGAATACTTCGCAGGTAAAGGTCAATTGCTTTCAGGAACATTTTTTTATAAAAATTTCGAAAATCCTATTGAGCAAATATCAAGAGCTGATGTTGCGAATGAAGTTTCTTTTAAAAACGTGCCTAAAGCAACTAATTATGGTATTGAAATTGAATTGAGATCTGTTTTAGGTTCATTGTTTAAATCTGACACATCTTCTTTCTTGAATAATTTAACTTTTTATTCAAATGTTGCTATTATTCGTTCAGTTGTTGATGTTTCGGCCGTTGTTGGTACGCCTTATAAAACAAGACCTTTGCAAGGACAGTCACCTTATGTATTTAATTCGGGTTTAACTTATTTTGATGAAGATTTAAACATGTCCGTTTCGGCCAGCTTAAATAGGGTAGGAGATAGAATTGCAATTTTAGGGAATGTGAATCAACCTGATATTTGGGAAAAAAGCAGAACTTTTGTAGATTTTCAAGTAGCTAAATCATTTTGGAAAAACAAAATCGAACTTAAAATTAATTTACAAAATATCTTAGCTCAAAAGCAGATTTATTATCAAAACAGTTATGCGGATAATTCTGTTTTAAGTAAGGGAAAAGAGATTTCCAATTTAATTATTGTTGGTGATCGTCAGAATAAAAATGGATTTGATGAGAAAGTTGACAATATGATTTGGTCTACTCTGTACGGAAGGTCAATTACTTTAAATTTAACAATTAAATTATAACACATCACTAAAAGCCTTCTTAATGAAGGCTTTTTTTTGACTTCTATTTTATCTGAGTTATTTACACCAAGCACTTATCTATATTAGTCCAATAAACTTCATCTATATCCTATCTGCTTCTTCAAAATTTTGTTCCTTAGCTTTGGCTATGCAACAAATTTTCTTTCATTGTCTCAAGATAAAATCTGTTCGTTTATTTATTCCATTTTACAAATGTGTTTGGTGTTAATGACTATAATACGAACTATTAAATGTATTTTATTGTGGATCTTTGACATTACGACATCTATACTTAACATTAACTTAACTGTAACTTCTCTTTTTCATATTCCACACTTAACTTTAAATAGATAATAAGTTCTCAAATTTGTAGTGTTCAATTAATTATTAAAATTTATTAAAAATGAAAAGAATTTATTTATCAGTATGTGCAATGGCTTTATCGGGGATTACGTTTGGCCAAGCTTTTTTTGAATACACGGATTATAGAGGTGCATTTGCACCAGCTCCAACTGCTCCTTGGACAGATTCTTGGACAAATTGGGATCCTCAAAATACAGTTTATCAACCTTCAACTGTTACAGTTGCAAATAGTATCACCACAGATACATATTGGTCAAACGATCAAGTATATTTATTACAAGGACAAATTTATGTAAAAGCTGGAGCGGTTTTAACTATTCAGGAAGGTACAGTTATTTTAGGGGATAAAAGTTCAGTGGGTGCAGGTTTGTTTATTACTAAAGGTTCAAAATTGAACGCTTTAGGTACTGCCGCTAAACCTATTGTTTTCACATCGAATCAACCTGCAGGAAGTAGAGATAAAGGTGATTGGGGAGGATTAGTTATTTTAGGAAAAGCCGCTACTAATGTCCCGGGAGGAGTTGGTAATATTGAAGGGATTGCACCAACTTCTGATACAGAATTTGGAGGAGGGCTGTCTCCGGTTTCTACTGATAATTCTGGTGATATTCATTACGTTAGAGTTGAATTTGGCGGGTATATTTATGCTCCAAACAAAGAGATTAATGGTGTTACTTTTGGCGCGGTAGGAAGTGGAACATCTGTTCATCATGTTCAAGTTTCTTTCTCAAATGATGATTCTTTTGAGTGGTTTGGTGGAGCTGTTAATTGTAAATACTTAGTTTCTTTCCGTAGTTTAGATGATGATTTCGATACAGATAATGGATATTCTGGTAATGTTCAGTTTGGTTTATCTGTTCGTGACCCACAAATTGCTGATAATCCATCTGTTTCATCATCTGAAGGGTTTGAGTCTGATAATGATGCAGCTGGTTCTTCAGCTACACCTCAAACTTCTGCTATTTTTTCTAATATTACACTTGTTGGGCCACTAAGAGGAACTGTTGGTTCTACTGTTGCAACTGGATATAGAAGAGGTGCTCGTTTGAGACGAAATTCAGCACAAAAATTATACAACTGTATTTTTATCGATCATTTGAGAGGTATACATATTGATGGGTTAGCTGCTGAGCAAAATGCGGTAAACGGAGACTTAAAAGTAAAGAACTGTATTTTTGCTGGAAACACAACGAATTTGGTGTGCGAAACTTCTTCAGTTTCAACTGGAACACCACCCGTTTCATCACCTTCTGCTTTTACAACAATTCGTACATGGTTTGGTCAGCAAGGGAATGATTCTGTAGTTTCTTCTGCTAATATTTTAATAACTCCTTACGATTATTTAACTCCTGATTACCGTCCAACTGCAACTTCTATTGCTTTACAAAATGTAAATCACGATTTAGCTTCTTTAACTTCTGGAATCATTGAATTAAATTCTTTTGGATCGATTGAATTGTTTCCAAATCCTGCTCAAAATGAGGCTTCATTATCTATTTCTACTAAAGAAACAATTAATTTAAGTATCGTTGTTTATAACGTAACTGGGAAGGTTGTTGCAAATGTGTTTGATGGAGTTGTTGCTGATGGAAATTCAGAATTTAAAATCAATACTTCTGAATTTACAAATGGAATGTATTATGTTACAATGAATTCAGAATTAGGTGTTAAGACAATTAAATTGAGCGTTTCAAAATAAGAATCTCACAACATTTATATGTAATTAAGAGGCTACCTGATTCAGGTAGCCTTTTTTAGTTACACCACATAGATCACAATCCGTAACAATTTGTTAATACGACTAAATGATTTATTAACGTAAAGGTAAATGTGAGGTAATATTCGAGCGGAATCTATCCACTAACTTTGAGTAAAATAATTAATTTCTAATATGAAAACGATATCAAAAAGTCACACAATTTTATTAGTAGATGATGAAAATGATATAATTGAGTTTTTATCCTATAATTTATCACGTGAAGGGTATAAAGTTTATACTGCTTCAAATGGTGAGGAGGGAGTTAGAATGGCTAAATTATATAATCCATCGCTGGTTATTTTAGATGTTATGATGCCTGTTATGGATGGGATAGAGACGTGTCAATTGATTCGAAAAGATCCTCAAATTATTCAGCCAATCATTGCTTTTTTAACTTCAAGATCTGAAGATTATTCACAAGTAGCAGGTTTTGAGTCTGGCGCTGATGATTATATTACGAAACCTATTCGACCAAGATTGCTTATTAGTAAAGTTGAATCTTTGTTGAGAAGATTGGATAGAGCGAGTGATTCTCCACAAACTACTTCAACTTCTTTAAAAATAAACAGAGATAAATTTATTGTAGAAATAGATGGAGAAAAAGTTATTTTGCCTAAAAAAGAATTTGAACTATTAGAATTGTTGGCAAGTAGACCAGGTAAGGTTTATACAAGAGATCAGATTTTGTCATTGGTCTGGGGGAACGAGTCGATTGTTGGTGAAAGAACGATTGATGTTCATATCAGAAAATTACGTGAAAAGTTAGGAAATGATTATATTCGTACAATTAAAGGAGTCGGATATACATTTAGTGAAAGTTGAAAAATACAAAACCATTATATTTATTAATAAACGGAAGCGCTCTTATTGGGTTGATTGCATTGATTTCGATGGTGTTGATTCATTTTATCGTCCTACCTCTACCTATCTGGATTATAATAGTTATGCCTGTATTAATGGCAAGTATTGTTTTCTTTATCTTTTATTATTTTATTGCTATTTTTCTAAATGAACGATTGAAATTAATTTACCGTTCTATACGTAAAGGAAAAACAACAAAGGAAAATGGAATAAAAATTAAACTTTCTGATGATGTTATTTCTGATATTGAAAAAGAAACCAGAGAATGGTCAGAATCCAGAACCAACGAAATCTCAAAATTAAAAGAACAAGAAGAGTTTAGGAGAGAGTTTTTAGGGAATCTTGCTCATGAGTTAAAGACCCCTGTTTTTTCTATTCAAGGATATGTTTTGACACTTTTGGACGGTGCTTTAGAAGATGAAAATGTAAATAGGGTCTTTTTGGAAAGAGCTTCGAAAGCTACCGATAGAATGGCTCGGATTTTAGATGATTTGGATCAAATTACTCGTTTGGAAGTAGATGATTTAAAATTGGAGTTTAGACCATTTGATATTCATGAATTAATACAAGAGGTTTTTGATTCATTTGAAATCATAGCGAGTGAAAAAAATATTCAATTGAGTTTTTCAAAAGATTATCATGCAAGTATTATTGTTTCCGGTGATAGAGGTAAAATTGGTCAAGTGCTAACAAATTTAATTGGTAACTCCATTTTTTACGGTAACAACGGAGGGAGAACAGTTGTTCGATTGTATGAAGTGGACGAAATAGTTTCTATTGATGTGTCGGATAATGGTCCTGGAATTGAAGATCAATACTTGCCAAGACTCTTTGAGCGATTTTATCGTATAGAAAAAAGTAGAAACAGAAATGATGGTGGGTCAGGCTTGGGTTTAGCAATTGTGAAACACATTGTAGAGTCTCATAATCAGTCTATTTCTGTAAGGAGTACTGTTGGGTTAGGAAGTACTTTTTCGTTTACTTTAGACAAGAGTATAGTTGGAATTAATGCTCTGTATTCATCAAGAGGGATTCAAATTAAATAAGGATTTATTTTTTTGAATATTTTATTCCATTTTTACTTTCATAAAACAATTATTTAAAGGACATTTGTAGCAAGATTTAATAAAAGAATGAGAACGAAATATATTGATTTAATAGATCAAACATTTAATTTTCCTCAAGATGAATTTAATTTGCGTGACGAGCATTTATTTTTTCATGGAATTGATTTAATGCATTTGATTGAGGAGTATGGTACACCATTGAAATTTAATTATTTACCTCAGATTTCGAATAATATTCAAAGGGCAAAAGGTTGGTTTAGAGATTCCATGCATAATTTAGGATATGGAGGAAATTATCATTATTCTTATTGTACAAAAAGCTCTCATTTTTCATTTGTTTTGGATGAGGTTTTAAAAAATAATGTTCACATTGAAACCTCTTCAGCTTTTGACATTGATATTGTCAGTAATTTATACGATTCCGGAAAGTTAACAGACGGCAGATATATTATCTGTAACGGTTTCAAAACTAAAAAATACATTGAAAATATCGCTCATTTAATTGATAAGGGGAAATTGAATGTTATTCCTGTTGTAGATAATATTGAAGAATTACAAGAGTTATTAGATTCTACAGATAAAGACATCAATATAGGGATTAGAATTGCTTCTGAGGAAGAGCCAAAGTTTGAGTTTTATACTTCTCGTTTAGGTATCAGATACCGTGAAATAGTTCCATTTTACAAGGCAATGCTTCAGGATAATCCTCGAGTGAAAGTTAAAATGTTGCATTTTTTCATTAATACAGGTATAAATGATACTGCTTATTATTGGAATGAACTTACAAAATTGTTGAGGATTTATTGCGACCTTAAAAAGGTCTGCCCATCTTTAGATTCATTGAATATTGGAGGTGGGTTTCCTATAAAAAAATCATTGGCTTTTGATTTTGACTACGCTTACATGGTTCGTGAAATATTGACACAAGTTAAACGTGTTTGTATGGATAATGATATTCCTGATCCTGATATTTTTACTGAGTTTGGCTCTTTTACTGTTGGTGAAAGTGGCGGTGCTATTTTTAGTATTTTACATCAGAAACAGCAAAACGACAGAGAGAAATGGAACATGATAGATTCTTCTTTTATGACGAATCTTCCAGATACGTGGGCTATTAATCAACGCTTTATCCTTTTACCGATAAACAGGTGGAATGATGATTACGAAAGAGTCCTTTTAGGAGGCTTAACATGTGATAGTGATGACTATTATAATTCAGAACAGCATTCTAATGCTATTTATCTTCCGAAATTTAATAAAAATAAAAAACTTTATTTAGGTTTCTTTAATACTGGTGCATATCAGGAAACAATCGGAGGATTTGGCGGATTGAAGCATTGCTTAATACCTGAGCCCAAGCATGTTCTGATTAAAAGAGATGCCAACGGAAAGCTTCAAACGGAAGTTTTTTCGGAAGAACAAACAGCTGCAGATTATTTAAAAATATTAGGATATTAATTTATTCTTATTTTTTCTCTTTTTTATGATAGAATATTGCCTTAAAAAACTAAATTTGCAATCCGTTGAATTAATTAACGTAATGAAGCTTGACAAATAAAAATGAAAATAGATAAATTTTATTTACAATCGCACACGAAATTTGCAAAATCTTTAACGGATTGGGCTCAAGAGTTCCCTCTAGAAATACTTGAATTTCACGAGAGAAATGTTGAAGAGATTGATCAGTTGGATGGATTGGTTATTTTTACAGAAAACCAAACTATTGAAAGAGAAGCAAGCGAATTGAGAGATTTGTTTGATCTAAAACAAAAGCCGATTCAAAAAATTGATATCAACGGAACATTAGTAGTTGGTGTTTCTAATTTCACTTTTTGGTTAGAAAGAAATAAATGTAAAAACATTTTAGTTGTTGGTTCTGATCATTTATTGGAAAATCCAAACCTTGAAAGATTCTTATCAAATATTAAAATCAAATAATTAGATTTATCTAATACAAAAAATGCTACCCTATTCGGTAGCATTTTTTGTTTGTTTTAGAATTGGTTGTATTATAGGTCTACTTCAATCTCGTTTCTATGGATATTTTCTAAAACTTCTCTTTTACGAATCAAGGAAGCTTTGTCGCTTTTTAATAGTACTTCTGCAGTCTTTGTCTTGCATTGCATTGATTGCTCATTGTGAAGCCATAAGCTCCGGCATTGTGTATCGCTAAAATATCTCCTTCTCTAACTTCGTTCAACATCCTATCATATCCTAATGTATCACTTTCACAGATGTATCCTACAATTGAATGTAATTTCAAAGGTCACGTTGGATTACTTATGTTTTCTATTTTGTGATACGCGTTGTAAAACATTGGACGAATTAAATGGTTTTGTCCGCTATTTACTCCAACAAAAACAGTTGATGTAGTTTGTTTGACTGTTGTTACTTTCACTAATATTTTCCCAGCTTCACTCACGATGAATTTTCCTGGTTCAATCCAAAGCTCTAACTTTCTTCCATAGTTTTTGGAAAATTCTCTGAATGAGTCTGCTATCTTTTTTCCGATTTCAACTATTGGAGTAACAATTTCTTCTTCTTTGTATCCTACTTTGAAACCACTCCCTAAGTCCATGAATGTTAAGTCAGGGAATTCATGTGCTGCTTCATATAATAGTTCAGCACCCTCTAATAAATACTTCTGCATCTAATATGTCGCTTTCCGTATGCATGTGCAAGCCATTAATTACAATATTGTAATTTTTAGCAATGCGAGAAATGTGTTTTACTTGCTGAATAGAAATCCCAAATTTTGAATTTATATGTCCCACCGAAATATTGCTGTTTCCACCCGCCATAATGTGAGGGTTGATTCTTACACAATAAGGAACAGTTGCTCCAAATGTATTTCCAAAATGTTCTAATATCGAAAGGTTGTCAATGTTAATATGCACTCTAATCTCAACGGCTTCTTTAATTTCTGAAAAGTCAACGCAATTTGGCTTAAACATTATTTCTTGAGGAGTATATCCTGCTCTTAATCCAAGGTGAATTTCTTGAATTGAAACAGCATCTAATCCTGACCCTTCTTTCTGTAAAAGTTTTAAAATATTGATGTTGTTCAATGCTTTTAAGGCTTAGTGTAATTTAACATCTACACCATCAAAAGCATTTTTTAAAGTTGAATATTGTCGAATTATTGTTTCGGAATCGTTTAGATAAGTGGGGGTTTCAAATTCTTCCGCAATTTGTGATAATGTGTTATTTTTCATTTTAGTATATTTTATTACTGCAAATATAAATGTTTTTTATTTAACATTTTGTTATTTTATTTTAAACTTGATAGATGCAATTTATTAGTAAATTTGACGTTAATTAATTTATCAATTTGATTCTGTAAATGTTAAAGAGGGTTTTAAGTCTATTTATAGTTCTTGTATGGAGTTTTATTACTCATGCTCAGCGATCTACAATATTATCTCGTTCAGAATTTGGTTTTTTAGTTGGAGGGATGTATTATCTAGGGGATCTAAATCCTATGAAGCAATTTGAGAATACTCAATTGGCTGGAGGGGTGATGTATCGTTTCAATGTTCATTCGAGGTTCAGTGTGAGGTTGAATGCTATTTATGGTAATGTTGGTGCAGATGATTCAAAATCAAGCGAATTATTATTGAAAAATCGGAATTTAAATTTCAAATCATCTATATTTGAAATTGCAGGAGGGGTTGAATTCAATTATTTACCGTTTGCAATCGGTCATAAAAAATACAAAGGAACAGCTTATTTATTAGCTGAAATCGGTATGTTTCGTATGAATCCTACAACTATGTACAAGGGTGATGAAATTGCTTTACAGTCTATAGGGACAGAAGGACAAGGTACTAAATTATCTTCGGCAAAGAATTATAGTTTAAATCAGTTGGTTGTTCCGTTGGGAGCTGGAGTTAGAATTACGTTAGGGAAAAGAGCTTCTTTGAATGTAGAATTTGGTTTACGGAAAACATTTACGGATTATTTAGACGATGTTCACGCCGACAATTATGTTGACCCCGTAAAATTAGCAGATGAAGGAGGAGGTGAAAATTCCAATAATGTAGCGCTGTCTAATAGAAGTTTGAACGGCGATATTCATGGTAAAAGAGGTACGTCTTCAACTAAGGATTGGTATGTTTTTACAGGAATAATGTTAACTTTTAAATTAGGAAAAGCTTCCGATTGTTTTTATCACAAGTGATTCTATGAGTAATTCCCATATAAAATCTAAACTAATACATCCTAAACCGAAATAAAAACAAAGGTTTAGCTCCTCATCAGCGGAAATTGAATTTACTTAGTCAGCTCCTTAAACACTTCTTCCAATGTTTTCTCTTCGGTTCTAAGCGTTAAAACCAATAAATTATTGAATTGAGCGAATTGAGCAATCACTTTTCTTAAATCTTCTTCGCCATTACCCTCTAATAGCCAGCCTTTGTCAAAACTTTCTACTTTTATAACTTGCTTAATATTAGATAGTTGTTTTCTTGATGCGTTTCCTTCAAATTCAACATACACTGTTTGATGTCCTTTGTCTATTTGGAGAATTGAAGCTTTGTCATCAGCAACTATCTGTCCTTTATTGATAATCACAACTCTATCGCAAATTGCTTCCACTTCTTGCATGATGTGCGTTGAAAGCATCACTGTTTTTTGTTTCCCGATTCTTTTAATCAATTCTCTAATTTCAGCCAATTGATTAGGGTCTAAGCCCGAAGTTGGTTCATCCAAAATTAGCACTTGTGGATCGTGAATAATCGCTTGGGCCAATCCAACACGTTGACGGTATCCTTTTGAAAGAGCTCCAATTTTTTTATTTTGCTCAACTTCAAGTCCGACAGCTTTAATCATATCAGAAACTCGGTCTTTTACATTTGATATTTTATAGATATTTCCAACAAATGCTAAATATTCCCTCACATACATATCTAAGTAAAGAGGGTTGTGTTCTGGTAGGTAGCCGATTAATTGACGTGTATCCAATGAATCAACATCAACGGGTAAGCCACACACTTTCACTTCGCCAGCAGAAGAAGGGATAAATCCAGTAATTATTTTCATAGTGGTTGATTTCCCAGCTCCATTTGGCCCTAAAAAACCTACAATTTCTCCTTTTCCAACAGAAAAAGTAATATCGCGAACCGCTGCTTGTTCACCGTAATATTTCGAAAGATTGGTAACCTCTATTGACATAACTAAATATTTGAAGTACGAAGATAAGAAAAAGACATTAGATTTATAGATATTCGTCCGTTTCGCTATTAGAAGTTGTTAATTTCAATATAAAGTGATCGTTATATTGCTTAATTTCTAACATCTATCCAATGTCTATTCAAATTAATTATCTTTACATCCATATGTTGCAAAAAGGAAAAGTTTTAAAATCTACAGGGAAATGGTATATCGTTGAACTGGAAGATGGTTCGGTTGTGAATTGCCGTATTCGCGGAAAATTTCGTTTGGATGGTTTGAGAACGACAAATCCAATTGCTGTAGGAGATAATGTGACGCTTAACGAAGGTCAGGACGAGGAAGGAAATCGAGTGATTTCAGATTACGACGAACGCAGGAATTACATCGTTCGTAAATCGACGAACTTGAGTAAGCAAAAACAAATTTTGGCTGCAAATGTAGACAGAGCTTATTTATTAGTAACTACCGTTGCTCCAATTACGCATTTAGCTTTCATTGATCGTTTTTTAGTTTCAGCTGAATCCTTCAGAATTCAAACGACTTTGTTGTTTAATAAAATAGATACTTACACTGCCGATGAACTTGAATACGTTGATGCTTTGTGCTATATGTATGAGAAAATAGGTTATCCTTGTTATAAAATTTCAGCACTGAATAAAGATAATATCGATTTTTTAAAAGGAGAAATTAAAGGGAATCAAGTTATGATTTCTGGACACAGTGGTGTTGGGAAAAGTACTTTAGTGAACGCCTTAGATCCTAATTTAGATTTACGAACAGGGGAGATTTCTCTTGCCAATATGCAAGGAAAACACACAACGACTTTTGCAGAAATGTTTAAATTAGCTTCTGGCGGTTATATTGTGGACACACCTGGAATCAGAGCGTTCGGTATTGTTGATTTAGATAAAGATGTAATTTCTCACTATTTCCCAGAAATGCGTATACTGATGAATGAATGTAAGTACAATAACTGCAAGCATTTGAATGAGCCAAAATGCGCAGTGAAAGCAGCTGTTGAAGCTGGTGATATTTATGAAAGTAGATACGCAACCTATTACCAACTAATGATTGAAGATGAAAATGAAATTCATCGTAAAAAAACAGAACATTCGTGATAATTTCATTTAAGAAACTAGTTCAAATATTTAAAAATGGAAATTAAAAAAGCACAAGATATAGTTGATCAATGGATTAAGAAATACGGTGTTCGCTATTTTGATGAAATGACCAATTTAGCAATTCTGACAGAGGAGGTGGGTGAGGTTGCTCGAATTATGTCTAGAAGATATGGTGAACAAAGCGAGAAAGAAAGTGATAAGAATAAAGATTTGGGAGACGAATTCGCAGATGTTCTTTTCGTATTGATCTGTTTAGCAAATCAAACAGGCGTTGATCTTGAGAGTGCTTTAAAGAGAAATTTAGAAAAGAAAACGAGTAGAGATTCTGAGCGCCATATCAATAATGATAAATTGAAGTGATTAACTGACACACTCTAAAAAAATAAGGATTAGAATGCCTATCTTTGAAATCTAATTTGAAAACCTACTTTTTAGGTTGAAAAAATAAAAATTACAAAATGTCACTCAAAAAATACAACGAGACACTTCAGACTGCTATGATTGATGCAGGTTTTGAAAATCAAACTGAATTTCAAAAGATTTTCATATCCAAATTGAAAGAAGGAAAAGATTTTATTGGAATCGGTTTGAACGGTGTTGGAAAGTCAACCGCGATTGCTTCAGGAGTTTTACAAAGATTAGATAAACAGTCTAGAGATGATGCGCCAAGAGCAATTGTAATTGTTACTGACAAGGTGAAAACACTTGAAATGGAAGCGATTTTTGATCGTTTGGGAAGAAGAATGGATTTAATTACAGAAATTATTCACGAAAAAGGGCATAAAGTTCAACAAAGAAATGCGTTATATACAGGAGCTGATATTGTCATCGGAACAGCCAAAAGATTGTTGGAAATGTATATTTACAATGGATTAAATTTAGCCAAAGTAAAAATGATTATCATTGATGATGCTGAACTAGTTTTGAAAGCGGGTGTTCAAACAGAAGTCTTACGTCTAGCTGAAAGTATCACTAAATGTCAGTATGTTATGATTAGTGATAAATACACGGATAGGATGAAAAAAACAGCAGAATCATGGATGAATTTCCCTACTGTTTTTGAAGTAGAAGAAAAAGAAGACGAAATAATTATTGATGAATCATTAACGTAGAGACGTTGCGCCGCAAAACAACATCAACATCAAACATCAAAAAAATGAGACCAATTAACGATACAATACCCAAAAAAAAAGGCACCGTTACCTTATCATCAGTTTTTAAAACAATTATTTTACCTCGAAAAAAAATAATTGGCATAGGTCTTTTTTTAATTGTAATCAGCAGATTAACAGGGTTGTATTTGCCATACGCTACGCAACAATTGTTAGATGTTATAATACCTAATAAAGATTTTCAAGGATTAACGCACTTAATTTTATTGGTGTTGACTGCCTTAACAATTCAATCTGTAACCTCATTTATATTAACGAAACTATTGAGTGTGGAAGCTCAGAATTTAATTTCTCAATTAAGAGTTCAAGTTCAAAAAAAGATACTTTCTTTACCTGTAAGTTATTTTGATAACAATAAAAGTGGGGCTTTAGTTTCAAGGATAATGTCTGATGTTGAAGGGGTTAGGAATATTATTGGAACGGGATTGGTACAATTAGTTGGAGGTACAATTACAGCGGTGATTGCATTGATTTTATTGATTAGAATCAACCCCATCATGACTTTTTCGACCTTAATTCCAATCGCAATTTTTGCCATTATTGCCTTAAAAGCATTTGGTAAAATCCGACCAATTTTTAAAAAGAGAGGAGCTTTAAATGCCGAAGTAACAGGGCGCTTAACAGAAACCTTGAACGGTGTTAGAGTAATAAAAGGATTCAATGCCGAAGTGCAAGAAAGTAAAGTGTTTGAAAAAGGGGCGGATGAGTTGTTTCAAAATGTAAAAGCAAGTTTAACATCTACTTCATTGGTTACTAGTTCCGCAACATTGTTATTAGGAATTGCATCTGCTGGAATTATGGGAATTGGTGGTTATCTAATCATGGAGGGAGAAATGACAAGAGGAGAATTTGTTTATTTCACGTTACTTCTTGGGTTTATGATTGCACCAATTGTTCAAATGAGTAACATTGGAAGTCAATTAACAGAAGCATTTGCAGGACTCGATCGAACGCAGGAAATTATGAACATGATACCCGAAGACAATTCCGAAGAACGACCAAATACAATTGATAAACTAAAAGGAGATATTGTTTTTAATAATGTTTCTTTTAGTTATGAAGAGCAAAAAGAAGTATTGCACAACATTAGTTTTAGTGCTCCAGCAGGTTCAGTAACGGCTTTGGTTGGTTCTTCAGGTTCAGGAAAATCAACAATTGCAGGATTGGTTGCTACTTTTTTAAATCCCTCTTCAGGAACAATAATAGTTGATGGACAAGATCTATCGAAAGTTAGTTTATCCAGTTACCGACAACATTTAGGAGTAGTTCTACAAGATGATTTCTTGTTTCAAGGAACAATTCGAGAAAATATTTTATTTCCTAGACCAAACTCAACACAAGAAGAAATAGAATTCGCGGTGAAATCAGCTTATGTAAATGAATTTACAGATCGTTTTGAAGATGGATTAGATACAGTTATTGGTGAAAGAGGAGTGAAGCTTTCTGGTGGTCAACGTCAGCGAATTTCAATCGCACGAGCCATTTTGGCAAATCCAACTATTTTTATTTTGGATGAAGCAACGTCGAATTTAGATACAGAAAGTGAATCATTGATTCAGAGTAGTTTAGCTGAACTAATAAAAGACAGAACTACATTTGTAATCGCTCACCGTTTGAGTACAATTCGACAAGCAGATCAAATTTTAGTAATAGAAAATGGTCACATCGCAGAACAAGGTAATCACGATGAATTAATAGATAAAAAAGGAAGATATTACGAATTGTTTACATATCAAAGCCGAATCTAAACAGGTTGAGCGAGAATTTAAAAACAACACGTTTTCTAAAAAAAGAATCTTGAAAATCCATCTTTTTTTCTTAAATATTTAATCCAATTATTAAATGTTATTAGTAAATACATTGTTGATGTTACTGGGTTAATTATCTATGATAGTTGTACTGTCATGTTGTAAATGTTATTATATTTGTTAAAAAATTGTTAAAAAACACTTTAAGATGAAAAAAGTAAATCCTTTAAAAAGGCTAGTTGACTTAGTGTTAATGGATAAGCATGAAGTTGTTTCGATTTATTTTTATGCTATTTTAAGTGGTTTTGTTCAGCTGAGCGTACCTCTTGGTGTTCAAGCTATTATAAGTTTTGTGCTTGGAGCATCAATGGTTACGTCTATTTATGTATTAATATTCATTATTGTTTTAGGGGTTGTGCTTTCGGGGGTATTACAAATAAATCAGATGAAATTGATTGAAAAAATCCAACAAAAAATATTTACACGATATGCATTTCAATTTGCGGATACGATTCCACAGATTGATTTGTTAAAAGCTAATAAGTATTATTTACCTGAAAAAGTAAGTCGATTTTTTGATACGATTAGTATTCAAAAGGGAATATCTAAAATCTTATTGGATATACCACTTGCGAGTATCCAGATAATACTAGGTTTAGTGTTATTGGTTTTTTATCATCCTGTTTTTATTGTTTTTGGGATATTGTTATTGGTTACGTTGTATGTGATTCTAAAATTAACTGAGAAAAAAGGGTATACTACCAGTATGCAAGAAAGTCAATCTAAATATGAAGTTGTTGCTTGGTATGGTGAAATGGGGCGAATTTTGAAGTCTTTTAAATTAAGACACGGCACTAATTTTAACATGAAAAGAACGGATGACAATGTATTAGGATATTTATCTGCTAGAACGGAACATTTCAAGGTTTTATTATTTCAATATAGAGCATTGGTTGTGTTAAAAGTTATGATAACAACCACAATGTTAATAGTTGGTACTTATTTGTTAATTATACAAGTTTTAAATATTGGTGAATTTATAGCTGCAGAGATTGTTATTCTTGTAATTATCGGAGCGGTAGAAAAATTAATAAGTAACATAGATAGTATTTATGATGTTATAGTTGGTCTTGAAAAGTTAGCCAGTGTGGGTGAATTATCTAAAGAGAACAATGGGAAAATAAAATATGCTTCAACTGGTAATGGTGTTTCGATTGAAATGGTAGATTTTGAGTTTGGCTATACTTCGGAAGCTTCTTTTTTTGAGAATATTGATTTAATTATTCCGTCAAATTCAAACGTTTGTATAGTAGGTGAAGAAGGAGTTGGAAAAACTACTTTGTTGAACATTTTAGCCTCAAATTATTCAGGGAATACAAAAGGCTTAATGTTTAACAACATATTGAGAGATAATTATGAATTAGAAAGTCTTCGTAAAAAAACAGGTTTGTATCTTAATAATTCGGAATTGTTTCAGGGAACTCTAATTGATAATATTACCTTAGGTAGAGAAGATGTTATGCCATCTTTGATAATTGATTTAGCAAAAGAAATAGGATTCCAAAATTTTCTCCGGACATTTAGTAGTGGTTTTGAAACGATGATTGATCCTGAAGGAAAAAAACTCTCACGAACGGTTGTGCAGAAAATTTTATTGTTAAGGTCTTTGATAAATGATTCAGATTTAATTTTGTTAGATGATCCTTTTTTAGGATTTAGTGAGCAATTACAAAAAAAGATTTTATCTTATATTGTAAATAATCTCAGTAAATCCACTGTTGTTTTGGTTTCAGATAATGTAGAAATTCAAAATGTTTGCGATTATGTTTTGAAAATAGAAAATGGTGATTTCAAAATGATAAAAAATAGCTAATTATGAATACGGGAAATTATAAATATCAAATAAAGTCTTTTGCAACAATTTACAGAGTTAGTAAATTGAGTAAAATCAAATATTGGTTTTTTGGTTTTATTACTTTATTAGCAATAATATTATTTTTACCATGGACACAAAACGTTAAATCAAAAGGTGCAGTTACTACTTTGTATCAAGATCAACGGCCTCAGAAAATCAATTCTTATATAACTGGAAAAATTGTGAAATGGTCAGTAAAGGAGGGAGATGATATTCGAAAAGGAGATACAATTTTACAGATTGTTGAAATAAAAAGTGAATATTTAGACCCTAAATTAGTGGGCAGAACCGAAGAACAATTAGCTGCTAAAAAAGCAAGTGTAGGTTTCTATGATAATAAAGTAAAAGCATATTCTAATCAGATTTCTATTTTAAATAATTCAAAAGGATTTAAACTTGCTCAAGTAAAAAATAAAACCGTTCAAGTTAATAATAAATTAGAAGGTGAAATAGCTGAATTAGAAGCTGTTAAAAACGAGTACGCTTTAGCGAAAGATCAATTTGAACGACAAGAAAAAATGTATATTAAAGGGTTGGTTTCTCAGACTCAATTGCAGCAACGAAGCGTTTCGTATCAAAATAGCCTTTCAAAAAAAATTACCATTGAAAATAAAATAGCGCAAACAAAACAAGAATATCTAAATATTAAAATTGAATTGAATGCGATTGAACAAGAATACAATGAAAAAATATCTAAAGTAGAAAGTGAACAATTTCAGGCTTTAAGTCAAATTTCACTAAGCCAAGGAGATATCTCTAAATTAGAAAATTCTGTAACAAATTATAGACTTAGAAATGGAATGTATACCATTCTTGCTTCTCAGGATGGGCAAATCATTCAATTGAAAAAAGCAGGTATTGGTGAAGTGTTAAAAGAAGGTGAATCTGTTGGTATCATTGTTCCTGCTAAAGTAAATCATGCAGTTGAAATGTTTATTAGACCTGTAGATTTACCTTTAATTTCTATTGGTCAAAAAGTGAGGTTTACATTTGATGGTTATCCGTCTATTATTTTTAGTGGGTGGCCTCAGAATAGTTACGGTACTTTTGGTGGGAAAATAGTTGCATTTGAAAGTTCTATAAGTGATAACGGTATGTTTAGAGTTTTGGTTCAAGAAGATAAGCTGATTAAAAAATGGCCTAAACATCTCAAGATTGGTGGTGGAGTCCAAGCGATTTCCTTGTTGAAAAATGTTCCGATTTGGTACGAGGTTTGGCGAAATATAAATGGTTTTCCGCCTGATTTTTACAAAGAATTAAAGAAAGATAAAGTAAATCAAAAGGAAAAGAAATAATTCAATAAATATGTTGAAGATGATGCGAAAGATATTTTTCCAAATTATTGCATTTACTTTCATGAGCCAATTGATTGCTCAAGAAAGTTTGAAGACTTTGAATATTGGACAATTACATTCTATAATTAGAGAGTTTCATCCTATAGTAAAACAATCAGAAATTCGCATTACAAAGGCAATGGCTGAGCATTTATTAGCGAAAAGTAATTTCGATCCAATTTTGAGCAATGCAATGTCTGAAAAAGTTTTTGGAGGAAATGAATATTATAGTTTTCTTGCACCTGAAATAAAAATACCAACTTGGTTTGGTATTGAATTATCTGCTGGTTTACAAGAATTATCTGGAGAAAAACTTGACGCTTCTGAAGCTCAAGGAAGATCTAATTATATTGGTTTTAGTATTCCTTTAGCCAAGAATTTGATAATGGATAAGCGACGTGCTACATTAAAGCAAGCTAAAATCTACACTACGATGGCTGATGTTGAAAAAAAATTTATTGTTAATGATTTAATGATGCAGTCTGTAGAAGCGTACTATAATTGGGTTAAATCTTATAAGGTTTACCAGATTATAATTGACAATGCTGAAAATAGTAAAAAACGAATTGATTTTATTCGCGCTTCTGTTGATAATGGTGAAAGACCAGCCGTGGATACTTTAGAGGTGGTTGTTCAGTATCAAATGATAGAGCTTCTTTTAAATACAAAGTTAATAGAGTATCAAAATGCAGTTTTTCAGTTGTCGAGTTTTTTGTGGGTAGATGAAGATTCTTTTATTTTTTTACCGAATGATGTTGTTCCAGAGGAAAATTGGGAAGATAGTTTTGAATCAGTTACTGATAGTATTGATATTCAGAAAGTTATAGAAACAGCAAGAGTTAATCATCCTGCTTTAGAATTAAACGCGTTGAAAAATGATATTTTAACGATTGAGCAAAAATTAAAATTTCAAGAATTGCTGCCTAAAATTGATTTGAAATATAATCAATTAGGGAAAGGGTATGACATGTTAAAAACGGTTCAAACTCATTCTGTTCTCCAAGATAATTTTCAATACGGTGTGAAATTTGAAATGCCTCTTTTTTTAGCAAAAGGAAGAGCTGAATATAAAATATCTAAGTTGAAAATAGAAGAGAACTCATTGGATAAAGTGCAAAAACAAGCTGGAATTGAATTGAAATTGCTCTCGTATTTCAATGAATATGAAAATTTAAGAAAACAAGTTGTATTACAATCAAGTATTTATAAATCCTATCAAACTCTTTTATCTGCTGAGGTTTTGCGTTTTGAAAACGGAGAATCATCTATTTTTTTAGTGAACTCTAGAGAAAGTAAAATATTGGATGGAGCTGAAAAATTAATCAATTTGAAAGCAAAATACTTCAAAACCGCATTCACCTTGAAATGGGGGGCTGGAACTTTACAGTAATTAAAATACCATAAAAAAGGTATTGTCAAAAAGGTATAACGGGTGTAACTTTGTAGAAATAATTCATATTAATTCTAAATAACGATTACATGATGTTAAATTTAAAAAAATATTTATGCTTTATTTTGATAGGTTCAGCAATAATTACAAGCTGTAAAAAAAAGAAAACAGAAAATGATACTAAAACAGAATTTCAAAAAGCTGATTTGCTATCTAATATCGGTACAAATTTAATTGTTCCTGAATATCAACAATTACTAGCTAATTTATCAGATTTAGAGTCAAATTACGTGTTATTTATGGCGGATAAAACAGATTTAAATTTAGAAAATATTAGAACTTCTTGGAAATCAGCTTATAAAAAATGGTGTTGCGTAAGTGTTTATGAATTTGGACCAGCAATGAATGAAGGGTTAAGAAATGCTGTAGGTGTTTTTCCAACAGATACTGTCAAAATAATCTCTAATACTAATGCAAGCAGCTATGATCTTGGTTCAGCATCAAATATGGATGCTATTGGGTTTTCAAGTTTTGATTTTTTAATGTATAGAAAACATGCATTGAATTATTTTAGTAACAGTTCAACTTATACTCAATATGGATTAAATGTAATTCGTAAAATGAAAAGTGAAGTTACTAATGTAGTAAATTCTTGGAATACCACTTATTTAACAACATTTAAAAGTTCAACAGGAACAGAATCAACAAGTGCATTTTCTCTTCTGATTAATGAATTCAATAAAACATTTGAAGTAGCAAAGAATGCAAAATTAGCCATTCCTATTGGAAAGAAAAGTTTAGGTATTAAACGTCCTGAATATATTCAAGCTCGTTTGTCAGCGATTTCACTCGATTTACTTTATGAAAATGTATCGTCTTTACAGAGAGTTTTTAACGGTAACACAGTAAGCGGAACGCTTGGTATTGGTTTTGATGATTATTTGGTTGCCTTAGATCGGGGAACTCTATCAACGTCAATTAATACTCAGTTTTCTGCAATATTAAACGATATTAATCAACTTACATTATCATTAGAAGAAGAGATGAATACCAATCCTGATCTATTAGATAACTTGTATACAAAAATGCAAAATATCGTGGTGTCGTTAAAGACAGACATGCCATCTTCATTTGGTGTGTTAATAACTTATCAAGATAATGACGGAGATTAAAAAGATTAAAAACTATTTCAATCCTTTTAAAACTGTTTCAATTGCTCCATTGGTAGTGTTTAGAATCATTTTTGGAACACTAATGTTTCTTAGTATTATTCGTTTTATTAGTAAAGGTTGGGTAACAGATTTATATATTACTCCTGATTTTTATTTTGGGTATTTAGGTTTTGAATGGGTGAAACCGTTACAAGGTAATCTCATGTTCTTACCTTTTATTTTACTTTTAATAACTGCTATAGGAATTGTTTTAGGTGCTTATTATAGAGTCTGTACTATTTTATTTTTCACTTGTTTTACATACATTGAGCTACTTGATAAATCTAATTATTTGAATCATTATTATTTTATTAGTCTCATTTCATTTTTATTCATTTTTGTACCTGCAAATGCGTTTTTATCACTTGATGTTAGATGGAGACGTGTAAAGGAACAGTCTCAAATTCCACTATGGAATATAGGCATATTTAAAATTCAATTAGCTTTTGTTTATATTTTCGCAGGTATTGCAAAGTTAGAAGCAGATTGGCTTGTACATGCTCAGCCTTTAAAATTATGGTTGCAAGCACACAGAGACATGCCTTTCTTTGGTAAATTATTAATGAAAGAATGGGTTGCTTATGTATTTAGTTGGTTTGGTTGTGTTTATGATTTGTTTATCGTTTTCTTTCTTTTAAATAAACGATTTAGGCCATTTACTTATGTTTTAGTTGTTATTTTTCATTTCGTAACATGGTATTTATTCCCTATAGGTATTTTTCCTTGGGTAATGATTTTTTCTACTTTAATTTTCTTTTCAGTTAATTTTCATGAAAAAATTATTTTTATTTTGAGTAAATTGATTCGAACAAATGTAAATTTCAGTCCTATTTCAAATACTGATTTTTTTGCTAAAAAAAAATGGGTTTCTTTTCTTATTGGAATTTATATTCTTTTTCAAGTCATCGTGCCTTTTAGATATCTATTGTATCCAGGGAATTTGTTTTGGTCAGAAGAAGGTTTTCGATTCTCATGGCGTGTAATGTTAATGCACAAAGAAGGCTCAGCAACTTTCTATATAAGAGACAGAAAGAGTGGAGGTGAAATTGAGGTAGAAAATTCCCGTTATCTAACTAATACTCAATCAGATCAAATGTCGACGCAACCAGATATGATACTTCAATATGCTCAATTTTTAAAACGTAAATTTTCAGATACCCTTTTAATATATGGAAATCAAAAAATACATTTGATAAATCCTTCAATACATTCTTCTATTTTTGTTAGCTTGAATGGAAGGCCCTCAAAAATATTTGTTTCAAAAAAGCATGATCTAACTCATATTCCATATAACTTTGCTCCTCGTAAATGGTTAGAACCTTTCAGTAAATGATAAAAAAAATTCATCTTATTTATTTATTTTTTATTTCTTTTAGCTCTTTGTCACAAGTAGTTAAAGGGGTTGTTAAGGATGAGTTGAATGTTGGGATATCGAATACTTTTATAAAAAATTTAACACATCCTACTCAAGTCATCACTTCTACAAATGGCCTTTTTTCCATTAAAGCTTCTGAAGGCGATTTACTTCTTATTCATAATTTAGAATACAGAAATGATACCTTGCTGATAACGAATGAATTAGTTAAAGGTGTGGTTGAGGTTGTATTGCGAATAGTAACAACTGAATTTAGCGATGTAAACATTATTAGAAAAAGATTAGAAAATTTTGATGTAGGAATTCTACCCCCAATTAAAGGCGTTCAAATCACTACTGGCACAAATGCAGTAATAGAATTAGAAAACTTAAACGGTGCAAAATCTACTTCAAATCCTAGAGAAATGTTTGCTAAAATTCCTGGACTTAATATCTGGGAAAGCGATGGGGCAGGTATTCAAATTGGGATTGGTGGTAGAGGTTTAAGTCCAAATAGAGCTGCCAATTTCAATACACGTCAAAATGGATATGATATTAGTGCTGATGCTTTGGGGTATCCTGAAAGTTATTACACACCTCCTTTTGAAGCTTTGAAATCAATTGAAATTATTAGAGGTTCTGCTTCATTACAATTTGGAACTCAATTTGGAGGATTACTTAATTTTGTAATTAAAGACCCTCCAACCGACACTCCATTAGAAATCACTACGAGAACTACAGGTGGGAATTATGGATATTTAGGTGCTTTTAATAGAGTTGCTGGTTCAAATAATAAATTATTTTATCAAGCATATCATCAATACAAAAGAGGTGATGGTTATAGGGATAATTCTAATTTTTATCAACATCAAGGTTTTGCTCAATTAGGTTACTACATCAAAGACAACATTAAGATAAGATTAGAATATACACACATGAATTACCTTTCTAGACAGGCAGGTGGTTTAACGGATTTTAAATTTAATTTAGATCCGCGAGTAAGTATTAGAGAGCGAAATTGGTTTAAAGTGAACTGGAACATGCTTGCGTTGCATTTCGATTATGAATTTTCAACGAAAGCGGTTTTTAATATTCGATCTTTTGGAATGAAATCAAGTCGTGAGTCTTTAGGTTTTTTAGGTAAAATCTCACAAGCTGATCCAGGCGGTAATAGGGAATTAATTCAAGGATTGTTTCAGAATGGAGGAGTTGAAGCTCGTTATTTAAAAAGATATCAACTCGTTGAACATGATCATAAATGGCGAGGAGCTTTTCTTGTTGGAGCTAGATATTATCAAGGGATAACAATATCAAATCAGGGTTCGGCTTCTGAGGGAGTAGATGCTAATTTTTCATTTTTAAACCCTAAGAATCTTGAGAATTCTTCGTTTGATTTTCCTTCAAAAAATAGAGCTTTATTTGCGGAAAATATTTTATTTATCAATAAAAAGTTGACCGCAAATTTCGGTGTTCGATATGAGTCAATTTCGAGTTCAGCAATAGGGTTTTATAAGAAATACAGTATACATCCTGTTAATAATGACACATTAGATGTTTACACATTGAATGATTCAAATACAGTAAATAGAAACGTCCCAATGTTTGGCGCTGGAATTTCTTATAAAGTTGGGTCATTAAAATCTATTTATTTGAATTTTACCCAAAATTACAGAGCTATTAACTTTACAGATATTCGAATCAATAACCCAAACATTGTTGTTGATAGCTTAATTAAAGATGAGTATGGTTTTACTGGGGAACTTGGTTTTAGAGGACTTCAAAAAAAGTACTTAACTTTTGATTTAGCTTTGTTTTATATTTTTTACGGCGATAAAATTGGATTAGCACCAAAACCGGGAACTATTTATAAGGAACGAACAAATATTGGTGATGCAATTAATATGGGGGTTGAAGCTTTTGCAGAAATTGATTTTTTTAAGGCGTTCAATGACTCAGCAAAAAATAATCTAAATCTATTTGTAAACTTAGCTCTTATTGATTCAAAATATATCAAATCCAAAGAGCCAAATTACATAGATAAAAATGTAGAATATGTTAGTCCAGTAGTTTTTAAAACTGGTATCAAATTTAAAACAGAAAAATTAGCTTTTCAAGTTCAAATGTCTTACAATTCTCAACAATTTTCGGACGCATCAAATTCTATAGAGCCATCTGGAGATGCAGTTATCGGACTTGTTCCATCTTATATGGTTTTTGATTTTTCAAGTAAATATTCATTTAATAAATTGTTTCAATTAGAAGCTGGAGTAAATAATTTTACCAATGAAAAATATTTTACGAGAAGGGCTACAGCGTATCCAGGCCCTGGTATCTTACCTTCTGATGGAATTAGTTTCTACCTAACTTTACAGTATCAATTTAAAGTAAAACGCCGTAATTGATTAGAATAATTGGACTGAGAAAAGTTGATGTCATTTCTCTAATATACTTTTGATGTTTGGTTTGAAATACAATTCTGATTTCATTATTTTTCCATCTTCTCTGTAGATTGCTTTTCCGTTTTCATCCAATTTGCTCATATTTGAACGTTGAATTTCTTCAAAAACTTCTTCTATTTTAGCTTGTAAACCATGTTTTAAAATCGTCCCGCATAAAATATAAAGTTGATCACCTAAGGCATCCGCAATTTCTACTAGGTCACCGTTTTTAGCAGCTTCTAAATATTCATTGTTTTCCTCCTCCATTAAACGGTGACGCAATTCAATATCATTCAATGATAAGTCAGTTGTTGGTTGGTAATTGTTTTTTATTCCAAAAGAATTATGGAATGTTTCAACTGCTTTTATTGTATCTTGAATTTTCATTTTTTTTATATTTTTGAGTCATTTACAACAAATATACGAACCTTTGAAATAGTTACTTCCTTTTATAGTAGCTTTTAGTCATAAGAAACCATAAATTTGATGTAAAATTATTAAACTTAATGAGCTGGATTAAACATTTATTGAAAAAATATTTCTTGTTTTTTTGGTTTAGAGAGCGTTTCTCACCAACAATTCAAGTTTCACAACGACAACTTTTTCATTATTATTCAGATAGGGCAAAATTAAAAGAAGTTCCCCAAGTTTCAGAAACGGGATTTCGTGTTTTTTCTCAATTTGAAGAGGATGGAAAATTATTATTTATATTTTCTGTTTTAGGCATGACCAACAAAACGTTTATTGAATTTGGTTCTGATGACGGTATTAATAGTAATTCTGCTAATTTATATTTTCACCACGGTTGGACTGGCTTGTTTATGGACGGTAATTCAAAGGCAATTGAAAGAGGGAAACGCTTTTTCTCTAAATTTCCGCATCCTCATATGTTTCCGCCAAAATTTATTTGTACGTATGTCAATAGAGATAATATAAATGATTTAATTAAAAATGCAGGTTTTTCAGATGAAATAGGTTTGCTTTCTATAGATATTGATGGAAATGATTATTGGGTTTGGGATGCTATTGAGCAAGTCCAACCTCAGGTTGTTATCATTGAAACGCATAATGAATTTGGGATGGAGGATATAATTGTTCCGTATGATGTAAACTATGTTTATCCTGGCAAACATCCTGTATATCATGGAGCTTCACCTCTTGCTATGACTAAATTAGCGACTAAAAAAGGGTATCGATTGGTCGGGGCAAATGAATTAGGATACAATTTTATTTTTGTAAAAATTGGATTAGCTGATAAATTAATTCCTGAAGTTAGTATTGAATCACTTTTAAAACATCCATCAAATGAGGATGCTAGAAAAAGATTTGAAGAAATTAAAGATTGGGAATACATTCGTTCATAAATTGTTTTAAAATATTAACAAATAGAGAAGCGAAACAGATGCTTGTTTATGCTTGTTTCTGTATCTTTAAAAAAAAATGTATCTCACAAAATGAGCGAAACAAATAGTAAATCAAAAACACACGTTATAAAGACAGTTAAAGCAAAATTAATTGTAGCTTTCAAGTACATGTGTACAGCTAAAACTTTAGCTGAAAAATACGAAGCAAACAAAGAGGTTACTGCTAAATATGTACATGCAACTTCTCGTGGACATGAAGCGATACAAATTGCTGTTGGTATGCAACTAAAACCACAAGACTGGGTTTCACCTTATTATAGAGATGATAGTATTTTATTGAGCATCGGAATGACTCCTTATGAATTAATGCTTCAAGTATTTGCTAAAAAAGATGATCCTTTTTCAGGAGGTAGAACGTATTATTCTCACCCTTCTTTGGATAGAGATGACATGCCTAAAATTATTCATCAATCTTCAGCTACGGGTATGCAAGCGATTCCGACTGCTGGAATCGCGATGGGTATTCAATACAAAGAAAAAACAGGACTTTCAATTGATTATAATGGAGAGAATCCTGTTGTTGTTTGTTCTTTGGGTGATGCTTCTTGTACGGAAGGAGAAGTTTCTGAAGCATTACAAATGGCTGCTTTGAAACAATTTCCTATTGTCTTTTTAGTACAAGATAATGGTTGGGATATTTCTGCAAATGCTGCTGAAACAAGAGCTCAAGATATGACTAAATATGCTCAAGGGTTTAATGGTATAGAAGTTAGAACGATTGATGGAAGTAATTTCGATGAGTCTTACCAAACGATTGAAGATGTTTTTTCTATCGTAAGAAAAGAAAGGCGTCCTTTTATCGTTCACGCAAAAGTTCCGTTATTGGGTCACCACACTTCTGGTGTGCGTAAAGAGTGGTACAGAGATGATTTAGAAATTGCGGCTTTGGATGATCCGTATCCTAAATTAAAAGCACTTCTAAAAGATGCTGGAATTTCAGATGAAGAAATAATTGAGATTGAAATGAATGTTTCAATACAAATCGATGAAGCTTATATAGACGCATTAAATTCAGAAGATCCAGACCCGAGTTCTGTTTTAGATCATATTTTTGCTCCGACTCCAGTTACGGAAGAATTAGGGGAAAGATCCCCTGTTGGGAAAAAGAAAACCGTAATGGTTGATAGTGCTCTTTTTGCGGTTCGTGAAATAATGAGCAAGCATCCTGAGTCGCTTTTATATGGTCAAGATGTAGGTGCTAGAATAGGTGGTGTTTTTCGTGAAGCAGCTACTTTGGCTCAAACTTTTGGTGATGATCGTGTTTTTAATACGGCTATTCAAGAGGCTTTTATTATTGGTAGTACTGTTGGAATGTCTGCTGTTGGTTTAAAGCCGATTGTTGAGGTTCAATTTGCTGATTATATTTGGCCAGGATTGAATCAATTATTCACGGAAGTGAGCCGATCTTATTATCTTTCGAATGGGAAGTGGCCAGTTAGTTGTGTCATCCGTGTGCCAATTGGTGCTTATGGATCTGGTGGTCCGTATCATTCTTCAAGTGTTGAATCTATTTTAACAAATATTCGTGGGATTAAAGTTGCTTACCCTTCAACTGGAGCAGATTTAAAAGGATTAATGAAGGCGGCTTTTTACGATCCTAATCCAGTTGTGATGTTAGAACACAAGGGGCTGTATTGGTCGAAAATACCTGGTACAGAGGGAGCCATGTCGATTGAGCCGGATGAAGATTATATTATTCCATTTGGAAAAGCACGAATTGTACAAGAAGCTGATGAAGCTGAAGTGATTTCTGGAAGTAGTTGTGTAGTAATTACTTATGGAAGAGGTGTTTATTGGAGTTTAGAAGCTGCGAAAGAATTTGAAGGTAGAATTGAAATTGTAGATTTAAGAACATTGAATCCGTTGGATTTTGAAACAATCAATGAAGTTACTCGTAAGCATGGTAAAGTTGTATTAGTAACTGAGGAATCAATAGAATCTACTTTTACGTTAGGTTTGGCTGGAAGAATTCAGCGAGATAACTTTAAGTTTTTAGATGCTCCAGTTTCAATTGTGGGATCTTTGGATACACCAGCAATACCGTTGAACTCTATTTTGGAAGCGGCATTATTAACGAATACTGAAAAAGTGAAAGATGCTCTGAGGGCTATTTTAGATTATTAACTGTTACAAAAGTTCTATTCATTGTGAAGATTTATTTGATTCTTTTCATTCTTGTTTCTACTTCTTTTCAAGTTGTAGGACAAAGAAGTGATATTGTGTCAGATGCAATTTCAGATTGTGAAGGTGCTATTAATATTTTAGAGCCAGGTCATTTTTCAATTCAATTTACTGGAGTAAGTGGAAGGTATCAAGATATTGTGGAATATCCTTCTTTGTTAGATGTGAAGGAAGATAATTCAGTATGGTGTTCTTTTATCGCTCCTTTTGATGGGACAGTCTTTTTGGAAGCCTCATTACCGACGAATTTTTTACAAATGGTAATTTTTCAACAAGATAAGAGGGATATTTGCGAAGAAATTCACAATGGAAAAGCAGAGATTAAACGTTTAATTTCATCGGCTACCTCAAATGAAATTGCATTAAGTAAAACTCCAAATGAAAATCAATTGTATTCTATGCAATTAAAAGAAGATCAGAAAATTAATATTTTATTTAACACTTTATTGAAAAGCAAAGAACGGTTAAAATTAGCATTTCATTTTGAAGCATTGAATAACAATATCAATACGTTGAATGGAGAAACTAAGATTGTTGATTTACGAGAAGATGAATTTTCACCTCCTTTAAATATCAAAGTTAGAGATGCTTCAACAGGTTTTCCTGTAATAACGAATGTTAATATTTTAGGAATCAATAGTTTAAAAGCTTTGTATGTAGGGAGCGATTTCTTTTTTGAAGTGGATAAAACAGGGAAAATAAATATTAGGTGCGATGCTAAAGGATATTTTTTCGTGGATAAATTGGAGCATATTAAAGCATTTACAGAAAATGAAATTACTATTTGGCTCGAACCTCTAAAAGTGGGGAAAAGTTTGCGATTGGAAGAAATTGAGTTTCACCCAGGTACAAGTGATTTTATGCCTACCTCAGAAGTGAAACTTAGAAGATTAAAAGATTTTATGGCGTTAAATTCAGAAATTATAATTGAAATTCAAGGTCATGTATTTCAAATTGGAGCAAATACTTACGCTGGTCAAAAGCTATCAGAAGCAAGAGCTAAAAGAGTGTTAAATTATTTGGTTGATAATGGAATAAGTAAAGAGAGAATGATTCCTGTTGGAATGGGAAACACAAAACCAATTTATCCCGAACCAAAGTTATCTTACGAAGAACAAATGAATCGTAGGGTGGAGGTTAAAATATTGTAGGAAAAGGGCACGTTCTAGTCATATATTAGCGCAGGCCACGCCCTGTTGACATCGTTAGCACAGGGCATACCCAGCCCCTAAAATCAAATAGTCATTATATCTTTCTCTTTCAATTCTACTAATTCGTCAATTTTCTTAATGAAATGATTCGTTATAGTTTGAATTTCAGCTTCAGCATCTTTTGCCATATCTTCAGAAAGACCATCATTTTTTAAATCTTTCACCATGTCAATAGAATCTTTTCGATGGTTTCTCATTACAACTTTACCGTTTTCAGCTTCCGCTTTCCCTCTTTTCACAAGTTCACGTCTTCTTTCTTCAGTTAAAGCTGGTACATTGATGATGATCATTTCGCCATTGTTTTGTGGTGCAAAACCTAAATTAGCATTAATTATAGCTTTCACTATATCGTTTAAAATATTTTTCTCCCAAGCTTGAACCGTTAATGTTCTTGCGTCCATTGTCCCAACATTCGCAACTTTAGAAATAGGAGTAGGTGTGCCGTAATAATCTACCATAACGCTTTGTAGCATTGAGGGTGTAGCTTTACTTGCACGAATTTTTTGAAGTTCAGTTTCTAAATGTTCTAGTGTTTTCTTTCCAGAACTTTTAAACTCATCATAAATCATTTGAAGATCTTCAACCATCATTTTGTAGTTAAAATGTGTAATTTAATTTTGTACAATTGTACCTACTTTTTCACCAGACATAAGTTTTTTGAAGTTCCCTGGAGAGTCCATATCAAAAACAATAATTGGTAAATTATTTTCTTTACATAACGTGAATGCTGTCATGTCCATTACATTTAATCCTTTGCTGTAAACATCGTCAAATGTAATCGTGTCATATTTTGTAGCTGTTTTATCTTTTTCGGGATCAGCAGTGTAGATTCCGTCTACTCTTGTTCCTTTTAAAATAACTTCAGCATTAATTTCAATTGCCCTTAAAGATGCTGCTGAATCAGTTGTGAAAAATGGATTTCCAGTACCTGCTCCAAAAATCACAACACGTCCTTTTTCTAAATGACGTACAGCTCTTCTTCTCACAAATGGTTCCGAAATTTCTTTCATTTCAATAGCAGATTGTAAACGAGTACTAACCCCAGCTTTTTCTAAAGCAGCCTGAAGTGCCATACTGTTAATCATAGTTGCCAACATCCCCATGTAATCTCCATGTGTTCTGTCCATCCCGCCTTGTTCCGCTTGAACACCTCTAAAGATGTTTCCGCCACCAATCACAATTGCAACTTCAACACCTAAATCATGAATTTCTTTGATTTCTTCAGCGTAAGCTTCTAATCGAACATTATCTATTCCAAATTGTTTGTCACCCATAAGTGACTCTCCGCTAAGCTTTAAAAGAATACGTTTAAATTTCATTTTTTTGTGTTTTTAGACGGTGCAAATATAACGATTTTAGTCTGTAAGAAACAATAATTAAGGTTTCTGATTTGAAAATAATTTGGATTTTAAGCCCCTCTAAAAATCATTCTTCATCCATAGAATCATCCAGCATTAGGTTTTCGGGCTCTGCAACTCCGAAGTCTAGACGTTTTGCTTTGATGTATCGAGGGATGTAATATTTACTTTTATTGAAATTATCGATAACAACTCCTCTAGAAGTGGAAGAATGAATAAAACGAATACCTTCTTCGTCGTGATTAATAACTAAAGCAACGTGACCAATTCCAGTGGAATTTACATTTCGCCCTTTAAAAAACAATAAATCGCCTGCTCTCACTTCTGAAAGTAGTACGTTTTCACCGAATTCGGCTAAACCATAGCTAGAATGCGTTAACGACATGCCAAAATTACCCATTACGTAATAGATGAAGCCTGAACAATCAAAACCTGATGGAGAAATTCCTCCGTAATGGTATGGTGTGCCTATGAAATTTTTAGAATAGGTGATGATGTCGTCGATTTGTTTTTCATTCCCTTTAGGCAATCGATCGTTCATGGAAAGAAAGCTAATAAATTCTTCGAGCTCAGTAGAATCGTCTTCTTCTTGCGCGTGAATTTCGTTCGAAAATTGAATCAAACAAAAAAAACTTATATAAAATAATACTTTCAATTTACTGCCTTGCATTGTGATTGCAAAATTATAACTAATTTCGATATATTAACAATTAACTATTTTGATAGAAATTTCTGAAAAACAATTGACAAAGCTCTATTACACCATTGGTGAAGTAGCTGATATGTTTAGCGTAAATACTTCGCTAATAAGATTTTGGGAGAAAGAATTTGCTATAATTCAACCCAAGAAAAACAAAAAAGGGAACAGACTTTTTACTCCAAAAGATATTTTAAATTTTAACAAGATTTATCATTTGGTGAAAGTTCAAGGTTTTACGCTGGATGGTGCTAAAAATGCTTTGAAAAATAATGTGATTCCTTCATCTTCTGTAGAATCGACTCCTGTTATTACGGAGGAGAAATCAGATGTGAATAAAGAAGAGATTATTCAACGCCTTGAAAATATTAAATTAAAATTACGCAAATTAAGAAGTTTGTAATTTTTAATGGACGATCAACACTTAAACGATTGGTTCAATAAACGAAAAGAACGCAGGCAACAATTGAATGCAAATTCATTGTTGGAGGGTATTTTATCAAAAAATGTCGCTACTTTGAGTAGTGCAATAACGCTGTTAGAAAGTTCAAGAAATGACGACCGATTTATCGCTAAAGAATTAGTAAACCTCTGTTTGCCTCATGCTGGTAACTCAATTCGAATTGGAATTACAGGTGTTCCTGGCGTTGGTAAAAGTACATTCATAGAAGCATTCGGCAAAGTTTTATTGCAAGAAGGAAAACGAATTGCTGTATTAGCTATTGATCCAAGTAGCGAACTAAGTGGAGGGAGTATTTTAGGAGATAAAACCAGGATGGAAGAACTTTCTCAAATGGAAAATGTCTTTATTCGCCCATCGCCTGCTGGTAAAACATTGGGAGGCGTAGCTAAAAAAACAAGAGAAAGTATTTTATTATGCGAAGCTGCTGGTTTCGATATTATTTTAATTGAAACGGTGGGTGTAGGTCAATCTGAAACGATGGTTCATTCAATGGTCGATTTCTTTTTACTCTTAATGCTTTCTGGAGCGGGTGATGAGTTGCAAGGGATTAAGAGAGGTATTATGGAAATGGCTGATACATTGGTGATTACAAAAGCTGATGGAGATAACTTGCAAAAAGCAAAATTAGCGAGTAGAGAATATCAAAATGCGTTACATTTGTTTCCTCCAAATCAAAATGAATGGATTCCGAAATCATTAATTTGCAGCGCAACAACAGGCGATAACATCGGTAAAATAGCTGAAATTATTCATTCGTTTGTTAATCATACCAAAGTAAATGGTTGGTTTGAAAAAAAACGAAATTCACAAGATAAATTTTGGTTTCACGAAACTTTAAAAGAATTTATATTTAATCAATTTTTTGGTAATAAGGATGTTGTGAAAGAAATAGAAGAAATAGAAATAGAAATAACTGAAGGGAAGATATCTTCCTTTCAAGCTGCAGAAGAAGTATTTAAACATTATTTAAACAATCTAAATGGAACAAGTATTTAAAATTGATGGAGAGTACATTGAGTTAATACAACTTTTAAAAGCTGTCGGACTAGCCAATACTGGTGGTCATGCTAAAATGATAGTTGACGAAGGAATGGTTGTTCGAAATGGTCAAGTGGAGACTAGAAAAAGAGCGAAACTAATTCCTGGTGATATTATTGAAATCACTGAAAACAAAATTATTTTAGAGTAATTCCAAATACATTTTTAAAATAGACCAAAAAAACGAAATAGATTAAGTTTATGGGTTCTACTTATTAAATCATTGATTATTAGTATGAAAGCACTTTTATTATTTTTTATTTTTTTTCTTGCGACAACATTGCAAGCAAAAAGAATTAGAGATATTGATTTCAAAATTGACACAACTAATTTCGGAATCACTAACACGTATTCGGTTACTGTTTTTTTAATTAAAAGAAGTGGAAAAAGAATTACGTTGTCTCCTCGACAACTTTCTTTAAAATGGGGAAGTATTTCAGTTACAGCTCCACATGTTTTATCTTTTCGTAATGGAATTATCACATTTGACCAACTTGCAATTAACAATGAGAACAACAAAGTTTCATTGGAGGTTTCATATAAAAAGAGAGAGCATGTTGTGCAAGCTAATATTACCTATCCTTACGTTACATCAATTGCAATTCAAAACAATGACATTTCGGTAAATCATCCCACAATAATTCAATATGAATTAGAATTTAGTAACGGTAAAAAAGCCATTCAAAATGAGAGCTTATTCAATAGTTCAAATTTAGAAACTACTTCTTCTACAAGTGATTTTCAATTGAATAAATCTCAAATGATGCTTCTCTTGAATGAGCCAGCGTCTTATGAAACTGTGAAATTGAGTTGTAGAAATAAACGTTCTAATCTTTTGTTGTCAGAGAAAATTTTGACGATTACTTATCTCACAAATACGACTATTGAAGCGCAAGGAGCAAATGGTTCAAATGGTGCGAACGGAAATGATGGGAGAAAAATTTCAGAAAATGGATCTTCTGGAGGTTCTGGTCAGAATGGATTTAATGGTAATGATGTTAGAGTTTTCGCTAAAACAAGAACCGTAAACGGTGAAAAATATGTAATCCTTCAACTATTTTCTTCCACAGGGAAGCATCAAACAGAAATTATTTGGTATGATGGTCGCCCAATTCTCATCAATGCTAATGGAGGAAAAGGAGGGAATGGTGGAGCCGGAGGAAATGGAATGAAAGGATTAATTGACAAAACGAAATCCATCAATCTTCCGTTAGGAGGAAACGGCGGTAATGGAGGAAGAAGTGGTAATGGCGGAGATGGTGGAAGAATCTTTTTCGTAATTGAAAATTCTTCAGAAGATATCAAAAATTATTTCTCTACAACTTCAAGTGGTGGAGGGTATGGACGCGCGGGAAATAGTGGAGAAGGAGGAAAAGGAGATTATTCAGACTTGCTATCTAACGGGAAAATTCAAACATCACGAGACGGTAAGCAAGGAACTAATGGTTCGCAAGGTACAACTGGGAGAAATGGAGCCATCATGCACCCATTAATGGTTGCATCGGAAGAATGGGAAAATCAATATAACAAGCACGTGTCTGAAGGATTTATTAAGTAATTTATATTACTATCTTTGATGCGCTTTATAATTACTAAACAATGGCTATACCAAAAAAAGAATTAGAATTCAATCAGAATGATGATTTAATGCGTTTAAAAATCTCTGCTTTAGAGAGAGAATTAGCAAAAATCTACGAAGGTGGAGGTAAAAAACGAATAGATAAATTACACGAAAGCGGTAAGTTAACAGCTCGTGAAAGAATTGAGTTATTACTAGATCCAAATACAGATCAAGTTGAAATCGGAGCCTTAGCGGGTTACGGAATGTATGAAGAACATGGCGGATGTCCTTCTGGAGGTGTTGTCGTAGTTATTGGTTATGTGTCTGGAAAACAGTGTATTGTTGTTGCGAATGATGCGACTGTAAAAGCAGGAGCTTGGTTTCCTATTACTGCTAAAAAGAATCTTCGTGCACAAGAAATAGCAATGGAAAATAATCTTCCAATCATCTATTTAGTGGATTCTGCAGGTGTTTATTTACCATTACAAGATGAGATTTTTCCAGACAAAGAACATTTTGGAAGAATTTTCAGAAACAATGCAGTAATGAATTCTTTAGGAATCGTTCAAATCGCTGCGGTAATGGGCAGTTGTGTTGCTGGTGGGGCTTATTTGCCAATCATGTCGAGCGAATCTTTAATCGTAAACAAAACAGGAACTATTTTCCTTGCAGGTTCTTACTTAGTGAAAGCTGCAATCGGAGAAACAATTGATAATGAGACGTTAGGAGGTTCTGTTACGCATACTGAAATTTCTGGTGTATGTGATTATAAATCTGAAAATGACCAAGAATGCTTGAAAACTATACGTAGTTTAATGGATAAAATTGGACATTCAGAGTACGCTGGTTTCGATCGAAAAGAAGCAGTTATGCCTAAATTTGATTTGAAAAAAGTATATGGAATTCTACCAAGTGAAAGAGCGAAGCCTTACAGTATGCATGAGCTAATTAACTGTATTGTAGATGATTCTGAAATTACAGAATACAAAGCAGATTATGGTAAATCAATCGTTTGTGCATTTGCTAGAATTGACGGTTGGAGTGTAGGTATTGTTGCAAATCAACGTGAAATCATTAAGAATGGTAAAGGTGAAATGCAATTTGGAGGTGTGATTTATAATGACTCGGCGGATAAAGCCGCACGTTTTATCATGAATTGCAACCAAAAAAACATTCCTTTGGTTTTCTTGCAAGATGTTACAGGATTCATGGTTGGTTCTAAAAGTGAACATGCTGGAATTATTAAAGACGGAGCAAAAATGGTAAATGCAATGGCAAATTCAGTAGTTCCAAAATTTACAGTTGTTATTGGTAACTCTTATGGTGCAGGAAATTACGCAATGTGTGGGAAAGCGTATGACCCACGTTTAATTGTAGCTTGGCCAACTGCTGAGATTGCAGTTATGAGTGGTGCAGCAGCAGCAAAAGTATTGTTGCAAATCGAAATTTCTTCATTGAAATCAAGAGGAGAAGAAATTACTCCAGAGAGAGAAACAGAATTATTTAATCAAATAAAAAGTCGATATGACGAGCAAACATCTCCTTATTATGCAGGAAGTCGTTTGTGGATTGATGCAATTATTAATCCAGCAGATACTCGAAAAGTAATCTCTGTTGGAATTGAAATGGCAAGTCATAAAAAAGCTGAAAAACAATACAATGTAGGAGTTTTTCAAACTTAAATAAAACAATTATTTCATTCAATTTTTAAAAAAACCATATAAGGCTTCGTTGTTCTTATATGGTTTTCTTATATTTATACTCTATTGTTTTTTACTATTAAAACGAAAATTATGCATTTAGATTGGCAAATTAAACCTTATAGTGAACTTTCAACTACAGAATTTCATGATATTATCGCTTTACGTTTAAAGGCTTTTGTTGTTGAACAAAATTGTTCTTACCTTGATTTAGACGGGAAAGATAAAAAATGTTATCATTTGATTTGTAGAGACGGTCAAGGAAAAGTTGTTGCTACGGCTAGAATTCTACATCCCGGAACTTCTTATCCGGAGGTGTCTATCGGTAGAGTAGTGGTTGAAAAATCTATCAGAGGACAAAATATTGGAGATGAATTAATGAAAAAATGCATGTCTTATGTGGTAGAAGAATTCGGTAATGTAGCAATTCGAATTTCAGCTCAAAAACACTTAGAATCATATTATGGTAAACATAAGTTTACTTCAACAGGAAAAGAATACTTAGAAGATGCTATCCCGCATGTAGAAATGTTATTTACTCCTAATAATTAAACAATGAAAAAATCTTCAATTATATTTGGTGTAATTGTTTTGACTTTAGCGAGTTGTTCTTCTTTGAAAAAAGAAACGACAGCATCAACGAAAAAAGAAACGAAAAAAGGAAATTCTATTAATACAAGTTACATAGATAAAACAATTCGGCCGCAAGATGATTTCTTTTTGTTTGCTGATGGTCAATGGGTTAAAGAGAATCCAGTTCCCGCTTCTGAAGCGCGATGGGGAAGCTTTAACGAGTTGGATAAAGATAATAAGCTTAAATTGACAGGCATTCTTTCCGATGCAATGAATAAATCGGGTAAAAAAGGAAGTCAAAATCAATTGTTAGGTGATTACTATGCGTCATTTATTTCGATGGATATTCGGAATCAAAAAGGGATAGCACCAATTCAAGCTGAGTTAGATAAGATAAAAGCGATCAAATCAAAATCTGAGATTGTTACTGTAATAGCTGAATCTCATAAAGTGGGTGTAAGTATGTTCTTTTATTTTGGAGTAGAACAGGATCTTCAAAACGTATCAAAGCACATAACAAGAATTGGTCAGTCAGGAATCGGATTGCCGAATTGTGAATATTACACAAAGCCTGATAAAGCTACAATTTTAGTTGCCTACGAAAAGCATATTTCTTCAGTTTGCCAATTACTTAAATACGATGAAATTGCAGCGAATGAAATTGCGAAATCGGTTGTGATTTTTGAAAAGAATTTAGCTATTTCAATGATGAAACCTGCTGAATTAAGAGTTCCTGAAAATACGTATAACTTAAAATCAAAAAAAGAGTTAGCTAAAAGTTTAGGAAGTTTTGATTTTGAAAGCTATTTAAAAACAATTGGAAGTAATCCGTTTGATTCGATTGTTGTTGGTCAGCCAAAATATGTAGAAACAATGGCTGCTGTTTTTGAAAAAGAGGACCTTCAAAACTGGAAGAATTATTTGTTGTGGTCTACAGTTAATCATTATGCTGGTAGTTTAGGAAGTGATTTTGCAGACTTGAATTTTAAGTTTTACGGAGGGGTTTTAAGCGGTAAGAAAGAAATGAAATCACTGAATGATAGAGCGATAGAAGAGATGACAGGGATTGAATTAAGCGAACTTTTAGGAAAAGCATTCGTTGAAAAATACTTTTCTCAAAAATCTCAAGATCGAGTTAATTCAATGGTAGATAATTTGTTAATTGTTTTCAAAGATCGAACTAATGGACTGGATTGGATGTCGAAAGAAACAAAAGAGCAAGCAACTGTTAAATTAAATTCTATAGGTAGAAAATTAGGATTCCCAAGTAAATGGGAAGATTTTAGTATCTTAAATTTCACAAGAGATAACTATATCGAAAACACGAAAGAAGTAAGTCGATTTGCTATTCAAAAGAATCTAGGAGAGTTATATAAAAAAGTAGACAAATCTAAATGGGAAATGCCCGCACATAAAATAAACGCTTACTATCATCCTTTGATGAATGAGATTGCTTTTCCAGCAGGAATTATGCAACCTCCATTTTTTGATGAAAACTCTGAAGATGCAGTAAATTATGGTTCTATTGGCACAGTGATTGGTCATGAGTTTACACATGGATTTGATGACATGGGTTCTAAGTTTGGGGCAGATGGTTCATTTAAAAACTGGTGGTCGGATACTGATTTAAAATTATTTGGAGAAAGAACTGCTTTACTGGGTGAAACATTCTCTAATTTTTGTCCAACTCAGGATTTATGTGTAAATGCAGATTTAACAATGGGTGAAAACATAGCAGATTTAGGAGGGTTAACACTTTCTTACCATGCCTATGCTTTAACTGATGAGTTTAAGGCGGGCGAATTAGTAAATGGATTTACTCCAGCTCAACGTTTCTTTATAGCTTATGCTCAATTGTGGAAAATCAATTACACCGAGGCTGAAATGAAAAATAGAATTGCAAATGATCCACATTCTCCAGGAATGTATCGTGTAAATGGTCCACTTAAAAATAGTCCAGAATTTTTCAAAGCATTCGAAGTGAAAGAAGGAGATAAGATGAGAAATCCAACGTCTAAAGTCGCTAAAATTTGGTAGTAAGATATAAATGATTCAATAGTAAAAAGCAGTCTTTTTAAAGACTGCTTTTTTGTTTTTTATAATCAATGTTTTCTAGTTTACTTATAAATATTAGTTTATTTAAATCTCTTTCGGTTTTATCTTTGTTTTCAATTTTAGATTTATGGATGATAAAGATGTTTTAATTCAAAATTGGCTCTAATAGTTTTACTGGTTCTCTAGATAATGTTTCACAATCTGACGAAACATCCGTATCAGTATCTATTGATAATTAATTTATTGGGAGGTTTGTTTTTCATTCTGAACTTCAAGAAGGAGTGAAGGAGATGCTTTGGAATCTAACGCATCTAATGCTACATGTTTTGTCTGGAGATACTGAAAAAGATAAAGGTTTATTGCGTTCAATTTTCCCTTCAAATACTATAATTCTTTTTCATCAATCACCTAAAGATAAACTAGAATATATTGAGAAATTAATAAATCAAAACAAAAAAGTAATGATGTTTGAAGATGGATTGAATGATGCTGGAGCATTAGGGAAATCGGAAATCGGAATTGCGGTTTCTGAAGATATTTTTAGGTTTACTCCATCGTCTGATGCAATCATTGAATCATTCAAGTTACAGCTACTACCGATCTTTATTTCAATTTAAAAATTCTCTAAAACAGTTTTAAAAAGTTGTTTTAGGATTTTCTATTTCCTACAATATCATAGGCTTAACAATTGCAATTTCTGGACAAATGACACCATTGGTCGCCGCTATTCTGATGCCGATTAGTTCAATTACTGTTTTGTTTTTAAGTACGTTTTTAGTACTAAGGCGTTCTAAATCTGCACACTTTATTCCATTACAACGTTTAAGGAATGGATGGATGAAATAGGTTTAGCTCTAAAACTTAATGATGTTAACTAAACAATCGAATCTCTTCTTTTTCTTCGATAAACTTAACTCCTTGAATTCCACCAGTATGGATAAAAATTATCGTTTGATTATCTAAATTTCCTTTTTCTATTTCTGAGAAAAGAGCATACATTGCCTTTCCTGTATATACTTGATCCAAAGGTATTTGATGTTTCTTGTAGAAATCTTGAATAAAATATATTAACTCCATTGTGTAAGCTCCATAACCACCAAAATGATAGTCAGCATGCACAGTCACTTTGCGTACTAATTCTTCGGTGAATTCTTCGTCAAATAATGAGTAATTAATCATTTCTCTCATTTCCTCCAAAGAATCAAAACCTTTCAAAACAGGGATCACATGTAATTTAGCCGTTTCTGGTAATGATAGTAGAATGCCACAACTGGTAGTTGTTGTACCTTGAGCTACAAATATTACATCATATCGAATATCTATTTCTTTCACAATCTCTTGACAACCAACAATTCCATAAAAATTAGCTCCGCCTTCTGGAACGATGTAATGGTTTTCAAATTCTTGACACAATTCATTTTGGTATAATTTATCGCTCTTTAGTCTATATTCTTCTCTTGAAACAAATTTCAATATCATACCATATTTCGAGCATTTCAAAAGGGTTTCATTAGAAGTTGGATTCAATTCATCACCTCTAACAATTCCAACAGATTTAATTCCTGCTTTTTGACAAGCCGAAGCAGTTGCAACCAAATGGTTGGAAAACGCACCACCAAAGGTTATAATTCCTTCTTTCTTTATTGCCTTTACTTGTTCAATATTAAATTTTAATTTCCGCCACTTATTACCTGAAACTTCCGAATCAATCAAATCATCCCTTTTAATAAATAAACGGATTCCTCTTTTTGAAAAACGCTCATCTTCAATTGATTGTAATAGTGACTTTTCTGTTGAATAAAGCATCAGCAACGAAATTGAATTATATTTATACTAGATAGATGTGATTTAGATTGAATTCCACAAAAATACTTAATTTTACTCTCTTAAATACACTATTATGAGCGACGACATGTCGGGTTTTTCAAAAAAAAAGAATTTAGCGGAAGATGAATTTTATTTTAGTCCAGAAGGCTATCTTATTTTCACCGAAAAATATTTATTAAAAAGAGGTTTTTGCTGTAAAAATGGCTGCAAACATTGTCCGTATGGTTTTGATAAGAAAACGGGTCAGGTAAGGAAGTAGAGTACCCAGCATTACTTTTTATTTCTGTCAAATGGTAAAATATCTACCACGAAAAAAGGCTGAGAAAATCTCAGCCTTTAACTATTTTTTAATCTAATAATTAGCTTAAAGAGAATCTTTTGAATTCTGTTACAGTTAATCCTTTTTCAGCACTGTTTAAGAATTGTTCAACTGTGAATTTGTTATCTCTAACAAATGGTTGACTCAATAAAGTACTTTCTTGGAAGAACTTATTTAAACGTCCTTGAGCAATTTTATCAGCCATTTCTGCAGGTTTCCCTTCTTGGATAGCTAATTCTTTCCCAACTTCTAACTCACGCTCGATAGTTGTTGCATCAATTCCTTCTTTGTTCAACGCTATTGGATTCATTGCAGCAACTTGCATTGCTACTTGTTTACCTGCATCTTCAGCAGCATCTGTGCCGCTATTTAAAGCAACAATTGCAGCTAACTGATTACCTGGGTGGTTGTAAGAAACTACTTTGTCAGCAGTAACCAAAGAATAATTAGATAAAACTAATTTTTCACCTATAACACCTACTTGGTATACAATTTTTTCTTCAATTGATAATTTATCATCAAATGGAAGTGCTGATAATTCAGCAGCAGTTTTTGGTTGGTTAGCCAAAGCGATATCCATAATCGTTTGAACGAATTCACCAAAACTTGCATTTTTTGCAACGAAATCAGTTTCACAGTTAAGTGTCATGATAACTCCTGTTTTCCCATCCGTAGATGCTTGAGCAAGAATGTAACCTTCGTGTGCATCATTATCTCCACGTTTAGCAGCAACTTTTTGACCTTTTTTACGCAAAAGATCAGTTGCAACTTCAAAATCACCATTTGCTTCAACAAGTGCATTTTTGCAGTCCATCATTCCTGCTCCTGTTTGTTGACGTAATTTATTTACTTCTGACGCTGTGATTGCCATCGTTTCCATTTTTAAGATTATTTTTCTTCAGTTTTAGTTTCGTCAGCTGCTGCTTCTGCAGTAACTTCTTCCACTTTTTCTACAGATTTAGCTGCTTCTTCTTCAGAATCAGTTTTATCTTTTGTGTTTTTACGATCTTCTAAACCTTCTTTGATAGAACCACAAATCGCATCCATAATTAATGAAATAGATTTTGTAGCATCATCATTTGCAGGAATTGGAAAATCAACCAAACGTGGGTTTGAATTTGTATCAACCATTGCAAAAGTAGGAATCCCTAATCTTTTTGCTTCTGCCAATGCGATATGCTCTTTCAAGATATCAACAATGAATATTGCAGCTGGTTGACGTGTCATATCAACGATAGAACCAAAGTTTTTTTCTAATTTATCTCTTTGACGAGTTTTGAATAAACGCTCACGTTTGTTCAATGTTTCCCAAGTACCATCTGTTCTCATTTTGTCAATGATTGACATTTTACGAATAGACTTACGTGTAGTTTGGAAATTTGTCAACATACCACCTGACCAACGTTCAGTAACAAATGGCATGTTTAATTCTTTTACCTTTTCAGATATAATGTTTTTAGCTTGCTTTTTAGTTGCAACAAAAAGAATTTTTTTACCCGACTTAGCAATTTGTTTCATTGCCGCACAAGCTTGATCAAGATGCGCTATTGTCTTATTTAAATCAATGATATGGATACCTTTTTTTTCTTCAAAGATATACGGCGCCATTGCCGGGTTCCATTTTCTTTTTTGGTGACCAAAGTGAGCACCTGCTTCTAACAAACTTTCAAAAGTTATTTTTGACATTTTAATGAGTTTTAATTGTTTACGTTCCTTTAGTATGTCAACAACAGAGGGGCATATAGCAGGTACTCTGAGGTTTGGATACTAAACAATCGCCAAAATAAAATTTTAACGTTTTGAGAACTGGAATTTTTTACGAGCTTTCGGTTGTCCTGGTTTTTTACGTTCTACCATTCTTGGATCACGTGTCATTAAACCTTCAGCTTTTAAAAATGGTTTGTTCTCTTCAGCAACTTTTACTAAAGCACGAGCAATTCCCAAACGGATAGCTTCTGCTTGTCCATTTATTCCTCCTCCGAATACATTTACAGATACGTCATATTGACCAACTGAATCTGTTAATTCGAACGGACGTTCAATTTTTGCTTGAAGAACAGATATAGGGAATGCTACCTTATAATCTTTTTTATTTACAGTCATTAAACCTGTTCCTTTTGACAAGTAAACACGTGCTACAGACGTTTTTCTTCTTCCTAATGCGTTTATTACTTCCATACTATTTGAATGTATCAAGATTAAATACTTGAGGCTTTTGTGCTTCTTGACCATGCTCAGTTCCAACGTACACTTTCAAATTAGTGAACAATTTACTTCCAAGTTTGTTCTTTGGCAACATTCCCTTTACAGCTTTTTCGATTAAACGTTCAGGATGTTTTTTCAACATCTCTGCGGCCGAAGTGAATTTTTGTCCTCCAGGATATCCTGTGTAACGAACATACTCTTTATCTACTAGCTTAGCGCCAGAAAAAGAGATTTTTTCTGCATTGATAACAATGATGTTATCACCACAATCAGCATGAGGTGTAAAATTAACCTTGTGTTTCCCACGGATTAATTTCGCAACCTTACTCGCCAAACGACCAACAGTTTGGCCTTCAGCATCTACTACAAACCACTGCTTATTAGCAGTTGCTATGTTTCCAGAGATGGTTTTGTAACTTAATGTATCCACAATAAATTTATTAATTAAATAAGACAATATCCCCAATTTGGGGATGCAAAGATATAACTTCTAGAGTTTATTAACAAACGATTTTTAAAAAAGATGTTACTTTCAGAAAATAAAACTTTATATCGTGCCAATTCTCTATGATTATTTGGTTTTAAATGAGTTGATCGCTTTTACTGTAAAATCAGATAAAACGAGTGTACCACTAATTTCTGCACGGTCTGAAAGTAAACTATCCCAATGATCTGTTCCTTCCCAGAATATGCTTTTTAATTTTTTCATTGCTTCAGGATTTGAACTCGCTAATGTGTTTGCCAATTTTTTAATTGCGCTATCCATCTCTTCTTCAGTTTCGTAAATATCGCTATACAACCCTTTCTTTTGAGCCCAGCTAGCTGTTCTCCATTCTGTTGCGTTAATTGCTAATTGACTCATCGCTGAAATTCCAATTTTTCGTTCGATTATCGGTCCAACAACAAATGGTCCGATTCCCACTGCTAATTCTGAAAGTTTTACCTCAGCATTTTTTGTTGCAAAACAATAATCTACTGCTGCTGCAATTCCAACTCCGCCGCCAACAGCTTTTCCTTGTACACGACCGAGTATTAATTTTGAACTTATTCTACATGCATTGATAACATTTGCAAATCCAGAGAAAATTTTTTGTCCTTCTTCTAAATCTTCAATTGAAATCAATTCGTCAAAACTTGCTCCAGCACAAAATACTTTAGAACCAGATGATTTTAAGATAATTACTTTTACTTCTTCGTTTCTATCCATTGCTGTAATAGTTTCTGAAAGTTTTTTTAATATCTTGCCTGGTAATGAGTTGCTTAAAGGGTGACCGAATTCTATTGTTGCTATTCCTGTCGCACTTATTGAGTAGTCAACATGGCCTTGTTCAGTTGCTTCTGACATATCTATGTATTATTCAGTTTTACGAATTACTTTTCCATCACTGTCTCTTTCAACAGTGTTTGGTTTGATGAATTTTTTCTCGTCAGAATTTGATTTTGGCTTATCAAATTTCTTAAATGGTTTTTTCTCCCCAAACGATTTTTTATCACCATACGGTTTCTTGTCACCAAATGGTTTCTTGTCAAATTTTGGAGCGCTTGCAGATCCTGGTTTTTTAATTGGTCTATTGCTTTTTGGAGAAGCAATTTTAACATCTAGTTTTCTGCCATTAATATCCATTCCATTTAATGCATTGATAGCATTAATACCATGGTCTATTTCTACCATTTCAATGTATCCAAATCCTTTGGATCTTTTGGAACCATTTTCATACACAACGTGCGCATATGTAACTGGACCGAATGCTGAAAATGTTGCTTCTAAATCTTCTGACGTAATATCCCAGTCAAGATTTGCGATAAATAAATTAACCATTTAACCTAAATTCTTTTATTAATACTTCTGTTTTTTTGATCTTGTAAATAGGAAAATTGATTGTAATTATTTTAAAGAGAAACTATCCGAACCAATCATCTGACCATCGCAATAGATTTTTACTTTATAATTTCCTTTTAATACATCTTCGTTTTGCAAGTCATAGTAAATTGATAAGTCTATACTTTGATTTTGATAATCGATGTCCTTTTTATCAGAATATGCAATTGCTCCTTGTTCAGATGTTAATGTGTTACTAGATTTTGATTGAAGTGTTTTTCCTTCAGGATCAATCACTTGTAAGTAAACTGTTTTGTTTCCTGAAGCTGTTAAAGGGTTTTCAGAAATCGTAAATGTTGAACGTATCTGAACACAGTTTCTCGCTTTGTTTGTTTCTTCTGTTGTGTTATTTAATTTCATTCTCAACCCTACGGAGCTGATTCCGAATGCTTGGAGCTTAGACCCTTTTTTTACTTTTTCCTCGTTTACTTCCGCATCGTGTTTAAAGTTATCTCTTTCAGATTTGGTCGATGTTAATTCAGTTGTTGTTTGATCTAATTTTGAAGTTAATTTTACATTCAACGTATTTAAGGAATCAATTTGAACAACATAGCCTTTCATGATGTTTCTTAAAGTTGAATTTTCTCTATTTAATTGAGCAATTTTTCTAGCATTTAAACGGCCATTTCTCTTAGAATTATCCAAATCTTTGATCAACTCTAAAATTTTATCTTTCTGTAGATTTAAACTGTCAGCTTTAGTTTTGTCTTTTTCAATTAATTGATCGTATGTTTTTATCATGTTTTGAAAGTCCTTTTTGAGGTCGTTCGACATGTTTCCTACATAACCTTCCATCATTTGATTCATGCCTTCCATGTCCGCTCTCAATAATGTATTGTCATTATTACATTTGTTCACTTCTTTGTTCTTATTCGACCATTTATATGACATTACTGCTAAACTAACTAGTAATAATAATATAATTACAATAAATACACCGTTACTTTTTTGAGGAGTTTCGTTTATTTCTGGCATGATTCTAAAATGAGTTTATTTCAATTAGTTACGCTTCAATCACGTTGTATGAATAACTTTCCATGATCTGATTTGAAAGCAATTTTTTACAAGCATCTTCCGTTTTTTGTTCTGCTTCTGATTTTGAAGCAGCTTCAATAAACAAACGAATATGTCTACCAATACGAACACCACTGATTTCTGGCAATCCGATGTTTTGCATACTGTTTGTTACTGCTTTACCTTGTGGGTCTAATAATGCATCTAATGGCATTACATCAATTTCAGCTTTGAATTTCATGATTCTGTTTTTTATTTAAATTGTTATCAATAAACGATAATGTTATATACAAAAGTACAATTAATGGAATAGACCACACTAATAAAAATAGGATTAATAATACACAACTTATTAAAAATGAAAATCTAATTTGATTTCCTGCCCATTTGTAGTTTTTAAATTTTAGTGAGAACATAGGGATTTCAGAAATTAACATCATTGATAAACAGCCAATTATAGTTATGAAAAATCCTGGTTGAAAAATCGTTAGTAGCCAATTACTAGTGTATCCTTTTGTTGAAAATTCTGTTAAAAGAATTAGAGGGAATGTGGTGAAAAAAATTGTATTTGTAGGTGTGTTTAAACCAATAAAAGATTCTGTTTGTCGTGTGTCAATATTGAATTTGGCTAATCGAAACATAGACATAAATGGAATGAATAAAGCTATAAACGGGGTGTATTTTAAAGGGGTGTCCATGCTGTTCGGTACATTGTAAAATACAGCATTTTTCCAATTTGTTAAATTGAAATTAACAAATGTTTGGAAGTTTGGGGAGAGCGTGTCGGAACTCAAATCTGTTAATGAAATGATCATTACAACCATCATGAAAAATCCAGGAGCTAAACCAAATGTAACCATATCTGCTAAAGAGTCTAGTTGTTTTCCGAGTTCTCCAGACACTTTTAGTTTCCGGGCTAAAAAACCGTCGAAAAAATCGAAAATTGCTCCAGCAAAAATCATAAAGGGTGCAATATCAATTCGTCCCATTAATGTGAAAAGTATTGCAAGTGTTCCAGAAATTAAATTGGATGCTGTAAAAAGATTTGGAATATTAAACATTTTCTGTTTAGATTTTATAATTATTTAGACAAAAGTATCAAATGAATACTATATATTTACAATCTGTCTAATTTATGTTCAATACTTAAATGCAATTTTTTAATAAAATTGGTGTTATTATATTGAATTAAAAAATATAGAATGCGTATTGGTTTTTGTGTTACACTTGTTTTGTTCTTTTTTTTACTAAGGTTTGATCTCAGTGCTCAATCTGGTAAAATTGCTCCTAAGTATTCAAATGAATTTCTTGCAATTGGTATTGGCGCTGACGCTTTAGGTCTCGGTAATGCTGTTGTTGCACAAACTTCCAGCGTAAATTCTGGTTATTGGAATCCTGCGGGGTTAACGCAAGTGAATAAATGGTTAGATGTTGGATTGATGCATTCTGAGTATTTTGGTGGTATCGCAAAGTATGATTATTTAGGCTTAGCGCATTCCATTGATAATGTTAGTACAGTCGGTGCTTCAATCATCCGTTTTGCTGTTGATGATATTCCGAATACAACTCAATTAATTGATAATCAAGGTAATATCGATTATTCTAAAATCACAAAATTTACGGCTGCTGATTATGCTTTTTTATTTTCGTATGCTAGAAAATTAAAAATTAAAGGATTAAGTGTAGGTGGAAATGTGAAGATTATTCATCGTAAAGTGGGTGATTTTGCAACTTCTTGGGGCTTTGGTTTAGATGGAGGTGCACAGTATTTTGTCAAAAACTTTAAATTTGGGCTAATGGCAAGGGATGTTACAACTACTTTTAATGCTTGGGTTTTTAATCTTGATAAAAAAACGGAAGAAGTCTTTGTTAAGACAGGTAATGAGATACCCATAAATGGTTTGGAAATAACACTTCCTCGTATCATTTTCGCAACTTACGGGAAGTTTATTTTAGGAAAAAAAGGATTTTATTCCGCAGCTGAAATCAATTTAGACATGACTTCTGACGGTCGAAGAAATACAGTTTTAAAATCAAAAGTTTTTTCGTTTGACCCTCATTTAGGAGTTGAAGTTGGATTTAAAAATTTCATTGCAATCAGAGGAGGTATTTCCAATTTTCAGTACGTAAAAATGTACGATGATTCTCAGAAACTAAACTTTCAACCTAATATTGGAGTTGGTTTAAATATTAAAAGTTTTTATCTTGATTATGCATTTACAAATATTGGAAGTGTTTCAGCGTCTTTGTATTCACATATTATTTCTATTCGTTTAAAATTAAATAAACCCACATCAAAATAAGATGAAAACAAAGGTTCTTTTTATTCTTATATTATTTTTTCTATCTGCAGGGAATTCCTTTTCACAAAAATTTGGAAATGAATGGATTGATTATTCTCAAAAATATTACTCTTTTAAAATTTCTTCAACTGGAATATACAAGTTGGATTATACAGCTTTGACTAATTCGGGTATCCCATTAAATTCATTTTCTTCCGAAAATATTCAAGTTTTTGGAAGAGACAAGGAAGTTTCTCTTTTAATTAGTGATGGCGGAGATTCTCGTATTGATCCAGGGGATTATTTATTGTTTTATGCTGAAAAAAATGATTCATGGTTGGACTCCACTCTTTATCAAGATTCTACATGGTTAGGAAATCCTGCTTACAGTTTGTTCAATGATACGATTCAGTATTTTTTCACCTGGAATAATTCAACAAATAACCTTCGTTTTGTAGAAGAACAAGCGGTTGATTTTACCAACTATACTCCTTCAAATTTTATTCTTCAAAAGGTAGAGGCTTCGTATGCAGGTTTTTACAATGAAGGCGGGGGAAGAAATTCTTTAGCTTCTAGTTCATTCTATAAAGGGGGAGAAGGATTTAGTTCTTCTCGACAAAATGGCGGGGTAGGAACGGGTGGTTTTTCTTTTAATTTTTCCGCCTCAACGTTATCTCCTTACACAGGGAACGATGCTCCTTTATCTATTTTTCATGGTATTTCAACAACAAATTCGGAAGCTGATTATACCGGAAATGGTAATCATCATTTGAGGTGGGGATTAGGTTCTACTGATTTTACGTTGTATGATAATGTGCTCATGGATTATATACACGTAGTTTTTTCCAAAAATTTTTCTGCAAGTTTATTGAGTAATGGCGCAACTCCTGTTAAATGGTCAATCATTGATGATCAAGGAGCTTTAACTGATTATCAAGCGATTAACTATTGGTCAATTGTTTATCCAAAAACACCAACTTTAGACGGTTTGAATAATGGTGTTTTTACTATTCAAAATACAAGTGGACAATCAAAAATACGTTTAGATTTAACCAATGCGTTGGTGAGTAATCCTATCGTTTTTGTATTTGGAGATGCTCGACCTAAAAGTGCTCGATTAACTTCTTTTAATGGGGGATATTCAACTCTTATTTCTACTAGTTTAAATGGTCAAGATCAAAAAGTAATTATTCAAGATGCTTCATCTGTAATTTCTATTCCTAGTCTCAAAGCTGTAAATGGAACAGGTATTTTTACAAATTACTCTTTAATGAATCTCGACGAAGCATTGTTGATGATTTATTCTCCGTTATTGATGGATCAGTCTTTAGAATACCAGTCGTATAGGAAGTCTATGGCTGGAGGTAGTTACAATGCAATTTTATGTAATGTTGAAGAATTATACCTTCAGTTTGGTGGAGGCATTGAGAAGCATATTTGTGGTATCAGAAGGTTTTCATTCTTTGTTCATAAAATGGCAACGCTGAAGCCTGTAGGTTTATTTTTAATTGGAAAAGGAATTTCTTTAGCTGATAATGGTTTTCCTTATGGTTTTTCGGGGTCGAGAAGAAATGCAGCAAGTTACCAATTGAATTTGATCCCTACTTTTGGTGAACCTCCTAGTGATGCAGCTATTACTGCTGATATTAAAAATGGAGGATGGGCTCCATTACTTCCTACAGGGCGTATAACAGTGCAGTCCAACCAAGAATTAGCCAATTATCTTAGTAAAATTAAAGAATATGATTTAAATCAGTCTCCTACATCAGTCTATTCATCGGCTGAAAAAGATTGGCAAAAACAAATTTTACATTTTGGGGGAGGTTCTAATGCTGAACAACAAACAAATTTTCAAGGGTATCTAAATGCAATGCAAACAAGTGTTGAAGGTTCTAAATTTGGAGGGAAAGTTCAACGAATTTATAAAAGTACATCCACACCTTTTGACCCGAATGTGTTGACTGAAGTGACAGATAGGATAAGAGCTGGGGTTTCCATTATAAGTGTTTTCGGTCATGCGTCGAGTACTGGTTTTGAAATTAATTTTGATGATCCTGCAAATTGGCACAATACAGGGAAATATCCTGTAATGATTTCCAATTCTTGTTACACGGGTAATATGTATACCAATTCTTCAATTTCAATTGCCGCTACAAGTTATGTAAATGTTCCAAATGCTGGTGTTATTGCGTTTATTGGTTCTAATGGTCAGGGTGTTAATATTTCTCTAGGACAGTTTTCTACTGAATTTTACCGTCAATTTAGTAGTGTGAATTACGGGAAAACTATTGGTTCACAGATTAAATCTACGATTGAGCAACTACAATCTTCAGGGAGTAGTGGTATATTAACTGAAAGTGTGACTTCTCAAATGAATTTAAATGGTGATCCGTGTATTCGATTTAATTGGCATCAAAAGCCTGAAATTGAAATCAAATCAAGTGATGTTTGGTTCACTCCTTCTAAATTAAATTTATCGGTTGATTCTATTCAAGCGCACATTGTTTTAACAAATTTAGGTCAATCAATTACGGATACATTTAATCTCGAAATTAAAAGAGATTTTCCTTTGAGTATAAAAGATTCAATATATAAAATACGTATCCCTAATTTACATTATAAAGACACTGTGGTTTTTAGTATGGCAATGCAACCAAATATTGGGATTGGTTTAAATAACATGACTGTTTCAGTAGATATTCCTTCTGTTATAAGCGAGCAATATGACGAGGTAATCAACAATCAAGTGAATACTACGTTATTTTTGAATATTGATGGGGTTTTACCTATTGTGCCAGCAGATTTTGCAATTGTTCCAAATGATAGCGTAACTCTAAAAGCGTCTACAATCAATCCAATTGCTGATTTTAATTCGTATCGATTTGAGATTGATACCACTGATTTATTCAACAGTCCTCAATTAAGATACGCTTCTGTTTCCGCTTTAGGTGGTGTGAAAGAAGTGAATCCTTCAGATTGGAAATTAGCTTCTTCGAATCAAAAATATAAACTAGTGTGTGAGGATAGTACTGTCTATTTTTGGAGAGTTGCATTGGAAGAATCACCCATGGATTGGAGACAAAGGTCGTTTCAATATATCAATGGGAAATCAGGTTGGGGGCAGGATCATTTTTTTCAATTTAAAAACAATGGATTTAACAATATCGATTTCGATAGAGCTGCCAGACAAAGAGATTTTTTATTCGGAATTGCTGATACAGTTACGTCAAATGTGTATCCTGATTTTGGTCTTATAAGTGCAACTTATTTAAATGGTCAACAAATTGATTATGGTGCATGTGGTTGGCCGTATCCAACTTTAAATGTTGTTGTTTTTGACGCATTAACACATGTTCCTTGGGGAACAAGGCATGTGTCAACAGGAGCAAATCTGAATCATAATTTTGGTAACATTAATGATAATGGAAATCTTTGTCGCAATAGACCTGGTAAGTTTTTTGCTTTTGTTCAAACATCAGCAACTTCTTTAGCTGATTTTCAAAATATGGTTCTAAATGAAGTTCCTGATAGTGCCTACATGTTAATTTATACAATTCCAGGAACAAGATATGACAGTTGGACGAATCTTGACCCTAATATGTACAACACATTTGCTACTATTGGTTCGGATAGTATTCATCCAAATAGACCAAATTATTCATTTTCATTTTTTTGTAAAAAAGGAGACCCTAAAAGTGTAGTAGAGAGATATGCTAAAACTCCCACAGAAATTGTTCGATTGTCTGCTCCAATGCCCAAAAAAGAGTATAGAGGATTTGAAACTTCAACTTTAATTGGACCTTCAAGTCAATGGGGTAGTTTGAATTGGAAACAAGATCCTACTGAATCAATTTTACCTATACCTGATAATACAGAATTACACATCAAAGTATACGATATTCATAAATCGTTTCAGTTTCAGATCGACACTTTGATGACACATAAAGATTCTATTCTGAATTTGAATAGTTTGATTCCAGCAGTTACGTATCCGTATATTAAGTTGGGTGCTGATTATTTAGATTCAAACGGTTTTACACCTGCTCAAATCGACCGTTGGCATGTGTTGTATACTCCTTTGCCGGAAGCTGCCATTGATGGAACAAAACAATATACTTGGCTGCCTTTGAAAGATACGTTAGCGGAAGGTGAAAATGTAAAATTTGCTGTAGATATTAAGAATATATTTACGATTCCTATGGATTCATTGAAGGTGAATTATTGGGTAGAGGATCAATCTCATGTGAAACATTTCCTACCTATTAGTCGAAGGAAGCCTCTCGCTGTGAATGAAGTGATTCGAGACACTGTTGAATTTTCTACGAACGGTTTAGTGGGAGTGAATTCATTGTGGATGGAGGTTAATCCATATATAAATGGAAGCTTGTTTGTTACGGATCAGCCTGAACAAGAGCATGTTAATAATATTTTACAGGTTCCTTTTTTCGTACAAGGAGATGATGTAAATCCTATTTTAGACGTTACATTTACTGGACGTCATATATTGAATGGAGATATTGTTTCTCCAAATAGTGAGATTTTGATTACTTTAAAAGATGACAATCCATTTAAATTAATGGGAGATGTTTCTGACACATCATTGTTTGGAATTTATTTAACTGATCCTAAGGGTGTTCAAAGAAGGATACCTTTCATGGACGGGGCAGGAAACGTTGTGATGCAATGGGTTGCTGCAGATTTGCAAAACAAGAAATTTAAAATCATTTACCCTGCTCTTTTTACCGATAATGGAAAATATTCTCTTATGATTCAAGCAACGGATAGAAGTGGAAATTTATCAGGAGATATACAATATAGAGTTAATTTTGAAGTGATTAAAGAACCGTCAATTACCTATTTAATGAATTATCCAAATCCTTTTAGCACGAGTACTCGTTTTGTATTCACCTTAACAGGAAGTGTTGTGCCTGAAAATATTATTATTCAAATAATGACTGTTACAGGAAGAGTGGTGAGGGAAATTACAGAATCTGAAATTGGAAGAATTTATATCGGAAGAAATATCACTGAATTTGATTGGAACGGCACAGATGAGTTTGGTGATCAATTAGCGAATGGAGTGTATTTATACAGAGTTAAAGCTCAAATAAATGGTGAAGACATTAAACATCGAGATTCTGGAGGAGACACTTATTTTACGAAAGATTTTGGAAAGATGTATATTTTGAGGTAATTCTAAAAAAAACGACAACTAAATATTGCTGTATCATCAACTAATTTTAAAGGCCCTCTCCATTCGTCTAGTTTAGAGAATATTAAATTGTTTAAGTCTTCCATTTTTAGCGGATAATAGCTGTGAATCATTTTTACTAATTTATCCAACCCAAATTGATTTTCGGTCAAATTTTGCAATTCTACAACTCCGTCAGTATATAAAACCATTGTAGTGTTGGGTTGTAGAATCTTTTCACCGATATTAATAAATGGAAGTTCGTCCATCATGCCTAATCCGATGCATCCTTGATTCAGCATTTCAACATTTCGTCCATTGGTTATAAATGGGTGATTGTGACCTGCATTTACATATTTCAAAGCACGCGTATCAGCATTGTAATGCGCAATAAAAAAGGTGATGAACTTTTCTCCTTTCGCACTTCTCATGACTTTTTTATTCAATTCTTCCATTAAAAAACCCATTTCAAATCGTTGATAGCGGAAAATGGTTCTAATCGTAGCTTGAAAATTCGCCATTAATAAAGCAGCACTAATACCCTTGCCTGAAACATCGGCCATACAAAGTATGTATTCTTCGTTTCCTAAAGGAATAAAGTCGTAATAATCACCACCAACTTCATGACGTGGCTTGTATTTTGCAGAAATATCCATCCGAATATTCGATGGTAACTCAGAAGGCAAAAGTAATTTCTGCATCTCTTTAGCAACCTCCAATTCTTTTTTTAATCGTTCTTGCTTAATGCTCGCTTTTGCCATTCTTTTATTTTCAATGGCAACAATTATAATGTTCGTTAGAGTTTGAATGAAACTCATATTAGTCATTGTTTCAGCTACCTTCAGTTTTTGGTGCTCCAGTCCCGCAATTAGCAAATATGCCAAAGGTTGATCTTTGTGAATAATAGGAACAACAACGTCAAATTCATTTAGAATAGAAGAAGGAGATGATTCGATAACAGTGATGTCTTTAAATCGAAATAAATCTCGTTGAACATCAATGTCTTTTACCTTGCCTTTAAAACCTATTTTTAAGAGGCAATTCCATTCTTCTTGTTTGTTGAAAAGTATAAACTTATCAAATCCCAATTGTTCTTTTACAATGAATTCAAAAATTCTACTTAATTGATCTACTCCCTGATTCGTATTTATTGCATTCGTTATTTCTAACAAAGAATTTAATTTAAAATCTTTTAATTTTAATTGTAGTTCTAAATCCTTTATTAGCTTTTCAGACATTTTTTGAAAGTGAAGTTTCAATTTTTAGATACAAAAATAAGTTGAATAAATACATGTTTTTTGTTGAGTAAATTAACTTATCCGCCTTTAAATGTTGATAGATCGATAAATAGGGAGTACCTTTGCACCTATATAAAATACAGGTATCATGACATTTAGTGAATTGAATTTAAATAAGCAACTTTTGAAAGCGTTGAACGATTTAGGTTTCGAACATCCTACTACTATTCAAAGTAAAGCTTTTTCAGTTGTTATGTCAGGTAAAGATGTAGTAGGATTAGCGCAAACTGGTACAGGAAAAACTCTCGCTTTTTTGTTGCCGATTTTAAATTTATTAAAATTTTCGAATCAAATAGAACCACGTGTTGTTATTTTAGTGCCTACAAGAGAGCTTGTAATTCAGATAGTTGAAGAGGTCGAAAAGTTGACGACTTACATGAGTGTACGTGTTGATGGTGTATATGGAGGTGCTAATATCAATACTCAGAAAGCAAGATTGCTTCAAGGTTTAGATATCCTTGTTGCTACTCCAGGTAGAATCTTAGACTTGTCCTTGAATGGTTCTTTAAAATTGAAGTGTATTCAAAAATTAGTCATTGATGAAATGGATGAGATGTTAAATCTTGGTTTCAGAACTCAATTGAAAAATATTTTGGAATTAATGCCTGAAAAACGTCAAAATTTACTTTTTTCAGCAACAATGGACGAAGATGTAGATTTAATTATCGATGATTATTTCAATAGTCCACTATTAATTGAAGCAGCAGCTCACGGAACTCCACTTGAAAAAATTATTCAATCAGGATACTCTGTGCCTAATTTTTATACAAAAGTTAATTTATTGATTCACTTATTAGATACGACAGAGGATATGTCGAAAGTGTTAATCTTTACAGGTAGTAAGAGATTGGCCGATTTATTATTTGACATCATCTCAGAGATATATCCTGAAAAATTTGGTATTATTCATTCCAATAAATCTCAAAATTTTAGATTTAGTTCCTTAAAGAAGTTTCAACAAGGAGAACATAGAGGTTTGATTGCAACCGATTTAGTGTCAAGAGGTTTGGATATTTCTGATGTTACTCACGTAATTAATTTTGACATGCCTGATGACTCTTCAAATTATATTCATAGAATTGGTAGAACGGGTAGAGCAGACAAAGATGGTGTTGCAATTTCGTTCATTACAGAGGCAGAAGTGAAATTTCAACTACCTATTGAGGAAATGATGAAGATGGAAATCCCGATGATTGATTTTCCTGAAGGAGTTGAAATTTCTGACGTATTAATTGAACAAGAAAAACCAGTCATTCCAGGAGTTAATTATTCTCCTGAAGCAACTATCAAAGAATCTCAAGGTGCTTTTCATGAAAAGAAAAAGAAGAATACAAAAGTAAATTTGGGAGGTTCTTATAAAATTGAAATCAAGAAAAAATACAAGAAACCAAAGACAAGGGGACAAAAGAGGTAACGCGTATTACATTCCTAATTCTAAAGCACCAGTTGTGTTCACTCTTAATGTCAATGTTTCAGCATTTGGATAAATCCCTTGCATTGAGATTTGTTTAACAGTTCCTTTTAATACTACACCAGGCTGTAAAGTTGCATTGAGTTGTTTTTCCATCATTTGTTGTACTGTTTTTAAATGAGGATGTAAATCAATTGTTGAGCTTGATTTTAACGCGTCCGTTATTTTAGAACTAAACAGCCATTTAGCAGATTTCAATAAAGCGCTTTTTGTTTTTATATCGAAGGCTATGTCAGGAAATGAAATTATCTGATTTTGTTGATTGAAATTTGGTGTTCCCATCAAAAATAATGTCCCTTTTTTACTTCCTGTGAAACCAATTTTTAAACTAACTTGGTGATTTGAAGCTCCGAATATTTCTATAGTTTCAAAAATTATTTTCTTCTTTTTAATCATTACCTCTTTTCCTTTTAATTCGGACGTTAATAGTTTACTCAAAGAATCGTAAGTTGCAACTACATCTAAAGTGATGTTGAAACCTTTTTCATCAGTAACATTTGATAGTTTAGGTAGTGCAGTTGGTTTGTATTCAATGGTAGAGGTCGTAAGTTTTGGACTTAATTCTAATGCTAAATCGGCAGTTGCAGTTGTTCCGTTGAATTTTAAATTGTCAAAACCTATTTTGGTAGGATTTGCATGAAAATATCCGAATTTCCCTAAAGCAATTGGTTCTGAAATGATTTTCCATGCTTTTTCAGCTTCTTTTTTTAAGTTTACTTTACCTATCTCTTTATCAATAACATCTTCTAAGTTTTTCAGTGATTCTGTTATTTCCTTTTTTAAGGTACTTGTAGCATCGTATTTGAAAACAGATATTTCACAGGGATCTATGGTTTCAAATTTCCGAAGTGTAGTGTTTGCTTTTAATTTAAAATCGTCAGATAATTTAATAGAGGTTGTATAGCCAATTTCTACTTTTCGCATTTGTTCACCCTTTGTTCCGCAGCTCACATAAACACGAGGTGTTATGCAATGAGGTTTATCGCTAAATAATTCGGAACATTTTGCACAGTAATTTATATCTAATCCATATTTTCCATCTACATCAAATAATATAGCATTACCAGAACCTTTAAACACGATTGGCTCTCTTACGAAAGTGTAAGCAAAACTTACTCCATCACAATTTTCATCGTTTCCGCTGAATTTTTTTGGAATTGATTTTTCAGATTCTTTAAAATAGGGCGCTAAATTAATCGTAAGTGGCACTAAAAGGGTAGAAGAAGGTTGTATTAAAACGGGAGTAGCTTCCACACTAATAGCTGGACTTTCAGGTTTTATGGCAGCGCATGATACTAAAAAAGAGAATGCTACGAATAAATATACAAACTTCATAAAATTAATTTAATACAAAAGTATTAAAAAGTCTCAAAGTCAATAGAATTTATATCAAACACATTTATATTATAGTCCGAAGTTAATAGGTTTAATACCGATAGGGCATAAGAATAGTCAAATTTTATTCGGCTATATTGAGTATGTTATCGGTATTAATTCATTTTGGCTATATATATAAGATCAAACTTTGGAATCGAAACTTCGAATAATTTTCCAGTATTTTCATTCTTAAAAGTGTAAAATCCTTTCATGTATCCAATTTCAGATACTAATCCACAGCCACTCGTATATTTAAATGTTTGACCAGGTTTTAAAATTGGTAGCTCACCAACTACTCCTTCACCACTCACGGTGTCTGCATGATTTAAAGAATCAAAGATATACCAGTCGCGATGTAATAGCTGAACATTGAAATCGTTATTATTTTTAATCTCAATGTGATAATTAAAAAAGAATTGATTCGAATTAACCTTAGATAAATCTGATCTATACTGTGTTTCTACAGTTATTTTAACTCCTTCAGTTGTAATAGTATTCATATTCTATAATTATGGTTTTTGTCGAATTTACTAAATCTTCTTTTAATATCAAAAATAAAAACATTAAATTTAATGTCGAAGTTGTAATTTGAATCTAAATAATAAACAAATAACATGATACTAGAAAAACTTGATAAAGATGAATTACTTAGGGTTCAGTTAATTGCGAAAGCAACTTGGCCTGATACTTTCAAGGAGATTTTACAGCCGGAACAAATTGAATACATGATAGAATGGATGTATAATTTGAAAGAACTTTCATCACAACTTGCCAAAGGACATCAGTTTTACTGTTTATCTCATTTAGGTCAAGATATTGGATTTATTGGTTTTGAATTAAACTATCCTTTACAAGGTCAAGTGAAATTGCATAAGATTTATGTTTTACCGAGTTCTCAGGGGATTGGTGCAGGAAGAGTTTTACTCGGTAAAGTGGTTGAAATAGCAAAAGAAAATAAATTTTCTAAGCTTTTTTTGAATGTAAACAAATTCAATTCAGCAATAGATTTTTATCTGAAGCATGATTTCAAGATTATTTCAGAGCAAGTAATCGATATTGGGAACGGCTTTGTTATGGATGATTATGTCATGGTGAAAACATTATAAAACAAAAAAAAAGGTTGTCATTTCTGACAACCTTTCGATTTTTTGATTTTGAATATCAATTCATTATTTCATTGTAAAAGGGTAAGATGTTCCGTTTACAGTAACTGTTGCATCACTATCACAAGTTCCATTACCATAATTAATTGTTTTTGTAGCTTTTCCTGTTTGAGAAACTTCGATTACTCCAGCATCAAACCATTTGCAATTAAGTGCTCTGTGAAGTGCAGTAGTAATTATTGCAGAGTATGTATTTCCTTTTGCATTTACTCCAGACGAACTTCCAGTGATTGAGTAAACATCATCACTATTGTTTTTCGTGCTTTCTCCCTCTAACATTTCTCTTACACGAGTTGAATTCCAAGTAATTGTTCCTTCGTTATTTGCTTTAATAACTTCCCCTATAACTGATATGTTAAATGTTAAATTACCATTTGCATTGTGACCTTTATTTGTGACCGTTTTTGTTCCTTTAACTTGGTTGTCGTTTACAAAATAATCAGTGAAAGTGATTGAATGTACTGATGCACTGTCTTTGTATTTACCTGAATAAGTAACATTAATCTGACCTCTTCTGTATCTTCCGTCTGCACTTAAACAATTCGTTGTTCCAAAATTTATTTTTAATATTCTTAGAGTTGACAATGAATCATGTGTAACAGTTGCACAAGTGGATTTTTCTGATGATAAATTTGAACCATCTGAAGAATATAAAGGAAAAAAGGATACATTACCACCTGCAGCTTGATCTGTAATATTGTGCGCATCTGTGAAAAGTGCATCTGCCGAACTGTTGTCTGATGCTACAGAAGTGTCTGTGTCTACTGTTGCTGTAGGTGTTGTTTTAGCAACTTCTTTTTTACATCCGATAATTGTAAGGCTTAATGTAGCTACCGCTAAAAAAAGTGATAATCCTGTTTTAAGTTTCATAATGTTTAAATTTTAAAGTTAATAATTTGTAATTTCTATCTGTAAGACAATCGTTGATTAAAAAGGTTTAATTTGTTTTGTAAAAATAATTAAAACATTTGTTAAAACTTTGATTATAAAGTAGTTGATTTTGGTTTTATTTTACGTATTCTTGCTTTTGAACCAACATATATTGGTCATTCTCCATTTTAATATACCCTTGATCATAACAAAATTGATAGGTTGCCCCTTTTTGAGTCTTATAAACATTCGTGAAATAGTGGAAATTAAACACTTCTTCAGCAAGACGAATTCCATCAACGGTGATTTTGCCGTTAGGATTTAATGTAGAGAGTATTCGTCTATTCTTTCTAAGAATGTTATTTACTCTCCTGATATAATTTGTAGCATCTTCATTTAAACGATTATTAAAAGTGTTTCTACAATAATCCGAGCAAAATTTTTGATCTTTTCGCCCTTTTAAAACTTGTTTGCATTCTTGACAATTTCGTGGTTCCATTTAACAATTTTTAATCTTTTGTAGAGAACAATGTCAACATTATTTAACAGCAAAAACAAGCTCTTCCCCCGAAACTTTAACAACTTTGTATACTCATTTGATACGCGTTATGACAGACACAATTAATAGTACTCTCAATCCAGTTGAAGCTCTACGATTCTTGAGCGATAAAATTAAAAACGAGAATTATTTATTTTCTCAGCTGAAACAAGAAATTTTTAATGTGCTCCATTTTGTATTATTGCGGAACGAATCATCAATTTATTTATTTTAATTTTTAAGTGTAGCATCCTAAAAAAAAAGCGTTCTAGAAATTCTAGAACGCTTTTTTTATTTAATGTTTTCAAATCTTAATTTTTACCTGCTAATTCAATAAATTCATCGTAAGGAATTTCTTTGATGTTTAAAGGTAGAGTTGCTTTGAAGAATTGAGTGATTTTAACATCAGAGATCATTTCTAAAATACGAGATGATTCATCACGTTTAGACAATAAACCAAGTGCAGTATCAGTTAATTCTTTTTCTGGTGGAACAGCCATTCCATATTGAGCGAAATTATTTCTCAAAATACTTTTTGTAAAATCAATAATTTCTTGATTCTCTAATTTAAACCCATTTTGTTTGAAGATGTGTCCTTGGATTAATTGCCATTTTAAGTTTTTAGCATATCCGTCGTATTCTGCGTCGATTTGCTCTGGAAGAATTGGGTTTTCGTTTGACAAACGAATCCATCTTTTCAAGAAATTATCAGGTAGACTGATAGGAGTTGTTTCGATTAATTCTTCAATAATAGAACGTGTTAACAAACGGTCAGAATCACTTATGAACATTCCTTTTAAGTCATCTGCAATTTTACCTTTTAAATGAAATTCAGAAGTGATGTTTCCAGCTCCAAACAAACGATCGAATAATTCTTGACTTAAATCAGCCATTTCCATTCGTTTAATTTCTGTGATTGTCATTTGGAATTTTGAAGAAACGTCAGCTAATTCATCTTCTTTAATCCCAAGCATTGCAGCTGTATCTTTTTCTCCTCTTGAAACTAATAGAGGATTAACGATTAATTTATCTCCAATCGTTTTTCCGATTAATGATTTTTTAGTTTCTTCATCCTCAATGAATTCCATTGAAATTGTTGAAGAATGTAGAATCCCTCCTTCTAAAATTGAATCATCCTCTTTTAATTCAGTAAATTGAGCCAAAATCAAATCTGTTTCTTCAACTTTAGTTGAGCTGATCAATTTTCCGTAACGACGACGAAGATCTTCGATTTGTTTTTGAATTAATTCATCGTCAATTTTTACGCTAACGTAATCGTATTTTTTATCTTCTGATAAAACGATGTTAATTTCAGGTGCAAATCCGATTTCAAATGTAAATTCAAAATTTTCTGGTTTATTAAAATTTCCTTTAACTGGAGTTTTATCACTAGGAATAGGATTCCCTAAAATTTCAATTTTATTTTCAGTTAAAAAGTTGAAAATACTATCATTAACCATTTCGTTCAACGTATCTGTCAATACTTTTTGACCGTGTTTTTGACGAACGATTTCCATTGGCACTTTTCCTGGTCTAAATCCAGTCATTTTCATTCCAGCTCTGTGCTTTGTCAATTCAGCAAGAACTTTTCCTTGGTAATCTGCTTCAGCAACTTCAACTTTTAGAATTGCGCTTACCGCATCTACATTTTCTCTAGTAACGATCATCTTTTGTAAATTTTGTATGGATTCTTTACATATAAAAGAACCACAATTTAAAAACTAGTGCAAACAAAAAATGGTATTAGCGAACTAATACCATTGAGTAAAGTGAGGATAGAGGGAGTCGAACCCACACGCCGCGAGGCACTAGATCCTAAGTCTAGCATGTCTACCAATTCCACCATATCCCCAAAAAATTCGAAAGTTTAATTTCTGAATTTAAAACCATTACGTTTAATGGTGTGCAAAGATATTCATTTATTTTTAATTATGAGATTTTAATTTATTTTTTTTATTTTTTTATTTACACATTTTTAATCTCATTTTCGGTCATTAATCCGAAGTTTTTTGATTTCGCATAATCTAGAAGTAATTGAAGGTTATCGTCATTTATTTCAGGACATTGCAAATTTTGTTGAGTGTAGATTTCGTTTAAGTTATCTGTGTTAAAAATGATTTCTTTTTGAGTAATATAAGGTGTAAAAATAGATCCAATAGTCTTGTAGTAAAAGCTTTCAAGTGGATTTAAATCTTCAGGGATAGAGTCAACCAATTCATATCCAGTGATATTGAATAATTTGAATATTTTTTTTATTGCAAATGCATTATTTGTTTCTTGATTATTAACTAAATGAAAATAATCTCCTTTAAGGTCTGTTTTACAAACTTGATACATCATTTTTGCCACAAAATCTACAGGGACCAGATTCAATCCTGTGTTGGTATTCAGTGCAATCCTCAATTTTACAGTTACATTTTTGTCATAAACAGATGTTGTGACATTGGCTTCATTTTTGATTTTCCATTTAAGAAAAAAATAGGCCCAGCCATAAATTGTATCAAACTTAGAGACTTCACCTTTTATATTTTCAATTAGTTTACCTACAATGATTGATGGTCTGAATATTCTACAGCGAACACCTGTAAGTTCTTGGTATTTTCTTACTAGTAATTCTCCTTGTAATTTGGTTTTTTCGTAATGATTTCTGAATGACTGATTTATATTTGAATAATCTGGAGAAATTTCACCGTATGTTTTTCCGCATGCGTAAGCTGAACTTACATAGCAAAACTCTTTGATAGTTAGGTCTTTACAGAGATTTATTATTTGTATTGTACCCTCTACATTTTGTTGATTCAGCGTTTCTATTACCTGAGCATCATCTCCGAACTCTGTACTAGCTGCTATGTGAAAAAAGTAATTGATCGATTGCCCTATAAGTTTGCTACGCTCTGTTTTAGTAATAATATCTGTAGTGGATAAGTTAATGTCAACATAAGTGATATTTGTTTCAAAAAAAGAGTCTAATTCAAGTTGTTTTTCAGAATTAACAGACAAGTAATTCATTCCTTCACTTAAAAAGATATCCTTGATACGCTTTTGTAAACTGTCGTTACTATAAGATCTACCCAATACAATAAACTCTAGATCCTTTAAGTTTTTTAGATTGTCTTTAATAATTTCAAAGAATACATTTCGTCCAAGTAACCCTGTAACACCCGTAAGAGCGTATGTTTTTTTTTCCATTTATTTTTCTTTCAAGTCTCTTTATGATCTGGGTAAGTTTCGTTTTAATTGAATTATTCATTTTGAGCATTTATTTTGCCGTTTTAAAATTACTCAAGTATATTAACTTTCACAAATAATATTTTTATTTTGTGTTTTAATTTTTTTTGAACTTTTGTGACTGTATGTTTTACTATATAGATGGTACACATCCTATTTTTTAGATAAAGTTTATTGAACTAATTTATATAAGTACTTGGTATTATTACCTAATTTAGCAAATGTTACTAAAATAAGTTAGAAAAGTGAGTCAAATTGATTTTAATGAAGTGATTCTTGTGAATTTTCAGGATCAAGTTATTGGTAAAATGGAAAAGTTAGAAGCGCATCAAAAAGGGCTTTTGCATCGTGCATTTTCTGTTTTTGTTTTTAATTCAAATAAAGAATTATTGCTTCAGAAACGAGCGTTGGGTAAATATCATTCAGAAGGTTTGTGGACAAATACATGTTGCAGTCATCCTTCTCCAGGAGAAACAATTGAGAATGCTGCCAAAAGACGTTTGCAGGAAGAGATGGGTTATTCTTGTCAATTGAATACTACTTTTTCATTTATCTATGATGTTCAATTGGACAACGAATTGATTGAGCATGAATTGGATCATGTTGTTATAGGTATTAGCAATGTTGACCCGATATTAAACTCGGAAGAGGCTTCTGATTTTAAATGGATGTGCCTTAAAGAAATAAAAGAAGATATAAAATCAAATTCAGAGAATTACACAAGTTGGTTTAAAATAATTTTAGACGAGCATTTTGATAAATTAAACAATTCATTAAATTCATTACATGAGAGTTTGTAGAAGAGCAACATTTAATTCAGCACACAGGTTATTTAGAGCTGATTGGTCAGATGAGAAAAACGAAGAAATTTTCGGAAAATGCAATAACCCTAATTTTCACGGTCATAATTATGTCTTAGAAACTTGGGTGGAAGGAGCTATTGATCCTGAAACTGGATACGTAATTGACTTAAAAGTGTTAAAAGACATTATTCACAGAGAAGTTACCGATAAATTTGATCATGTGAACTTAAATTTGGATTGCAAAGAGTTCGAAAATCTAATTCCAACTGCTGAAAATATTTCTTTTGTTATTTGGAATCTTTTGAGAAATAAAATTGATTCAAAATTTAAGTTAAGCGTAAAGTTGTGGGAAACTGAGAACAATATATTTGAATATTCTGGAGAGTAATTTATTGATTTATAAGTTGTTATAATATGAGATCTATTTTTTGGCACAGAAGGGATTTAAGGATTGATGACAATGCAGGTTTGTATAAAGCATTGAAAACGAGCTCGGAAGTATTTCCTGTTTTTATTTTTGATTCTACTATTCTTTCTAAATTGCCGAACGATGATCAACGTGTTCTGTTCATCTTTCAAGAAATAGAACGACTGAAAAAAGAATACCAGATTTTTGGTTCTGATTTAAAACTGTCTTATGGTAATCCTATTGAAATTATTGAGGAAATAGCTTTAGAATTAAAGGTTAAAACTGTTTTTACGAATAGAGATTATGAACCGTTAGCGCTTGAGAGGGATCAATCTGTGTTTTTAAATTTGCAAAAACATTCAATCGATTTTATAGGTGCGAAGGATCATGTTATTTTTGAGAAAAATGAAATCTTGAAATCTGACGGCACTCCATATACAATCTACACACCTTATTCTAAAAAGTGGAAAGAGAAACTAAACGATTTTTATGTTTCACCCTATCCGACAATAAATTATAGTTCTTCTTTAGCCAAAGAATCTGTTTTTTCTCCTTCTATTTCATTGGAAGAAATGGGATTTAAATCGATTCAGAAAAATGAATTTCCGAATAGAGTGTTTAATTCTGAAATTATTGAGACGTATTCTGAAACTAGAGATATTCCATCCGTTTTAGGAACTTCAAGGTTGAGTATCCACTTGCGTTTTGGTACAATTAGCATTCGAAATTTGGTGCAATTTGCTACCCAGAAAAATGAAAAATATTTGAATGAATTAATTTGGAGAGATTTTTATCAAATGATACTTTTTAAGTTTCCTCTATCTATTAATCAGTCATTTAAAAAGAAGTATGATTTAATTGAATGGGTGAATAATGAAACTCATTTTCAACATTGGTGCGAGGGAAAAACAGGTTACCCAATTGTTGATGCTGGAATGAGAGAGTTAAACGAAACTGGTTTTATGCACAACCGTGTCAGAATGATTGTTGCTAGTTTTTTAACAAAACATTTATTGATCGATTGGCGTTGGGGTGAAGCTTATTTTGCTGAAAAGTTATTGGATTTTGAATTAGCGAGTAATGTGGGAGGTTGGCAATGGGCCTCAAGTTCTGGTTGTGATGCTGCGCCTTATTTTAGGGTTTTTAATCCGACCTTGCAAATGAATAAATTTGATAAGGATTTCAAATATATCAAAAAATGGGTCAAGGAATTTGGTACAGAAGAATATCCTGAGCCGATTGTTGAACATACTTTTGCGAGAGAACGCGTACTTAGGGTATATAAAACTGCATTAACAGAAATTCAATAGTTAAAATATCTAATCCCATAAGATGAATAAATTTTTGGCGTAATGGACATTTGTGGTGTTATTTTTTAGACGTTTAGTTCAAGTGGACATTTATGGTGCTGTTTATTTTTAGTAAATTGTAAAACCATTTAACTGCTAAATTATCTTTACGACATCAAG